>Ga0182197_1000017_pt1 | contig 33171 bp, 21 predicted proteins | sample G5R1MG_37_FD_128397 | JGI IMG/M metagenome (GOLD analysis project Ga0182197, IMG submission 128397) | Switchgrass phyllosphere microbial communities from Michigan, USA - G5R4_MAIN_12SEP2016_LD1 MG | ecosystem: Host-associated > Plants > Phyllosphere > Phylloplane/Leaf | place: USA: Michigan...
CGATGGGGTCGCCAAGGTCACCGGCTCGGCGCACTATGCCGCCGAATACAACGTCGCTGACCTGCTTTACGGCTTCGTCGTCTCAAGCGAAATTGCCAAGGGCCGGATCGTCGCGATCGACGAAGCCGCCGCGCGCGCGGTGCCCGGCGTCGTCGATATCGTCAGCCACACCAACCGGCCCAAGCAGGCCTGGCTCGACCGCAGCTGGAAGGACGAACTCAGCATTCCCGGCGAGCCGTTCAAGGCCTTCCACGATGCGGACATTCTGTTCGCCGGGCAGCCGATCGCGGTCGTCGTTGCCGAAAGCTTCGAGGCCGCGCGCTTCGCCGCCAGCCTGGTGTCCGTGACCTATGAGCAAGAGGCGCACAACATCGACTTCGAGGCTTCGCTAGCCGAGAAGTTCCTTCCCAAGCCAGGGCAGCGGCGCAACACCTATCATCCGCCCAAGAACCGCGGCGATGCGCAAGGCGCCTTCGACGAGGCGGCGCTTCGCCATGAGGCGACGTATCACCTCGCGCCCGAGCATCACAACCCGATGGAGATGCACGCCACCACCGTGGAGTGGCATGGCAAGGGCCAGCTGACGATCTACGACAAGAACCAGGGCAGCCAGGGCGTGCAGGCCTATCTCTGCAGCGCGTTCGGCCTGAGCAAGAAGGACGTGCGCGTGGTCAACGCCTATGTCGGCGGCGGCTTCGGCTCTGGCCTGAGGCCGCAATGGCAAGTGCAGGTCGCGACGATGGCGGCGATCCAGCTCGAACGATCGGTGCGCGTGGTGATGACTCGCGCGCAAATGTTCACGCACGCCCATAGGCCTGAGTGCACCTACACCATCAAGCTGGGCGCGGAGCACACCGGCAAGCTGACATCAATCATGGGCGATGCCACCACCTCGACCTCCCGGTTCGAGAACAACATGGAAGACATCGTCACCTGGGGCGTGATGAACTACGCCAGCCCCAACATCCACGGCGAGTACACCATCGCCCCGCGCGATACCTACACGTCGGCGGACATGCGCGCGCCGGGCGCGGCGACCGGCATGACCTTGTTCGAGATCGCGATGGACGAGCTTTCGTACCAGGCGAAAGTCGATCCGCTGGAGTTCCGGCTGATCAACTACTCCGAGATCGACGGAATGAACGAGACGCCGTTCACCTCAAAGGCGCTGCGCGAAGCCTATCGCGAAGGCGCGGAGCGCTTCGGCTGGGACCAACGCAACCCCGAGCCGAGATCGATGAAGGAAGGACGTGAGTTCATCGGCTGGGGCGTGGCCACCGGCATGTGGGACGCGCAGTTCTCCAAGACTTCGGCCTCGGCCAAGCTGAGCGCCGCTGGCCATCTCGAAGTCGCCAGTGCCACGTCGGACATTGGCACGGGAACGTACACCGTCATGGTCCAGGTCGCCGCCGACACGCTGGGCATCGCGCCCGAGCAGATCACCGCCAAGCTGGGCGACAGCGATTTGCCGGTCGCCCCGGTCGAGGGCGGCTCTTGGGGTGCGGCCTCCACTGGCGCGGCGGTGCAGCTGGCCTGCCAGACGATCGCCAAGAAACTGTTCAAGGCCGCGTCCAAGATGGACGGCAAACCGCTGGCCGATGCGAAGTTCGAGGATGTCGAGTTCGTCGACGGAACGATCCGCCGCAAGGGTGCGGATGGGCCAGCACTCGCGCTGATTGACGTGATGCGCGCGGCCGAGATCGACACGATCGAAGCGGAGGAGACCGCCTCGCCCGAGCTCGGCGGCATGATCTCGATGGCGCAGAAATCGCGCAACACGCACAGCGCGGTCTTCTGCGAAGTGCGCGTCGACGAGGAGCTGAACCAGGTCCGGGTCACGCGCATTGTCAACGCGGTTGCCGCCGGGCGGATCATCAATCCCAAGACTGCGCGAAGCCAGATCCTGGGCGGGGTGACGATGGGTATCGGCATGGCGCTGCACGAAGAGACCTTCGCCGATCCACGCCTCGGCCGGTGGATGAACCACAACTATGCCGAGTACCACATCCCCGCTCACGCCGACATCCACGACATCGAAGTCATCTTCGTCGACGAGCCCGACGCCGAGGTGACTCCGCTGGGGGTCAAGGGCCTGGGCGAGATCGGCATCGTCGGCACCGCCGCGGCTGTCGCCAACGCCATCTTCCACGCCACGGGAAAGCGCGTGCGTTCGCTGCCCATCACCATCGACAAGCTGTCCGCTGCGGAATCTCTGGCGTAGCTTTGTCCTGATCGATCCGGGCGGAGCGTAACTCCGGCCGGGCAGTCGCGCGTGAAATGACTTTGTTGATGTCCACGCTCCAGGCCTGCGCAACCGCCGGGCGGATCGTGTGATCCCGAGATTTTTGCGATTGCAGGCATTTTCAGTCACCCAGTAATCTATATACAGCCGGATATAGTGACTCGGAGCGTGAGGGAACGGCTTCCGACACGACGGGGCTGACATGCGCACACTATTACGACTGATGATGACGACTGCTCTGATCCTGAGCAGCAGCGAAGCCTTCGCTCAAGGGGACGAAGCCTCCGAGCCCACGTCCTCGCCTAACAGCATCGAGCCGATCACTGTCACGGCTCGCCGCCGCGCCGAAGACGCGCAAACCATTCCCGGCGCGCTGTCGGTGGTTGGGGGCGCGCTGCTCGATCGGTCCTATACGGTCAACACCAGCCAGCTGAGCCAGCTGGTGCCCACCCTCAACTACAGCTCCGCCAACCCGCGCAATACGGCCTTCACCATTCGCGGCCTGGGCAGCAGCGTCGTCGCGGTCAGCCAGGCGAACGACGGCCTGGAGCCGGGTGTCGGCTTCTATGTCGATCAGGTCTATCACGCCCGCCCGGCGACCGCCGCGTTCGACTTCACGGACATTGACCAGATCGAAGTGCTGCGCGGGCCGCAAGGCACGCTGTTCGGCAAGAACAGCACCGCCGGCGCCATCAACGTTACCACCCGCATGCCCACCTTCACGCCCGAACTGCGCAGCGAGATCTCGTTCGGCAGCGACCGCTTCCTGCAGGCCAAGGTATCGGGATCCGGACCGATCAACGACGTGCTCGCATTCCGCATCTCCGCCCTGTCGACGCGGCGCGATGGCGTGATCCACAACGTACGCAACGGCCGCGACCAGAACACGATCGGCAATCAGGCGGTGCGCGGGCAACTGCTCTACAAGCCGTCCGACACGTTCCAGGCGCGCCTGATCGCCGACTTCGCGAATTTCGAGAGCGAGTGCTGCACCCAGGTCTTCGTTCGTGTCGCCCCCACGCTGAAGGTGCCGGCGCGGCAGTATCCTGCCCTTGCTGCGAACCTGCCCGGCGGACCGTACGCGCCGCCAAGCCTCAATCCCTACGATCGCCTGACCGACATCGACGCCGACCTGGGCGTGAACACGAACGAAGGCGGTGTCGCCGGCATCGTCGACTGGGACTTCGGCGCCGCGACGCTCACCTCCGTCACCGCCTGGCGCTTCTGGAACTGGGACGCCGACAACGATCGCGATTACACCGGCATTCCGATTCAGCTGAGCCAGCACATCCCCTCGCGCCAAGACCAGTACAGCCAGGAGCTGCGCATCGCCTCCGATGGTGAGCGGGCGTTGAGCTATGTCGGCGGGCTCTATTTCTTCCGCCAGAAGATCACCGGGCGCCCAATTTCGATCTATGGCCCGCGCGCCGCCTACTGGCTGCTGTTCGCCGACTCCAACCTGCTCAACGGCTATGGCACCGACGGGCATACGGACTTCCGCTCGGACAGCTACGCCGCCTTCGGCGAGGTTAACTGGCGTCCCGTCACCGGGCTGACGCTGACCGGCGGCTTGCGCTACACCTACGAGGAGAAGGAAGGGACCTATGACACCTTCACGTTCGGCGGGCCGGCGGTGATCACGGCGGCGCAGCGCGATAGGCAGCTGTCGATCCTACGCGGGCAGTCCTATGCCGCGTCTGACAAGGACGGCGACCTTAGCGGTCGCGCCGATATTTCTTACGCGTTCACCGACGGGGTGCTGAGCTACGCGAGCTACGCGCGGGGCGCGAAGTCGGGCGGGATCAACATGTCGGGCTTGCCGCTGGACAACAACAACCAGCCCGCGCTCAACACCGCCGTGGTGCGGCCCGAGAAGAACACCGCGTACGAGATCGGCCTGAAGACGCAGCTGTTCGACCGCCGCCTGATCTTCAACATCGACGCCTACTACACGCAAGTACGCGACTTCCAGGCCAACGTGACGGACACGGGCGCCGCCGTCGCGCTGCGGACCTACCTCGCCAACATCCCCAAGGTGCGGGTAAAGGGCATCGAGGCGGACGCGATCGCGCAAGTCACCAGCGACTTCCAACTGCGCGCCTCGGCGGCCTACGCGGACGGCAAGTACGTGTCCTATCCCAATGGCCCTTGCCCGATCGAACGGATCGGCACCGGCACTTCGGCGTGCGACCTGAGCGGACGAGGCCTGTCGGGATTGCCAAAGTGGTCGGTGACCCTCGGCGCCGACTATTCGCTGCCGGTGGGTGACCAGGGCGCGATCCTGCTACACGCCGATTTCAACTCGCGCACCAAGGTGTTCGGCGATCCGACGGCGTCCGCCTCCACGGTCATAAAAGGCTACACAATCGTCAACGCCAGCATCGGCTGGCGCTTCAACGACAAGCTCGAAGTCGCCGTGTTCACCCGCAACCTGTTCGACAAGAACTACATCCAGAACCTGACGATCCAAGCGGGCAACTCGGGCCTGATCATCGGTACCCCGAGCGATCCGCGCGTGATCGGTGTGACCCTGCGGGGGAATATCTAGGTCGATTTCATTCGGCTCTATGCCGTAAGCACGGTTAGCGGACGTCTCGTACAATACCCTCGTCATTCCCGCGCAGGCGGGGATACATCTCCTGAGCTCGCGTTTGCAGCGACGATGCGTGACGGCGCCTGTCTCACGGTTCAGCCTCGCCTCACCGTGGGTCCTTACGAGAGCACCGGAGATGGATTCCCGCCTGCGCGGGAATGACGAAAGTTGGGTGGCGGCTGCCAGGAAAACTCGAGAGCTGCTTAGTTCGGCCTAGGTACGACGTTGATCACCGCCTATTCCTGACTTGGACTGCACGCTCTGGCACAACCCGGCTGCACCCCTGTGACTGGCGCCACCTTCTGCAGGAAGCGCTGGGTCGTCAGCGCGCGGTGGATCAGGATGTCCTCGCCCTGGAAGCCGTGCGCCTGGCCGGGGTAGACCGCCGTCTCGAACGGCACCCGCGCCTTTTGCAGTGCGGCGAACAGTCGCACGCTGTTGTCGAAGACGACATTGTCGTCACTCATGCCGTGCACCACCAGCAACGGATCGCGGATGCTGGCCGCCCGCGACAGCACATCGGCGCGCTGGTAGGCGGCGGGATCGCTGCGCGGATCGCCGAGGTAGCGTTCGGTATAGGCGGTGTCGTAGAGGTCCCACTGCGTCACCGGCGCCCCCGCGATGCCGCCCGCAAAGGCGCCGGGTGCGCTCTGGAGCAAACGTAGCACCATGTACCCGCCGTAGGACCAGCCGTTGGCGACAATCCGGTCACCTGCGACCCATGGTTGCGCCTTGAGCCAGGCCAGCCCGGCCAGCTGGTCGGCGACTTCGACGGTGCCGAGCTGGCGATGGATCGGCTCCTCGAAAGCGCGGCCGCGATTGCCCGATCCGCGGTTATCCAGGCGGAAGATCGCGTAACCCTGCTCCACCCACCAGCTATCCGCAGGCGCGCCCCAGCCGTGCGACACGCGCTGCGCGTGCGGCCCGCCATAGACATCGAAGATCACCGGGAACGGCCCGGCGCCTTGCGGCTTCAACACCTCCCAATGCAGCGTCTGTCCGTCGGCCGCCGCAATCGTACCGTACTCGGGCTTGCTGAGCGCTTGCATATAAGGGGCGAAGGGATGGCCTGGACTAATGCGGTTCTCCTCAAGCCAGCGCAGCCGATGGCCTTGCGCATCCGCAAGATAGACTTGCGGCGGCTGCGTAGGGCTCTGGCGCTGCAGGAGAAGGTGCGCGCCCTGACGGTCTAGGGTGCCCTCGTTCCAGAAGCCAAGCTCGGTCAGCCGCTGCGGTTTACCGCCACCGTTCAGCCGGACCGCATACAGATGCCGGTCGAGCGGCGTCTCGCGATTGCCGGTTATGTAGACCTTGCCCGCCTTTTCATCGACCCCGCCGACCCCGGCCACCGTCCAGTCCCCGCGCGTGAGTTGCGTCATCTTTCCCGCGCGCCAGCGGTAGAGGTGCATGTGCCCGTCGCGCTCCGACAGCCACAGGAATCCGCCGTCCTTGAGCGGGACGAGCCCCGCCTCATCACCCTGCCCGAAGCCGGTCGACGGCAGATTGACGAACGTCGCCGAGGTTTCCGCCAGCACGGGCCGCGCGGCACCTGTGGCAGGGTCCACCGCCAGCAGATCAAGCCGCTTCTGGTCGCGGCTCAGACGCTGCACCCACAGCGTCTTGCCATCCGCCGACCAGTTGACCCGCGCCAGGTAGAAGTCGGGATTGTCGCCGAGGTCGACTTTGACGCGGCCACTGCCGTCGGGTCGCATGACGAACAGCTCGACCTGCGCATTCGCGGTGCCGGCGCGGGGATAGCGTTGCGCGGTGAGCGAACTGCCATCCGCGCCGATCGCCAGCCGCTGCACCACATCGACCTTGCTCTCGTCCACTCGCGCGACGGCCAGCAGGCGATCGTCGGGGCTCCACCAGTGCCCCGTCGAGCGATCGAGTTCTTCCTGCGCGACGAACTCCGCCGAGCCCCAGGTCACGGTCGCGCTGGCGCCATCGGTTAGCTGGCGCTCGCGCCCGCTCGCGGTTTCGACGACGAAGAGCTCGCCGTCGCGCACGAAGCTGGCGTAGCGCCCCGTCTCGGACAGCTTGGCGTCGAGTTCGGCTGCTGCAGTGTCGGTCAGCCGGCGGGGTTCGCCATCGAGCGGCGCGAGCCACAAGTCGCCGTCCACCGGGACCAGCAGCGCCTTGCCGTCGGGCCCCCAGCTATAGCTGACGATTCCGCGCGTGCCCGCGAGCCGCAGGCGCTCGCGGCGCATCTTCTCTTCTTCCGAGATCGGTCGACCGCCCAGCTTCTCGCTGTCGACCAGCATGCGTTCGGCGCCGGTCGCGACATCGATCGCCCACAGATCATAGCGTTGCCGATCGTCAGCACGCGGCTTCAACAGGGTCGCATAGCGCCCGTCGGGAGAGAGCTGCAGCGCGCGTGGCTTGGGGCCGGAAAGGTCGGGACTGCCATAGACAGCCTCCAGCGTCAGGGGCTTTTGATCTTGTGCTCCGGCGATGTCTGTGAAGGCTGCGAATGTGGCCATCAGCAGCATGACACCGCACCACGCCATGCGTCCGCGAACCGGCTTGTGCTTGTCTCGTGCAGGCACTTGAAAATGAGGATCCATGCGCTCCCGTCTATGAGCGTAGCTATCCGACGCCAACCGTAAACTACCCACAAATGCTGCCCTCGTGGCGCTGCCGGGACAGGCAAGGCGATAACGAGCCGTCAGCTGGGCAACCGCGCCCCTCACCCAAACGCAGGCGCAGGCGCAGCATCAAATCCGCAGCAGCGACGTTATCCTTGTCTCGCGCAACGCCCGACGCGATATCCCAATTAAAAGGTAGCCAATACGTGTTAGAGGTGGAACTGAAGCTTGAGGTCCCGGAAGAGGCGGCGGCAGCGCTGGGCGCATCCGAGATCCTGTCGGGCGAGCCCAAGGTGCAGAATCTGCATGCCATTTACTTCGACACTGCCGACCATGCGCTTGCCAAGGCCGGCTTCTCGCTTCGCATCCGGCGCGCGGGCGACAAGCGCATCCAGACCATAAAGGCCAATGGCACGGCCGGTGTCGGCCTGTTCGTGCGTCCTGAATGGGAGATGCCCGTCAGCGACGACGTGCCCGTGCTCGACCATACGACGCCACTGCGCGCAATGCTGGGAGATCTGGCGGACGAGATCGCTCCGCTGTTCGAGGTGAACGTGGAGCGCCTCACCTGGATCGTGCACGAAGGCGATGCCGAGATCGAGCTCGTGCTAGACGGCGGGGAGGTGATCTCCGGCGCGCGCCGGGACCGCATCTGCGAGATCGAACTGGAACTCAAACAGGGCGCGTCGGCGCCGTTGTTCGCGCTGGCGCGCAAGATCGACGCGCACGTGCCCCTGCACCTTGGCGTGCTGTCCAAGTCCGAGCGCGGCTATCGCCTGACCAAACGCCCGCGTTCATCGTTCAAGTCCGGCAAGGTCACGCTCCAGCCCGAGATGAACGCGGCCGAGGCGTTTCAGCATATTGCACAGACGTGCATCCGCCAGTTTCGCCTGAACGAGAACGCGCTACGCACCGAAGCTTCGGTCGAAGCGCTGCACCAGGCCCGCGTTGCGCTGCGCCGGTTGCGATCCGCTTTCTCGATCTTCAAGCCTTTGTTCGAGAATGATGAGAAAGCCACTGCTTTGCGCGAAGAACTGCGCTCGCTCGCGGCGGAACTTGGCGAAGCGCGCAATCTCGATGTGCTGGTCGAACGTGCCGCGCCTGGGCCGCTGCGCGATCGGCTGCAGGCCGCGCGTGAGAAGGCCTATGCACAAGTCGAGGCGGCGCTGGGGTCGCCTCGCGCCCGCTGGGCCATGCTAGACCTGGTGCAATGGCTGCTCGACGGCGAGTGGACGCGCAACGCAGAGACAAGCACGCGGCGCGAAGAGCCAGCACGCGACTTTGCCGAGGCCGCGTTGGACCGCGTCCGCCGCAAGGTGAAGAAGGACGGCCGCAAGCTGGCGACCGCACACGACGAGGCGCGCCATACCGTGCGCAAGGATGCCAAGAAGCTGCGCTATGCCAGCGAGTTCTTTGCCGCCCTGTTCGACGACAAGCGCGCGCGCCGTCGGCATAAGCGGTTCCTCTCGGCGCTCGAGAGCTTGCAGGACGATCTGGGCGCGCTCAACGATCTCGCCACTGCGCCGGACGAACTACGCAAGCTCGGCCTTGAGGCTGACGTGGACGCGCGGGCGCTGCTTGGAGACGGCAGGAAGAAGGCGCTACTCTGCGCCGCCGCGGAGGCCCACGACGACTTGTGCGATGCCAAGCGTTTCTGGCGATAGGCAGCAAAGCCACGGTCGATCGCCCGGCGGAATGCGACAGCATCGTTGATAAGCGACAGAGGGTTCTCGCCCGGCACCACAAAACTCGCCATGCCGGCGGACCTCGCCTGGCGCTGTCATTTCGGTCGGGATCTGCCGCCGGACGTCATGATCGTCGTATATGTAACTGCGTGAAGGATCCCGCCATGCCTAGTATTGTTCTGATCGATGCGGGCGGAACGATCGCGTCGAAGCCGGACGAACAAGGCGTCTTGGTCGGACATGCCGGAGGCGTGGATGTAGGCACCATGCTTCCCACCGACGTAATCCGGCATCACATCTATGCCGGGCTGAGCGAGGACATGCGCTTCGCCGACGCGATGCGGATCGTCAAAGCCATCTCCCAGGCTGCTGCGAGCCAAGTTGCGGGCGTTGTGATTACTCATGGCACCGACACCATGGAAGACGTCGCGTTTCTCGCCGACCTCTATCACGGCGGCGACATGCCGGTGCTGTTTACCGGCGCCCAGCGCGCTCCTGCCTTGCCCGGTTATGATGGCGCTGCGAACTTGCGCGATGCTCTCACGGTCGCGCGCGATGCTGGGGCACACGGCGCGGGCGTGGCGATCGTCTTTGCTGGACGCATCCTTGCGGCGCGAGCAGCGACCAAGCAGGACAGCAGCGCTCCCGACGCCTTCGGTCCCGACAGCGCGGTGCTGGGACGCGTCGACGAACGGGCCGTCCGATGGAGCGCGCGACCACTACGACGCACAGCACTGGCCGCTGTCATGCCCGAGCCTGCGGTGCATATCGTGTCGCTAGGATTGGAAAGCGGACCAGAGTTCATCGACGCGCTGGTCCGATGCGGCGCGCGCGGATTGGTGCTAGAAGGGTTTGGACGCGGCAACATCCCCATGCGCCTGATCTCCGCAGTCGAGCGCGCGCAGACCGCGGGCCTGCTCATCGGCCTCGCCACGCATTGTCCGCTGGGCGGCGTCGCTCCGACCTACGAATCTGGAGCCAGGCTGGCCGACCTCGGCGTGATCGGCGCCGAGGACCTCAACGCGCGCAAGCTGCGGCTGCTCCTCGCCGCTGCGTTAGGCGGAGGCAGCGACACGGACCAAGCCGCGCAGGTCGCGCGTTCCTGGCTGGCACGCTGAGCGAGGTCACCATCCACCGCTCCGATCGGCGGCAATGACTCTCCGGATTTCTCGCTCGACAAGATGAGCGAGGAATATCCTCGCGAGCCGGGTTCGCTATCGATCAAGTTCACCGAAATCGAGCACGACATTCGTCGCCTTCTCGCCTCCGGTGAGACGAACAAGGCGATTGGCGAGGCACTCGTTCTTACGGAAGCGGCCGTCAAAGCGCATATCAAAGCGATCTTGCGTAAACTTCACGTCGGCAACCGCACGCAGGCTGCGACCCGGGCGTATCACCATGGCATATCCAATGGCGGGATCGATGGCATGGCATAGCAGCGGCCAGGAAGCATTCCGGTCCTCTGAAGGCTATTGGATGCGGCTCATGTCTCCGCCCTAACGGGCGACTTGTAGTCGATGGCCATGGGCCGGGGCTGTAGCACCGCACCGACAAGGCCGACAGAACCTTTCGACACGACGATGAGACCGCCCCAGCGAAGCCGCGAAGCACGAAGCCGGTGATCCTGTGAATAACCGTTCCACATCGTGAAAAGGGGCTTCATGTACCGCGAGCATCGCTATACGTAGCAACATACAAGAAAAAAGATTCCGAAGCAAAAATGGGAGGATGATGAGGATGTCTCGCAAATATCGCGTGATGGAGTTGCTGAGCTGCGTCTGCGGACTGGCAATCACCGCTGGGGCGCAAGCGCAACAGGTAGAGCAGGGTTCAACCCAGCCAAATACGTCGGAAATCGTCGTCACCGCCACTCGCCGGGCAGAAACGCTACAAGAGACGCCTTTGGCCGTCGATCTGGTGACGGGGCAGGATGTCGCCCGCCTCAACCTGTTCGATGTCAAGGAAATCCAGAACATCGTTCCGGGCTTGACCCTGGAAAACGGCGACGGTCGAAGCAATATCGCCACGCTGCGCGGCATCTCGTTCAACCCCGACAGCGGATCGAGCGACGCGGTTCAAGTCTACTTCAACGAAATCGATGTTGATCCCAACACGTTCTTCTCCGCAATCTACGACATCGGACAGATACAGGTACTGCGCGGACCACAAGGCCTTTTTCGTGGCAAGGTTTCCCCTGCGGGATCCATCGTCATCAGTTCCGCCCGTCCCAACCTCAGCACGCCTACAGGCTACGCCCAAGCCGCCGGCAGCGATCGCAACGCGCGCAACTTCCAAGTCGCGGCTTCGATACCCCTCGTTCAGGACACACTCGCCATTCGCGGTGCGATGCTTTACGATCGCAATCGAGGTGGCCAGGTCAAGAACATCGATGGCCGCAAATCCTATAACGAGACCTTGAGCGGTCGGCTTTCGCTGGCGTGGGAGCCATCTTCCAAGTTCCGCGCGGATCTCGTCTATCAATACCTCTGGACCGATACGCGGCCCTTCTCTGCTGTCTTCGGTCCCGGCAATCAGCCTAGCCCCAACAGCTTCTTCCCCTTGCGCAGCGGTCCGGCGATCAGCCTGAAGGATCGCCTGTCAGTAACCGAGGGGGAGTTCCGTTTTACCAACGAGACACATCTCGTCACGCTCAACACCAACTATGACTTTGGTTGGAGCAATCTGGTCTTCAATGGTGGTTATCAGAAGACATCGCTCAATCAGGCACGTGACCAGGACGTCGGCAATGCCGTTCCCGGCTATCAGTTGCCCCAGCGCATCACGACACCATACAATCTTTGGACCTTCGAGCTTCGCCTGCAGTCACCGAACAACTCACGCTTGAACTGGGCGCTCGCGGCCAATTACGACTATGGCAAGAACGATGTGGAAGTGTCCCAGAGAAATGACGCGTTCTTCACCGACCCGCTCGGAGCAGTGTTTCCCGGAATGACCGCGCCTGGTCCCGTGCCGCCGCAGATCTTCGTGTTTCCTGTCGACGTTTCGGTCATCCTGCCGATCGTCTCGAAGTCCTATGCCGTGTCCGGCCTTCTGGGCTACGAAGTCGTCGATGGCCTGACGATTACAGGCGGCTTGCGCCAGACCTGGAACAATATCAGACGCGCGCAACGACTGATCATCCCGGCAGCCAACGTCGACACCACCACCCGCAGCGTGCTGAAGCCAGAGGCGCTGACCGGCGGCGCATCCATAAGCTGGGAGGTCAACCGCGAAGTCAACCTCTACGCAAACTATGGTCGATCCTTCCGGGCGGGCGTAGCTGCCACGGGTGTGTCCACTCCTCTTGATCCATCGCTCCTGCAGACACCCGACGAAACCTCGGACGGTTACGAAGTCGGTATCAAGACCAGCCTGTTCGACCGCAAGGTGACGCTGAACGTCGCCGCGTTCTACCAGAAGTTCAAGAACTACGTGGACTTCGCACCTGCCCTCACCACCAACTCCTCGCGCATACCCGGCGCTGTGGATACGGCCACGGCGCCGCTCCCCACGTTCGGCGACGCGATCAGCAAGGGCGTCGAGGTGCAACTTGGCATCCAGCCGTCCCAGTTCGTCGACTTCAACGTCAACGCCACGTATGCCGACGCGCACTACGACAATGCCCAGACGTATTGTAACGACTATAATGGTGATGGCGTGCCGGACTCCGATGGAACGCCGCGAGTGCCGGGCACTCAGCAGGTCGCGCTTTGCACACGTAACGACCGCATCGCGGACGTTCCCAAGTTCAGCCTGTCCACCAACGGCGAAGTTCGCTTTGGAACGGGATCGCTGACGCCGTTCCTGCGTGGTCTGTTGTCCTATCGTCCGGGTTACGACTCCAAGAACAGCGCCTACAGGTACCGCGACTTCACCAAGATCGATCTGTTCGCCGGTTTACGCGCCGCGGAAAGGTGGGAGCTCAACGTGTTCGTCAAGAACGTGCTGAACCAGACCCGCGCGACCCGTGTGTCCCAAGGTCGCTCCCAAGTCGGGACCGGCTCGCTGCCGGGACTGGAAGCGTTCGGAACCATCCCGTTCGATTCAGGGTATCGTGTCGCCACGGTCAGCGCACCGCGTGAGATCGGCGCGACCTTGCGCTTCAGCTGGTAAGTGACCGACCGGGGGCGACCATCGCTGCTCCCGGTCGACCACCTTGGCACAAAGATGAGAACCATACCCCTGCCCACATCGTGGGACAGCGTGTTGCCCTGCTCCTTGCCGGTCCTACAGGAAGCAAAGGCTGATGAAAGTGGATGATGGCGCAGAGCTTCCCGGTTGACCGCAGAACCGCCCTGGCATTCGGCGGCGGCTTGCTGTTCGCAAGGCCAGGTTTTGCACGATCCCTCCACAAAGGAGCCGGAATCGGCTGGGCGTCGGAGCCCATGCGGTGGTTCCAGTTGGCATTCACCGAGGATGACGTCGGCCAGTTCGATCCTGCATTCTGGATCCGCTACTTTCAAAACATCCACGCGGACGCTGCCTGCCTGAGCGCGGGCGGCGGCATCGCTTTCTATCCCACGACCGTCCCCTTTCATGGGATGGTTGAAGGCGTCAGCGTGCAAAACGATCCATTCGGAACCATGGTGTCCGCCTGCAAGGCCATGGGCATGCGGGTATTGGCCCGCATCGATCCGCAGGCCATGAACGCGGCCACGGCCGAAGCGCATCCGGAGTGGGCGCTGACCGGACCCGATGGGCAGATCAAGCGTCACCCCAGCGCGCCGGACCTCACTCTCACTTGTGCGCTCGGCTCTTACAACTTTGAGCTTATGCCCAAGGTCATCAAGGAAATCGCCCGCAACTATCCGGTCGATGGCTTCTTCGGCAATCGATGGAACGGCAGTGGCACGTGCTATTGCCAGAACTGCCGCACGATGTACCGCAAGGCAGCAGGAGCGGAGATACCGATCAACCCCGACCCGTCCACCCCAGAGGGCCGAACTTATGCGCAATGGATGGAGAACAGGCTCCTCGCGCTGATCGATCTGTGGAACGATGCCGCGCGCGTGCATCGCCCCGCGGCGTTCTTCATCCCCGGTAGCGAGCGGCGCGGCCTGGTCGATCTGGACGGTCCCGCGTTGTCGAAGCGATTGCCGCTGGTGTTTTGCGACAGGCAGGCGCGGTCGATGGAGGATACGATCTGGGCTCCCGGCCCGGAAGCATGGGGCGCGGGCCGCTATACCCGCGAACTGCGCGCCTACATGATCGACAAGCCGGTCGGGCACATCATCTCCGTCGGCGTGGAGGAAGCATACCGTTGGAAGGACTCGGTGCAGAGTCCCGCTGAGATCCGCATCTGGGCGGCGGGCGCCATCGCCCAGGGTGCCCGGCCATGGATAACGAAGTTCAATGCCAAGCCGTTCGACAAGCGATGGATGGACGTGGTGCACGACCTCTATGGCTGGCATCACAGGAACGAACGCTATCTGCGCAACACGGCCAATCTGGCCCGCGTCGGCCTGGTACTTTCGACGCGTACCCCACCCTACCTTGGCGGATGGACAAAACGCCACGCGCTTGAAGGGCATGGCCGTGGCTTCTACCAGGCGCTGCTGGAGTCCCGCATCCCGTTCGATCTGATCGATGATGGCTTTCTCGACGCGAAGCACCTGGCCCGGTTCAGAACGTTGATCCTCGCCAATGCCGCGGTTCTCTCGGACGCGCAATGCGATCAGTTACGCGCGTTCGTCGCGCAAGGCGGCAGGATCATCGCCACTCACCAGACGTCGCTCTTCGACGAGAATGGGCAGCGGCGCGCCGATTTTGGACTCGCCGACCTTTTCGGCTGCTCAGTCTCGGGCCAGGAGGAAGGACCGCTGCGGAATGCCTACCTCACATTGCGTCATTCCCATCCGGCACTTTCCGGGCTGAAGGACATCCCGCGTACCATCGGCCCGATCCGGCGCCAGCCCGTCGTAGCGCGCGATCCATCCGAAGTCGCCTTGACCCTGGTGCCGTCCTATCCCGACCTGCCGATGGAGCGGGTGTTTACGCAAACGAACAAGACCGACATCCCCATGGCCATCTGCAGGCAAATGGGCTCAGGTCGAGTGGTCTATCTTCCCATGGATCTTGACCGCACGTTCGACGAGTTGTCCCATGGCGATCACCTCGCTTTGCTGCACAGCTTCCTGACGTGGGCGCACGACGCCGCTCAGCCGCTGGAAGTGTCCGGTCCCGGACTGCTCGATCTGGCCTACTGGCGTCAGGAGCTGTCCATCGCCGTCCATCTCGTCAACTTGAACAACCCCATGACGATGCGGGGAAGCTACCGTGAGGCAATCACCGCTGGCCCTTATCGCGTTCGACTACAATTGCCGGAAGGCGCCCGTCCCGCACAGGCACGTCTGCTGACGGCCGGCGAGACCGTGCCGCTGCGGCTTGTCGACGGATGGGCCGAAGTCGCAGTGCCCAGTCTCGACTTCCATGAGGTTGTCGCGGTGGATCTAGCATGAGCGTCCAATCCGGTATCGAGCAAGGGACTGGACGATGATCGATCGCCGGGACTTGCTGGCCCTCGGACTCACAGCTCCCGCCCTTGCCGGTGCCGTGGCCGCGAAGGCGGCCCCGGTCACACCGGATGAGGCGACGCTGCGCCTTCACGGGCGAGCGCTTCATGTCCTGGATCTGACGCACAAACTGACCCGCTCCTTCGCGTTCACGCCCGGGCGGCTCACTATGGAGCCAACCAAGGGGTCCGGGACGGCAGCAGGCATGGCGCTTAACCGCGTGTCGATCGTGGAGCATACCGGCACTCACCTGGATGCGCCACGCCACTTCGCGCCGGATGGCGCAAGCGTCGGCGACTTGCCCATCACACAGCTGATCGTGCCCTTGGTGGTCATCGACATTCGCAGGCAGGCCGCGCAGGATCGTGACGCAAGGGTTCGTTTGCCGGACCTGCTTGCCTGGGAACGGCGCCACGGCCTTATCCCCAAGTCATCCTGCGTGGCGATGCTTTCGGGCTGGGACCCGCTGGCCGAAGCCGCGCGGTATGGCAGCCTCAGTCCGGCAGAACGACGCCAGAGCCCCGGCTTCGACGGCCAGGCGATCGACATGCTCATCCAGCGTCAGGCCGGCGGGATCGCGGTCGACACGCTGTCGCTGGATGCGGGCGGTTCCATGCCGGCTTACCCCGTGCATCAGACGTGGCTGCGCAGCGGCCGATGGGGATTGGAAGCACTGACGAACCTGGATCGCGCGCCGCAAGCCGGCGCCTTGTTGTTCGCGGGCGTCGCTCCCCTGGACCAGGCGACGGGCTTCCCGGCACGGGTCATCGCCCTTTACTGAATTTGCATGAACAGTGCGTTCGAGCGCGCGTACCGCAACCTTTAGAGCGCTTCCACAATGAGCGGAGACGTTCTAGACTTTTGATGCCGCACTTTTTCGAGCCGTTGCCCGCACACGGTCAACTTGAAAATGCTCTAGAGGAAACCAGTCCTCATGTTCGTCAATCCCGCGCAAGGAAGCTTTCCGCCCAGGTCAGGCCGGCGCGCGTATCGCTTGCGGGCCTGTACTCACAACCGATCCATCCGCTGTACCCCAGGCGATCGATGTGGCGAAGGAGCCAGGGATAGTTGATCTCGCCACTTCCCGGCTCTGCGCGACCGGGATTGTCGGCAAGCTGCATGTGGCCGATCCGCGGCAGGAGCCGGGCGATCGTGCGGGCGAGATCGCCTTCCATGATCTGCATGTGATAGATGTCGTACTGCAAGCGCACGTTGGGCCGCGCCACTTCGTCCATCACCGACAACGCCTCAGCGGATGTCGCGTAGAAATAGCCGGGCATGTCGACGCGGGTGTTGATCGGTTCCACCAGGATGTCGATGCCGTCCCGGGCCGCCGCATCGGCAGCATAAGTGATGTTCTTCACCAGCATCGCCCGCGCCTCTTCATCGGCACGCACTTTGCCTGCCATAAGATGCAAGCGCGGGCACCGCAGCACGCGCGCATACTCCAACGCTAAGGCCACACTGGCGCGGAAATCGGCGACGCGGTCGGACATCGCCGCAATGCCCCGCTCTCCCGCGTCCCAGTCGCCGGCAGGAAGGTTGAACAGCACGATGTCCAGGCCGCGCCGGTCGGCGCGTTCGGCTATCGTCGTCGCCGGCAATTCGTAGGGGAACAGGAACTCAACGCCCTTGAAGCCTGCATCGGCAGCGGCATCGAACCGTTCGAGAAACGGCAGATGCGGAAACATCGTCGAGAGATTGGCGGCAAGTCTGACCACGCTAGTTCCTTTCGGGGTCCAGGCGCTGGTGGTTCCTCACCAGACGAGCCCCAATATCAGATCCATGACATTGGTCCCCGTGGGTCCTGTCTGAAAAAGGTCGCCCGTGCGTTCAAACAGGCTGTAACTGTCGTTGCGATCAAGCATGACCTGCGGGTCCAGCCCTGACGATATGGCGCGCGCCACAAGGTTGCCATCGGCAAAGGCGCCCGCAGCATCGGTCGGGCCGTCGGTACCATCCGTGCCCGCGCACAGCAGTGCCATGTCCGCTGCCCCCGCTATAGCCATCGCCGCGACGAGTGCGAACTCCTGATTACGCCCCCCTCGCCCATTCCCTTTGACCTGCAAGGTCGTCTCACCCGCGAACACCGACAGCGACGGACGATCAGAGCGCGATGTCGAGCGCATCGCGGCCACCATGGTACGCGCCGCACTATGCGTATCGCCCATCATCCTCGCCTCGACAGTGCCGATCGCCAGACCTTGTTCCACCGCGCGTTTTCGGATGTCCCGGACCAGTGTATGCACGTCTGCCAGCACCAGCGCGATGGCACGATCACCGCAGGGTCGTTCACGGAACTCGTCATCTTGGGCCAGGCATCGTACGATCGATGGAGCGACACGATCCTCCAGCCCATACTTGGCGAAAAGGTCGGGCCTGTCGTGGTCATCGTCGGTCACGATGGTGGGACCGGAGCCAATCACCCCTGCATCTCCCCCCGGTACGTCGGAGATCAGGAGAGTGAGGACGCAAGCCCCTCCGACATGGTCCAGCAGCCGACCGCCCTTTACCCGCGACAGGCGCTTGCGGATCCCGTTTATCTCCTCGATCGTCGCCCCCGATCGCAGAAGCATGTCCGTCGCCGATGCCTTTTCCCGGAGCGTCACGCCGTCCACCGGCGCCACCATCAACGCGGACGCGCCCCCGGTCACCAGAACGATCACGCGGTCTTCACTCGTGAGCCCGGTGATCGTACGAAGCAGCTCGGTAGTGGCGCTTACACCGGCCTCATCGGGAATGGGATGACCCGCCTCTAACTGACGAATGTAGTGCAAGTCCTCGCGATGGCCGTGTTTGACGATGATGCACCCGTCGTCGATCCTGTCGCCCAGAACCGCCTCGATGCCCTTTGCCATGGAAGCGGCGGCCTTGCCCGCGCCCACCACGATCAGCCGGCCTCCGGCGGGGATCGTCCAATCGATCGTGCGCCCATCATGGCGGATGGACCAGCGTTCGCCATCGAAGCTGCCGAGCGACCTGACCAGCCGCTCGCCACGAACCGCTTCCAGCGCATCGAGGTAGAGGTCGCGCAGGACGGCGCGAGCCCAGGCGAGCCGATCCGGCACCGGCGCGATCTCGCCAGCATCTGCACGGGATAAATCAAAAGACATAGCGCGATGCATCACGACAGGCTGGCGTAGCCGCGCGGACGCAGGGCCGATGGGGAGACTGTGCGCGGGGACGCCGTCTTAGCGCCCATATGACGTGACCGTCAGCCCCGTTCCCATGATGCGGGAAAGCCGGTGCGCGCTTATCACCCCTTCCCCATCACGGATAATCGCCAGGCTTGTCGACCAATCACGTCGCGGTCCCGGCCTGGGATCAGAAGTACTGATGGGCGATTTCGGTGCTCATCTGCTGCGCAGCCAGTACCAGCGACGGGCCGAGTTCATCCAGGCGAGCCCGTGCAAGCTTCGACGAGCGATCCGAAATAGAGAGCGCGCCACGTGGTGTGCGATGGCGATCGTGGACGATGGCCGCGACACATCGCAGCCCCATGTCGTGCTCTTCGTCGTCACACGCATAACCGCGCTCGTACGTGACGGCCAGTTCCTGCCTGAGCCGGTCGCCATCGACAATGCTGCGCGCAGTGCGGCCCTTGAACATGGCCCCTTGCAGGTAGCGGTCGAGTTCCGATCGAGACCACTGCGCCATGATGACCTTGCCAGAGGCTGTCGTATGCAGCGGCAGCACCGCCCCGGGCCGTGCGGCGGTCTGCTGGAACCCGTACTCCGCAGCCTGACCAACATAGCAGATGCCGTGACGCTCCGGCACTGCGATGTTCACGCAGTGATGCACGTCGGCCATCAACGAGCGCATGATCGATCGACCAAGCTGGCCGAGGTCCCTGGTCTGCGCGAATACCGCCCCAACGGTAAAAGCCTGGATGCCGATCGACCATCGCGCCGTCACTCGATCGAACGCGACATACCGCAGCGCCTGCATGGTCGTCAGCAGGCGATGCGTGGTCGATCGCGGCAGAGAGACCAGCGTCGCCAACTCGCTCAAGGTCATGCTGTCGTTTTTCGCGAGTTCGTCCAGGAGACCGAACGCTCGAACCAGCGACTGCACGCGACCCAGCGTTCCCTCTTCGCTCTCAGCCGGATCTTGCACCATTCGCCCGTCCCCACCCTTTTTGCCGTCGACTTGGAGCCGCAGCGTTTGATCAATGGTATGACCTCTCCGTCGTCAATTGTCGATAAGGATCACGCGAAAGTCGTTCACGTTCGTTCGGGTCGGTCCTGACTTGATCAGATCGCCCAGGGTATCGAAGAAGACGAAGCTGTCGTTCTGTTGCAGCATCGCCGCGGCGGAGATGTCTGCCGCGCGCGCGCGATACAACGTCGTCTCGTCGATCACGGCACCCGCATGCCCGCCCACTCCATCGATCCCATCCGTATCGCAGGCCAGAGCGGTTATGCGCTCTGCGGAATTGAGCGCCAGCGCGAGGCTGAGAGCGTACTCGGTATTGCGCCCTCCGCGACCCGCCGGATTGCGGACCAGCACGGTCGTCTCGCCACCGGAAAGCAGCGCCCAACGCCCACCCTTGCGCTGGTGATGGAGGGCAAGCGCGGCATGCACGATGCCGAGTTCGGTCGCATCGCCTTCCAGGTCGTCACCCAGATAGACGGGCCGATACCCGGCCGCCGCTGCGATTTCGCCCGCAGCCTCCAGTGCCATACGGTTACGAGCGACGATCCGGGTGTCGGCTCGTTCCATCTCTCGCGAGTCGGGCCTTGGCGTGGCGTGTCTTTCATCCTGCAGCACTGCCATGACGTTGTCGGGCACCGAGATCCGGTAGCGTTCGAGCACGCGCCGCGCGTCCGCAAGCGTCGTGCGGTCCGCGACGGTGGGCCCCGAGGCGATCAACGCGGGATCATCGCCAGGCACGTCGGAGAACGCCAAAGTGACGACCTGGGCGGGATGAGCCAGCGCCGCAAGTCGCCCACCCTTGATCTGCGACAAGTGCGTGCGGACGCAGTTGATCTGCGAAATCGTGGCTCCACAAGACAGAAGCTCACGGGTAAGCTTGCGTTTGTCATCCAGAGTCACTCGCTCGGCTGGAAGGGCCAAGAGCGCCGAGCCGCCGCCTGAAATGAGGGCCAGCAGCTGGTCGTCTGTGCCCAAGCGGCTGACCGCATCACGGATCATGCACGCAGCGTCGAGACCATGCTGGTCCGGCAGGGGGTGTCCCGCTTCGAGCAGCATCGTACCGGGCGGAAAGGCTTCGAGCGGCAGGCCGTGGCCATAAGGAACAAGGATGACGGCCTGCGTGTCTGAAGAAGCGTCCTTTAACGCCACATGGGCCATCGCAGCGGCCGCCTTGCCCACCGCCAGAACGAAGCGCCGGCCTTTTGGGGCAGAGGGAGATGGGCAGGAAGGCACCGCTCCGCCGATACCGAAGACAGCGCGACGTCGAACATCTCGCGCACCAGAACCCTGTGCGTGTCCCCTGATCCGCTGACGCTGCCCAATCCCCCGCTCCCGTTCTTTTTGGTCCCGGAGGCTTATAGAGCTTTGCACCGGGTCGCAATTTGCCTGACGAGGATGTGATGGCCAATCAAGCTGCAAACGGCCAAGGACACGAGACTTCCCGGATCATGGAACGCCAAGTTCCCGCTGAATCGCTCAGCATGGTAAGCCGGGCTTGCATACCTCGCGTATCACCGGCGAGATCGCTCCACGCGCCGCAACGTTCGACGACAAACCCTGTATTCCTCGATGTCGGTACGCTCGGCTGACCGCGCGCATCGGCGATTAAGCCTCAGGCCTTCGTTCGCAGCACAGCCACGGCACCGATCGCGCTGATCATGGCCAACGCCCACAATCCGGCCATGCTGAAACCAGTGCGGTCGTTCAGCCATCCCACCAGCATGGGGCTGACAAATCCCCCCAAGTTCCCGACCGAGTTGATTGCGGCAATCCCTACGGCCGCCGCAGACCCGCGTAACAGCGCCGTGGGTAGCGTCCAGAAGACAGGCGCGGTGGTGAGCAACCCAGCCGCGGCCAGGCTAAGTCCCAACAGCGCAAGTCCCAGGTGCGTGCCCGCCAGCGAGGTCAGGATCAGCCCCGCCGCCCCTGCCAGGCTGCAGATCGCGACCGGTCCACGACGCTCGCCGGTGCGGTCCGAGTATCGGCCGGTCAGGACCATTGTCACTACCGCCGCCCCATAGGGTATCGCCGAATAGGCACCGACAAGCCAGGTCGACTGGGCACCCGCCGCTCGCACCAGAGCGGGCAGCCAGAACGTGACGCCATATTGGCCCATGATGCAGCAAAAGTAGATCAGCGCGAAGCGAAGGACCACCGGATCGACCAACACGTCACGTATCCGCCGCTCCTCTTCTCCGCCCGTGGTACCGGCATTCGGCAGGTCCGCCGCCAGGTTCGTCTCCAGCAGCGCCTTGTCCGCATCCGACAACCAGCGCGCGTCCGCCGGTCGCGAACTCAGCACGAAGGGAACGGACAGCCCAAGCAACAGCGCCGGCAATGCTTCCATGCCCAGCATCCACCGCCAGCCGGAATGGCCTCCTACGCCGTCCAGTGCTTCCATGATCGCGCCGGAGAGCGGCGCGCCGAACAATCCCGACAGTGGGATGGCGACCATGAACAGGGCGATGATCTGCCCACGCCGCGCCGCTGGAAACCAGTAAGTCAGATAGAGGATCACGCCGGGAAAGAAGCCGGCTTCCGCCGCCCCGAGCAGGAAGCGCGCGACGTAGAAGGAAACCTGCCCCTGGACCAAGGCGCATGCGGCGGAGAGCACCGCCCAGCTGATCATGATGCGCGCGATCCAGGTACGCGCCCCTACCCGATGCAGAATGGCGTTGCTCGGCACTTCGAACAGGAAGTAGCCGATGAAGAAGATACCCGCACCGGCGCCATAGATTGCCTCGCTGAAGCGTAGCTCCTGAGCCATCCCCAGCTTCGCGAAACCGACGTTGACACGATCGAGGTAGGCACAGGCGTAACAGAGCATGAGGAACGGCAACAGGCGCAGCGCGATGCGGCGATACAGCACGGCATCAGGATCGCGCACGGCGACGCTCTTGACTGAGACTTGCATCCGTTTCCCCTCCGATAATGTCAGGTTGTCGGACAGGTTGTTTTATGTCAACTGCTGAGGCTGCAGAAACAGAGGTGAAGGTGGGCATGGTGCTGCTGGGTTGTATTGCCGACGATCTGACAGGAGCGTCCGATCTGGCCGGCGAACTTGTCCGTCACGGCCTTAAAACCATGCAGTTGCTGACCTTGCCCGAAGGCGGACCTCCTGACGGGCTTGACGCCGTTGTGGTCGCTTTGAAGTCGCGCTCCAGGCCTGCCGATGAAGCCGTGCAAACGTCTCTTGCCGCGCTGGATTGGCTCCGCGCTGCGGGGTGCGAGCGCATCTTCTTCAAGTACTGTTCCACCTTCGATTCGACACCGGCCGGCAACATCGGTCCGGTGGTGGATGCGCTTTCGGCGGCCCTAGGCGCCGGCTTCAGCATCACGTGTCCCGCGTTCCCGGCCAATCGGCGGACGGTATATCAGGGCCATCTGTTCGTCGGCGATCGACTGCTGAACGAAAGCGGCATGGAATCACACCCGCTCAACCCGATGACGGATGCTGATCTGGTGCGGCTCATGCGTGCGCAGTCGACCTCGCAGATTGGGCTTCTGACGCTCGATGCCATTCGCGGCGGTGCATTGGCATCGAAAGTGGCGGCCTTGCGCGACGCCGGCATCGCCGTGGCGATCGCCGATGCTGTCGATGACCACGATCTGGCGATCCTTGGTGCAGAGTGCGCCACGATGCCGTTCGCCTCGGGCGCTTCGGGTCTTGGCGCGGGCATTGCTCGCGCGCTGGCGAGCTCCGATGCCGCATCGGCTTCAGTCGAGATGCCGCACCAGACTGGCCGACGCGCGGTGATCGCCGGAAGCTGCTCGACCGCGACCCAGGGGCAAGTGGCGGCCATGGCTGCGGTATGGCCCGCGTTCCGGATCATCGCCGATGACCGAGACGACGATGACATCGTCGACGAAGCCTGTGCCTGGTTCGACGCAGCCGACACGACCGTGCCCGTTCTTGTCTACTCCACCGCGCCTCCGGGCGAGCGCGCGACGCAGCCGGGTGAACGGATCGAGGCGATGCTGGCTGAAGTGGCCGCTCACGTGGTCGAGCGCGGTACTGGAGCGCTCATCGTCGCAGGCGGCGAGACATCAGGGGCGGTTCTTCAGCGCCTCGGGATCGAAAGCCTGCTCATCGGTCCCGAGATCGATCCTGGCGTACCTTGGACGATCGGCCGGCGCCCCGGAGCGCCGCCTTTGCTGCTGGCCACCAAGTCTGGCAACTTTGGCAGCGCGGATATCTTCCTCAAGGCCTGGGATCTACTGCCATGACACAGCGCCAAGACATCGCCACTGCACGGGAGGCCATCGCGGCTCAGGGACGATCGCTGTTCGTCCGTGGTCTGGCGACTGGCAGCAGCGGCAACCTCAGCGTCCGGCTCGACGACGGATCGATGCTGGTCACGCCCACCAACGTCAGCCTGGGCACGCTCGATCCCGCGCGCATCGCTCTTCTCGATCCCGATGGCCATCATATCAACGGGGATCGGCCTTCGAAGGAAGCGTTCCTCCACTTGGCCATCTACCGCGCTCGGCCAGCCGCCAGAGGAATCGTCCACCTCCACGCGACGTACTCGGCGGCCGTCTCCTGTATGGTTGGACTGGACGAAGCGGACTGCCTCCCCCCACTGACGCCCTATTTCGTGATGAAGATCGGTCGCCTGCCCCTGGTTCATTATCATCGACCGGGCGATGAACGCCTGTCGACCGAGATCGCTCGCCTCGCGCCCGACCACCCGGCGTTGTTGCTTGCCAATCATGGACCGATCGTCGCTGCCGCCAGCCTCGATCAGGCGGTCAACGCCGTCGAGGAACTGGAGGAGACAGCCAAGCTGTTCCTCCTCCTGCGCGGGTCGGACACGCGGCCGCTCTCGCCCGAGCAGATCGCCGACCTGGAAGCCACCTTCGGCCGTGCAACTGCCTGACCACCGCATTCTACTGGAACGCTCTTACCATGCACGTCACCATCACCGGCGCCGCCGGCTTTCTCGGTCTTCGCCTCGCCCGCCGGCTGCTGGACACTGGCCTGCGCGACTCTGGCGGTCGTCACCAAGCCATTACTCGCCTGGTCCTGGCCGACCGGATCCTCGCGGCAGATCTGAACGACGCTAGAGCACAGCCGATCATCGGCGACATTGCGGATCCCGCTTTCGTCGATAGCATCATCGGACCGCAGACCGCCGTCGTCTTCCATCTGGCCGCCGTCGTGAGCGGTCAGGCAGAGGCGGATTTCGATCTTGGCATGCGCGTCAACGTGGATGCCTCTCGCCTGGTTCTCGAACGGTGCCGGCGGCTCGGCCGGACTCCACGTCTGGTATTCACCAGCTCCGTCGCCGTGTTCGGCCCGGCAACGACGGAGGCGCCGCTCGCCGTCGATCCCCGCTCGTCCTACGGGATGGAGAAGGCCGTCGCGGAACTGATGCTGAAGGATTTTGCGCGGCGCGGTTTTGTCGACGGCGTGGTGCTTCGGCTACCCACAATCAGCGTGCGCCCGGGACTACCCAACAAGGCCGCTTCCTCCTTTGCCAGCGGCATCGTTCGCGAGCCACTGTCGGGCGTGGCTACCGATTGCCCGGTCGATCCTTCAACGGTTCTCTGGCTGCTCTCGCCACGTTGCGCGATCCAGAACCTGGTCCATGGGGCCGAGTTGCCTGGTGACAGGTTGGCCACCGCACGCGTAATCGATCTGCCGGGTGTGTCCGTCAAGGTGGCGGACATGATCGACACTGTGGCGCGAGTAGGCGGCAGGGGTGCCGAGGCTCTTATCCGTCATCGGCCGGATCCGGCGGTGGAGCGCATCGTGGCGAGCTGGCCACCATCATGGGATGACACCGCCGCGCGTGACCTGGGCTTCGTAGGCGACGACGACTTCGATGCCATCGTCCGCGCCTATGTGGAGGATGATCTACCGTCCTCTTCCACGGCCGCGCCTCTCAGCGCGACGGAGGCAGATTGACGACGCGCGCGCCGTCCGTCTTCCAGAAACTGCGGTCGGCGGTCAGAATCCGATCGGCTGCATTTTTCATGTGAAGGATCGCCGCCGCGCGCGCCCGTTCCGGGTCAGACGCCAAGATGGCATCGCGCAACTCGCGATGCTCGGCGGCCACCTGCACGGAAAAATCGCGCCGCATTGCCTCGTTCACGCGAGTGACGGCGATGGCTACTGCGATGTGCTTGGAAAACACGGCCGTCAGTTCGCGCCAGTAGACGTTCCCCGATGCATCCGCGATACAGGCATGGAAGGCGCGATCCTCGGCAACCCCGTCCCCGCCTTCGGCTTCCACCTCGATGAGGCGCTGGAATGCGCGATCGAGCGCAGTCATCTGTTGGTTGGTCCGCAAGGCGGCGGCGCGGGCGGCGATTTCCGCCTCGGTGACTCTGCGAACGTCAATCAGCGCCAACAAGGATTCCACCGATGAGCGCGTCAGGCTGTCCACGTGATCCTGACGTGACCCCTGCGATGCGCGGACGTAAGTGCCGCTGCCCTGCAGGGTTTCCACCAGACCTTCGGACTTCAACCGCGCGATCGCCTCGCGCACAGCCGCTCGACTGACGCCGAAATGCGTGGCGAGCGCTTTTTCCGAAGGCAGGCGTGACCCGGCGGCAAGCTCGTGCCCGGTGATGCGGCTTTGGAGAATTTGTGCGATCCGTTCCGGTCGACTGGCGGAATGGCTGCTCGATCCCATACCGAAGTCCGTTTGATCGCCGATCAGTACAGTCACCCGTCTGTTCTACAGCAACCACGCGGGTACGCAAGATCGGCGCGTCTTCCTCTCGATCGAACGGAGCGCGGCGAACTCTCTATTGGGTGTTTTGCGGCACGACGTCGGTCCTCACGCTAAAACACGTCCCAGCCACCCTGGCGTGGCCCGAGCGGCCGGTATCCGTCAGGGGCTTGGTGACCTTTACGGCGCCTTCACGGTGATGCGTTGAAGGCGCCGGCCCTGCACTTCCGCGACGTAGAGCACGCCCTTGCTGTCCGTAGCGACCAGATGCGGTCCCTGAAACTCGCCCGGCGCCGTGCCCCTTCCCCCGATGCTGCCCAGCATCGTCAGCGTGGCCCGGTCGAACACCAGCAGCCGTGCGTTCCCCCAGTCCGCTACATAGAGGTAACGCTGCCCGCGATCCGCTGAAAACGTGATGCCCGACGCAGTCTGCGGAGACGACATGTTGCGATCGACGAAAACTTGGCGAAGATAACGCCCGCTCCGGGTAAAAACCTGGATGCGCTGGTTGTTGCGATCCGACACATAGACCAGACCGTCGCGGGATACTTCAACGCCATGCACCCCGTTGAAGCCCTGCGGCCCCTCGCCCTCTTCCGGCACGAACGACGCGCCAGCCTTGCGCGGTTCGGGTGCGGGAGTGCTGGGCGGCGGCTTGCCAAAAGCGCTCCACATGCGCTTGAATTCGCCGCTTTTGCTATCGAGAACGATGACCCGGCGATTACCGTAGCCGTCGGCAACGTAGACCTCATGGCGCGGATCGTCGACGAAGATATCGGCCGGCGCGTGCAGGTTGGACGTGTCCGTGTTGCCCCCGCTGGCGCCGCGCCGCCCGATCTGACGTATGAAGCGGCCCTTGTCAGACAAGACGAGCAGCATATCGTCAGCCTGTGCCGGGTCATGCCGAGCGCTGCCCGAAATCCAAACGCGCCCCTTGCCATCCACCGCGAGGCTGTGTTCCAGCATCGGCCATTCATAGGCCGGGTCGGGGCCACCGAAGCCCCGTACAAACCGCCCTTTCCTGTCGAACATCAGTACCGGCGGCGCGGCGTGGGAACGGTCTTCGGCTGCGAGCGTGCGCGGTCGCTGCAGCAGCCAGACATGATCCCGGCGATCGACCGCGACGGCGGTGATCTCGCCCAAGATCCAGCCATTGGGCGGACGTAGCCAGTCGATCTCCGGCGATAGCGACGGCATGGGCCGATCGGTCGCAGCAAAGGCAACTGCTCCGCCACCGCAGATCGGCCCTGCTACCGCCGCGATCACGACGAGGTTTCGCCACCACGCTAAGGCGGAACGGTAAGGCGGCTTAGGCATCGTTCGAGTTCTCCCCACAAGCGGCTTGCTTGCGCCTTAGCGACGGCGGAACGCAACTGGCGATCGGCATGATATGGACCCTCCAGGAACCACGATCACTGGTACCAAGGCTGCCTAGAGCATTCACCACCGCCGAAGTGCCGCTTCCCTGTCTGTGGGGCGATCGCCACACGGCAAGTGCTTACCATGCAAGTACAAGCGAGATCATGCCATAGGGTACCACCCGTGCTTCAGTACCACGCGGCGCATCCAACCGGCGTAGCCGATCGTCACGCACCAAGGCCAGTAGCTGCGCTTGAAGGGTCGCTTTGGCACCGGCGATCGCAAGTGGTTGCGCAAACGACAATCCGCCGCTGCCGTAGATGCGATTACCGCTATCGGGCGCGTAAAAGCCGCGCCATCCCACACCCACGCTGACTGGGATGCTGAGTGTCGGGCCGTCGTCACTGCTGGCAAGATCGAAGGTCGGTTCGATCCCGGCAATCGTATAGAAGCCGCCGTCGCCGCGTGTACGCCGGGTCACCGCCGCACGCGGCTTGAGCCGGCCAAAGGCGTCATCCCCCGTATAGAGAACCGACAGACCCCCTTCGTGCGAGGTCGGTGCGACGGCGTTGGGACTGGTCTTGATCGTGTATGTTACAGCCAAGGTGAGATCATCCCGGGGGCGCCAGGCAACACCAAGCAGATTGTTACTCTCATACCAGGCCCGTGGGCTCGCCCGCTCGCTACGGCTTGGGGCGTGGAAGCCGTTCGAGCTTTGACCTATGACAAAGAGCGCCCCGTTGCCGTTCGCCCGCCGATGGACGATCAGAACGCCGCCCGCCGCGACATGCAGCGGAACCTGGCCAAGTCCCGCGCTGTCATCGTCGAAAGCGCCCCTCGCGTAGTCTCCGTTGCGCACATCAAACGACAGGATGGGATGCCAATCGCCCTGCCCTTTGCGGATATCGATCTCGGACAACGTGCCATCCTCGGTATCGGCAAACGGAACCGACTGCGCCGAGGCCGGAGTTGCGGTATAAAACGATGCAACCGCCGGCAATATGGCACCCCAACGAAGCGTCATGCGGTACGACGAACCAGCCAGACCGTATCACCCGCATCGTCGAGTACGAACACGGCACCGTCCTCCCGCGTCTGCACGCTGACCGGACGGCCATAAACGTCACCCCTCTTCGCGTCGGCGATGAAGCCGGTTAGGAACGGCTGCGGCTCTGCGGTCGGCCGACCAGCCGCGAACGGCACCGCCAGGACATCGTAGCCGCTGAAGCTGGAACGGTTCCACGATCCGTGCCGCGCGACGTATGCCACCTGCGCGTCGCTCGCCTTGCCAAACGCAAGACCAAGCGCGGCAGTGTGAGGCCCCACGGCGACATCGGGCATCAGCGTGGTCGCAAGCAGGTCACGGCGGTTATTGGCATGGCGTGGATCCTGTTTGCCATAATAGCTGTAAGGCCACCCGTAGAAGCCGCCTTCCCGTACGCCGACGATGTAGTCCGGCGAGACATCATCACCGATTTCGTCGCGCTCATTCACTGCAGCCCACAACACTCCGGTATTTGGCGCCCAAGCCATTCCCACGGGGTTGCGCAGACCGGATGCGTAGAGCCGCTCACGTCCCGTGGCGACATCGACGGCGAGGATCGCAGCGCGACGCTTCTCCTCCTCCATCCCGTGCTCTGCGACGTTCGAAGCCGATCCGACCGAAACGTAGAGCGTGCGGCCATCCGGGCTCAGAAGCAGGTTGCGTGTCCAGTGGTTGTTGTAGCCTCCTGCCGGAAGCGTCATCAGCAGCTTGGGGGCAGCGGTGATCCGGGTCTGACCCGGCTGATACGGGAAGCTGACCACTCCGTCGGTGTTGGCGACATAGAGGCGGCCGTCGGCGTATTGCATGCCGAATGGCTGATTGAGCCCCTCGCGAAGAACGAAGCGCTCCTCGGCTACACCGTCCCGATTGGCATCGCGCAGCAAAGTGAGGCGATTGGCGCTGTAGCCGGTCGTCTTCGACAAAGCCTGACCACGCTGAACTTCCGGGTCGGCCTCAAGCTTGGGCTTCGTGCGCGCTTCGGACACGACCACATCGCCATTGGGCAGAAGCAAAGCCTGACGCGGATAGTCGAGCCCTCCGGCGAACTTCACAACCTCATAACCGCGCGGCGCCACGGGCTTGCGCCCCTCGGGCCAGCCGATCGTACGGGGGTGGTTTATGACCGATTTGGTTGCATATGGTTCAGGCTGGGCAGGAAGATTGATAACCTTTGAAGGCGTCTGAGCATAAGCGGTACCCGCGATGACCGTCGATGCGAGGAAGAGTTGGCTGAGGTAAGTCCTGATCATGATGGCTCCGATTATCCTGAGCCAAGAACCATCCAGACACCGCGAGTATCCGTCAGTCGCTATCGAGACATGAAATGTAACCTTGCTTAACCTGGCTGCTGATCAAACTTCCTCGAATGTCCGCAAGCCAGAGAGCAGGTGCCATCCTTGAGCGTGGATGGATCTGGTGGGCGTATCACCGCTCAGGATCGGCAACCAGGATGGGCGCGGTACTTCGTGCATGAAACGTACAGGGCAATGCGAAATCTGATGCTTCTTCTGCCTCGCGGCGTCTGCAGACCCACTATCGGTAGAACACGCCTGTAACGCAGCGGACGGCCGGGTTCACGACGTGCCCGAACGTACCGATCGCGCGTCAAGAAATTGAAGGATGCTGTCGGCGGCGTTCTCGTCCGCCGGACTGCGAAAGTCGCCGACGGCATCCATCATCGTTTCACGCTGCATGGCCTTGTAAAGCCCGTGGTCCGCTGTAGCACGCCGCAGTGCGCCAAGGACCTCGTTCGGCGTCGTGACCGTCTCGCCGAGGCTCCACATGGCAGGTAGCTTGGTGTCACCCGCACCGGCGTCAGCGACTTGATCGATAAAGACGCATGGGCGGGGAAATATCAGCCATTCAAACAGTTGGCTGCTGAAGTCGCCCAGATATATGTCGGCGCCGAGAGTGTAGGTCATGTTCATGCAGCGTTCGGACCCGAGATCGACGATAAGCCAATCGGGGTCGGAGAGCGCTTCGAGCGCTTGGCGTTCGGCAGGCGCCTTGGCTGCGAACAGACGCACATGCGGCGCGACGATCAGATTGAATCTGCCATCTTCCTTGACGGTCCGGATCAACTCTTCGCCAAATCCTGCCCAGCTTCCACGACGCGGGTGGAAATGGGGATTGTAAAGAATGGTCGGCCGCTCGTTGGCGAACAGCTTGCGACGCGCCAGCCTTTGCAGGCGGTTCAACCCCGCCAGTTTGACCTGCCCAATCGCGAGTACCCGCTCGGGAGGCATGAGTCCCAACTCGACAGTGCACCGTACATCCGCCGGACCTGCTACCAACGCGAGATCAAACAAGGAAAATCGGCGGTCCACTCCCTGGCCGCTCGCCCGCCGCGGACCGCCGACCCCGTGGGGAATGTGCACCATCGGTGGGCAACGCCCCGGCAGGCGCGTGAGCCAAGTTGACGTACGCTCCAGCGCGACGATGCAAGTGAACTGGCGCATGCGCCCAGACCACCAAGTCAGTCGCACAAGCTTCAAAGGGCCGCATGCGCCCAAGAACCTCAAGGCCCGATCCACGATGGTCGGCAGCGTCAGCACCGTGATCGTTACAGGCCCTGCATTCAGCGCTTCGAGCATGTCACGCGCAGCACTTGCATCGGAGCGGGAGGGTGTGAACACCTCGACGATTACGCCCTGACGGCGCGACAATGCAGCAGCCACCGGCAAACCATGAAGAAATTGGTGAATGCCACCAACTAGCACAAACCCAACCTTATACATGATAAGGTACGAAAGTCAGATCAGAGCAAAATGATTTGATAACGCAAAATTTTTTGATAAATGGAATACTACTATTCATATTGATGGGCCGTTATGATAATACTTGCTCTAGCTGATAGCCGCTGGTCTATCAGATAAGCGCAGTTTATCCGAGCCCAAAGTCGCAGCAGTGCGCGATGCAAGACAAAAGATTGCCGTCAAAGCATATCGGACCCGACGGGTCGCGCAAGATCACGCTTCACTTGCGAAACGAGCGAGTGTGCGCTCTTCGTTCTGTGACACCAAGAAGACCACCTGGACGGCTGGTCGTTGCAAAGCCAGCTAATCGGCTTGCACCGCGCCACAGCTTGCGCCTGCCTTTTGCCTTTAAGTATCACCGCCAAAGCGAGGCGCACGTCCGAAGTCACCCCTCGAAAACGGGCGATCTTCGAACAGGTAACCGTAGTAGAACGTACGCAGGCGCCGATGGAACACACGGATGCGATCCTGATAGCGCAACTGGGCCGACAGATCAGTTCGGGCCATGCGCATCAGCAACGACTGCACGCCAACGGAAGGTAATAGCCAGCCGAGCGCCCGCGCCGATATGTCGCGTGCTTCCAGACTGTTGCGATAGTCGTGCACGCGAGATGCAACGCTCTCGTCACCGTTCTGATGAAAGGCAAGATACCACTTGTAGTGAAACTCCGGACCAAGCGGCGCCGAGCCACTCCACTCAGGGTGGCGGGCATAGAAGCGGCGCATCGTGTCTTCGCGCGGTATATCCCAGGCGCGGTTCACCTCCTCGCGTTGTGCCAGCGCGATCTCGGCGCCTTGGTGGATCGGCACCGCCATGTTGATGGCGACGTTCGCCAGTGCCGGTATGACAAGGACCAGCAACAGCCAGGCCGATGCCAGCGTCGCCGCATTGGCGGCCGAGCTCCAGCGCAACTGGTTGACCCACGCCGCTAGAACGACCCAGAACAAAAGGTAGGCAAGGACAACCGCAAGCACGATCAACGTCGCGGCGGCGCCAGCTCCGTTCATGGCAGCGGCCAAGGTGAACGGCAAGCCAAGCGCTGCCCACAGCAGCACGAGCCGCAGTGCGCCGCGTCGGCGCCACAGCGTTCGTCCGCCGCCGGAAAGTGCCTCCAGCAGTCGTCCCCGTCCGGCCTCCTGCTCGCCGGAGACAAGATCATGGAACAGCGCGATCACGAACAACGGCGCGAGGAACACCAGCACGAAGGCAAAATCGAAGCGGCCGGCGAGCGCCAGTTCAGGGTTGAACGTATCGCCGTCGTAGATCTGCGCTTCCAGCCCCAGAGCCCGAACACGCAGGATGTAAGGCGATACGTCGCGCATGCCGAGCGCGGCGAACGCGAGCCGGGATGGAGCATCCCAAGTGGGATGAAAGCTGTAATACGCGGCGCTGCCTGCATCGTGTGACAGCTCGACATGGTCGGCTACGGCTCCGATATCCTCCGCATGAGCAGTCCAGATCGCTGCGATCGCCTCGCGTTGCCTTTTCACCTCGGCGGTGCCGAGTGCCAGCGCGATGACGGTAAGCAAGGCCAGCAAGGCGAGCGCGATCACCG
>Ga0182197_1000019_pt1 | contig 31744 bp, 32 predicted proteins | sample G5R1MG_37_FD_128397 | JGI IMG/M metagenome (GOLD analysis project Ga0182197, IMG submission 128397) | Switchgrass phyllosphere microbial communities from Michigan, USA - G5R4_MAIN_12SEP2016_LD1 MG | ecosystem: Host-associated > Plants > Phyllosphere > Phylloplane/Leaf | place: USA: Michigan...
CGCATCGAGCGGGAAGAAGATCAGCGACATACCCTTGTGCCGTTCGCTGCCCGGCTCACGGAACAAGCCGAAAGCCCAGTCGGCGAAGACGGCGCGGCTCGACCAGATCTTGTGGCCGTTGAGCACGTACTCGTCGCCTTCCAGCACGGCGGTGGCGCGCACGCCGGCCAGGTCGCTGCCGGCCATCGGCTCGGACCAGGCCTGCGCCCAGATCTCCTCGCCGCTGGCCATCTTGGGCAGGAAGCGCTGCTTCTGCTCGTGCGTGCCGAATTCGATCAACGTCGGCCCCAGCAGGAAGATGCCGTTCTGGTTGACGCGTCCAGGCGCGCCAGCGCGGTAATACTCTTCCTCGAAGATCAGCCACTGGATCAGGTCGAGCCCACGCCCGCCGTATTCCTTGGGCCAGGTGACCATGCCCCAATCACCCGACTTGAGCGTCTTTTCCCATTCGCGATGGGCTTCGAAGCCCTCGCGCGTGGCGTCGAAGTGGTCGAGTTGCCCGGTCGGCACATTCGCGGCCAGCCACTCGCGCACTTCGGCACGAAAGGCTTTCTGTTCAGGTGTGTAAGTCAGGTCCATCAGAACTTCGCCGTGCCCTTTCCATCGGCAAATGCGTCACGTGCCGTCTGGCTGTCTTCGTGCATGTACATCTCGAGCGTGAAGCCCTGCTCGATCCGGTAGTTGGCCGAGGGGTCACTTGGCTCGATGAGGTTGAGCGCCTGCTTGGCAATGACGAGCGCGGCCCGGCTCTTCGAGGCGATGATCTCGCAGAAGGCCCAGGCCTCTTCCTTCAACTTCTCCAACGGAACGACCTTGTGGACCGAGCCGTGGCGATGCGCGTCCTCGACCGGGATGCGCCCACCGGTGAAGAAGTTGGCGCGCACCATCTGTACAGGCAGCATCCGGCTCATGAAAGCGGCGCCGCCCATGGCGCCGCGATCGATCTCCGGCAGCGAGAAGTAGGCGCCTTCCGCCGCGATCAGGGCGTCGCAGGCCCCGGCGATGTTGACGCCGCCGCCGATGACGAAGCCGTGCAGCGCGCCCACCACGGGGATCTCGCATTCGCGGATCGCCTTGAAGGTGAGATAGTTGTCCTTGTTCAGCTTGGCGATCCGCTCTGGGTGAGCGGCCATCTCCTTGATGTCGACGCCACCGCAGAACCCACGGCCTTCGGCGCGGATCAGGATGCAGCGCACGTCGGGGTTGCGAGACGCTTCCCACACCAGCGCCGGGATGGATTCCCAACCGGCGGTGTCGAACGCGTTGACGGGAGGATGATCGAACAGGATCTCGGCGATCCGGTCGCGAATGGTGAGCGTGATCGGCATCTTGAAATCTCCCTCAAACGACCGGCGCCGGCGCGCGGCCCAGCGCGGCCAAGGCGTCGAGACGTTCGTGCGCTTCGGCGACGATACGATCGACCAGTTCCTGGCAGGACAGGATTTCGCCGATCCGCCCGCCGACGACACCGGTCGCCATCACGCCATTTTCGATATCGCCGTGGACGACAGCTTTCTGGATCATCATCGGCATGTTCGCGGCCATGATCGCCTGCTTCAGCGGCATCGCGCCATGTGCCGTCATACCGCGCGCCGACTTCAGCATGTCGGGCCACGAAGCGCCGGAACTTTTCTTCATCTGCCGCCCGCTTTCGAGCGCGCGCAGCCACATGCCCCAGGGGCCGGACTTCTCGATCCGGTCCATCAGCTTGGTGCGGACCATGCGCTGCGGAATTCCGTCGAGCTTGGTCGTCACGACGATGCCGTCGGTTGTCGCCTTGAGATATTCCGCCTTGGCGCTGTCGGGCACCGGGCTTTCCTTGCTGAGCAGGAAGCGCGTGCCCATCGCGATGCCCACGGCGCCATAAGCCAGCGCAGCGGCGAGGCCACGGCCATCGGCAAAGCCGCCGCTGGCGATGACCGGCACCTTCACCGCGTCGAGCACTTGTGGCAGCAGCACCGTTGTCGGCACCGAGCCGGTATGTCCACCGCCTTCGCCGCCTTGGACGTTGACCATGTCCACGCCCAACTCGACCATCTTCTGCGCATGCTTGACTGCCCCGACAGTGGGGATGCAGAGTATCCCGGCATCCTTGAAGCGGCCGATCATCTTGGCATTGGGCCCGCGCCCGAAGCTGACGGCGCGAACCTGTTCCTTGTTCTGAAGGATCAGCTCGACGATCTCGTCCGCACCGGGTTGGAAGCTGTGGAAGTTCACGCCGAACGGACGGTCGGTACCACGGCGAACCGCCAGCAGCTTCTCGCGCGCTTCCGGAGGCGTCATCACCGCTGCACCCAGGAACCCGAAGGCGCCAGCGTTGCTGGATCCGATCACCAGCGACGGTTCGGCCACCCAGCCCATCGCGGTCTGGATGATCGGCCAGCGGCAGCCCAGCCGCTCGACCATGATCGTGTGCAGCGGTTCGCCCATTACTCGCTCGCCTGCTTCTTGTTGGCTTGCGCCATCTTCTTGGCGTCGAGCCCCGCGATCGAGCTACCCTGAACCAGATCATTCTGCGCATGGGCGAAGTGGTGCATGTGGTATTGCGCCTCCATCGCATTACGCTTGCCCATCAGTTCTTCGACATGGTTGATCGCCTGCTTGGTCAGCCAGTTGCCTAGGCGCGGCTGCGCGACGAGCTTGGCTGCCATGCCGGCGACCGTCTCGCGCAAGGCGTCTCGCGAGACGACCTTGTTGACCATGCCGAACTGCTCGGCCCGCTGGGCACTCATGCGCTCGCCGAGCAGGAGGAACTCCTTGGCGACACGCGGCGGCAACTCATAGGCGTGGGCGAAGTATTCGACGCCCGGAATGCCCATGCGGTTGACGGGATCCTGGAAGAACGCGTCTTCGCTGGCGACGATCAGGTCGCACACCCACGCGAGCATCAGCCCACCAGCGACGCAGGCACCCTGGACCATGGCGATGGTCGGCTTGGACACGTCACGCCAGCGACGGCACATGCCGACGTACTGCTCCTTCTCGCGCGTGTAGAGCAGCTCGGCCGCCGGCTTGTTGACGTGTCCGGGCACCATCAGCCGGTTCTCGAAGTGCTGGTGCACGTCGCGGCCCGGCGTGCCGATGTCGTGCCCGGCCGAGAAGTGCTTGCCGTTGCCGCCCAGCACGATGCAGCGCACCTGGTCGTCCTTGACCGCCCGGTCGAAAGCGTCGTCCAGAGCATACGTCATCTGGCCGTTCTGGGCATTGTTGAAGCCCGGGCGGTTCAGCATGATCCATGCGACCTGATCGATGACCTCGTAGGTGACCGGCTGGTCGGTCTCGTACACGATGTCGACTTGCTGCGGTTCAACCAGGCGATCAGTCTCGTTCATGTCAGGCGGCCTTCCGCTCTCCGGGAGGGTTGTCTTTGAAGACAGACGCCCGGACATTGTTGGGATCAAGCTTGGCGATCAGGTCCAGCTGCTCCGGCGTGGGAGCCGGAGTGACCGGGATTTCGCCGTCGGGACGCGCCAGCGGGAAGCCGGTATTCTCCTGCACTTCCTCGAACGTCACACCTGGGTGCAACGACTTCACGCGGATTTGGTGATCGGGACCGCCGAAATCCATGACGCACAAGTTGGTCACGATGATCCGCAAGTCCAGACCCGCCGGCGCCTTGCCGTTGAGATAGCGCTTGGGGTTGTAGCCCGCCATGCACACGAAATCGACTTCGCCCTCGACGAAGGCGCGCTTGTTGTGACTGGCGAAGAAGAAGCTGTTGGGGTGGCTGATCGAGTTGCCGGGGAAGCCCCGTGCGCCCAGCATCGCGGCCTTGGGCTTCTTGTGATCGCCGATGACGCTGATGTTCGCCTGGCCATAGCGGTCGATCTGCACCGGACCCACCAGTGCGTGGCGCTTGCCGCTCCACAGCGCGGAGAACACGCGGTCGTAGTTGGCCCAGCCTTCGAACTCCGGCTCGGCGGAGCGCTTGCCCGGGGGAACGGGCTCGCTGGTGTAGAGGCCTTCGCCGTCGGTCGTCTGGATCTCGGGCGCGAAGGTCATCTTGGCCAAACCGGCGCCGATGCGGGGCAGGGGGCCAATGCCGGTCGCCATGACCTCGCCGGCATCGCGCCAGGCTTCGGCACATGCGACGATGACGAGTTCGGCGAGCGAATAGGAGGTCTGTGTCATGTTAAATCTCCTCGCTCAGTAGATCGGCACGGGGGCGGCGTTGATCGCCTCGGCACCGCCGACTGCCGCGATGTAATCATCCTGATTCAGGTCGACGTACTTGGCCTTGTACTCGGCCCACGCTTCGGGTGAGGTGGCGCTGTCGACGTAAACCTTGAGGTGCTTGAGATCGAGCTGATAGTCCGGCGCGGCGCTCGTCGGGTGGGCGCCGAACGGCACTTCCGCGACGCCGGTGATCATCGCGCGTTCCACCAGGTTGAAGCGGGTGTTGTTGCGCATGTCGAGTTCGGCCGTCGGCACGATCTTCTCGACCGTGGCGAAGCTCTTGGCCGAGGCACGCACCAGCAGTTCGTCGAACAGCGGATCGAGGCTGAGCGTCAGCAAGTCGCCGCGTTCGTCCGAGCGGTGGGCGTGGATCAATGCGACGTCGGGTGTGATCGCCGGCATCGCCACCAGTTCTTCGCTATCGCCATAGGGGCTCCTGACCATCTTGAAGTCGAAACCCGACTGCGTGATGATGTCTGTACCAATGCCCACGCGGGTCGGCAGGAAGGGCAGCTTCATGGCGCCGGCGCGCAGGCCCCAGTGGAACATGCCTTCGTCCAGTTCGAGCACTTCGAACGCACCAGCCTGGCGGGCGGCGCGAAAGTGCGGCTCCAGCGGATAATGGTCGAGGCTCGCGAACGCGAACACCAGCTTGCGGATCTTGCCGGTCGCGGCGAGCATGCCGATGTCCGGACCGCCGTAACCGGCTACCAGCGTGAGGTCCTTCAGGTTCGACCGGGCGATAGCGCGGATCAACGCCATCGGCTTGCGGCGTGTGGCCCAGCCGCCGACGCCGATCGTCATTCCATCCGAAAGCTGGTCGACGATGTCGTCGACCGTCATGCGCTTGTCGAGCATAGTGTCAGTCATCCTTCTCATGGGCCCACTTGTGACCCCAGTCGCTGACGGCAAGGCTGGTGGTTGCCGTCCAGGTCGCGGGATCGATTACGAGCCCGTTCCAGCCATATTCAATGTCAAAACCGCCCGGCGTCTGCATGTAGAAGGATGTCATCTTGTCGTTGACATGCCGTCCCAGCGTCGCGGAAAGCGGGACTTTGCCCTTGCTCTTCAAGACGCGATCGTACGCGCGCCCGACATCCTCGAGCGAGCCGACCTCGAGCATCATGTGCACAGCGCCGTTCGGGCTTTCGGGCATCTGGCCCAGTGCCAGGCTGTGATGGCGACGGTTGCAGTGCATGAACGCGAAGCCGATCCCGGCGTCTTCGGGTCCGCCACCCATAAGATAGAAGCGGCCAAGATCGGTATCGCCGAAGCCGAACACGTCCTTGTAGAACGCATGCGTCTCTTCGAAGTTGGGAGCGGTGAGCACGACGTGGCCCATGCCCATGTCACCGTTGTCGCCGGTGACGAAGCGGCTGACGGCGGCCGGCGAGACGAACGGCTGATAGTCGACGAAGCGGCCGTAGAACAATTCCATGGCATTGCCGGCCGGATCGGAGGAACGCGCCAGTTCGTAGACCTTGCGCGCCCGCGCTTCCATGACGTCGGCACGCTCGACCGTACGGCCAGCGGCCTCCAGCGCCGTAAGGGCCGATTCGAAGTCGGCCTTGTCCGCGAACTCCCAGCCGGGCGCAACGAAGCGGTTCTGCGATCCCTTTTGCACCCACAGCCGATAGGGACGGTCGTCCATGCGGAACAGCGCTACGTCATCGCGATCGGACGCCGCCGGCATCAGCCCGGCGATATTGCAGGCAAAGTCCTGCCACGCTTCGAGGTCTTCAGCCTCGATCACCACATACCCGAGAGATTTGATCGCCATCGTGCTGCCTCTCCCATATTCCCTTGCCGCGTTCCGGCGAAGCGTCGCGCCATCCCGCGCCGAAGCCCCTACCGGAACTGGCTTCTGCCTACGCAGATGCCCAATCCTGTGTGCCCGAACGTGCGATAGCAATTCGCTCCGAATTCGCCTATAAGCATCACACAAAATGCGCAAGCCTTCTGTGCCTTGACGTTTTGCGTAGAAGCGATATATATCTTCTACGCAGATGCATATCCTCAGGCATGCGACTTGAGTTGGGAGATGATAATGATCATGGCAGCCAGCAGTCCGTCGATCGACCGTCGCGATTCCATTACGCCTTCGCCCGAAGTGCTCATCGCCCGCGCTCGGGCCATGATCCCCGCGTTGAAGGAGCGTGCCCGCGCATGCACCCAGGCGCACAATGTGCCGGCCGAGACCGTGGCCGAGATGACGGAGGCCGGCTTCTTCCGCGTGCTGCAGCCCAAGCGCTGGGGCGGCTACGAGATGCACCCCAACGTGTTCTTTGAAATCCAGAAGGCGCTGGCCGAGGGATGTATGTCCACCGGTTGGATCTACGGCGTAGTCGGCTGCCATCCCTACGAGCTGGCACTGTTCCACGACGAGGCCCAGCGCGAGGTCTGGGGCGACAATCCTGACATGCTGGTTTCATCGACGTATCAGCCGGTCGGCAAGGTGGAGAAGGTCGAAGGTGGCTTCTACCTGTCGGGCCGCTGGGGCTTCTCCTCGGGTTCGGCGCACTGCGGCTGGGTGCTGCTCGGCGCGATCAACTTCGACACGGATGGCGGGCCGCCCGATATGCGGACCTTCCTGCTGCCGCGTTCCGACTATGAAGTGATCGAAGGCACGTGGGATACGTTCGGCCTGCAGGGCACCGGCAGCTTCGACATCGTCGTTGAGCGCGTGTTCGTTCCCGAATATCGCACGCACAAGGCGAGCGACGGCTTCGCGGGCACCAATCCCGGTCAGGTCGAGAACGATGCCCCGCTCTATCGCCTGCCGTGGGCGCAGGTGTTCGTGCGTTCGGTCTCGACTGCAGCGTTCGGTGGCATGCGCGCCGCCATTCAGGCCGCGCTCGACATCATGGCGAGCCGGGTATCCACCAACACCGGCAAGGCTTCCAAGGCCGACCCGATCCTGCACGCCGCGATTGCCCGTGCCATCGCCGAGACGGACGAGATGGAACTGACCCATCGTACGACATTCGACGAGATGATGGGCTATGCGGCTCGGGGTGAGGAAATCCCGATGGCCCGCCGGGGGCTGTTCGCTTACCAGTCGTCGACGGTCGTGCGCCGCATGGCGGACCTTGCGGATGACATGGTCAAGCTGCTGGGCGGCCGGGCGATCTACATGTCGAGCCCGATTCTCCAGCCTTGGCTCGATCTGCATGCCGCACGCGCGCATGTCGCCAACGATCCGGCAAATCGCACCAGCGACGTTATCGGGACGATGCAAGGTCAACCGCCCGCGTTCACCTTCATCTAAGACAAGCAGATGACGAACGTACCGGCCCGCACGACGTATGAAGTTGCGGGAGGCTATCGCATTTCGATCGCAGAGATGGGGTCGGGTCCTGCCGTGGTGTTCATCCACGGCAGCGGCCCCGGCGCATCGGGCGCGTCGAACTTCCGCAACAACGCGCAAGTCTTCGTGGACGCCGGCTATCGCGTCATTCTGCCCGATCTGATCGGCTATGGTCAGTCGTCCAAGCCGGAGGGCATCGACTACCCGCTGGAACTGTTCACCGAGACACTGCTGGACGCGTTGGCGCAGCATGGCGTGCCGGGCGGCAGCCTGGTCGGCAACTCGCTGGGCGGCGGCATCGCCTTGCAGATCGCGCTCGACCATCCCGAGTTCGCCGTCGACAAGCTGATCCTGATGGCACCTGGCTGCGTGGCCGAGCAGTCGAGCTACTTCACCATGCCTGGCATTGCCAAGATGCGCTCCGGCTTCGGCAGCCCCGACTTCAATGTCGAGGAGCAACGCCGGCTGATCGGCAATCTGATGCACCCCGACTCGCGTCACCGCATCACCGACCAGTTGGTCGAAGAGCGCTTCGCCGTGGCGCGCACCCAGTCGAAGGACGTGATCGGGCGGATGAAGACGCCCGATCTCGGGCCGCGTCTGGACGAAGTGACCCGGCCGATCTTCGTGCTCTGGGGCCTGAACGACGAGTTCTGCCCCGAAAGCCATGCGCGCCTGTTCCTCGACGCTTGCCCCGATGTGCGTTGCCTGACCTTCTCGCGAACGGGCCACTGGGTGCAAGTGGAGCGCGCCGAAGAGTTCAACCGCTATTCCCTGGATTTCCTCAATGGCTAGTGCCCCGCAGACCGTTGCTCCCGACATGGATGTCACTGCCGGCCTGAAGGGGGCAATGCGCCGTCTGGCCTCTGGCGTGGCTATCGTGACCGCATTGGGCGACGATGCTCCCGTAGGCATGGCGGCGACCTCCATCACCTCGCTGACGCTGGATCCGCCGGCGGTGCTGGTGTGCGTCAACCGCACCGCGGGCATTCACGCCCATCTATCGGCCGGATGCCCCATCACCATCAACCTGCTTTCGCGAGGACAGCGCGACGTTTCGGCTGCATTCGGCGGTGCGGTAGCGCGCGAACTGCGCTTCGGCGTCGGCCAGTGGAGCCTTGACCATCACGGCTTGCCGATCTTGGACGAGGCGCAGGCGAACCTGTCCTGCACGGTCGACAGTCTGGTCCCGTTCGGTACCCACAGCATCGTCATCGCCAAAGTGGACTCGGTGCGGCTCAGCGATGCCGTCGATCCCCTTATCTACCAGGATGGAGCATATCTGTGAGCGACGCGATCGTCCAAAACCTCAACGAGTCGCTCGCCGACGAGCTCTACCATGCGCTGCGCGAGGGGCGTACCGTGCCGCCGCTGATTGCGCGTCATCCCGAACTGACCATCGATGACGCCTATGCGATCTCGCTTGGGGCGCTCGCCAGGCGCCAGGCTGATGGCGAGCGGGTCGTCGGCAAGAAGATTGGCGTCACCTCCAAGGCGGTGCAGGACATGCTGGGCGTGCACCAGCCCGACTTCGGCTTCCTGACGGACCGCATGTTCGTCGAAGGCGACATCGACGTTGCCGCCAACGGCCTGATCCAGCCGCGCGCCGAGGCGGAGATCGGCTTCATCCTCAAGGACGGGCTCAAGGGTCCGGGCGTAAGCGCCGAGCAGGTCATCGCCGCGACCGAGGCGATCGTGCCCTGCTTCGAGATCGTCGACAGCCGGATCGACGACTGGAAGATCGCCATCGTCGATACCGTGGCCGACAATGCCTCCTGCGGCGTCTACGTGCTGGGTGAGGCGCGTGCCGACCCCAACGCGCATGACCTGCCCGGCCTGCACGTCACGGTGACCAAGAATGGTAAGCCGCTGTCCGAGGGTTATGGTCATGCAGTGCAAGGTTCGCCCGCCGAGGCGGTGGCCTGGCTCGCCAACACGCTGGGCGCCTACGGCGTCTCGCTTGACGCTGGCGACGTGATCCTGTCGGGTAGCCTGGTGCCGCTCGAGCCGGCGCAGGCCGGCGACGTCTTCGAAATGGAACTGCACGGCGTCGGTACTTGCACCGCGCGCTTCGTGTAAGGAGTTTGAACAATGGCTGACACTATCAAGGCCGCGATCATCGGTTCGGGCAATATCGGGACCGACCTGATGATGAAGATGATCAAGTACCCCCAGAACATGGAACTGGCAGTCGTCGTCGGCATCGATGCGGCGTCCGAAGGCCTTGCCATGGCACGCAGCCACGGCATCCAGACCACGCACGAAGGGCTTGAAGGGCTAATGGCGCTCGACGTCTATCCCGAGATTGGCATCGTCTTCGACGCGACTTCGGCCTATGCGCACAAGGTGCACGACGCGGCGCTGCGCAAGGACGGCAAGCTCGTGGTCGACCTGACGCCCGCCGCGATCGGACCGTTCACGATCCCGCCGGTCAACATGGAAGAGAACCTCGCGTCCGGTAACGTCAACATGGTGACATGCGGCGGGCAGGCGACGATCCCGATGGTCGCCGCCGTCAGCCAGGTTGCCAAGGTGCACTATGCCGAGATCGTCGCATCGGTGTCGTCGCGCTCGGCCGGCCCCGGCACCCGCGCCAACATCGACGAGTTCACTCGCACCACCGCGCGCGCGATCGAGAAGGTCGGCGGCGCCGAGCAGGGCAAGGCGATCATCATCCTCAACCCGGCCGAGCCGCCGATGATCATGCGCGACACCGTGTTCACGCTCTCGGAAGGCGCCGATGAAGAGACGATCCGCGCTTCGGTCGAGGCGATGGTCAAGAAGGTCCAGGCCTACGTACCGGGCTACCGGCTCAAGCAGGAAGTGCAGTTCGAGCGTTTCGGCGACAACAACAAGCTCAAGATCCCCGGCCGTGGCGAGTTCACCGGCGTCAAGACGATGGTGCTGCTCGAAGTGGAAGGGGCCGGCGATTACCTGCCGAGCTACTCCGGCAATCTCGACATCATGACCGCCGCCGCCAAGGCGACCGGCGAACTGATGGCGAAGCGTATTCTCGAAGGAAAGAAGGTGGCGGCATGAGCGCGCAGTCGAACAGCCCGTTCAACGTCGAGGCGGGCGACAAGCTCTACATCCAGGACGTCACCCTGCGCGATGGCATGCACGCCATTCGTCACATGTATGGCATCGACCACGTGCGATCGATTGCCAAGGCGCTGGACGATGCCGGCGTGGACGCAATCGAGGTCGCGCACGGTGACGGGCTTTCGGGTGCCAGCTTCAACTATGGCTTTGGCGCCCACACCGATTGGGAGTGGCTCGAGGCAGTGGCTGACGTGCTGACCAAGTCGGTGCTGACGACGCTGATCCTGCCAGGTGTCGGCACCGTCGAGGATCTCAAGCGCGCCTACGATATCGGCGTGCGCTCGGTTCGCGTCGCGACTCACTGCACCGAAGCCGACGTATCGAAGCAGCACATCGGCATCGCCCGTGACCTCGGCATGGACGTGGCGGGCTTCCTGATGATGAGCCACATGATCGAGCCCGAAAAGCTCGCCGAGCAGGCGTTGCTGATGGAGAGCTATGGCGTAGCCTGCGTCTACGTCACCGATTCTGGCGGTGCGCTCGACATGGACGGCGTCAAGGCGCGGCTCGAAGCTTACGACCGCGTGCTCAAGCCCGAAACCCAGCGAGGCATCCACGCACACCACAACTTGTCGTTGGGCGTAGCGAACTCGCTGGTCGCCGCGCAGTGCGGGGCGGTGCGTATCGACGCCTCCCTGACCGGCATGGGCGCCGGCGCCGGCAACGCGCCGCTCGAGGTTTTCGCCGCCGCTGCCGACCGCAAGGGTTGGAATCACGGCTGCAATGTCAACCTGCTGATGGATGCCGCCGAAGATCTCGTGCGTCCGTTGCAGGACCGCCCGGTCCGGGTCGACCGCGAGACTCTGGCGCTGGGGTATGCCGGTGTTTACTCCAGCTTCCTGCGCCACGCCGAGAAGGCTGCCGAGACTTATGGCATCGACACGCGCGCGATCCTGGTCGAGCTGGGCCGTCGCAAGATGGTCGGTGGTCAGGAAGACATGATCGTCGACGTCGCGCTCGACATGGTGAAGGAGCGTGAGGCGGCGGCGGCCTGATCCCGGTCATGCAGCTGTCCCTCGACCACATCACCGTCGCCGACACCACCCCGGCGCAGCTTGCCGAGATCGCCGCTGCGACGGGGTGCTCGGGCATTTGTCCGTTCCTCCACTCCATGGCGGTGCTTCCCGCCATGCCGGAGTACGACCTTACGCGTGATCGTGCCGGCTTGCGCGAGGCACGCGCGGTGCTCGACGCCAATGGGCTCTCGGTCGATCTGATTTATCCGTTCACGATGGCCGGCCGGACCGTGGTCGCCGACTTTGCGCCGGTCCTGGAGGCTGGCGCGCAGCTGGACGCGCCGCTGGCCAACGTGCTGTGCTACGATCGCGACCCGATCCGGCGCAGGGAGAAGCTGGTCGAACTGGCGGAACTGGCCGCATCGTTCGGGATCGGTCTCGCCATCGAGTTCTATCCCCCGTCGCAAGTCCGCACTCTGGCCGAGACGCTGGACGAGATCGCCCGGTCGGGCCGCTCGGACGTAGGCGTGACGCTGGACCTGCTGCACGTCATGCGTGGTGGCGAGGTCGGGGCGAACATGGCGCTGTTGCGGGACGGACACATCCGCATCGGCCAGATCGCGGACGGTCCGGCGACGATGCCGGCTGACAAGATCGAGTGGGAAGCGGGCCTTCAGCGCCTGCTGCCGGGCGAAGGCAGCTTCGACATCGCGGCGTTCGTGCGGGCACTCGACGCGTCAGTCCCGCTCAGCGTCGAAGTGCCGCAAGAGGCGGGGATTGCGGCGGGCGTCCCCGTACTCGATCGGGCCCGCGCCGCTGTCGAAGCTACCCGCAAACGTCTGGAGCCAGCCGACGTGTAGATCAAAGTAACAAGAATGAGTGGGAGAGAATGACATGGCGGGACGGCTCGAAGGCAAGGTGGCGATCGTCACCGGGGCAGGGCGCAACGGCAATATCGGCGTCGCGATCTGTGAGGCGTTCCTGCGCGAAGACGCCAAGGCGGTGATCGCGACCGACTTGCGCAGCGATGAGGGCGAGGCCGTGTCGGCGCGCATGGCGGCGCTGAACGCGAGCGGCTCGTTCGCGCTGGTGAACCATGACGTCACCAGCGAATCCGACTGGGCGCGCGTCGTGGAGGGCGTTGTGACAAGGCACGGAGGCCTGGACGTCCTCGTCAACAATGCCGGCATTTCGATACACGGTGGTATCGAGCACACCAGCCTGGAAGACCTGCACAAGGTGATGGCCGTCAACCATGACGCGCTGTTCCTCGGCATGAAGGCTTGCCTTCCGGCGCTGACCGAGAGCGTGAACCGCTTTCCCGGCGGCGGCTCGATCATCAACAACCTGTCGATGGCCTCGTACATGCCGAACGCCAACAACATCGGCTATCACGCCTCGAAAGCGGCTGGCCGCATGCTGACGCTGTGTGCCGCGCTCGAGTTCGGCTCGCGCAAGATCCGGGTGAACTCCGTGCATCCCGGGATCACCATGACGCCGCTCATCCGCGAAGGCCTGCAGACTTACGCCGACAGCGGTCTGTACGCGTCGGCCGCGGAGGCCGAAGCGCAGATCGCCGCTCTGGGTGCGCTCGGCATCACCAGCGATCCCGAAGATACCGCCCATGCGTTCATCTACCTGGCGTCAGACGAGGCGCGGTTCGTGACCGGGGCTTCGATCTATCACGATGGGGCGATCGGCCAGCGTTACTGAAGGAGCATTCCATGCGTCATCTCGTCGATCCCGCGCTGCTCGCGGGCCTGGATTTCATGCCGGCTTTCGTGTTCACCAACGAAAGCCTGCCCCTCATTCGCTCCGGCATGGAAGAGATGCTGGCCCTGGCACCCGAGCCCGAGGGCACGGGCGTGTCCTGGCAGGACGATACGGTCACCAGCGCCGACGGCCATGACATCCCCGTGCGCGTCTACCAGCCTGCGGCTTCGGGTGTCGGCGCTCTGCCGCTCATCCTGCAGATCCACGGTGGCGGCTACGTCATGGGCTCGCACCGCATGAGCCATGCCGCGAACATGGCGACGGCGGCGGCAGTCGAGGCGGTGATCGTCGCCGTCGACTATCGCCTCGCGCCGGAGGTGCCGGCGCCGGGCAGCGCGGAGGACTGCTATGCCGCGCTGACATGGGCGATTGCGCAAGCGGATCGGCTGGGCATCGACGCGACCCGTGTCGCCGTGCGCGGCGAGAGCGCGGGCGGCGGGCTCGCCGCGTCCTTGTGCCAGCTGGCGCGTGATCGCGGTGGACCGGCGATCGTGCACCAGAATCTCATCTACCCGATGCTGGACGATCGTACGTGCGCCACAGCCATGCCCGAGCATCTCGGCGCGTACGTCTGGACGCCGGAGTCCAACCACTTCGGCTGGGCGGCCCTGCTGGGGTGTAAGCCGGGGGCAGGTGTCGTTCCGGCTTATGCCGTCCCGGCGCGGGCCGAGAGCCTGGCGGACCTTCCGTCCGCCTTTATTGCCGTGGGCGCGCTCGATCTGTTCCTGGTGGAAGACCTCGCCTACGCACAGCGCCTGATCGAGGCGCAGGTACCGACGGAGCTTCATGTCTATCCGGGCGCCTATCACGGCTTCGACGTCATGCCGGATGCCGAGCCGGTAAAGCGGATGAACCGCGACGCGGTAGATGCCTTGCGCCGGGCACTGCATCCCTGATCTTGCGAGAGCGGCGGAGCGGACGAACCCGCTCCGCCACCATGCATCAGCCGACCTTGAGTTCGGCCAGTTCTTCCGTCGACAGCTTCAGGCCAGCAGCTTTCACGCCTTCCTCGATGCGCGATGGGCTTGATCCGCCGAAGATCGGGACGACCTGTCCGAGCTGGTTGACCAGGTAGGCCAGCACCACTTCGGATACCGACACGCCGTGACGCGCGGCGACCGTCTTGGCGGCCTCGAAGCGCGATGCATTGACCGGGTTGTCGTAGAAGGCCTTGAGCGGCTCGGACACGGCGTCCTCGCCCTTCTCCAGCATGCTGAAGTAGCCACGGCTCTGCCCGCAGTAAGGGATCACGGCCAAGTCGGTATCCTTCACCGCGCCCGCATAGTCCTCGAAGTACAGTTGATAGCCCTGCTGCGCCGCATTCGCTTCGTTCGGCTTGGCCAGACCCCAGAAAGGCTCGACGGCGATGAAGCCGGTCTTGCCATTCGCCTTGGCGTACTCGTTGGCTTCCAGCAGGCGGGCGTCGGTCCAGTTGGACGCGCCGAACCAGCGGATCTTGCCGGCATCCTTGGCGTCGTTGAGGAAGTCGATCAGCTCCGCGACCGGCGTCTCGGGATTGTCCATGTGGACCCAGTACAAGTCGATCGTGTCGATGCCGAGGTGCTCGAGGCTCTCGTTCAGGTCGCTCTCGATGTCCTTGGCGTTCACACGGTTGCGATAATCACCCACGCGCATGTCGAAGTGGCCGCCCTTGGTGGCGACGACGACATCGTCACGGTTCTTGCCCTTGAGCCAGGCGCCGACGGCCCGCTCGCTGGCGCCCTTGGGCGCGCTCGGATCCCAGTCACCATAGGAGCGGGCGGTGTCGATGAAGTTGCCGCCCAATTCGAAGAACTTGTCGAGAATGGCGTTGGAGCGCTCCTGGTCGATCGACCAGCCAAGCATGTTGGTGCCGTAGCATAGTTGGCTGACCGACAAGTCGGTGTTCGCGAGCGTCACTTTGGAAAGCATGGGTATCTCCTGCTGCGATCTGCCCGGGGGCGGGCGGACCAGGATCCTTTTCGCCGCGAGAGCGCGTGGTGCCACGCGCTCCATCCCGGGCGAGGCCCATCGGGGCAAGGAAAGGCGTTACGCACAGCCTTCACGAAAGGAAAGCGCGTTGTGTCATTACCGACGCGCCGAAGCAACTTCCCGCCGCTGCCATGATAGCGTCATGAGGTTCGCGAGGGTGACTGGCGCTTCACCACGCGGCGCGCTATGCCGAGCGTCGGACACGGGAGGGGTGAGGGAATGCAGATCAGGAGCGGGAGGACGATCTCGTCGCCCACGCTGGATGCTCTGGATGCAAGCATCGTGGAAATCCTCAGGACGGATGGACGCGCCACCAACCAGGATATCGCCAAGCAGTTGTCGGTCACCGCCGCGACCGTATCGGCGCGGCTGCAGAAGATGGAAGACGCGCGCGTCATGCGCGTGGTCGCCGTCACCGACTTCGCGGCCATGGGCTACAACGTGATCATCGCTCTGGGCGTCAAGGTGCAGGGGCGCGCGGTCAAGGACGTCGGGCGGGAGCTGGCGACCTTTCCCGAGGTGCTGAGCATCAACATCATGAATGGCGACAACGACCTGGAGCTGCTGGTCGCGTTGCACGACTTCTCGGAAATTCAGCAATTCCTGTATGACCATATCGCGGGAGTGGTGGGCGTGTCGCATATCGAGGCCGGCATCGCCGCCGACATCGTCAAGTTCGAATTCAACGTGGCGCCGCTGTGAGCGCGAAGGACAAGCGCCTCGATGCGCTCGACCAGCGGATCGTCGAGAAGCTGGCGCGTGACGCACGCATCTCGAACCGGGCGATCGCGGCCGAACTGGGCGTGACCGAGGGTACGATCCGGACGCGGATCAAGCGGCTGCAGGTCGAAGGCCTGATCCAGTTCACCGTGGTCAAGGACTTCCGCACCGAAGGATCGCCGAACTTGTGCATGTTCGGGATCGATGCCGATCCCTCTCGCGTGCCCGCGCTCGCCCAGGCACTGCGCGACATGCCAGAGATCAACTGCGTGGTCGTGCTGCTGGGGCGCTTCAGCCTGCTGGCAATGGGGCTGTTCACCAACATCGAGCAGCTGAACGACCTCGTCACCACGAAGATCCGCTCGCTACCGGGTGTACAGCGGGTCGAGACGGGGATTTCGGTGCACAACCTCAAGTACGAACCTGGCGTTGCCAAGATCACCACGGTGCAGCCGAAGGATTGAGCGCGCTGAAGTTTCGGCTAGACCATCAGCCAAAGCAGGCCGGCCAGCGAGACAGAGGCCAGCACTGTCGTCAGGGTGATGCTCCACGCGCTCAGCTCCATGGCCCAGCGTCCGGCCTTGCCGGCCAGCGTGAAGCTCGACGCGCCACCCGGCATCGCCGCCATCAGGATCGCCACTTTCGCCCACAGCGGCGGAATCGGCGGCAGCAGCCAGAGAATGAAGGCGGTCACCAGCGGATGGACCACCAGCTTGAGGGTCACCACGCGCCCGATCGGACCCGGTGCGGCCGCGCTGCGGGGTAGGGCGATGAAAATGCCGATCGCGGTCAGGGCGCAGGGCGCGGTCGCTTGAGCCAGAGTGGCGATCAGCGCATCCGTCGGCCCGGACAGCGGCAGGCGCAGCAGCGACCATGCCACGCCGACGATCGCGAGAACGATCAGCGGGCTGCGCAGCATGGCCAATCCTGCCAGCTTCAGCCCCGCACCCGCGCCAACCTGCGAAGAGGTCAGCTGGCTCATGACGAGGCCCAGCGTGAAGACAATGGCCGAGTAGACCACCATGGTCACCGCGACTGGCGCTAGGCTATCAGGCCCAAGAGCAAGCAGGGCGATCGGCAGCCCGACAAAGCCGGTGTTGCTGAAGCAGGCGCACAGCGCGGCGATGTTCGCTTCCGCCGAGGTGCGCCCGAAGCGGCGCTCCATGGCGAAGCCGATCGCGTAGGTGGCAAAGGCGCCGCCGATCACCGCGAAGAACATGCCCGGCACCGCCAGGTTCTTCGGATCCATCTGCGCGATGGAGCGGAAGGTGAGCAGCGGCAGCGTGACGGCGATGACGAAGCGGTTCAGCACCTCGAACGCGCGATCGCCCAGCACCTGATAGCGGCCCAGGATGTAACCGACGACGATCAGCCCGAACACCGGCATCAATGCGCCCAGGATGGACTGCGTCATGTATGTGCAACTTCCCGATCAGGCGCCACCGCCATGGCGGGGCGATGCGACGTTGCCGCGCCGCAATCGGTCGCGGCATAGTGCCGCGCGGCCTAAGAAGGAAGTGCTTGCGGTCGCTCGATCGGCTGTCCCAGCGCGGCCACGTCCAATTGCACGGCGGTCGTGTCGAAGCTGCGGTGGCAGGCTTCATCCAGTGTGAGCTTGCGGAAGTCGTCGGCCAGGATCTCGACGCCGAATGGCCCTTGGTAGCCGGTACGCTCCAGCGCCGCGATGAAGCCGCGCACGTCGAACTCGCCCTCGCCGCAGAGCCGGCGGCGGCACATGGTGTCCTCTCCCAAGGTGCCCGCCACCGCAAGCAGCGCATCGCACAGTTCGATGGAGACAATGTGGTTGGCCGGGATGGTCGACACGTCGTCCACGCTGCCGCCGGACCGCATGACGTGCCAAATGTCGATCAACAGTCCGCCATTCGCCGCATCGGCCGCCTCGACCATCGCCAGGGCACTGGGGAGGTTCGGCAACCGGGAGAACGGCAGCATCTCCAAGCCGATTGCGAGGCGATGGCGCCGTGCATCGTCACAGAGGGCGGCGAACTCCTCGGACAAGGCCGAACCGGTCAGATCGTCCGGTAGGAATGGTGGCATTACCTTGAGGTGGCGCGCGCCGAGTGCATCGGCGGCCTCGAACAGCGCCGTTCTCGCCGCGTCCGAACGGCTGCGCCGCTCGCCGCTCGCGTGCCAGTCGGACAGGAATTCCAGTTCAACTGTCTCGATGCCGGCATCGCCCAGAAGACGGCGCAAGGTGGCGTAATCGCGCCCGCTTTCGCGCCAGGCGAGAAGATCGCCCAGCCAGAACCCGAAGCCGCGATAGCCGGCCCGCGCTGCCGCATCGATCCGCTCTGCCAGCGCGAACCGTCCGAGGTTGTCGGCACGATCCGGGCGGACGTCCCCCGCCGTGGTCCAGCATGTGGCGATCAGGACGGGGGGACGTGCCGGCATGACGCTCTCGTCAGCGTCAATCCATCCGGGGTGTGTCGACGCCGGCATTGCGGCAGGCATAGTCGAGCAGCGCCGAATAGTCCTTGGTGGCATAGTCGGTCGCGCGCGCACCGCCGAACACGGCATGGGCGGCAGCGCCCATCGGCAGGCCGACGCGGTTCTCGGCGGCAGCGTTCATCGCCAGGCTGAGGTCTTTGAAGGCGAGGTCGATGGTGAAGCCGGGCTCCATGTCCCCCTTGAGCACCTTGTTCACCATCAGCACATGGAACTGACCGTTGCGCGCGGTGGTGTTGCCGGTGACGTCGTGGATGGTCTGGATGTCGAGGCCGAGCTTGGTGCCGAGCGCGATCGATTCCGCGACGATCTGCGCGGTCGAGAGCAGCATGAAGTTGTTGATCACCTTCATGCGGCTGCCCATGCCGGGCTTGCCGCAGCGGAAGATGTCGGTACCCATGGCCTTGAGCGCCGGCTCGACGCGGGCGAAGTCGTCATCCTCGGCGCCGACCATGAACAGCGACTCGCCACGCTCGGCGTGCAACGCCAGGCGACCGATCGGCGCATCGACGAAGCCGATGCCCTTCTTGGCGCAGGCCGCCGCGACCCGGTCGGTGCCGTTGGCGTCGATGGTAGACAAGTCCATGAGCACCGCGCCTGCGTCGATGTTCTCCAGAACTCCGCCTTCACCGAGCACTACGGCATCGACGTGTTGGGTCGCGGGCAGGACCGTGATGACCAGATCCTGACCCTTGCTGGCCTCCGCAATCGATGCCGCCTTCGCCGCGCCGAGCTCGGCCACCTTGTCCATCTTCGCGCCGTCGATGTCATAGACAGTGACGGCAAAGCCCTTGCGTTGCAGGTTGGAGGACATGGGCAAACCCATCGCGCCCAGGCCAATGAAGCCGATCTTGGTGGTCATGCGAAACTCCTCTCGATTTCGATCCGGTCACGTCAGCCGGATCGCGTATGTCAGTGCAGCTTGTCGGCGATGACGCCCGCTTCGATCAGTTCGGCGAGCTGGTCGTCGCCTAGGTCGAGCAGGGTGCCCAGCACCGCGCGCGTGTCCTCGCCAGAGCGCGGCGGTGCGGCCTGGTAGTCGGCCGGGGTCTTGGAGAACTTGCCCGGATAGCCGAGCACCTTGACCTTCGTGCCGTCCGATCGGGTCATCTCCCTGATCACTTCGCGCGCCGCGATGTGCGGATCGGCGAGGATGTCAGGGATCTCGTTCACCAGACCGCCCGGTAGCTTGGCGGCTTCCATTGCCGCGATCAGGTCGGCCGATGTCCACTTCGCAATCGCCGGACCCATTTCGTCCTGCAAGGCCTTGCGATTGGGCGAGCGGCCGCCGTTGTCGGCAAAGCGGGGATCCTCGGGAAGGTCGGGCCGCCCAATCAGGTTGCAGAAGGCGCGGAACTGGCGATCGTTGCCCAGCGCCACCAGAATATCGCCGTCGGCGCAGGAAAAGTCCTGATACGGCACCGTGTTGGGGTGCTCGTTGCCCAGGCGGCGCGGGATCATGCCGCCGTTGAGGTAGTTGCTCGCTTGGTTGGCCAGTAGCGCGACCTGGGTGTCGAGCAGCGCCATGTCGATATGCTGCCCCTCGCCAGTGCGATCGCGATGAGCCAGCGCGGCGAGGATCGAGATCGCCGAGTACAGCCCGGTGACAAGGTCGCTTATCGGAATGCCGACCTTGATCGGTCCGGCTCCGGGCGCGCCATCGGGACGACCATTGATCGACATCAGCCCGCTCATGCCCTGGATCAGGAAGTCATAGCCGCCGCGATCCTTGTATGGGCCGTCCTGCCCGAACCCGGTGATCGAGCAATAGATCAGGCTGGGATTGCTGGCCGAAAGCGAGGCATAGTCGAGCCCGTACTTGACCAGTCCGCCGACACGGAAGTTCTCGACGACGATGTCGCATTCCGCCGCGATCTGGCGGATGATCTCGGCACCACGCGGATCGGCGAGGTTGATCGCGACCGATTGCTTGTTGCGATTGGCGCACAAGTAATAGGCCGCGTCGCGAGAACCGTCGTCGAGGAACGGAGGCCCCCAGCGGCGAGTGTCATCACCTTGCCCAGGCTGCTCGATCTTGATGACCTCTGCGCCCAGGTCGCCCAGGATCTGCGTCGACCACGGACCGGCGAGCACGCGCGACAGATCGAGCACGCGCAGGCCGGCGAGCGGGCCGCTGCGCTGGACCGTCTCATCGCTCATCGGTTCATGAACTCCGGCGCGCGCTTGCCGAGGAAGGCGGCGATGGCCTCGTGGTGATCCTCGGTAAAGTGCGCGGCGGCCTGGTAGGCGGCGGCGAGTTCCAGCAGCGAGGGCAGCGTCATGTTGGCGCCTTCGTGCATCAGGCGCTTGGCCATACGGGTGGCGTGGCCAGGATTGGCGGCGATCTTGTGCGCCAGTTCCAGGGCGCGCGGCATCAGCGCGTCCGCGGGGAGTACTTCGGCGACCAAGCCATACTCCAGCGCCGTCGCCGCGTTGATCGCGTCGCCCGTCAGCGTCATCAGCTTCGCGCGCTGCGGTCCGATCAGCCGGGGCAGCAGCCAGCCGCCACCGCCGCCGGGAATGATGCCGAGCTTGACGTAGCTTTCCGCGACGATGGCACTGTCCGCTATCAGGCGGATGTCGCACATGCAGGCAATATCGAGTCCCAGGCCGATCGCCGGGCCGTTGATCGCGGCGATGATCGGTACTTCCAGGTCGCTGATCGCCGGGCCGATCATTTGCACGCTGGTGCGATAGGAATTGCGGATCTCGTAAGGCGAGCCGCCGAACATGCCGGTGCGCTCCGCCATGTGCTTGACGTTGCCGCCGGCATTGAAGGCCTTGCCGTTGCCGGTCAGCACGATGGCGCGCACCGAGGTGTCGCGGACCATCGTCCTGCAGAAATCGACGATTTCCTCGCTGTGCGCGACTTCGGTGATGGTGTTGCGCTCATCCGGCCGGTTGAAGCGGGCGATGACGACAGGACCGTCGCGTTCGACGAGAAGGAACGGTTCCAAGCCTTAGTTCTCCTTTGCCGGGCAGGTCGGTGACGCTAGGCGCACAGTGCAAGTCATGCTAATATTGATTTACTCGCAAGCGATAGGATTACGGTATCATGGAGCTGCGCCAGTTGCGTTATTTCGTCGCGCTGGCGGAGTCCGGCAATTTCCATCGCGCCGCTGAGCGGCTCAACATGTCGCAGCCTCCGTTGACGGTCGCCATCCGCAAGCTGGAGCAGGACCTGGGCTCGGCACTGTTCGTGCGCGGAACCCGGGGCGTGACGCTTACCCCAGCCGGCCGTGCGGCGCTTGATGCCGCCAAGGCGACGCTCACGCAGGCGGAACGCTTTCGCGAGGCGGCGCGGGAAGGCGCCACGGGCGCGCGAGGGCGTTTGCGCGTTGGCTTCGTGGGCTCCGCGACGTTCGAGCTGCTGCCCCGCATCGTTCCCGAATACCGACGCCGCTTTCCTGCTGTCGAACTCGTCCTGGAGGAGGTTACCAGTTTTCAGATTGCCCGCGCTCTGACGGCGAGTGAGCTCGACGTCGGGCTGGTGCGCCTGCCCTTGACCGAGGTAGTGGCGGTGGACACCGTCTCGATCGATGCCGACGAGATGCAGGTCGCCCTGCCTACCGGCAGTCCCTTCGCGAGAGACGGTGAGGTCGCGTTGGAGGCCTTGGCCGGCGAGCCGTTCATTCTCCAGAGCGGCATCAGCGTCCTGCACTCTATCACCCTCAATGCCTGCCATGCCGCCGGGTTTGTGCCGATAGTCGCGCAGGAGGCGCCACAGCTCAGCGCCATCCTGGCACTCGTCGGTTCGGGTCTGGGCGTCGCGCTGGTGCCGTCACGGGCATCGCGTTCGTTGCCCGATGGGGTATGTCTCGTGCGGCTGTTCAAACCCGTGCCGATCGAAACGGGTGTGGCGCTCCCACGCGATCTGCCCAGCCAGATGGCGATCAACTTCGCCAAGGTGGCAACCGATATGCAGCCAGTATCATAGATCAGTAAATCGATATTGGACACAAGAGCGTCGCGAGGACATGCACACCGATCTATCGTCGCTACGCCCGCGAGGTTTGCTGTGTTCGAGACTTTGACGCTCTCTACTCTCCCGCCCGCAGACGAGGCTTTGCGCCCGGCCCTGCGCGCGCTGATCGATGACGCGATCAGCGAGCTTCCGATCGATCGCCGCGCGCGGTCGTGGCAGGGCTTCGACGCCGCGTTCAGCCGCAAGTTGGGCCAGGCGGGTTATCTCGGGCTGTCGCTGCCCAAGGAGTACGGCGGCGTCGGCCGCGGTCCCTTCACCCGCTTCGTAGTGGTGGAAGAGCTGCTGTCCGCCGGCGCGCCGGTCGCGGGTCACTGGATTGCCGACCGCCAGAGCGGCCCGTTGATCCTGCACTACGGTACAGAGGCGCAGCGCCAGTTCTACCTGCCGCGCATCTCAAAGGGTGAGGCGCTGTTTTGCATCGGCATGAGCGAGCCGGGTTCAGGCTCGGACCTCGCCAGCGTGCGTACGCGCGCGGAGCCGCAGGAGGACGGCACCTGGCTGCTGAACGGCCAGAAGATCTGGACCACGAATGCGATGCACAGCGACTATATGATCGCGCTGGTGCGCACGTCCGGTACCACCGCCGACCGTCAGCAGGGCTTGTCGCAGGTCATCATCGATCTCAAGTTGCCCGGCGTCACCGTCCGCCCCATCGTCGACCTGACCGGGGACTCCCATTTCGCCGAAGTGTTTTTCGAGGACGTGCGCTTGTCGGCCGATGCGCTGGTCGGCGCGGAGGGGCAGGGCTGGAAGCAGGTCACCGCCGAGCTCGCGTTCGAGCGCTCGGGGCCCGAGCGCATCTATTCCGCCGTCGTGCTGATGGATGCCTGGGTTCGCCACCTCAAAGCCGTCGGCCGAGACGACACTGCCACCTTGCGGTTGCTCGGCTCGTTGACGGCGCAGCAGTCGGTCCTGCGCGAGATGTCGTTGGCGGTCACCGCGCGGCTGGTCGCCGGAGAAAGCCCGGTGGTCGAAGCGTCGCTGATGAAGGACCTGGGCACTGGTTTTGAGCAGGCGGTGCCGCAGTTGATCGGCGACGATCTGGCCGCCAATCCCGACGAGGCCATTGATCCGGACCTCTACCGTACCTTGCTCTACGTCACCCATATCGCGCCCAGCTTCTCGCTGCGGGGCGGCACGCGTGAGATCCTGCGCGGCATCATCGCCCGCGGTCTCGGCCTGCGCTGAAGGGAGTTTCCTGATGGACATGTCCGAACTGATCGATCCTTTCGCGCGCCTCGTGGAGGATGTCTGCACCCCCGCCGCCATTCGGGCGATCGAGGAGGGGGGCGATGCTTCCGAGATGTGGCGCGCCTTTACCGACTCCGGCTTCCTTGATGCCCTCGTGGCGGAAGACGCTGGCGGCGCGGGGCTGACGCTGGCCGACGCCGCTCCGCTGATTGCCTTGCTGGGTGCGCGCGCCGTACCGCTGCCCGTCGGCGACACGATGATCGCCCGCGCGCTGCTGGCGGCAGCTGGCCTGGATATTCCCGATGGCCCGCTCGCGCTGACGACAGGTGCCGGCGCGGTGCCGTTCGGCCTTGTCGCCTCTCACATCGTCTCGGGCACGCCGGAGGCTCCGGTGGTAACCGAAGCGGCGGTCGTGGCGACTGGCGTGCACCACGATATCGACGGGTTCGCGAACGGTCTGGACGGTTCGGCGTTGCGCCCGATCGCGGCGGTACTGCGTGCGCTGCTCATCTCCGGCGCCGCCGGTCGCGTTTTGGACATGACGGTGCAGTACGCCAATGAACGCAGCCAATTCGGCAAGTCGATCGGTAAGCAGCAGGCGGTGCAGCAACAGCTCTCCGTCCTGGCCGAGCATGCCGTGGCGGCGCGCATCGCTGCGGCCATTGGCGCGCGTGGCGGTTTGACCCCGGTCTTACGCGACGTGGCGATTGCCAAGCACGGTACCAGCCTGGCCGCGGGGCAGATCGCGGCGATCGCGCATGCGGTACATGGCGCGATCGGGATCAGCGAGGAGTACGATCTGCAGCTACTGACGCGGCGTCTGCACGGTTGGCGCCTGGCCGATGGCTCGGAAAGCTATTGGGCGGGCGTGCTCGGCAGCCTGCGCATGCAGGCTCCGGCTTGCTCGACTGCTGACTTCATCCGCGCGGCTTGATCTGCCGCGCGTGATTTTGCTCTTGAAATTAGAACGCAAGCGTTCGATATAGCTTGTCCTGATTACCGAAAACCTGGAGAGGATTCGCGATGTCCAAGATCTATACCGCTATTGCCGCTGCGTCGTTCTGCTTCGTCGCGCCCGCTTTCGCCGCACCGGCGCCTGCGCCTGCGCCGACGGCGACGACCGCTGCCGCTCCCGCCGCCACGGCCAAGTTTTCTACCGCCGAGACCGATATCGGCACGATTCTTGACAATCCGGCCGCGAAGGCGATCGTCGAGAAGAACATCCCCGGCTTCACCACCAACGAGCAGGTCGACATGGCCCGCGGCATGACCCTGAAGGACGTGCAGCAGTACGCCGCAGACGAAGTCACCGATGCCAAGCTGGCGGCCATCGACGCCGAGTTTGCCAAGCTCAAGTAAGCTTCGGTACACAACAAGACGGCGGCTCCGCACCCAGGTGCGGAGCCGTTTTCGTATGTGGAGCGAGTGACTCACGCGTCTCTGCCCGCGATCTGGAAGAATGAGGCTGTGATGACCGACACGCGCAAGACCGTTTTCCTCACCGGCGCGACCGGCAACATGGGGCGCGAGGCGATCAAGCGTATCGCCGCACGCGCCGATGTCCTGCGTCTGCGCATCCTCGTTCGCCCGGAAGAGAAGAACCACCCTGTAGTCCGCGCGGTGCAGCGGCGTAACCAGGCGGAGATCTGCTGGGGCGACCTTACCGATACGCAGTCGATCCGCGATGGTGTGGCCGGCGCCGACGTGGTGCTGCATGTCGGCGGGCTCGTGTCGCCCCTGGCGGACCGGATGCCGCCCGAGGTCGTGACCCGCGTGAACGTCGGCGGAGCGCGCAACATCGTCGACGCCATCCACGCCGTCGGTGACCCGCGCACGACGCGCCTGATCTACATTGGCACCGTGGCAGAGACCGGCAGCCGCAACGCCCCGATCCACTGGGGCCGCACCGGCGACCCGATCAAGATCAGCACGTACGATCACTATGCCGTGACCAAGACCCAGGCAGAGTCTATCGTCGCGCAAAGCGGGATCGACCACTGGGTTTCGCTGCGCCAGAGCGGCATGGCGCATTACGAGATGTGGAAGATCTTCGATCCGATCATGTTCCACAATCCGCTGAACGGCGTGTTCGAGTGGTCGACCGCGAACGATAGCGGTCGGCTGATGGCGGGTGTCTGTTCTGACGATGTGCCGGCCGAGTTCTGGCGCGGTTTTTACAACATCGGCGGTGGTGCCGGCTCGCGTGTGGTCAACCACGAATTCATGCGGTCGCAGATGCCAAACTATCGCCAAGTGCTGCGCCCGCACTGGTTCGCCACTCGGAATTTCCACGGCCAATGGTATTCGGACTCCGATCGGCTGGAAGCGCTGGTGCCGTTTCGCGAACAGTCGCTGCCCGACTACTTCGTGGAAGCGACCAAGCACATGCCGTGGATCGCACGCATGGTGCCCAAGGTCATGCCGGGCGCGATCATGAAGCGGATCGAGAAGCTGGCGCAGAGCTCCGGTGGCTCGCTGTATTGGTTTGCGCATGATGACCAGGCCCATATTCGGCCCTACTTCGGATCGCGCGCCGCCTGGGAGGCAATCCCACGCGATTGGGACCGGTTTGTCCTCACCCAGCCTTCCCGGCAACCCATCGAACTCGACCATGGCTACGACGAGAGTCGCGCGCCGGAAGACTGGCGCCTCGACGATCTGCGTCAGGCGGCCGAGTTCCGCGGCGGCGCATGCCTGGCGACGGCCTTCGAGGGGCCCGACGTGCCGGTCCATTGGCAGTCCTCGGCAGGCCAGCGCTTCACCATGACCCCGCGCCTGTACCTCAAGGGGGGGCACTGGTGCCCTGACACCATGGTCCACCCTGAGACATACGCAAAGGAAGCCGCGCGCAATCCGTTCTTCGCGCAAGTTTGGACCGAGGAAGCGCGGGCCTGACCGCAGCGCATTCGTGGCCACCCGCTCCCGGCGCCGACTTCCATCCGCGTGCGGGTGCGCGCGAGTGGATTGCGTGAGCCACATCAAGCCGCAGGCAGGTTCGCCGGGCGCGTGACCCGCTAGAACGCTATGAACGGCAAGGTGACACCGATCGGATCGCGCCTGCGCCTCAAGGCAACGCACTCGTACTGACGCTGGCGTCGGGCGAGAGCGCCGTAATGGGTGCAGGATGCCGCGATCGCGCCCTGTCGGTCCAGGGTCAGGCGTCCGCACACCAAGCTCACACGCGAACCGAGCAAAGTGCCCTGGGGTGACTGGAGCGGCTTCACTTGGCTGATGCTTGACTTGGGAAACGTGCACGACGTGGCCACAGTGAACGTCAACAGCACGGCGCTCGCGTGTGCCGCGACCAAGCCGTTCCGTGTCTCTATCACGTCCGCGTCGAAGCCGGGGCCAATCTTGTCGAAGTGGCGGTAGCGACGACGCCGCAGAACCTGATAAGCGATCCCCCGGCGACGGGATCCAGAAAGTTCAGCCGGTTCCCACCGTCTGATCCGATCCCCAACGGCATCAAAGCGGTGCGAAATTCTACGCCGGCGCCTGATCACCAGGCCGATCGACCCGCGACGATGATGTCGACCATGCGATCGGCCAGTGCGGCAGCCTGGGCTTCGTGGTCGGCCTGACTGGAAATCTGCATCTGATAGCCGCTCAGGCCGGCGACGAGCATGTGCGCGACGGCCTCGGCATCCGCTGTCTCACACCCATGCGCCTGTTCCGCTTGCCTGATGTCTTGCGCGATCAGATTGACGATGTAGCGATAGCCGCGATCGTGCATGGTCTCGACCAGTTGGGGAAAACGCGTTCCGACCGCCAGCAGAAGGCGCTGCATCGCCAGCACTTCGGGTCGATGCATGAACTTGGTGATGGTGCGCGCATGATGGCGTAGCAGTTGTTCGACGTCATCCGTCAGCAGGTTGTCGTCGAGCGCCGCCTCCATCGACCAACGCTCGACAGCCGCCTCGATCACCGCGCCGAACAGCGCTTCCTTGGAGGAATAGCGAGCATAGAGCGTACCTTTCGATACGCCGGCAGCGGCGACGACCTGTTCCATCGACACCAGATCGAACCCATGCTTTAGAAACAGATCCTGCGCGACCTGAAGGATCATCTTGTCGATTTCGGATGCCTGGGCCAGGCTGGGACGGCCCCGGCGGGACTTGACGATCTTCGGCTCTTTCATGGCTCCAGCCTGTCCCACATGCCGCAGGCGGGAGCAACCCGGCGGCACGCGGCACGCGGCACGCCGGGTGAGCCGAAGCGAACGTCAGTCCGTGAGTGGCCGCCGCGAGAACAGGCCGAAGCTTGCGATCACCGCGTAGCACAACGCCGGCAGGATCAGCGCCATGCTGAGATTGCCGCCGGTCACGTCCGCCAGCGCGCCCGTCGCCAGCGGCACCAGTGCGCCGCCGCAGATCGCGACGTTGAGGATGCCTGACCCTTCCGCCGCGCGCGGGCCCAGCTTCTCGCTCGCCAGGCTGAAGATCGTCGGGAACATGATCGAGTTGGCCAGGCCCAGCGCTAGCAGCGAGTAGCCTGCAAGGTGGCCGGTGCTCGTGGCCGACAACGCGATCAGCGCCACGGCGACGCAGCCATTGAACGCCAGCACCTTTCCGGCATTGACGAAGCGCAACGCGCCCGATCCGATGAAGCGACCAACCATTGCGCCGCCCCAGTACAAGCCGATGAGCTTGCCGGCGGACTGCTCGGGCAAGGCCATGACGTGCGGCTGCATCAGGTAATTGACGATCAGCGAGCCGACCGAGACCTCGGCGCCGACATAGAGGAACAGGCTCAACGCGCCGAGACCGAACCGTCGCCGCTTCAGCAGATCGAAGCCGGCGATGCCGTGGCTTGCCTCGTGCCTTTCGACCGGCAAGCGATTGCGAAACATCCACACGGCGGCCGCGACCAGCGCCAGCGCGGCGGCGATCCCGATGTAGCCGTGCATGATCGCCTGGCTTTCCGCGACACGGTAAGCGTCGAGCGCCGGTCCGGTCAGCTCGACCGCCGAGACCTTCGCCAAGCTGCCCAGGATCAGCACGGAACCCGCGATCGGAAACACGGTCGTTCCCAACGAGTTGAAAGCTTGTGCGAAGGTCAGGCGCGAACTGGTGGTTTCCGGTCGTCCCAGCAGGCTGATCAGCGGGTTTGCCACGACCTGGACGATCACCACGCCCGCCGCCAGCACGAAGTAGGCGGCCAGGAACAGCCAGTAAGTCGCGGTCTGTGCGGCGGGGATAAAGGCGAGACACCCCGCGATCATGATGACAAGGCCAGCCGCCGCACCCCGCATGTAGCCGACCTTGCGCACCAGCATGGCGCCGGGAATGCCGATCAGCGCATAGGCGGTGAAGAAGCAGAACTGCACCAGCATTGCCTGCGTGTAGCTGAGCGTGAACAGCTCCTTCAGCTTGGGGATGATGACATCGTTCAGGCTGGTGATGCCGCCGAAGAAGAAGAACAGCGCCATCACGAAGTAGCGAAGCTCCGGCGCGTCGATGTGCGTGTCTGCGCTTCGGCCGTCCCTCGTCAGATCGGAGGCCGTACTGGGTGTCATGGCCATGTTTGCTATCGACCTTCCTGTTGTTGCAAGCCGGTCGAGCGATCAGCCCTTGCCTGGCAGCTTGTTGTAGCGCGGGCGCGCCGTGTCTTCATGGACTCCGCATTCGGAACCTGGTCTTCAGTTTTCGGCGATCACCAGCTCCACACCCGCCCGCTCGAGTTCCCCGATCATCGCCTTGGGGATACCGGGATCGGTGATGACAATGTCGATCTCGTCCAGCCCGCAAACGATCGCGCCGGACGACGATGCAAACTTGCTGCTGTCGACCATCAGGATCACCTTCTCGGCGCGGTCCATGAAGCGTCGTTCCGCCGCAACGAGGATCACGTCCTGTTGCATGATGCCCTGCGGACCGACGGTGGCCGCACCCATGAAGAGCTTGGGCGCGTGGAAACGCGGCATTGAATCCTCTCCCGCAGGCGCCAGGACGATGTTCTGCTCGCGAAATACGGTACCGGAGGGTAGCAGCACCCGCGTCCCGTTCTGCGGCAGCAGTGCATTGGCGATGTGCAGCGAATTGGTGAGGATCTGGCAGTCGAGGCCGGCGAGGTGCGGGCACATCTGCAGGGTCGTGGTGCCGCCATCGATCATGATGCCTTCGCCTGGCTGGCACAGCGCCGCTGCCGCCTTGCCGATCGCGCGCTTGGCGGCCAGGTTCTGCTTGATCGATTGGTCGAAGGGCGTACCCGACAGGCCGGGCGACACGCTGGTCCTCTGCCGATCGGGCACCTTGGCGCCGCCGTGGACCCGCAGCAGTTGGCCCGATCCTTCCAGGCGCGACAAGTCGCGGCGGATCGTGGCTGGAGACGCCTCGAGGCGGGCCTCCAGTGCGCGATAGCTCACGAAGCCGGTGGCGGTCACCGCTTCCAGGATCAGGCGCTCACGCTCGGTCGAGTGCATCGTGTTCCCTCTATCCCCCCATGACCGGCATGTTCCGTCCACGATCATGGCCGATAGCGCGGCGTCACGCCATTGTCGCGCGCGAGTTAATGTGGTGCCCCAGCATCGAGCATGTTGCCGGCGCCGATGATGATCGTGGAGCCCACCAGCAGACCGATGCCGAGCCACACCAGCGTGCGCGTACGGCTGCTCGCGCCCTTCCACTCGCCCAGCGCGAAGCCCCAGAGCGACGAGAACAGGATGATCGAGGCCATGTGCAGCGTCCAGGATGAAAAGCCGTAACGCCCCATCTGGCTCTCGCCCATAGTGTAGAAGAAGAACTGGAAGTACCACAAGGTCCCGCCCAGCGCCGCCAGGAGGTAGTTGATCAAAAGTGGCGGCCGGCCACCGGTGGAGCCCGCCGGGGCCGCCCCGAGGAACTGGCCGAAGCTGCGATTGCGCCAAATCAGGTAGCCGCACCACAGCACGTTGGTGGTCAAGCCGCCGGCCAGGACCACGCACAGCACCGGCAGACCTTGGCTGAGCGGATCGGTACCCGCCGCCAGCGTCAGGTCGCGGATCGGTTGTCCGGCATCGAGGCCCCAGGCGAAGCAGCCCGACATCACTCCGGAGAACACCGCGATCAGCATGCCCTTGCGCAAGTTGAACTCGCTCACGCCTTCCGAGGCGCGGCCCGCCAGATCCTTGTCCTTCGCGGCACCGGCGCGGGCGACCACGATGATGCCGATCAGCGTCACCACGATGCCCAGCAGAGTGAGCAGGCCGCTCAGGCGAGAGGCGATTTCTCCCAACGTGCCATGGAAAATCGGCGGCCCCATGGTGCCGATGATGGTCGTCAGGCCCAGAGCGACCGCCATGCCCAGCGACAAACCCAGATAGCGCATGGTCAGCCCGAAGGTCAGGCCGCCAAAGCCCCACATCGCACCCCAGAACCAGCACCAGAACAGCGTGTTCGACGGCGTGGCCGACAGCACGGCGAGCAGGTCGTTGGTGCGAAGCGAGGCGAACAGCCAAGGAGCGATCGCCCATGAGAATACGCCGCCCGCTAGCCAGAAGATCTCCCAAGACCACAGCTTGATGCGCTTGTAGGGCACGTAGAAACTGGCGGAAGCGAAGCCGCCAAGCCAGTGAAACAAGACGCCCAGCGCCGGATTGCCACCCATGATCGTAAATCCCGTCCCGATGTTGTTCTGTTATCCTGCCGCGAGGCAGCTTGCATTGATGTCACTGATCTTCGAGGTTCCTGTCAACGCCATGGCGACGCGCATTTCCGCTTCGATCAGCTGGAGCATCTTGGTCACGCCCGCTTCGCCGTTTGCCGCCAGCGCCCAGGCCCAGGCCCGGCCCAGCAGCACGCCCTTGGCGCCGAGCGCCAGCATGCGCACCACATCAAGGCCCGAACGCACGCCACCGTCGGCCAGCACGGTCAAGCGCTCGCCCACGGCCTCGACGATGGGGGGCAGCGCACGGGTGCTCGACAGCACACCGTCGAGCTGCCGCCCACCGTGGTTGGACACGACGATACCGTCGGCGCCGAGTTCCGCGGCTTCGCGTGCATCCTCCGGGTCGAGGATGCCCTTGATGACCAGCGGTCCGGTCCATTCCGACCGAATGAAATCCAGATCACGCCAGCTGATCGACGGGTCGAAGTTGTTGCGCATCCACGCAAAGAAGTC
>Ga0182197_1000020_pt1 | contig 31187 bp, 22 predicted proteins | sample G5R1MG_37_FD_128397 | JGI IMG/M metagenome (GOLD analysis project Ga0182197, IMG submission 128397) | Switchgrass phyllosphere microbial communities from Michigan, USA - G5R4_MAIN_12SEP2016_LD1 MG | ecosystem: Host-associated > Plants > Phyllosphere > Phylloplane/Leaf | place: USA: Michigan...
GAAGTCGACGCCCTTGAAGCCCAGATCGATGCCGAGCTTCGGCGTCACCTGGATGCTATCGGCCACGAAGAAGCTCTTCGTCACGGTGACGGTGCGCGCGTTCTCGTAGGCGAGCAGCCGGCCATCGACGGTGCGGATCGCCTTCGACTGATAACCCCAGGGATCGATCGGACGGCCGTTCTCCCGCAGCGAAGTGTAGGACTGGGTGACTCGGTCGGTGCCATAGTCGAACCACAGCCCGGCGGTGATCCTGTGCGCGCCCGCTTGTAGCGTCAGCTTGCTGACGTCACCGACGCGGAACTGCTTGCCGGTGTAGTTGCCCAGGACGGTCGCGAGGCCGTCCACCGCGCCGGGCAGCGCGATCGGCTGGGCCAGTTCCTCGGTGCCGAGGTAATTGCCGGTGGTGGTCAGCTGCGTGCCGTAGGGCGCGTTGCCGTGGCCGAACTGGAGGTAGGCGCTGCTGTCGAAGGACAGCCGATCGCCGAGGGTCAGGTGGACCGGCGCCGCGGTGTAGAAGTTGCGGAACGGCCCGCGATAGAGTCGCCAGTAATTCGTGTCGCCGTCGGTATAGCGCTCGCTGAAGTTGAACTTTCGGCCCTGCGCCTGCCAATCGGCCTTGGTCGGGCTAGGGTACGTCGAGGTGATCGCGTCGTTGTACGAAAAAGCGATGCTGGCGCGATTGCCGTCGCCCCACTCGGTCAGCAGCTTGGCATCGACGTGTTGGCGCTTGTCGAAGCCGGCACCGCGCCAATTGTCCGCCCGATTGTTCGAATAGGACACGAAGGCCTTCACGCCCGTTCCCGCGATCTCGCCGGTGTCGAGCCGGGCGAACAGGCGCCGTTCGCTGTAGGAGCCGAGCGACAGGTTCACGAGGCCGCCGAGCGCATCCTTGGGATCGTCCAGCGTCAGCGCGAGCACGCCGCCCACGGCTGCCACCACTGGCGCGTCGATGCTCGCCGCGCCTTGCGCCAGCGCGATCTGCCGCACGTTCTCTGCATCGGCGAACTGCGAGGGATAGGCGTAGAAATAGCCGATGTCGTTCTGCGGCGCGCCTTCCAGCAGCACACCGATTCCATCCTGGCCAATCCCGCGCAGCGTCAGGCTGGACGTGGCGGACAGTCCGTAGGGATCGGTCGATGACACGTTCGCGCCCGGTAGCAGGTTGACGAGCTGGAACGCGTTCAGCGTCGGCGCCTGCTTGATGATGAAGTCGCTGGAGACGGCGCTGATCGACTTGGGCGCAGTCTGATCGGGCAGGAGGCCCTCGGGGTCGGGATGGCCCACCACGCGGATGGTCGCGGGATCCGCATCGTCGGCGTCCGCCGCCATGGCGACCGGCGCGAACAGCAATGCTGGCAGCGCAAGCGCGGACAAGTTGAGGCGGAATTGGGCAATCGGCATCGTCTCGGGTCCACTCCACACGGAGGGACAGCGAAACTCTCGCCGCGCGCCCTCCCTACGCCGGTATCAACCGGATCAGGTTCAGCGGGTCGTGGCCTTGCTGGCCGCATCTCAGCCGCGCATGAGCGGCTCCCCGGGGATGACGGTTCCCCTAGGCCGCCTGATCGAAGCTGTGAAGGACTATCTGGGACAAGGCTGGCTAGCGCATCAGCCAAGGCTGCGCGAGCGCACGCGACAGGCCGGCGTCAGTCACGATAACGCGGGTGAACCAAAGGGCGTGCAGGGAACGTTCGTGCTCCTATCCGATTTGATAATCACAATCTATGAGGGCACATCAATCTGGCAGACTGCCAGGGCGCTTTCTTTGTGTTATTTCGACGGGGCTGGTCGGGTGGACGCGTGGGCACGCGTCGATTTGGCATGGCGCCGTCCAGGAGACTTCGAGACATGGAATCATCACGCACCTTGCCGGTTTCGCGACGCGGCGTTCTTGCCGGCGGTACGGCGGCCGCAGCGGCCACGACGCTGCCCAAGGTCGCAGAAGCGCAAGCCGTGCGTCGCTCGGCCACGCCGCCCGCGATGCCGGTCTCGTTCGAGGTCAACGGCAAGCGTTTGAGGATGAATCTCGACACCCGCACCACGCTGCTCGACGCCTTGCGTGAGCATGCGAAGCTGAACGGCACGAAGAAGGGTTGTGATCACGGTCAGTGCGGTGCCTGCACCGTCATCGTCAACGGTGCTCGCATCAATTCGTGCCTGAGCCTCGCGGTCCAGCACGAGGGCGACAAGGTCGTCACGATCGAGGGGCTGGGGAGTCCAGACAACCTGCACCCGATGCAGGCGGCCTTCGTCAAGCACGATGGTTACCAGTGCGGCTACTGCACGCCCGGCCAGATCTGCTCGGCCGTGGCCGTGCTGGACGAGATCAAGGCGGGCATTCCGAGCCACGTACAGGCCGACATTACCGCGCGTCCACAAGCCAGTGGCAGCGAAATGCGCGAGCGGATGAGCGGCAACATCTGTCGCTGCGGGGCATACTCCAACATCGCCGAAGCCATGGCGGAAGTCGCGGGAGCCAAGGCATGAAGCCCTTCACCTACGAGCGCGCCAAGACCCCGGCCGATGCGGCTGCGGCGGTCATGCGCAAGCCTGGCGCCAAGTTCCTCGCCGGCGGCACCAACCTGCTCGACCTGATGAAGCTGGAGATCGAGACGCCGACGCATCTGGTCGACGTGCAGGACCTGAAGCTGGATCGTATCGAGGCGACGGCGGACGGCGGCTTGCGGATCGGTGCCTTGGTCACCAACACCCAGGCCGCCGCCGATGAGCGCGTCCGACGCGACTACGGCGTGCTGACCCGCGCGATTGTCGCCGGCGCCTCGGGACAGTTGCGCAACAAGGCGACGACGGCGGGCAACCTGCTCCAGCGCACCCGCTGCACGTATTTCTACGATACCAACATGCCCTGCAACAAGCGGAAGCCCGGCTCGGGCTGCTCGGCGCTGGGTGGTGTTAGCCGTCAACTCGGGATCATCGGTACGTCGGATTCCTGCATCGCGACTTATCCCGGCGACATGGCGGTGGCGATGCGCGTCCTAGATGCCACGGTCGAGACCGTGAACCCGCAAGGGCAGGCACGCGCGATCCCTATCGCCGACTTCCATCGCTTGTGGGGCGACACGCCGCATATCGAAACGGCGCTGCAGCCCGGTGAGCTGATCACGGCGGTGACGTTGCCCAAGCCGCTGGGCGGAACGCAGATCTACCGCAAGGTCCGCGATCGTGCGTCCTATGCCTTTGCGCTCGTCTCGGTGGCGGCAGTGATCCAGCCTGATGGCACCGGTAGGTTCTCGGTCGGTGGTATCGCGCCCAGGCCGTGGCGCGTGGATGCGGCCGATCAGGCGCTGCAGCAAGGCTCGGCCGCCGCGAGCGCCGCCTTGCTGGCCGGCGCACGACCGACCGAGGACAACAAGTTCAAGACGACGCTGGTCGAACGCACGCTTGCGGGTGTTCTGGCCGACAGTCGTGGCATGAGGAACGCGGCATGAAGTTCGACACGCCGGCAGGCACCAACCCGATCGATCAGATGAAGTCGATCGGCCAGCCGATCGACCGGATCGACGGCCCTCGCAAGGTGAGCGGCCGTGCGCCCTATGCCTACGAGCGCCATGATGTCGTGCCCAACCAGGCCTATGGCTACATGGTCGGCAGCGCCATTGCTAAGGGCACGGTCAACCGCATCGACACCAGCGAGGCGCTCGCCGCGCCTGGGGTGGTGTCGATCGTCACCACTCTGGACGTGCCTGCACCCTTGAAGGGCATGCGCAACACCGCTCCGCTGTTCGGCGGCGCCAAGATCGTGCACTACCACCAGGCGGTTGCCATCGTCGTGGCCGAGACGTTCGAGCAGGCCCGCGCCGCCGCCAATCTCGTGCGGGTTGATTATGGCCGCACCTCCGGCAAGTACGATCTGGAGAAGGAAGCGCCGAACGCGCCCCTGGAAGGCGGCGGCAGCGGTGAAGGCTCTGGCTCGCCGCCGGTGGATCGGGTCGGCAACTTCGACAAGGCCTACGCCGCTGCCGCGGTGAAGATCGACCAGCGTTATACCACGCCGGATGAATCCCACGCGATGATGGAGCCTCACGCCACGATCGCATCGTGGGAAGGCGACAAGCTGACGATCTGGACATCGAACCAGATGATCGCCTGGAACAAAGGCGACCTGGCCAAAGTGTTCGAATTGAAGCCCGAGAACGTTCGGGTGGACTCGCCGTTCGTCGGTGGTGGTTTTGGCGGCAAGCTGTTTCTACGCGCCGACGCCGTGCTGGCGGCACTGGGATCGCGTGCCGCCAAGCGGCCGGTGAAGTTGACTCTCGCGCGTCCGCAGATCGCCAACAACACCACGCACCGGCCCGCGACGATGCAGCGGGTGCGCTTGGCCGCGAACCGCGACGGCAAGCTGACGGCGATCGCGCACGATAGCACTTCGGGCAACCTGGCCGGCGGTGATGGCGAAACGGCGACGTCACAGACCAAGCTGATGTACGCCGGCACGAACCGGATCACCTTCATGAAGCTGGCGGAGCTCGATCTGCCCGAAGGCAATGCGATGCGTGCGCCTGGCGAAGCGCCCGGCCTGATGGTGCTGGAGATCGCCATGGACGAGATGGCGGAGGCGTTGGGCATGGACCCGGTGCAGTTCCGCATCGTCAACGACACCCAGGTCGATCCCGAGAAGCCCGAGCGCCCCTACTCGCAGCGCCGGCTGGTCGAATGCCTGCGCACCGGTGCCGATCGTTTCGGCTGGTCCCGGCGCAACGCCAAGCCAGCCAGCATCCGCGATGGCCGCTGGCTGGTCGGCATGGGCGTCGCCGCCGGTTTCCGCAACAACATGAACATGAAGTCGGCCGCTCGGGTACGGCTGGGTCGCGATGGCGTGGTCACTGTCGAGACCGACATGACCGACATCGGCACCGGCAGCTATACGATCATCGCCCAGACCGCCGCCGAGATGATGGGTGTGGGCACGGACAAGGTCGTCGTGAAACTGGGCGACTCCTCGTTTCCGGCTTCATCGGGATCAGGTGGCCAGTGGGGCGGCAACAGCTCCACCGCTGGTGTCTATGCCGCCTGCGTCAAGCTGCGCGAGAGCATTGCCCATAAGCTGGGTCTCACCGCACCTGACGTGACGTTCTCGGACGGCAAGGTCAGCGCCGGTGGCCGCTCGGTCGCCTTGGCCGATGCCGCTCGTGACGGCGAGATCGTGGCCGAGGACACGATGGAGTATGGCGACCTCGCCAAGAAGTTCCAGCAGTCGACCTTCGCCGCGCACTTCGTCGAGGTCGGCGTGGACGCGTACACCGGCGAAGTGCGCGTGCGGCGGATGCTGGCGGTGTGCGATGCCGGGCGCATCCTCAACCCCAAGACCGCACGCAGCCAGGTCATCGGGGCGATGACGATGGGCGTGGGCGGGGCGCTGATGGAGGACCTCGCGGTCGACAAGCGCTTCGGCTTCTTCGTCAACCACGACCTCGCCAGCTACGAAGTGCCAGTCCACGCCGATATCCCGCACCAGGAAGTGATCTTCCTCGAAGGGGCCGACGACAAGACCTCGCCGATGAAGGCCAAGGGCGTCGGCGAACTCGGCCTGTGCGGCGTCGGCGCGGCGGTCGCCAACGCGATCTACAACGCCACCGGCGTGCGCGTGCGCGACTATCCGATCACCCTGGACAAGCACTTGGGGCAATTGCCGCAGATCGCGTGACCCAGGCTTGAAGGCGGCATCGGTGTCAGGATGCCGCCTTTAACGTCAGGGGCAGGCCGGCGGTGACCAGCACGACCTCTGTCGCGACCCTGGCCATGTGCTGGTTGAGCCGGCCGGCCTCGTCACGAAAGCGGCGGGCCAGCGCGTTCATCGGCACGATCCCCTGGCCGACTTCGTTGGTGACCAGCGCCAGTGGCACCGTGCATCGCCGCAGTGCCTCTTCCAGTGCGCAGGCTTCCGTTTGCAGGTCGCGCTTGTGCAGCATGAGGTTGGACAGCCACAGAGTCAGGCAATCGACCAGGATGGCATCCGCCGTCGCGGCAGCCGCAAGGATGGTGGCGGGCAAGTCCAGCGGCGCTTCGTAGGCCGTCCATCTCGGTCCTCGCTCGGCTTGGTGACGGGCGATGCGGTCGGCCATCTCGGCGTCGCCTGGCTCGGCGGTGGCGATGAAAGCCAGGCGGCCCGGCAGCGCCTCGATCCGGCTCTGCGCATAGCCGCTCTTGCCCGAGCGCGCGCCGCCGATCACCAGCAACGTCGTCATCGCCGGGCCTCTGCCGCCAACGACACCAGCGCGTCGATGTCGAGATGCTGCTCGAGGTCTCGCGCCAGCTCGTCCAGCGCCGCGTCCACCACTTGCCCGTGATCCTCGCCATTCCCAGCCACACCGACGCGCGTCAGCAGCGCGCGGCGCAAGGCCCCTGACGCGAGCAGGCCGTGGCAGTAGGTCCCCATCACCAAGCCGTCCGCCGAGACCAGGCCATCGGGCGTGCCGCCATCTAGCCGCGCGAATGGAGCGCTGTTCGGCGGCGTCGTGGTGCGGCCCATGTGCATCTCGTACCCCTGGAAGGGCGCGCCCAGCGCGATGCCGTGCACCGCCTCCAGCCGCTTGCGCGTGGTCAGCACGGTGTCGGCTTCGAGCAGGCCTAGACCGGCGATCGTGCCGGCGGGCCCCTCGATGCCGGCAGGGTCGGCGATGGTGCGCCCCAGCATCTGGAACCCCGCGCAGAGCCCCAGCACCATGCCGCCGCGCCGATGGTGCGCCAGGATGTCGATGTCCCAGCCCTGCTGGCGCATGAAAGCCATGTCGGCCACCGTCGCTTTCGATCCCGGAATAACGATGAGCGCCGCGTCCCCAGGCAACGGCGTGCCGGGCGGGACCATCACGAGCTGCACGTCGGGCTCGCTCTTGAGCGGGTCGAGATCGTCGAAGTTGGCGATGCGCGGCAGCATCGGACAGGCGACGATCGTGCGTTCACCCCCGGCGGCACTGCGGCGTTCCAGCACGACCGCGTCTTCGCTGGGCAGGAGTGCCACGGCCGGCAACCAGGGCACCACTCCATAGCCGCGCCAGCCGGTTCGGGCTTCGATGCCGGCATAGCCATCGGCGAAAAGGTGCGGATCGCCGCGGAACTTGTTGACGATGAAGCCCCGGATCATCGCCGCGTCGTCGGCGTCGAGCACCGCTCGCGTACCGACCAGCGAGGCGATGACGCCACCGCGATCGATGTCGCCGACCAGCACCACCGGCACTTGCGCCGCGCGCGCGAAGCCCATGTTGGCGATGTCGCCGCTGCGCAAGTTGATCTCGGCCGGCGATCCTGCGCCTTCGACCACGACCATGTCGCAGCGGTCCTGCAGCCGTTGCCAGCTTTCCAGCACGGCAGGGAGCAGCCCGCGCCGGCCTTCGCGATAGTTCGCGCTGCCCAGCGTGCCGCGCACCTGTCCATGGACGATCAGTTGCGAGGTGCGGTCGCCCTGCGGTTTCAGCAGCACCGGGTTCATGTCGGTGTGCGGCTCGGCCCGAGCGGCAAGCGCCTGCAGTGCCTGGGCGCGGCCGATCTCGCCGCCGTCGACGGTCACGGCGGCGTTGTTCGACATGTTCTGCGGCTTGAACGGCAATACGCGCAAACCTCGGTTGGCCAGCGCCCGGCACAGGCCCGCGACCAGTACGGACTTGCCGACGTCGGAGCCGGTCCCCTGAAACATTACCGCAGCCATTCGATGCCTCCCGCCAGACCCCAGGCCAGCGCGCAAGCCCGGATGAAGATCGCTCGGGCTTGCCGCATGGCCGCGACGCCAGGCACGCCGCCATCGCCGATCCAGGCCTTGTCCGCGATCACGCCATCATAGGCGATGGGGCCGGCCAGACGCACGCCTAGGGCGCCGGCCATTGCCGCCTCCGGCCAGCCGGCATTGGGCGAGGCATGGCGGGCATGGTCGCGCCACACCACGCGCCAGCCGCCCGCGCCGGCCAGGCACAGCAACACGCCGGCCAGGCGCGCGGGAATCAGGTTGACGAGGTCGTCGCACCGCGCGGCGGCCCAGCCGAAGTCGCGATAGGGCTCTTCGATGTGGCCGATCAGGCTGTCGGCGGTGTTGATCGCCTTGTAGGCCCACACGCCGGGCAGGCCGAGCACGACCAGCCAGAACAGCGGCGCGATCACCGCGTCGCAGAAGCTTTCGGCCAGGCTCTCGATCCCGGCACGAGCGACGCCCGCTTCGTCGAGCATGGCGGTGTCGCGGCCGACGATCATGCCCACCGCGTGGCGTCCGGCGGGTAGATCGCCGCGCGCCAGGGCGCAAACGATCGGCTGGTAGTGATCGAGCAGGCTGCGCTGGGCAAGCGCAGGCCAGGCGCAGAGCGCGACCAGCGGCCACGCCCAAGATCCGGCGACGGCGCGCAGACCGGCTTCGACGATCCATGCCGCGCCACCAGCGGCAAGGACCAACAGGATCAGGGTGACGGTGCCGCGCATACGCTTGCAGGATGGTGCGCCGGCGCTATTCCAGCGTCGCTCGCAAGCGGAGATCAGGCGGGCGAAGGCGCCGACCGGGTGCCCGAGGCGGCGATAAAGCGCATCGGGCCAGCCGAGCGCGGCATCTAGTGCCAGTGCGGCGATAGCCACGGGATCAGCCATCGGCCAGAGCCCAATCCAGCCGGGCGAGGGTGTCCGCATTGCCGGGTAAGCCGGAGCGCAGCAACCGTGGATGGTCCGCAAAGGCGCGCGTCAGGATGTGCTTGCGCGCCAGCGCCTGGAACAGATGCTGGGAGCGCTCGGTCTCGACGAGGCGGAACAGCGGGCAATCGCCGTAGGGGGTGAGACCGTGCTTTAGCAGCACGGCGTCGAGGTCGCTTGCGGCCTTCGCAAGCTGGCGGCGTGTCGTCTCGATCCAAGTCGCATCGGCATAGGCAGCGATACCGAAGGCGATGGCAGCCGCACACACCGGCCACTCGCCCTGCAAGTGGCGCAGTCGCGCGAGCAGTGATGCGGGCGCGATTACGAAGCCGAGGCGCACGCCGGCGAGGCCGAAGAATTTGCCGAACGATCGCGTCACGATCAGGCGACGATCGTCCGTGACATGGGCGGCAACGCTGAGGTGCGGCATGCAATCGACAAATGCTTCGTCCACCAGCAGCCATCCCGCTTGGGTCTCCTGCTCGGCCAGGGCGGCCAGCACCGCCTCCCGGGACGCGGTGTGGCCGTCCGGGTTGTTCGGGTTGCCCAGCACCAGCACCGATGGCTCGATGGGGCTTATCGGCGTTCGTGCGAAAGCGTCGGCGTGGGTGCTGTAGCTGAGGGGGCGATGACAGCCCGGCAACGCGAGCAACTGAGCGATGGCCCGCAGTGCGCTCTCGCTGCCCGGTACGGCGAGGCAATGCGTCGGGTCGACGCCGAAGTAGGCCGCCGCCGCGGCTTCAAGCATGGCGAGCGAACGGGGATCGGGCAGGGCCTGCCAGTCGATCTGCATGTCCGCCGGGGGTGTCCAGGATCGGGGATTGATCCCAGTCGAAAGATCGAGCCAGTCTGCGATGTCCCCGCCAAACTGCGCGCGGGCGTCGCCGATCCGGCCGCCGTGGTGGGTGGCGTTCATGGTCCCGACCAGAACACCAGCGCGGCCAGGGTGGCGCTTTCGACCAGTTCGATGCCGGCTCCGTGCCCGTCGCCGGAGATCCCGCCGATCTTGCGCTTGAGCCACAGTCCCCAAACAGCCATCGCGATCGGCGCGGCGAGCAGGGCGGGGCTGATGAAGCATGCTCCGGCGAGCAGGACTAGCAGCCACGCGGTCAGCACGGGCCAAGTCGCGCCGGCGCCGAAGGTGCTGCCCATGCCCTGGTGCAAGGGCGGCAGGGTCAGCGTCCACAACAGCGGGCCGATCCGCGCGACGAATGCAACGGCGATCAGCGGCAGTAGCGAGGACGCATCCAGCGCCAGGCGTAGCAGCACCAGCTTGGTCGCCAGCTGCAGGCCGATCGCGGTCACCCCGAAGCTGCCGATGTGCGGGTCGGCCAGGACGGCGGACAAGCGGCTGCGGTCGCCATGCGCGGCACCCGCACCGTCGGCGATGTCCCCCAAACCGTCGAGATGCAGCGCTCCGGTGACGCCGACCCACGCGAGCAGCGCGAGCAGCGCGCCGGCCCAAGGGTCTCGTTGCGAGCCGACCCACGCTCCCCCGGCGACGATCAGGCCGACCACCAGCCCGGCGGCGGGAAACCAGCGGATCGCGTGGGCGACGTCGCGGCTCTCGGCCTCGATCGCCGGCAGCGGTATCCGGGTCATCAGCTGCAGCGCGAGGATCAGTGGGCGGATCATGTCACGAGGTCGGTCACGTGCCCGGTGAGCCGAGTGCCGGGCCAGATGCGCAGGCTCAGCAGTGCTCGATAGGGCAGGTCCAAGGCCCAGACGCCGCGATGGTCGAGGCCGGTCAGCACCGCCAGAGCGGCGCGCATCGCGCCGGCGTGAGTCACCACCAGCGTGTCGGTCTCCAGTCGGGCCAGCGCGCCCGCCACGCGTGCACACAAGTCCGACCAGCGTTCGCCGCCCGGGGGTGCCTGTGCCTCGGGATCGTTCCAGAACGCGGCGAGGGCAGGGGCGGGCAGATCGCCCGGAGCATGGCCGTCCCACTCGCCGAAATCGAGTTCACGCCAGGCTAGGTCTAGGGTGAGCGGTACGCGGCGCCGCTCCGCGAGCACGGCTGCCTGCGCGCTCGCGCGCGTGAGATCGGAGGCGACGATCCGGGCGATCGGCAGCGTCGCGACGCGTGCGGCGATCTGCGGGCAGTCGGCGGTCATGGCGGGCGTATCGGTGTGGCCGAGCATCAGCCCGGTCCGTGCCGGCGGACCATGGCGCAGCAGATGGACCCGGCGCTCGCTCACGCGGTCGCGACCATCGCTTCGGCGAAAGTAGCCATCTCGTCATGCGTGGCCAGCGCCGCGTGGACGAGGGGAACGGCCAGCGCGGCCCCGCTGCCTTCGCCCAGGCGAAGCCCAAGCCGCAGCAGCGGTTCGAGGCCGAGGCACGCCAGCAGGCGTTCGTGCGCTGCCTCTGCCGAGGAATGCGCGGCGACGCAGTGCGCTGCGAGGTCCGGGTTCGATGCCACCAGCGGTGCGATGGCGGCGCAGACGATGAAGCCGTCGAGTAGCACCGGCACCCGTTGCAGCCGCGCGGCTAGGACTGCGCCAGCAATCGCCGCGATCTCTCGCCCGCCCAGCCGGCGCAGCAACTCGAACGGATCGCCGCAGTGGTCGCCATGGAGCGCCAGGGCACTGGCGACGGCGGCCACCTTGCGGGACAGGCCGGCGCTGTCGATACCGGTGCCGTGCCCGCACCACGGCGCCGCGTCTCCGCCGAATGCGGCGGCGCACAAGGCGGCGGCGGGCGTGGTGTTGCCGATGCCCATCTCGCCCAGCAGCAGCAGCTGCGTGTCGGGCGCGGCGGCGGCGGCACCGGCGTTGAGGGCGGCGAGACATTCCGCCTCGCACATCGCCGGCTCTTGCGCGATGTCGCCGGTGGGGCGGTCGAGATCGAGCGGGACGACGGACAGCTCTGCGCCGCACCCGCGCGCCAGCACGTTGATGGCGGCTCCGCCGGCAGCGAAGTTGGCGACCATCTGCGCCGTGACTTCGACTGGAAACGCGCTCACGCCGCGCGCCGCCACGCCATGGTTGCCGGCGAACACCACCGCGCGCACGCGGTCGAGCTGAGGCCGGGCGCTCGCTTGCCATCCGGCCATGAACACGGCCAGATCCTCCAGCCGACCGAGCGAGCCGGCGGGCTTGGTCAACTCGCCCTGCCGAGCCTGCGCTGCCGCCTGTGCCTCGGCGGAAGCGGCGGGTAGCGCATCCAGCGCGGCCAGGAACGCGGCGCGGTCCGCAAAGGCGATCATGTGCAGAGATACCCCTCGGGCGGGGTGCGGACGATGAAGTGGCCCTTCACGCCCTGCGGCCAATCCGCGTAGCGGATCACGCCTTCCTCGCTGGCGGCATGGCGCGCGGCGTAGGTCAGCAGCGCTTCGGCGGCGTCGCGATCGGGCGTGAAGTCGCCCAGCACGTAGCCGACCTTGCCAGGCGCGCGGACGTGGACGACGCAGTGGCGCTTGCAGGCGAACAGGCACGGCATCTCCTGCACGGTGACGCCGGCCAGATCGGGCGTGTCGGCCTGCACCTCGCGCATGGCCTGCGCCAGCAGCGCGCCGCCGCGTTCGCCCTGATCATCCTCACGCAGGGCTGTCGAGACGCGGCAGGTGGAGCAGACCACCACGGCCGCTCCGGCGGGGACGGGCTGCAGCATTACCGCATCCCCCACGAGCAAAGCGCAAGCGAGACGTGAGTCGATCGGATGGTGTGGGGCACGGCAAGGTTCCTTTTCGCGAAACGGCGTCGGACCTGGCCGGTCGACCGTGGCGAGGGAACGCGCGCAAATCCCGGCGCGAGCGAGGCGCAGGGTACGACAAGACGCTCCTCGCGCGGGGTTCCCGGCAAGGCAGTGGCTGTCGTTACGCGAGGGCAGACCTCGAACACCCGGTGCACCCTGCCCGGATGAAGAACGACCACGACGGGCAGGTCTCCTGGCTTGCGGGTCAGCGCCGGTCCGGCCGCCTTCTCAAGACCCCTGGGGGCCTCAATGGCAGATTGGCCGAATGGCTCACCGCTTACAGTTGCAGGGGCAGCCCGGGGCTTTCACCCGAGTTCCCTTTTGATCCCCATGCGGGGAACCTGTCGCGACGCCGGACCTACCGCTCGCGCCGGTCCTTTTCAAGGGATTCAACGCACGTAGCTGGCACCATTGGCGTCCAAGACGGCGCCGGTCATCGACGCCGGCGCGTCCAGCGCGAGGAAGGCGGCGATGGTGGCGATCTCGTCCGGCTCGGCCACCCTCCCCAGCGGGATGTCGGCGAGCAGCTTGTCGCCGCCCCGGCTCTCCAGGTAATCGCTCGCCATCCCGGTCATGGTGAAGCCGGGGCAGATCGCGAAGGCGAGCACGCCTTGCGCCGCATAGCCGCGCGCGATGGTCTTGGTCATGCCGATCATGCCCGCCTTGGATGCGGCATAGTGCCAGTGCGCCGGGCTGTCACCGCGATAGGCGGCGCGGCTGGCGACGTTGACGATCCGGCCGCCGCTGCCGCTCGCCTGCCACGCCAGGATAGCCGAGCGGCACAGCAGCGCCGAGGCTTCGAGGTTGATCGTCATCGTCCGTCGCCACTGGTTGAGCCACACATCGTCGGGTTCGTCGAGCGCGCACGCCTCAAACACGCCAGCGTTGTTGATCAGCACGTCGACGCGGCCGTCCAGCCGATCGAGCGCCTGCCCCCACAGTGCCGCCGCGCCGCACTCGCCGGCGAGGTCGGCATCGGCGCTGGCGGCGGCGAACAGCTTGACGCCGCGTGCCTGCAAGGTCTGAGCGATCGCGGCGCCGATGCCGCGACTGGCGCCGGTGAGAAGAACGTGTGTGGTCATGCGCCACCTGCTACTACCGTGTCCGCCAGCAGGGAACCCCGGCGCGCCCTCCTGCGCTTCTGCACCACGCCGGCGAACGACCGCATGGCAGAAGGAACCGGACGATGACCGAAGCAACCTGGGGCGACAAGGCGACCACGCCCGAGATCGACTGGCGCATGAGCGCGGCGCTGCAGAACGTGCCGCGCGGCGATGCCGATGTCGCCGAAGTCACCAGCCTGGAAGGCGCGGTGCGCGCCTGGCTCGAACTCGACGCCGAGCATCGCGACAAGGCGGTGCTCACGCCCGAACACGCGATCCTGATCGACGGGGCGACGCATGCCTCGTTCTCGGCCGAAGGTATCGCCGGCTTGGCAGAGCACCTGCCCGGCGCGTAAGGCGCGGGGCTTACCCGCCCGCGCTGTCCGCAGGGTGCCAGCGAAAGTGTCATGACGCCTCTGCAACGCGGCCCTCGTGCCGGGCTCGACTTCGGTACGACCAACAGCGTCGTCGCTCTTGCCGGCGACGCGGGCGTGCCGCCGCGCCTCGTCGCGCTGGAGGGGCCCGGCGGCGCGAGCGAAGTGTTCCGCTCCGCCTTGTGCTTCTGGCAGGACGATAACGTGCCCGGCGGCCTCTCGGTCGAGGCCGGCCCCGCCGCGATCCACGAATACCTGGAGGATCCCGGCAACAGCCGCTTCCTGCAGTCCTTCAAGTCGGTCGCTGCCAGCCCCTCGTTCGAAAGCGCCTCGGTCTTCACCAAGCGCTATCGGTTCGAGGAATTGGGGCGGCTGTTCCTCGGCAAGCTCTCGGCCCATGCCGGCGATGCGTTCGCCGGGCTGGAGCGGCTGGTGGTGGGGCGGCCGGTGCATTACGCCGGTGGCCGCCCCGATGCGGTGTTGGCACGGCAGCGCTATGATGCGATGTTCGCCGGGTTCGCGGGCGAGATCCACTACGTCTATGAACCGCTCGCCGCCGCGTTCAGCTATGCCTCGCGGTTGAGCGAACCGGCGACGCTGCTGGTGGCGGACTTCGGCGGCGGCACCAGCGACTTCTCGGTCGTGCGGGTCAAGGAGCCCGGCGCGGCGCAGCGTTGCGTGCCGCTGGGCCACGCCGGCGTCGGCCTGGCTGGTGACCGGTTTGACCAGCGCATCGTCGACAAGCTGGTGCTGCCCAAGCTGGGGAAGGGCGGTCAGTACCGCTCGTTTGACAAGGTGCTAGATATCCCGGCCTCGTACTTCAACGACTTCGCCGACTGGTCGAAGCTGGCGCTGATGCGCAACCGCCGCACTCTGGCGGAACTCGAGCGCTTGCAGCGCAGCGCCGTCGATCCTGACGCGATCGGGCGGATGATCGCGATGATCGAGAATGAACTCGGCTTCGCGCTCTACGACGCGGTGGGGCAGCTGAAGCGCGCGCTGTCGAGCGAGGACGAGGCACGGTTCCACTTCGCGAGCCCCGAGATCGAGATCGACGCGCAAGTCACCCGGGATCAATTCGAGAGCTGGATTGCCGAGGATGTCGCCCGCATGGCGCAGGCGGTGGACGAGGCTCTGGCGGCTTCCGGCGTTGGCGAGGCGGAGATCGACCGCGTGTTCCTGACTGGTGGCACGTCGCTGGTGCCGGCGGTGCGGTCGGTGTTCACGACGCGGTTCGGTGCGGACAAGATCATGTCCGGCGGCGAACTGACCTCGATCGCGCATGGCCTCGCGCTGGTGGCGCAGGAGGACGACCTTTCCGCCTGGACGGCCTAGCTGCTAATTTCTTCGTCATTGCCGCGAAGGTGGAGGTTCATGGTGTCAAACTCCACCGAGCATCCTCGCGCCAGCCGGGCAGTCCACGCCGAGCAAGGGCGATGCCCGCCAGATTGCGAGAGCGCGGCACATGCCGCAGCCGCACCCGCGTGAAGCTCGAGCGGGTCTGGGTGAAGGCGGCGAGGTAGGGCTGTAGTTGCACGCTGCGGCAGGGCCAGGCGCCACTGGCCTGCTGCACGATTAGCGCGGAGTCGCCGATGAACAGCACGTCGCGCGCGCCTTGCCGGGCGGCGAGTTCGGTGGCGAACAATAGCGCCAGCCATTCGGCCTGGTTGTTGTCGCCAAGGCCGGCATCGTCGCGGAAGTGAGCGCGCCCGCGCGTGACGACGGCGAGTTCGATAGGGCCGGGATTGGGCCGGCTGCCCCCGTCGAAATAGAACGTCTCGCGCTGGACCATGGCGCGTCGTAGCATGAAGGACCGCCGGCGCGCATCGGCGGTCCTTTGCTGCGAACGGTTTTAGTGGATCTTGCCGCTGAACGAGACGCCGATGATGCGCGGCTCGTTGTAGACGGCGGCCATGTAGTTCTCGATCACGCCCTTGAGGTTCTTCTCGTTTGTGATGTTGCGGGCGAATGCCGCGATCTCGAAGTCGCCGGTGTTGTAGCCGATCTTCAGGCCGCCCTCGAAGTTGTTCTTCGCGAAGAACTCGTCGGTCTTGTACAGCACCAAGTTGGTGTAGCCCTGGATGTTCCAATCCGTCGCGATGAAGAACCCTGCGGTGTCGCTGACCGGGATGTCATAGCGCGCGGTGGCGTTGAGGGTGTACTTGGGCGCGTTGGGCAGCGGGTTGCCGTCGATCTGCGCGAAGTAGGTCGTGCCGGTTCCGGTGCCGCGCACGATCAGCGGATCGTTGACGGTGCAGACCAGCACGCCGTTCAGGCTGCACGCCTGCGCGTAGACGCGGTTGTCCTTGATCTCGGTGTGGAGCAAGCTGCCGCCAAGGGTGAAGGTCAGGTTCTGGACCGGGCGATACTCCAGCTCGGCTTCGAGGCCATAGGCTTCGGCCTTGTCGGCATTGAACAGCACGCCGTTGCCGTTGGAATCGTTGCCGTTGAGCTGGATGTCCTTGAGCGTCCAATAGAACGCGCTGGCGTTGAAGCGCAGCGTGTTGTCGAACAGCTGGCTCTTGAAGCCGGCCTCGTACGAGGTGATCGTCTCGGAGTCCGCCGTGGTGAAGTCCGAGTTGAACACGGCCGAGCGGCCCTGAATCGTCGGGCCCCGGAACCCCCGGGCGATGCGGGCATAGACGCTGACGTCGGGCGTTGCCTGGTACAGCGCGCTCACGTCCCAGCTGGGCTTCTCGTCGTCCAGCTTCACGAAGCGGCGACCGGTGTAGGTGACCGCGTTGGTGATGGTGTTGGCCGTCTTGAGCAGCCGCGTCTTCTTCTCATCGTCGGTGTAGCGTCCGCCAGCGGTGATCGTGAACTTGTCGCCGATCTTGTAGCTGGCCTGGCCGAACAGTGCCCACGAGGTGTTGACGTTGTGCAGACGCACCCAGTTGTTGGGGTTGTTGCTGTTCGGGTTGGTCGCCGAGGTGGGTGCGGTCAGGAAGAAGCGGCGCTGGTAGAAGTCGGTCGTGTCACGGCTGTCGAAGTAGTACCCGCCGAGCTGCCACTTGAACGGACCTTGGCCGGTGCTGGCAAGGCGCAGCTCCTGCGTCCACTGGTCGAGATCGCGGATCTGGCCCTGCGACTGGCCGTAGCCGTTGGCGACGCCGTTGAACGGGAAGTTCGCCGCAGCGCCGCCGTCGGTGTCACCACGGCTGTAGCCCTTGGTGGTTTCGTACGCCGTGATCGAGGTTAGTGCCGCCGGGCCGAAGTCGATCGTCAGGTGTGCCGACGCGCCCTTGGTCTTGTAGGCCTGCGGGTTGTTCTGCGCCTCGTCGAAGGCGACCGACTTGCGCGGCGCGATGGGATCGTTGGAACCCCTCACCAGGCCGCCACGCAGGAACAGCGTCGATGTGCCCTCGTAGTCGCGGTAGTGCCCGGACAGCAGCAGCGACATGGTCTCGGTGGGGGTGAACAGCACCTGCAGGCGCGCGTTGCGGTCGTCGAAGCCGCCCATGGCGTTCTTCATCGGCGTCTGCGTGTTGTCGAAGCTGACACCACGATAGGTGTTGTCGACGTAATCCTCGCGATGCTGCACCAGGACCGAGGCGCGCACGGCGACCTTGTCGGCCACGATCGGGCCGCCGATGCCGGCGTCCATCGTCACCGTGCCGTAGCTGCCGACGCCCAGCGAGGCCTGGCCATCGAGCGCCTGGGTCGGGCGGTTGGTGTCGAACTTGATGATGCCTGCGGTGGTGTTGCGGCCGAACAGCGAGCCCTGCGGACCGCGCAGCACTTCGACTTGCGCCACGTCGAACACCGGGTTCGACTTGAGCACGACATGCTCGAGAACCACGTCGTCCTGGATGATCGACACCGGCTGCGAGGCGCCGAGATAGAAGTCGATGTTGCCCAGACCGCGGATGTAGAAGCGCGGGAAGATGCGGCCGGTGGTCGACTCGGCATAGAGGCCCGGGACGCGGCCCGACAGCGCGAGCAGCGTGTCGTCGCCGCCGGAGGTGAAGGTGCGGAAATCGTCGCCGCGAACGACGCCCACGGAAAGCGGCGTATCGGTCAGACGCTCTTGGCGGCGCTCGGCGGTGACGACGATGTCATCCAAGCCAGCCGCTTCGGTGTTCTTGTTCGCCTCGGGCGTGACGCTGGCGGTGCCTGCATCGGCGGCGGCGGTCTGCGCGATAGCCAGGCCGGGCAGCGCGCTCGTGCCCAGGGCCAGCGCCCCCAGGATCAGGGCTTTGTGCTGCGTGTACGACGTCATCTTGGATGGTCCTTTGTCACCAGATCCGCGACCCCCAAGACGTGCCCTGCGGCGCGATCTTCCCATGGCCGGTAGCGTTGCCGGCCCATTAGTCCGGGCCGATGTGACATTCGTGACAATATTGCGAAGTGTTGCGCTTTCCTTCGGAACTGATGCTGCGCTGCAACAGAAAGTGCGTTGGACGCCGCCGCGCCCTTGTGCGAAAGCGCGACTTGGGGCATGGAGCGCGTTCCCATGACACCAGCATCCACACCACCGCTTCTGACCGAAGCGCTCGTTGCACGCGGTTATACCGCGCTGACCCCCGTCCAGAGCGCCGTGCTCGAACCGGAGGCGGAAGGGCGCGACCTCGTCGTCTCGGCCAAGACCGGCTCGGGCAAGACGGTGGCATTCGGCCTCGGCATGGCGGCGCAACTGTTCGAGGATGGTGCGCTGCCGCGTGCCGCGACTCCTCTGGCGCTGATCATCGCGCCGACGCGCGAACTGGCGCTGCAGGTCAGCCGCGAGCTGGCCTGGCTCTACGAAAAGGCCGGCGCGCGCATCGCCATCTGCGTCGGCGGCATGGATGCCTCGAAGGAGCGCCGCGCGCTCAACCATGGCGCGCACATCGTCGTCGGCACGCCCGGACGTCTGCGCGACCACCTTGAGCGGGGCGCGCTCGACCTTTCGGCCTTGCGCGTCGCCGTGCTCGACGAAGCGGACGAGATGCTCGACATGGGCTTTCGCGAGGACCTCGAGCAGATCCTCGACGGCACGCCGGAAGGCCGCCGCACGCTGCTGTTCTCGGCGACCATGCCCAAGCCGATCGTGGCGCTGGCCAAGCGCTACCAGCGGGACGCACTGCGCATCTCGACTGTGGGCGAGGATCGCGGCCACGGCGACATCGCTTATCAATGCGTCACCGTCTCACCGTCCGATATCGAGCATGTCGCGATCAATCTGCTGCGCCTGCACGAAGCGGACACGGCGATGCTGTTCTGCGCCACGCGCGACAACGTGCGCCATCTTCACGCCAGCCTGACCGAGCGCGGATTCGAAGCCGTGGCGCTTTCGGGCGAGCACAGCCAGAACGAGCGAAACGCCGCGCTGCAGGCCCTGCGCGATCGCCGCGCTCGCGTTTGCGTCGCCACTGACGTCGCCGCGCGCGGAATCGACTTGCCCTCGCTCAGCCTCGTCATCCACGTCGAGCTGCCGCGTGACATGGAGACGCTGCAGCACCGTTCGGGCCGCACCGGGCGCGCCGGCAAGAAGGGCACCGCCGTGCTCATCGTGCCCTATCCGCGCCGCCGCCGCGTCGAAGGCATGTTGCGCGACGCCAAGGTGCAGGCCGAGTGGATCTCTGCGCCGACTCCCGACGACATTCGCGCTCGCGACCGTGAGCGGACGCTGCAGGCGCTGCTCGCTCCGGTGGAGTTCGACGACGAGGATCGCGAGCTCGGCGCACAGCTGCTCGCCCAGCGCAGCCCCGAGGACATCGCCGCCGCGCTGGTGCGCGCTTACCGCGCCGCGCTGCCGAACCCGGAAGAGCTGATCGAGGGCACGCCCGAGGCGCGCAAGGCGGCGCAAGCCGAAAAGCACCGGCCTGGGTTTGAGGACACCGTCTGGTTCCGCATGGACATCGGTCGCCGCCAGAACGCCGATCCGCGCTGGATCCTGCCGCTGCTGTGCCGCCGTGGCCATGTGACCAAAACCGAGATCGGCGCGATCCGCATCGCGGCGAACGAAACCTGGTTCCAGATCCCGAGCGCGATCGCCGGCAAGTTCAGCGCCGCCGTCGCGCGCACGGCTGGCGCCGACGGTTCGGACGAGAGCGGTGTGCGCATCGAATTGGCGGAAGGTTCTCCGGCGGAGACGCCGCGTGCCGCTGCCCGCCAGCATCGCAGTGGGCCGAACACCCATCGTCCTCAGCGCACCCAGGGCGGCAAGCCACACCGCAAGGGACCGCGCCCGAGCTGAGGCTTCGGCTCAGCCCGGGCGGGTCAGCTCGTCGGGCGAGAGGGCGGAGATCATCGCTTGAAGCTCCGCGCCCTCGGCGCTGCCAGGCACCCACCGTCCGGCGGTGAACGCGATCAGCCGGTGCACGAAGTCCAGCTTCAGCATGACGCCGGGCGACAGGCTGAACGGATAGAGGTCGCGGTGGCCCATGCTGCGCGAGACCTCGTTGAGCTTGAACGCCATGGCGATCCACCCCGCGCCGAGTTCCGCAAAGTTCGCGGTGTAGGGGTCTAGCGTCGCAACGTGCGTACCAGACACCTGACCCAGGCCCGCCTCGTGGATCGTCGCCAGCGTGTCGACGATGTGCAGATAGTGCGCGAAAGTCTCGGCGAAATCCTCCCACGGATGCGTCGTTGCATAAGCGGAGATGTACTGCTCCTGCCAGTTGGGCGGGGCACCGTGAGCATAATAGCGCTGCAGCGCCGCTTGGTAGTTCGCCCGCTCGTCGCCGAACAAGGCGCGGCAAGGGCCAAGATCAGGCGAGGGCTCCACCAACCGCTGCCAGTAGTAGTGGGCGATTTCGTGCCGAAAGTGGCCGAGCAGCGTGCGATAGGGCTCCTTTAGCGCCTGGCGGATGCGTTCGCGCGCGGCGTCGTCGGCCTCGATCACGTTCAGGGTAATGACGCCAAACGCATGGCCGGTGGTAAACTGCGGCGGGCCACCACTCTCGGCCGCCGGGTCGTAGAGGAAGTCGAACACGATCGGAGGCGCGCCGCCACTCGCGGTGATTGGCAGCCCCAGCCGCAGCACGCCATGCAGCATGCGCCGCTTGGCATCCTCAATCCGCCGCCAGCGATCCAGCACGCCCGCTACGGTGAGATCGGGGATGATGCGGTTCAGCTTGCAGGCGGTGCAGCGGGTGTCGGCGGCATCCGCCGGAACCAGCCAGTTGCACGCGCCGAACGCGGTATTGCGGCACGGCTGGGCGTTGCGCCGCGTGCCTGTCGCATCGATCCAGCCTGCCCGCTCGCTGTCCAGCGCCAGAAACACATCGTCCTGCGAGACGAAGCCGACCGCACGCAGGCAACCTTCGCAATGCCGGCTCTCGAACGAGAGCGCGCGTGAACATATCGGGCAATTGCGTATCGGCATCCGCGCTTTCGTTCAGAAGATAGCCAGCCTGTCTCGAAAGCAGGTCAACTCGCACGGGCTGTCAGAGTTGCGTCATACAGGGGAGCGGAGCTCAGGCGCGCGCGAGCATCTCGCGGATCTTGGTGGCCAGCGCATCCACGGCAAAAGGCTTGGTCATCATCTCCATGCCGTGATCCAGAAAACCGCCGCGAATGGCGGCGTTCTGGGCATAGCCGGTGACGAACAGCACTTGCAGGCCAGGCCGCGCCTCTCGGGCGATCTCGGCAAGTTGCCGCCCGTTCAGCCCCGGCAGGCCGACGTCGGAGATCAGCAGGTCGATCTTCTGGGTGGATTGCAGGATGGGGATCGCGCTGGCGCCGTCGAAAGCCTCGATCGCCTGATAGCCCAGCTCCTCCAGCACCTCGAGGACGATCTGGCGCACGGACTCGTCATCCTCCACCACCATCACCGTCTCACCGGCGCCCAGCGGCGGAGAACGTCGTGCGTTCGCGTTCTCCTCGGCCAGAGTGTCATCCTCAGCCTGATGGCGCGGCATGAACAGCTTGACCGTGGTGCCGATGCCGAGCTCGCTGTAGATCCGCACGTGCCCGCCCGCCTGCCGCGCGAAGCCGTAGATCATCGACAGGCCGAGCCCGGTGCCCTGGCCGATCGGCTTGGTGGTGAAGAACGGCTCGAAGACCTTGGCGATCGTCGTTGGCGCCATGCCGGTGCCGGTATCGGATACAGACAGGACGACGTAATCGCCGGCGATCACTTCCGCGTGTGCGCTGGCGTAAGCTTCGTCGAGATGCGTGTTGGCCGTCTCTACCGTCAGCTTGCCGCCATCCGCCATGGCGTCGCGGGCGTTGATGCACAAGTTGAGCAGCGCGTTCTCGAGCTGGCTGATGTCGGAGACGGCGGTCCACAGATCCGTCGCCAGGTGCGTCTCGACCTCGACATGCTCACCCAGCGTGCGGTGGAGCAGGTCCTCCATGCCGTGCACCAGCGCATTGACGTCGGTCGGCAACAGGTCAAGCGACTGGCGTCGTCCGAAGGCGAGCAGCCGCGCGGTGAGCGCCGCCGCGCGTTGCGCCGAGATGTTGGCGGCTTCGATGTAGCGGTGCACGCGCTCCATCCGGCCGCTGGCAAGATTGCGCTCGACCAGGTCCAGGCTACCGATCACGCCGGTCAGCATGTTGTTGAAGTCGTGCGCGATGCCGCCAGTGAGCTGGCCCACGGCCTCCATCTTTTGTGCCTGGCGCAGTTGCTCCTCGGCGCGCATCAGCTCGCTCGTGCGCTCGGCAATGCGCTGCTCCAGTGTCTCGTTCAGTGCGCGCAAGGCGGCCGTCGCGCGGTCGCGTTCGGCTTCGACCACGCGCCGCGCCTCGACGTCCAGCAACACGCCGGGGAAGTCCAGCGGCGTACCGTCCGGTCCGAAATCCACCCGACCGTTCGCTTCGATCCAGTAGTAGTTCCCGTCGACCCGGCGCACCCGGTACTGGTGCGCATACGAACCGCCCCGACCGATCGCCTCGTCGATCGCATTGACCAGGCCGTCACGGTCATCGGGGTGGACGGTGGCGATCACCTGCTCCAGGCGAAGTCCGCTGCGGCCCAGTACCGGATCGAGGCCGAAGGCGGTTGCGAAGCCCTCGTCTACGGTGAAGCAGTCGGTGGGCAGATTCCAGTGCCAGGTGCCGATGATGGCGCCGGCGGAAAGAGCCAGCTGCACCCGCTCGATGTTCTCGCGCGCAAGTGCTTCGCTGGCGCGCAAGGCTTCCTCGGCGCGCTTGCGCTGTTCGATGTCGCGGAACAGCACCGAGACCTGCCGCCGGGAAGCGGGTTCGACGCGAGAGGCGGAAACCTCGATGTGTCGCTCGGCGGTCTCGAAATACCGCTCGAAGCGCACGGGTTCGCCGGTGCGAAGCACGTCGCCATAGAGCTTCACCCAATCGTTCGCCGCCGCCTCGGGCTCGAGCTCTCGCAAGGTGACGCCGACGATGCCGGCGATGCCGCTCTGGCGCTGGTAGCCCGGATTGGCCGCGACATGCCGATAGTCGCTCAAGGGGCCATGGGGTCCGTCGAAGAACTCGATGATGCAGAAACCGTCGTCGATGGCGTTGAACAGCGCGCGGTATCGTTCCTCGCTCTGCGCCAGCGCGTCACGGCTGGTCCGCTCCTCGGTGATGTCGCGGGCGACGCCGGCGAAGCGCACGGGGGTGCCGTCATCATCGCGCTGGATCTCGCCCTTGCGGGCGATCCAGCGGATCTCGCCCGTATCGGCGCGGCGGATGCGGTATTCGACGTCGAGCGGGGCGCTGCCGTCCCCCCGCGACCCCATCTGGGACGCCAAGTGCCGGTCTTCGTCGATGACGAGCGCCTCGAAGAGAGCTGCCGGCGCTGGCTCGTCGCTGGCAACGCCATAGATACGGCAGAACTGGGGCGTGGCGTGCACGATGCCGTCGGCTCCGATGTGGAAGACGCCGACGCCGCCGGCTTCCTGCGCCCAGCGCAAGGCGAACTCGGCCTCTTCCAAGGCCTTGCCGGCCAGATGCTGCTCGGTGCGGTCGCGCAGGATCTTCACATAGCCGATGTGCTGGCCCGCCGCGTCGTTGAGCGGCGACATCTCTCCGCTCGACCACAAGCGGCGGCCGTCCTTGTGCAGGTGCCACCGCTCGTCCATCGCGCGGCCATGCTCGCGGGCGCCGCGCATTTCCTCCTCGGGCACGCCGGCGGCGCGGTCTTCCGGGGTGAAGATCAAACCGGCGCTCTGGCCCAGCGTCTCGGCCTCGCTCCAGCCCAGCACCCGTTCGGCGCCGTGGCTCCACTCGATCACCTTGCCATCGAGATCCGAGGCGATAATCGCGAAGTCGCGGGCGCTGTCCACCACCGCCCGCTGGCGCGCTTCGGACACGGCGGTTGATTCCAGCAGGCGGCGCTGCTCCAGCTGCGCCATGACCTGGCGCGCGAGCACCTGGATCGTACGCTGCTGCACTTCGGTCAGTTCACGAGGACGATAGTCGAGCACGCACAGCGTGCCGATAGGCAGACCGGCTTCGGTCTTGAGCAACGCGCCGGCGTAGAACCGGAAATGGGGCGCGGCGGTAACCAGGGGATTGCAGTCGAACCGCCGATCCTGCGTGGCGTCGGGCACGAGCAGGAAATCGCTTTCCAGCAAGGCGCGGGCACAGAACGAGTGCTCGATCGGGGTGGTATCGACGCCCAGGCCCACCTCAGCCTTGAAGAATTGCCGATCCGTGTCGACGAAGTTGACGATCGCCACGGGCGCGTCGCAGATCGACGCCACGAGCTCGGCGATCTCGTCGAACGCCGCCTCTCGTGGCGTATCCATTACACCATAGCTGGCGAGGGCGGCCCGGCGCTGCGTCTCGCGATCGGAAGGCTGTGACATGATCCTCGACTGGTCAGTTCGGGCGGCCATAGCCGCATCCACCTGCCAGTGCACGCACTCGCTTACAGCCCGCAAGTACCCGTAAGGTACTATGTCCCCGTCCGGATCACCTTCGTCGCGTACCCGGACAAGCTGTCGCCGGGATCAGGCTGCAGCCTCCATCAGCCCGCGTCCGGGACCTTCAGCCAGCGCGGCGAGCACCTTGCGGTAGTAGCGCGCCAGCTCCAGGTGCAGCGTGCGCTTGTCGTCCCTACGGGCGCCCGCCGCGATCAGGTAGCAGCGATCGATACGCCGCGTCAGGAACTCACGTGTCCAGAAAATGCGCATGTGACGGCTCCTCTTTTCCCGTTCTTCAACCCAATAAGTAGAGTTTGACCGGTTCGTATCCCGTCGTCAAACCCTCTTGAGCCGGAACGCGGAAATGTTGCGGCGAGCTGAACGAGGAGCCGTCACATGGTTGTCAGCGTGCCGGCTGCCTGGCCAGCCACGCCGCCGTTTGCGCGCGTTGTGCCGGGCGCGTGGCGAGCCGCTGCTTGAGGCTGGTCAGCGCCTGCAGCACCGGCTTCGCCTCGTCCGCCGGCAACGTCGCGGCATAGGCCTGCAACTTGCCGACCATGGCCGGATCGGTGCTGGCGGCAACGATGCGGGCGATGAAACGCGGGCGGCCGGCATGCTCGACCAGCTTGTTCACCGCGTCCTGATGCGTCCGCACGAAGTCGAACGCGAGCTCGGGATGGACGCGGCCGACCGAGGTGATCATCTGCGAGGCGCTGGTCGCGTCGGGCGTGCTGGAAATGGCCAGCGCCAGCGTCTCGTTCGCCAGCGCCGGATCGCTCGCGAGGCCGAGCGCGCTATAGTATAGCTGCCGCTCGACGATGCTGGTGACCTTGCCGGCCTGGGTGCGGATCAGGTCCCAGTCGCTGCGTGAGGCCTGCCGGGCGGCTGCTTCCAGCCACACGCGCTTGAGCGGGCCGTCGAGCGCGGCGGGGTTGGTGGCGAGCCCCTGCAGGCGGCGACGCGCTTCGGCTCCGACCTGCGGATCGCGGACGGCGCCCAGCGTGTCGACCAACTGCGCGCGCAGCTTGGTGTCGGTGAGGGGCTCGCCCTTTACCGGGTCGAAGCCCAGCGTCTGCAAGCGCGGCGCCCAGGTGCGCGACACGCGTGCGGCGAATGCGTCCTTGGCCGCGCCCTTGTCGAGCAGATCGTACACGCCCTGCCATTGCGCCGCGACTTTGCCCGACAGGGTTGCATCGGCGCTGGCCGGCACCGCCGCCAGCAGGTTCAGGCCGCCGGCCATGTCCTGATAACCCGACATCGACAGCGACAGGTTGTCGCGCAGCAGGCCGTACTGGTCGATGGGCGCCAGAGCGGCAAAACCCGTCGTCAGCTTGTTCAGCGAGGCCGCGTCATACAGCGTGCGATAGTAGCCGAGCTGGCCGCTGTTCACCAGGACCGGGCCGCAGCCGGGCAGGGTGACAGTGTCGGTCTTGCCGCTCATCAGATGGCGCGCGGGCGCCTGATCGCCGACACGGATCAGCAGCGGCATCGGCCAGGTCGGCTTCGCGCCCTTGCGGCTTTCGGGATCGAGCGAGAAGGCGTCCTGCGCCAGTAGCAGGCGGGTCTGGCCGCTCTTGCAGGTGGCCGCTGTCACGCGCAGCAGCGGCACGCCCGGCGTGCGGGTGAACGCCTCGGCGATGAGGTCGACATCCTTGCCGCCCGCGCCCTCGATCGCCGACCACAAGTCCTTGCTCTGGGTGTTGGCATAAGGATGGGCTGCCATGTAGCGGCGGATGCCGCTGCGCCACGTGTCCTCGCCGACGTAGTCTTCCAGCATGGCGATGGTCGCCTGGCCCTTCTGGTAGGTGATGGAATCGAAGGCCTGCTCCATCTCGGCGGCGGTGCGGATATGCTGCACCACCGGATGCGTGGTCGGCAGAGCATCGAGGTTCATCGCTGCCTCGCGCCCATCGACGCCGCCCAGCTTCCAGTTCCATTCGGGATGAAAGTGGTCGGTGATCTTGTCGGCCGCCCAGCTGGCGAAGCCTTCGTTGAGCCAGATGTCGTCCCACCAGGCCATCGTCACCAGATCGCCGAACCACTGGTGCGCAGTCTCGTGCGCCTGGGTGCTGTAGATGTCCTGCAAGCCGGCCGGGCTGGTCGTAGCGGGATCGAGCAGCAGAATGCGCTCGAACGTCATGATCGCGCCCCAGTTCTCCATCGCGCCGAAGAACTGCGAGCTGCCCGGCGCGGCGATGTTGTCCAGTTTGGGCAGCGGGAACTTGACGCCGAAGTAGTCGTCGAACCAGGGCAGGATCTCGGCCAGGCCATCGCGTGCGAAGACTGCCTGGTTGCCGCTGCCGGTGGGGGCGACGATGCCGACCTCGACGCCGTCCGCGGCCTTCTTGGCGGTGCGCTCGAAGTCGCCCAGGCCGAAGAACAGCAGGTATGAGCTCATGCGCGGCGTGGTGGCGAAGGTCACGCGCTTGCGGTCCTTGCCCAAGGGCTGCGTCGTGGCGATGGGCATGTTGCTCAGCGCCATCTGGCTGGCGGGCACCACGGCGGAAAGGTCGAACGTCGCCTTGTAGCTGGGCTCGTCGAAGCTGGGCACGAAGCGGCGCGCGTCGGGCGCTTCGAACTGGGTGAACAGCCCGCGCACCGTCTTGCCGGTGCGCTTGTCGGGGTAGTCGAGCGCGAACAGCCCGGACGGCTGAGTGCCGATGACGCCGGTGTAGGCGATGTCGAGGCGATACCGGCCGGGGGCGATCGTGGCGGGCGCGGCGAAGCGCAGCAGTTGCGCGTCGGCATCGGGAGTGACTTGCAGCGTCACCGGAGCGCCGCCGGCTTGCGGCACCAGCTTTGCGGAAGAGACGGTCAGCCCGCTGCCATGCAGGGTCAGACCCTGGGCGGCGGTGAACACCGTCAGGTCGATGGCGACCTTGCCGGTAAAGGTCAGCGCCTGCGCGTCAGGGGTGACTTCGATGCTGTAGTGCGTCGGGCGCGCATTGCGCGGTAGATCGCTCGGAATCGTCTCGGGCAGCGGTGCGGCGTCGGCGGCCTTGGCGGCGGGCGAGGGGCTGGGGGCGGGAGTCGTCGCGGCAAGGGCCGGGTACGAGGCGGCAAGAGCGATCACGGCGCAGGCCGAGGCGAGAGAGCTGAGAACTGTGCGCATGGCGTGACGTGCTCCGAAGGCGTTGATTTTATAGCAACCTGCCACAAGCCCTAGCGTCACGCCGGCGCTCGATCCAGCCCCGTGCCCGCGTGTCCCGCCATCTGGAGGAAACGCGGGCAAGCGCGGTTCATCTTTGCGGTCGATTGCCGCCCGCTCCTCCACCCGGCGGACGTGTGAAGAACAGCTTGCGCAAGGTCAGCTGGAAGCTGCGGCCCACCGGATCGAGGAGGAAGCGATTGTAGGCTAGCGGCGTGTTGCCGTTGCCATCGCGGACCTGCTGGCGCGCATCGAACAGGTTGTTGACCGAGAACGTCACCCGCGCGCCACGCAGGAACGGCACCTTCTCCACCAGCTTGGGCCGTTGGCCCAGATCGGCGAACAGCCGCAAGTCGAAGGTTGCCAGGCTGGCGAAACGCAGTTCCGAACCGGGCGAGCCGTCGATGCCGTTGACCTTTGTTGCGCTCTGCCAATCGCCGTTGAGGCGCAGGCCAAGCCCGCTGCGCGACACGCCGGCCTGCAGCTCGACCTGATGACGCGGAGTGCCGCCGCTGCTGGCGCCGATCGTGCCGCCGTCGAGCAGGTCGATGACCGGCTGCCCGCTGCGCAGCCGTGCCCGATCGGACATGACCCAGGTGTGATAGACGGAGAACGTCAGGCGACCACCGCGACCTCCGCCGCCAAATCCGCCGCCGCCGAACCCGCCCCGGCCACCGCCGAAGCCGCCGCGCTCGCCGCCCCGCTCGCCACCGGGTTCTCGTGCAGGACCGTTCGCGGCGCCGTCGGCACGATCCCGCGGTTCGCCCGGTCCGCCATCTTCGGACGGGGGCGGTGGCGGTGGTGGGGCATCGTCGTCACGCCGGCCGCGCTCGCCGCCACCGTCACGGCCGGGAAAGCCATTGGGAAAGCGGCGCTGAAAGCTCGCGCGCATGGCGTCGATTTCCGACTGCGGCGTCTTGAGCGATTTGGTGAAGGTAAGGCCCATGCGCAGTTGCGAGCGGTCCTGACTTTCGATGTTGATCGGCCGCAGGTCCACCGAGGTCAGGTTGCCTGCGCCATCGCGGATGAATCGCTCCGGGAAGGCTGCGAGCACTTCGGGCGTAGCACCGGGCAGCGCGACCACTTGCCCGCGTTGCCATCTGCGGTTGTAGTCAAGGTTGAGAGTGATGCCCGGTTTGTCGAAGCGGAAGGTACCGCCCAGCCGCAAGTTGCGCAGGCTCGCCGCGCCCAGCTGCGAATTGCCCCCGGTGAGCGCGCTGACGCGAACCGATTGCCCGCGCGAGTAATCGAACAAGTCGAAATTTTCGGTGGTGATGACGGCGTCGCCCAGCTGCGCGGCGGTCGGCGCGTTCTCATCGTCGCGATAGCTGCCGATCAGGCTCAGGCGCGCGGTGGGGTTCCACACCAGGCCGCCGCCCAGCGTGCGCAGCGTGCCGAAGCCGCCGACCTGCCGCACCGCCGCGTTGCCGTTCAGCGACAATCGTCCCGCACCCGGGAACAGCGGCGAGCCGCGACTGCTGAGCGGGACGTCGATGTTGACCGAAGCCTCGCCCTGGTCACGGCCGACGCCGGTGTCCTGCAGGATGCCACGCCGCGTGATGGTGCCGTCCGATCGGTCTGTCGATCCGGCCAGCGCGAACGTGGTCGTCACGGCGCCCGCTGGCATGCGGAACGGCGAGGTGGTCGCCAGCAGGTTGACGTTGGCGCTGTCGTTATTGTTGCGCGACACGTCGGCCGCTTGCGGCACGAAGAACGGGCTGGCGAGCGGGGCGGTGGGATCGGCGAGCGGATCGCCCGCCGCCACCGCCGCTGCATACGTCGCCAGATTGAGCGGACGCTGCGAGATGGCGCGCGTGTCGGTATGATCGTAATTGCTCGTCAACGTATATTGCCACTTGGACGTGGTGCCGTTGAGCGTGAGGCCGATGTGGCCGGAAGTGCGGCTGTTGCTGTTGCGCAAGGGGCTGAGGCCATCGACCACCGGGATGAACGCGCTGTCCGCCGCTCCGCTGGCATAGCGACTGCCGCCGGGGATCGTCACCGGACCCACGGCGCTGCCGCGCAACGCGTTGCTGTCGTTGGTGGCGAGCTCGGCGTTGAGCGTGCCCAGCCAGACCTTCGACAGCGGCTTGGCATAAGTGCCGGTCAGCGTCAGCGCCCGGGTTTCGGGCGAGAGCGTGCGGTTGGTGCCGTCGCCGCCCGAGGTCGCGAGGCCGCGATCGCTTTCGAGGATCGCATCGCTTTGCGTGTATCGCGCGTCGAGGTTGATGCGTTCCGCCCGGGCGATGGCGAGGAAACCGGCGCGCACATCGGACCGCAAGCCGTCGCCGCGCGTGCCCAGCCGTCCGCTGCCTTCGATGGTCTGGGCGCGGAAGCGCTGGCGCAGGACGATGTTCACCACCTTCTGGGTGGCGGCGTAGCCATATTTCAGCGCGACTTCCTCGGGCAGGATTTCGACCCGCTGGATCGCCTCGGTCGGGATCGGCCCGATCTCACGCAAGCTGGCGACGCGCCGGCCTTCGAGCAGGACCACCGGCGATCCGCCGCCGCCGCTTTCGGTCTGGGGGCTGAGCTCTTCCAGCAGTTCGGTGACGCTGGAGACGCCGAGCGCCCGGACATCGCCGGCGTTGAAGGTCACTTCCGGCGCGATGTCGCCGACGACGGAGCCGCGTTGCTTCTGGCCGGAGACGACGATCTCTTCGGGCTCGTCGACGACAGGATCCTGCGCCCACGCGGCACCGGCGGGCATGATCCCGATCGCTGCCGCCGATACCAGCAGCCTTGCGTGCCTTGTCGAAGAAATCACCTTGCCCTCATCTCTCGTCTTCGCCGGACCGCTCCTTGGCAGAGTTCCAAGGCGGTGCGGCGTCGCATATTGTATCGATTGGTCACAGCACCTGGGCTGCGTCACCCCAAGCGGAACAGCCGGCCCGGGTCCAGCGCGGCAAGATCGCGGCACCCCAGCTGCGCCATGACCGCCTCCGTTTCGGTGCGCAGCAGGTGCAGCGCATGGGCGACCCCGGCCATGCCCGCCACCGCCAGCGCGTGCAGTTGCGGGCGACCGAGCAGCACCGCCGATGCGCCGAGCGCGAGTGCCTTGACCACGTCCGATCCGGTCCGCACGCCGCCATCGACCAGCAGCGGGATCCGGCCGGATGTCGCCTCGCCCATTTCGGCCAACACGTCGAGGGCGCTGGGCAGGCCGTCGAGAACCCGCCCGCCATGGTTGGAGACGATCAGCGCGTCGGCGCCCTCATCGACCGCGCGCCGCGCGTCCTCGCCCAGCAGCATGCCCTTGACGATCACCGGCAGCCGCGTCGCCTGACGCAGCCAGGCGAGGTCCTCCCAGCGCGGCGCGGTGTCGGTCAGCGCGGTGCCGAGCAGGATGCGTCCCCCCGGCACCGCCGTCTGGCGCACCAGCGGCATACCGGCGAGGTTCACCGCGTCGACGCCCGCTGGCAGATTGATGCCCGATGGCTTGATCGCGGCATCGACGGTCAGCACGATCGCCTCGTAGCCCGCCGCCTCC
>Ga0182197_1000021_pt1 | contig 30574 bp, 56 predicted proteins | sample G5R1MG_37_FD_128397 | JGI IMG/M metagenome (GOLD analysis project Ga0182197, IMG submission 128397) | Switchgrass phyllosphere microbial communities from Michigan, USA - G5R4_MAIN_12SEP2016_LD1 MG | ecosystem: Host-associated > Plants > Phyllosphere > Phylloplane/Leaf | place: USA: Michigan...
CGATAGTAGGTGCAGCTGTCGCGGAAGGGTGGCCAGACGCCAGAAGCGCTTGCTGCCCGTGCTGCCACGCAACGATACCTTCCAAGTCCTGTCGGTCAGAGGTGGACAGGACGCGATCGTAAATCGCGATGGCTTCAAGCACGACGCCGTTTGCATTGAGCCCGAGGTACGGGGTGTAGCCGATCGTCGCAGTAGTATTATTCGTCGTCAGCGATCCGCCGAATGACTTCGTATTGGCAGCGCCGCCGTTGGCGTAATGGTTGGACGCTGGGCTGGCGCCCGCGGTGACCGTGTGGACCTCGATCAGAGTAGCGTTGAGCGCGGAGGTAACCGAACTATGGTCGCCAACGTTAGCCAGTGCTGCCCACGTGTTCGTGCCGGAGTTGCCGTATCCGAAGATACGCCATGATCCCGTGCTGCCGCCCCACGACAAGACGCAAACGTTGCCTTGGCTTACCGTGCCGCGGAATAGCAGCAACACGGTATGCGCAGCGCTGCCGGTCGGGAAAGCCGCTGGCGTAGTGAAGTCCATACGCTGCGTATTTGTGAAGGTCAGCGCAGGCTTGCTGCCGATCGACGCGACTGAAGCATTGTAGACAGGACGGCGTGTGCTGTCCGTCTGCGTTGCCGTCAAAGACCCATATTGCGACGTCCACTGAGACAGACCATTGCTGCCGTCTAGCGTCATAGTTGAGCTGTCGGTTACCGTCAGGTAGCCAAGCAACCCTGCAATATCAGAAGGGTTTTTGAGGCGAGTTGCCACCCTTAATCCTCAGTGATAGTCGAGCCAGACGCAATCTGCGGCGTCACGCCGCTGTTTGCTGAAATGGTCGGATTGAGGGGTCCACTATACAAGATCATGCCTGCGCCAGTCGCCGCTGTGCCGAGGCAAGCAAACGATGCCGTGCCGCCCGTACCACCCGTACTTGCGCCGAAATTTGCAGCCGCAACCAGAGTTGCGATGCCCGAAGAATCCACCGTCCAGCCGCTGGTCGTGCGGGGCACGGCAACGCGCGCATAGCCGGTATAGGAAATCTCGTTGGTCGTTTGCGTACCCGTCTCGCCCGGATCCGCGGTATGAAGCGACAGATAAAGATTGGTCAGCGGCGAAGATGCGGCGTTGTCCGCAATGTTCGCAATCGGCGTACCGTTGAGCAGCAGCTTCAGATAAGCCGTTTCCCATGCGTTAGACTTCGACATTACCGTGTTCCTCCTGCATCCGTTTCCAGATCGATACCCTGAATATAGCTCCAGCGCACGCCCGCATCTATGGTTGTCGTTAGCTGGAGATACCGCCCACGCGCGCGCATGGGAATACGTCCACTGCGTTGGAGCACGCCAGACGTTACGACGCCAGCGACATCGCCCATCTGTTGACGCGCATCCGTTCGCACGCTGATGCCGGTGTTTGCGTCAGACATCGGCCACACCGCTCGCAGCCGCGAAACATTGGGATCACCCGGTGCCTGCCAGCCCAATGCCAGCGTGGCCTCCAGATTAGGTCCAGAGAACGCGCCAATTCGGTTTTGCCGGTCCACGACATAGAGCCGCGGGTCGCCACCCTGAAACCGCGGGTCGTCCAGAGAATAGGGCATGGTGTCAAGGTTGGGATAGATAGCAGCAACACCTTCAAGCGAGATGCTGCTTTCATAGCCTGCGAACAGACCCAGAAACGGCACCTCAATCGTGCTGGCGCGGTCGATGACCCAATTATAGACCCAGATGCGCCCCGGCACCCCAGGCACGCCCCACATCACCAGCGAGCGCTTGGGATCTACTGCCGCCCACAGCTTTTCATAATCGTCCACCGACACGCTGTCGCGGAAGGTCTGATCGAATTTCTCGTTGCCCAGCGGGCGCAACGACTGACCGTCTTCCAGCGCCATAAAGCCGCGATCTGACAGGAAGAACACGGTACGCCCGGACTGCGCGATGCTGCCGCTGGAAGCGCACCCGACGTTGGTGGTGATCTCGGGGAACTGGAACGGCGCCTTGTCATCCCCGGTGCGCTCCATCCGCACCAAACGGAAACGCTGGAGAATGACGCCGTATTCCCCGCCCGCAATACCCTTGACCTCGCCGCCGGTCAGCATCGGCTGGAATCCAGACTGATCGACGCCTGCGGTCCATTTGGTGTGGTCATTGAACCCCGACCACTGGACCAGCAGCTTGTTGCCATCGGCCTGCGTGATGACGACGTAATCGCCTACCACCGCCACGCCGTTACCGGTCGGGCAGCCTGCGATGTCGGATGCGCTACCTGCGGTAAGATCGATCTGCTTGGTATCGACGCCGTTGACGGCAACCACGAAGTCTCCGAACTGCGTGAATCGCCAGCGATCGACCACGGACATAGCCGCCAGCAGCGTCGTCCAGCCTCCGCCGGAATAGCGCTCCAGCCCGTTAGCCGTGCCTGCGATGAGGTACGTGGTGCCGGTGGACGAAATGAACGCCCCGCCGCCCTTGAACGTCGCCTGCAACGGCGTGCTGATCGCCGCTAGTGCCTTTACCGGGCGATAGCCATCCGCCGCCGGAAGCACGTTGATCGCCTGCGTCAGGACGTTGCGCGGAAGCTGGTCCGGGAGATAGGCGGGGAAGGGGAGGCGCTTGGTTGACATGTCTATGCGGCTATAGCATACAGTGCAGGCTGCGGCACCCAAGGGCTAGCGGTTCCCCTGCATAGGGCTAGACTGTCCCCATTGCCGTAGCACAATACGGCCCGGCCCGCTGGTTCATTCCATGGCCGGGCCATCAAACCCTAGCCCCCCGAACCTGCGACACTCCCCGAGGCGTCAACGGTGCGCTACCCCAACGCGCGTTCTGCGCCGCCTTGTTGATCTCGCCCGTCAGCGCCGACACCTCCTGCGCCGCCTGTGCCATGCCATCGCTGTCGCGCTCGCGACGGGCAAGGTGGTACATCACGCCGGCAACGTACAGATCGGGATGCTTGCGCAGCAGCCAGTTGGACACCTGTGCCGAAGTCAGGGCGCCGATGCGGGCATAGTAGACCATCTCGACCGCAGTGTTACCGACCGGTCCAACCCGCAACGAATTGCCCTCGATTGTGTAAGCCATCGGTGTGCCCGAGCGCCCGTAATAGTTGGCCAGCATGCCAGCGGGCGACATGGACGATAGCGGCTGATCCGGCATACCCTCCACGAAGATAAACCGCATTTCCAGAAAATCGTCCGGTAGTTGCGTCAGCTCGTCCGTGATCGTGAACACCGCACGGGATTCCATATCAGGCGTGCGCAGCGAGCGGTTGAACTCCGCCTCCGCCTTGCGCAGTGCCCGATCGATTGCCTCCTGATCGTAATCCACGTCGTCCATCATGTCGCGGATCTCGGTCACCAGCTCCGAATAATTGGTGATGGCACCGGGGGCATATGTCGGGATTGCGATGGACATTATGGCGATACCTTAATTGCGATGAGCCAAGCGACAAAGGACATAACCGCCCATAGCACGACACGGGTGGTCTTGCTCCAAGGTTTTACGCTTGGCTCATCGTGCATCAGCTGTGCATCACCCAAGATCCGGCGAGGGAAAGCGTATAACGCGCGCCCTCGTCAAACTGAGCGCGGTCGAATGAAAACTGGATGCCGCTGTTGGGCACCGTGATTTCCACGTAATCCGCGCTAAGCTTGGTGATGGGATAGCCGAACAGCATATCGCCTACTTCGAAGTCACGCATGTCAGGCCGCCTTCCACCCGCTACCAGAGAAATACGTCAACGTCCTGATACCACCGCTCAGCAGCGGGACAGTGCCGCCGCCGACAAGGCCAGTGAGGTTGATGCCGAACAGCCCAAGGACGCTATTGGACGACACCGTGAACGTGGCCCCAGGCCATGCGTTGGTCGAAGATGGCGTAACATTGACCGTGCCGGTCAACGTGCCAGTGAGGTTGACGATCGGCGCCGTAATCAGTGGCGTCAGCGTCAGCGTGCCCGAACCCATGGAAATAGGAGGCGGCGCATAATCTGTGCGCTGCGGTCGCCAGTAGAAGCCCGTCGAATCCGCCTCGCAGACCATCACCGTCGTCACCGAACCCCACAGGTCCGTAACGCGGGCATATTTACCCAGATATGGCGCGCTGGCCGGATAAGTCGAAAGCAACGACGCAACCGTCATCGGCGTAGGAGAAACGAATGCGATCTTCCCACCCATGAAGTTATTGTACATATCGTCAATCGTCAGGCTGTCATTTGCCTGCATAAGACGAAACTTGTCCAGGAGCTGCTGCTCCGAGACACCCGGCGTCGTAACTTCACCCATCGCTAGAACTCCGTCGCGGTGTAAGGCTGAGATGCCGTACCGCTTACAACAGTCACAGCGCGGTTTGTACGCACGTTGATCGTGCCACCCGCTGCAATAGTATAGGTTCCCGGCGTACCGATAGCCGCAGCGCCGCCAAACTCATTGATGCCGATAGGATTCGCGCTGATGTTCTGGATGTTGAGGCCACGCCGCGTCGTGTTCGCCGCTGCAAGCTGCTGAGAGGTATTTGCCGTCGCGTTCGTCGTGCCGCTGCGGTCAGTGCCGGCAGGGAGGTAACCCGTTTGGGTGTATGCAGGATCGGTAGGACCGCCGCCGGGGGCATAAGTACCGTCCGCGTTGGCGGTGTTGACGACAAGTGCGCCGAAAGGATCAAACCGAACTTCCCGCTGCTGGCGATCCGCCATGGCAGTAGGCGTCTGAATATAGATTCCTCGTAGTGCCGTCATCTGCCCACACCCTTAAATGATGAAATTGCGAACCCGAAGGTAGCGATATTCGTCCGAATTGAGAAGGCGCTTTACGCCCTCCTTATGGTTCGGATTAAAATACTCGATCCCGTGTTTTGTAATCCACTCCATCAGAACAACATTGGGAATGCTAGCAGCGTGCCAGAGGTCGTCGCGCTTGTCCCAACTCTCGTTCTGGGCTTCCTTATTGGCATCCAACAAGGGCGACACGTCCTGCTCATAACGAACATGCCACGTATCGCCCTCATCGTCGGACGAGAACCACTCACGCATCCCGGTAAGCGGATCGTAACTCAGCAGTTTCTCGTCCCCTGCCACCTTACTTCACCTGCTTGTTAGCGCGGAGAAGCTTGGCGGTGTCCTTGTCCACCTTCATCGTCTGTCCACGGCCAATGGTGCGCCCATCGCCCACATGAACTTCCGCCGGCAGATCGTCGGCGCCAGTGACCTCAACCATGTCGGCTTCATCACGAGCGGAACGGGTTTCACGGCCCTTGTCGTCCGTCTCGACCGTGAGGTTCGCATCCGGGTTAGAACGCTGGCCGTGCGGGTTGGGATTGGAGTCGGTCGGGGAAACGGGATGCTCCACGATCGTTTCACCCGCGACATAATCGTCTCCCATATGCTCGGTTTCTTCCGTCACGACGCCAAGAGCCGCGGCCTGCTTGCCGGCCTCCGAGATGTTGGCGTACTCTTCGACGGGCTTGACCGGCTCACCAAGCGGGTTGGCAGGCGGCAGATCGCGCACGGACGGGGCATCGGTGCCATCGCCCTGCGTCTCGGGCAATTCCTTGCCTTGGCTGCTGTCCTGCATCTTGTCTTCCTCGACGCCCGTATTCGGGTTCACGTCGGCATCCTTGCGGGGTCGTCCCATGTTATTCACTCCTATGCTACGTGCTTCCACGTTGTCCGATTGCGGACTGCTTTTATTGTAGAAGGTGATACGCCAAACTTCCGACCTAGGGAAGCATTTGTAACGCCTTCCGCGGCTCGTATTTCCCTGACGTCTTCATCCATAAGCTTAGCAACGGCAGAGTCTTCCCCATAGGCCACATGGAAACAATTACGGCCCTTACGCACCATGTCTTCCGTATTCTCTCGGTAGGTGCCTTCCGAAAGGTGAGATGGATTAACACAGCCAGGGTTGTCGCAAGAGTGCATGATTACCATGCCCTCATTCGGCGGCCTTCCATTGGCGTATTCAAACGCCAAACGATGCGCCAGCTTAGTCGGGCCACCTTTACCGCCAATCTGGAACTGACCGTACCCCGCCTTGAGCTTGTTAGCGGTCCAAAGCCAACAATCATCAGGCCCTTTTTTGTCTACGTACCGTTGAAAGCGCACCTCATCTGGTGCGTGATTTCTCGGTCCGGCAAACGGGGAACCATGCTTGCGCCAACGATCGTAATGCATACTACAAAAGCCGTGGCCATTGAGTAGCCTTTCACATCCTTCGATCGTACATATGGAACGTGCCATGTTATCCTCCTTGTGGAAAAGAAGAGATAGCATGGCACATACCACTTTACTAGACCTCAGGTAAGATCGGCGATTACTGCATTGCCTGCGTCATTTTTGCAGACCAGAGTTTCCTCCGAGTACATGGCGTCACGATCGGCAAGGCCCGTGGTGGCCAGCTTGCGCTTCTGGAGCGGGTCCAGCGTTGCAATCGCCCACATCTCCGGATCCACGATCAGCACGTCACGCGCCGAACAGAAGCGATCCGGCACGAACTGGATCTCGCCCACGTCCGACACGTACACGTCGGCGCCTGCGATGATCGTCAGCCGCTTGTCGCCAGTCTCACGGCGCTGGGTCGCCAGACCCGAGAACGTCGCCGCAATCTGCTTCTGACCCAGCGACATGATCGCCAGGGTAGGATCGCCACCAGCGTTCCACGCCGATGCCACAGCGGCCTTCAGCAGCGTCTCCGTAAACGCTCGCTGCGTGCCGTTGGTGGCCGCGGTGACCGGATAGCCGGTCGTCGTGCCCGACAGCACCGGATTGACGCCACCAGCACCGCGGCTGGCATTGGTACGCATGAACGCCAGTGCACCCGCCGACTCGCCGGCCGTACCAGCCGCGGGAGGAACCGCCGCAAAGTTGCCGGTGTAACGCGCCTCACGATCGCGCTTCCATTCCTTGCCTGCCTTGGCAAGCTGATAGGAATGCTCGTTCGAACGGCCCGCAGCCTTGACCGCCTGCTGCGTCGTGCTGGTGCCAACGACCTTGGTGAAGATTTGGGTATAGTTGCCCAGACGGGTCGTTGCCGGGCGATTCTCGTTGCTGAGGTCGTCGCCCTGAATGGCCTTGTTGTTCGCATTGGCCGAAACCAGCGCGTCCGTCTGCCACTCATGGTACACCGCCGAAGCCGTCTCACGACCGATGGCGGTCACGAACGGAGTTTCGGTCGGGCTGATGTTGCTGATGATGTCCGAAAGGTCCTCGCGGTTGCCCACGCGGGTAACGGTCTGAATGGTATTGGATGGAACTGCCATGTTCGTTGGTCCTGAAAAGAAGGGCTAACCAAGGCGTCCGATAGCCAGCGCGGCGTCCTTAACATCGCCACTCGCTGCCAATCGTTGCCGTGCTTCGCGGTATCCCGTCTTTTCGCCGCTGCTAGGCTGGGCGGCGTTAGGTCGGGTCGTCCGCGCTTTCTTGCCATCTCGAACGCGCTGCATGTTACGGGCAAGGGCTGCGTCATACTTCGCCGCCTTTTCCTGCCAATCCGACACCTGACGAAGCGCCTTCAGTTCGCTGGCCGTTGCATGTCCGATCTGGTTCATATCCAGACCCAACTGCTTGCCGGCTTCGATCGCCTTGCTGAAGAATTGTTCCCGCGTAGCCTCGTTCTGGACCTCGGGGATGCTCAACAGCTCACGATCGCGCTGCGCGACCTCTGCTTCGCTCATCGCGGTATCGGCGTCAGTGCCTAACGACGTTGCCTGCTGCATAAGCTCTTCATGCTGGGCCTTGGCATGGTCGTACTGCGCCTTCTGGGCAATATAAGCGCCAGGATCGCTGTATGCCAAAGCCGGATCGGGAGCCTGCGGGGCATAGGCTTCCGCAACCACCTTGATCTGCTCGGCAAAGCGCGCCTGCGCTACTGCGTCGGCACGGGCTGCTGCGGCTTCCGCCGTTCGCTGGGCCTCTGCTGCCTTCGTGGTTGCCGTCTGGACCTGGGAAGCCCTGCGGCCCTCCAGTTCGGCTACGTACTGCTGCGCCTCTTTGGGAAGCGCGGCAAACTTAGCCTTCTCTTCGGCAGTCAGGCTGACGGGGGCTTCGATGGCCGGCTCGCCCGGTTCGTCGCCCTCGTCATCCTCATCTTCGCTGACATCGAGATCGTTGTCGTCCCCGTCGTCGCTCTGATCTTCGTCCGCTTCGGCATCGTCACCGTCTCCGGCGTCCTGCCCCCGCGCTTCTACCCGGCGGATGTTGTCATCATCGCCCAGGTTCAAATCACCAATTGCTGCGGCTGCACTGTCCATGTCATCGACAAATGCGGCTTCCGTTTCAGGATGGGCCACGTCGGTTAACTCCCATACGCGCAATTACCGGATATTGGCAATCTTCTGCGTATGGCGGGTATCATTACCATAAATTTTGCCAGTTTCAATAACAGTCTGGAATTTACGCTCAATCTCGCGTGCGATCTTGTCCGCCATGGCAAGCGCCTTCAGACTATCGGTGTCACCGGGCTTCACATCGCCCACCTTCTCGAAATAATCACGGCGCAATGCGGTGAACATGTCGCGTAGGCCGTCTTCTTCGTAAAAGAAAGCCTCATACCGCTGGCCACGCGCAACCTTGTCCGTGCCGTTGGCGATGCGCTGCTCTGCCACCAGTGCAATATTGAAGCGGTGGCAGAGGTAGGTGACGAGCCATGCGGCGATGCGACGGATCATGCGTCTTCTTTTTCGCCATCATGGATGTATTCAAAAAATTTCTGAGCATAATCAACAATCTGACCTGCGTCAGGAGCCACTTTTGCCGCCAATTCCAGAGCCCAGCAACGATATTCTTGATCGGTCATAATTATCTCCTATTATTGGTCTAGTTGACCACCCTGCCTATTAACACCAATATTTTCTTCGCTTTGATTAGCGCCAACTTGTGCAGCATACTGCTTCACCTCCGCCTCACGGTCAATGCGGTAAATAGCAATATCCGCCTCAGCAGACGCCTTGTCACGTGCCAGCGTGGCTTCCAGCGCCGCTTTCTCCCGCTGCTGCTCCATTTCAAGCGCATGACGTTCCCGCTGCGCCTGGATATCCGCGGCGTCTTTCTGCTGCTGCAATATCAGCGTGGCTTCCGCCTTCTCGCGATCAAGCTGCATCTGGGCCTGCGCCTTCTGCTGCTCGAATTCCATCTTGGCCTGTTCGCGCTGCTGCTCAGCCTGCATCGCCATCGCCTCGGGATCGGGCTGCTCCTGCTCCTGCACGGGCTGGCCATCAGGACCGATCTCGGGCGGCGCGTCCGGATCCTGCCAAAAATCGGACCCTTGACCGATACCCAGATCCCGCACTAGCCCGTCCATCGCGTGGAATAGCTGCTTGGGCTTCACCAACCCATTCTGAAAGCCATCGGCAAGGAACGGCGCCAAGGCCATGCGCGCCTGCACGCGCTTGTCCTTGCTACCCGTACCAAGGCCGACACGGATGGCCAAATTGACATCCTCCGGCCACTTCGACGGATCAACCAGCTTGTATTGCCCGTCCACCTTGATCTTGAACGGATCACCCTCGCGGCGGCGCAAACGGTACGACTTGCCGAACAGCCGCGACAGGCCTTCCGCGAAGTTGCGCGCAATATATTCTTCCTGCTGCTGTCCCTGCGCCTGCATCATGGCGGTGCCGGTCGCCGTCTTGTTGAGCGCGTCGGCGTCAAGGCCCTGGTTCAGGCGGGTAATGCCGGTGCGCGACTCCCGCTCGCCCGTCATCCACTCCATGACGGTCAGCGACTTGCCAACGTCGAACGTGCTCTGATACGCCGTAACCGCACCAACGTCCTGCACACGAATCGGCGCACCAGCGATAGGCGACAACAGATCATCAATCGTGTTTTCGCTGGAGCCGCGTTCCGCCACGATCGGTCGCGGCATGTTGGCGTTGTACATGCCATCGAACAACTGCCGCGCCACCGTGGAGCGGGCAAGCTGGATGTCCATAACCTTGTCTGCCAACGAATAGCCAACCAGCCGATGCGGACGCGGAAACGGGCAGAACACCACGAACGGCTGCTCATCCACCGTCTCGATAGCATGCTCGCCATCAGCCCAGCGCATCACGTCACGCTCGACACGAAACACCTTCACGCGCTCGGCGATGCCATCGCCGTCGATGTCGATGCGTGCGTATTCCTCCCAAAGCTGCACCTGCTGCAATGCAGGCGTGCTTTCCGGGTCGGGATCGTAACGATCGTCATTGCGTCCGTCAGGCAGGCGACTGTACGTCGGCAGCGCATAGACCTGCTCGCGCTCGAACCCCATGTCCACCAGCTCGGAGCGCGTTTTGATCGACACATGCGCCAGATAGTCCGCTTCGTCCTCATGGCGTGCGCGTGCGGAGTAGCGGAATTCTTCCGCCGGCACAGCCTCAGCGACGAAGCGCTTGCGCCGTGTCTCCGTCTTCAGCGACAGCGTGAACGTGCCATCGCCATTGTCCTGCTGGTCCTCGATCTCACCGTCGAAACCTTCAAGCTCCACCGGATCCGCAATGGTGACGCGCTCGCGCAACACGCGCTCTTCATCAACCATCATCGTCTTAGTGACGCCGTAACGCTCCATCAACCCGCACGTCAGCCAGTCGTGCAGCACCCGGTAGCCGTCCTGATCGCGCATGAAGCTGTAACCGATTGCCGCGGTCGCCTCATCGGCCATGGCTTCGTCGGCTTCGTCGGTAGCCTCGAACTCCACTACCCTATCGCCGCTGATGAACGTCCGCAGCACGGACGGCACCATGTAATCGATCGTCTCTTGCACATCCGGCAGGATGATCTGGCTGCGGCCCTCGACCTCGTTACCGAACGGGCGCGCCTCGTAATAATCGCGGGCGAGGTCCTGGTAACCCCGCATCCGCTCCCATTCGCTGTCCGCGGCTTCGGACTCGCGGACCAGCGCATCGACCAGCTCATCCATGTCGATGCCAGGTGCAGGCTCTTGGGGCATGTCCCAGCCGTTGAGAGTGGCGTCCTCTTGGGAGAAGGGGGCCATCAGACAATACCCCTCTTCAGCATGGCGTTCTGATTACGGCTAATCGATTTCCACCGACCCCACTGCTCATCAGACCCACCAAGCGCGTCGAAGGTATGACGGTCGCCATAGCGTGCGGCAAACTTCAGTTTTGCCTCGCGGTCATAGACATCCATCAAACAACTCCCCGGCGCAACTTGCTTAGGTCCAAAGCCCCGCTACCGGATTTCTCAGGCCGGATAGCCGCACTCTCAAAGCTCTTATACCCGTGAGAGAACTCATCGTGCAACGCGTAAGATTTGAACTGGCCAAGCTTGTCGTCCCAAGCCTTGCGGTAATTGTCCAGACAGGCGATCAACCGCGCGCATCGCGTTTCATCGATCCAGACTTTAGCGAGGAATGATCGGCTAGCGTCAATGCCGGCCTGCTCGGTGTCAATGCGCTTCAACACCTCGATCGGCTTGATGCCAGCCCGTTCAGCGTGCATGCGGCGCGTATCAGCCACCTCGGTCAACGACCGCTGGTCAGCGTCATGCGGCATGTAATGACGGCTGTAATTGTAACCCTTACGGTTCAATACGGCAGCGTAATGGTTGAACCCTTCGCCACTGTTCTCATAATAATCGATCGCGCGCCGCTCGAACCCGTGGTCCTGCCAAAACGTAATCGTCATGCTGTCGTTAAGGCCGAGATCCCACGTCGTGTAGACCGGCGCTTCCATGATCGGAATGCGGCAGATACGGCCCTCTTTGCGCATCTTGCGCATCTCAGTGCCAAAGTATGCCCCCTCAACGCTGGCCTCGAACGCTTCCTGAGGCGTCGAGGGATACTCGCGCTTCATGTCATCGCCCTGCTGCTCAGCTTTCTTGATGTACCAGGAAACCTGCTCCTGGCGTAGCTGAATACCGTGCTTGTGTGCCAAATCCTCGAAATACGCTTGCCACTCCGACGTAACCGTCACGTCCTCATGCAACTCGTATTCTGCGCTGGTCCACCACGGCGCAAAATGGAACTTGAAGTCCAGCGCGGTCAGCGGCGTGCCAGCATCGGCCTTCTGCTGCGCCTTCTGCGTCAGATCGTAAAAATGCCCAGCCTGCCCCTCAGCCGTACTCTCCACGACGATCCTCTGCCCTGCCTGCACCGTGTTAAACGCGCCAGAACGCACCTCACGGGCCTTCTCAGGGTATTTGGCGCACAGCTTGCCATACTCGCTCACATGCAGCCTCTGGAGCGTTCCTGAGCGCAGCGACGTGCCGACGCGGATGCTGGAGCCGTTGCTGAACTTCATGCTGTCCGCGGCGGCCTGCTCAGCCGACACCACGGCGCGAAACTCGACCGGCAGCTTGTCATAAGCGAACTTGATCTTGTCCGCGAAGAACGCCTTGGCATCGTTGAGATTGTGCGCGATCACGCCAGCCGCAGTATTGGGAATGAACAGACAATCATCCAGCATGTCTATCTGGATAACCGTCGTGAATCCCTTCTGCCTCGCTTTAAGCACCACATCCATACCGTGGCGCTCATCAATGAACTTGGCCTGATCTTCGTTCATGCGGAACGGCACAGTTGCACCGTTCTTGTCCTTGATGCTGTAAAAGCCGTCAGCCAAGCGATCGCGCTTAGTTGGCCAGCGCTTGGCCGCAAGGTTTAGGACTTGTGCCCCAGCCATGAGGCGGCCTCTTCGCTCATAGTGATGGTCTGCTTGACTTCAGACTTGTCTCGCCATTCGTCGGGATCTGCGTTCTTGAGTGCGAACATACGAGCCGTAACAGCCGGTCCGCTTTCCGCTCCAAGCATACCTTCTTCAAGCGCCGCAGTCCTGGCAGCTTTCCCTACGCGTACACTTTCCGAAAACTCTGGATGTGTATCAATCCACTCGTTGATTGTAGACCGGGCAACGAGAATGCGACCAGCGAAAGCCGTAAGGGACAAGCCCTGCTGCATAGTCTCAATCACCTGCTCACAATAAGCCGGATCGTACTTGGTAGGGCGCCCCATGGTCATCGTCCAAACATAGCCCTAATCAGCACCCGTGCCAAGTCCCTGCCGCGCTCTAATACAAGTTCGGCATTCTCGCTTGCCGCTCGCCCGCTGATAAAGGTTGTCGCCTGTCAGTGCATGACCGTGCTTGCAATGGGTTTTACGGCTGTTGCGATGCTTGCCGTCACGAGCTTTGAAGCTGGCAGGCTTTGAAACTGCCTCCTCATCCGACCACCCCAGCACAGCTATCCTAGTTAGCACCAGCTTTTGAGTGAGTCCTGCCGCTCTAGCGGCATCAGCCAAAGCGACCTTCTCGCCGTTGATGGTAAGAAAGCGCGTATTTGACCTGTTATTTGCCTGCTGCTGCAATGTGGCCCATCGGCAATTGCTAGGCTCATAATTGCCTGTCCCGTCTATGCGGTCCAGCGTCATGCCTTCTGGCTTTTCGCCAACATCAGCTACGAAATTGACGTACTTATGCCAACGGTCGCAGACCTTGATGCCTTTGTGCCCATATTTTGAATAACCATAGTGGCCCGGCTTATGGCATCGGCCGATCATCAAACGCCATTGCTGATAGAGCGGCCGATTTGATTTACTTATATTTTTGTCCCGCTGACATTCGATACACGTTCTGTTCGACGTAAAGCGTTCCGCAATATGCCCATTATGACAGGGCTTGCCGGTAAAATATCTATCGCTGGTCATGCCTCGCTATATGCCAACTACAGACTTCCGACAAGCCCAGTCCTATCTAACCCTCCCCCCGCTCAAGGGCGCGGCCGCGTTTGATGGCGGCGAGCACGGTGGCATGCAGATCGTCTGCCTCATGATCATAGATCACGGAAGCAGCTTCGGCCTCATCCGCATCCACCGGCTCGGGCAGCAGGGCAAGGCATTGGTCCGCCTCGTCGGAGAACGGACCCTGCCGCGCTGAAACGAACTGGAGAACGTCGCGGAGCATGGATGATTGGTCATCCGTCAGTGCCACCGAGCTCTTTGCATTTTCTGCAAATTGCTCAGGTGCAACGTTTACAGTTTCTGTAACGGTTGCCCGATCCGACAGGGCTTCACGTAGGATGGCCCACGGATCACCACAGTCGTACGCAATGACCTGCCGATAGGTCAGGCCCGACAGCCCGACATACTCGTTGCGAACGACCGGAGTGCATTGCAGGGCGCGCGTGATCGCCTTCCGCAGCCTTTCCACCTCCGGCCCCACCTCACTCGGGCTTGGCGCTGGGTGGGGCTTAGCGGGCGATTTCGGCGTGTATGCGAACACCCTGCCCGGCGCTGGATAGCCCTCCGCATAGTGCGTCGCCCACGTATAGGGATTTGGGATTGTCGCACCTGTTGCCAGCAGGACAGGTCCACCGTCCCAATCGCTAGGAGACGCTTCCCCGCCATGCCAGCGGACCATGCCTTCTGGTATAATCGGCTCATGCTGGCGGATCATGCTGCCGTCTCCGATGTGGCGACGCAGCGCTGCTCGGCGAGGCAAGCGTAGCCTTGGATGTCATGCCAGTTGTCGACGTATTCAGGGTCGCCAGACAGGATGCGTGCCTGCTTGTCGGCAATGACGGTCAACGCCTGCTTCTTGTCAGCGGATAAGCGCTGCCAGCCCGGTGCCAAGCGCATCACATCCTGAATACCCTGCGCGATCATCGCGTGATCGGTAAAGTCACCATAGCGCGAACCACGCTCGGCCAACGTCGCTTCAATCTCACTCATGCCCCATTCTCCAATTCGAAACGGTCTGCGGCGAGGGCGTCTGCCGCGATGTTAGATGCTTCACAGCAATCCCGGTCAGCAATCTCCCGCAGCGCCGCCTCGTACACCGCCAGCCGTTGGAGTTTGGCAGCTTTACGCTTGCGGTAGGCGCGGGCGTGGTCTGCTTGGGTTTTCATGCTCGCACCTGAGCAGCGCGAATGACCCGACATGCGTCCTGCGCAACTTCACGGATGAAGCCCGGCGACGCGCTGTGTCCCATCTCCGCCAATTCCTCAAGCCTGCCAACAATGGTGGCGTTGATGCGTGCAAAATCGGCAGCGCGTTGTTCAGCCAAAGCCAGATGCTGCTTATGCTGAGATTCACGCTCGGCACTGATGGACAAACGCGCTTGCGGGTGAGCAACAGTATACGTCATTTCAAAATCCTTATTGCTTTTCTACCCCGAACATGACGCCATATCGCCATCCCGTCAACACCCATCACTAACTTTTTCTCACCCCACAACCACGGCAGGGGGAGGGGTTAGCGCGGGGACTTGCGTGTCTTGGCTTCCCTATAAACCTCAGGATAAGGCACTAATCCGCCTTCGCGGCACCGAGCAACATACATCGCCCGCTTTTCCTCCATCGTCCAATCCGTCCTTGTCACTACTTGCTGCCAGTCCATTACTACGTCTCCATATAGCTCGCCCGCAACCGCCACCATCCGTCACAACGCAGCCGCTGCAACGACCGCCGTGGTGCGATCATTGCCTGATGGCTTGGGGGTAGCCATGTGCCGTCTCGGCAGTCGCGGGTGGGGGAGCGGCGGGTGGTCATTTGGCCCTCCCCAACCAGCTCCGGATATACCAGCCAGCGTACTCAGCATCGACATCGTACTTCGCCGCGAGCCTGGCCACGTCAGCCTTCACCAGCGCCGTGTCAGGGGCTTTCATCATGTTGATGAGGAATGGTGTTAGCCCCTGATCGGTCATTGCTTAGCGCCTAAAATGCGAGATCGTCGTCTAGATCCTCGAACGCGGCTCGACCCTCCGTATTCGACTGCGTAGCGCTGCGGTTGTCGGCGCCATCGACGCGGCCGTTGCCAGCGCCACCGTTAGGACCATCCAGCATCGTCAGCACGCCGCCGAACCCCTGCAACACGATCTCCGTGCTGTACTTGTCCTGGCCACTGCTGTCCTGCCACTTCCGGGTCTGAAGCGCGCCTTCGATATAGACCTTGCTGCCCTTCTTCAGGAACCGCTCGGCAACGCCCGCTAGACCTTCGTTAAAAATCGCCACCGAATGCCATTCGGTTTTTTCCTTGCGCTCACCGGTGGTCTTGTCCTTCCACGACTCCGACGTTGCGATGCGCAGGTTGACGACCTTGTTGCCGTTGCTGAAGCTGCGGCTCTCGGGATCGCGCCCCAGGTTGCCGACGAGGATTACCTTGTTAACCGAACCAGCCATTACATCCCACTCCCTTCAATCTGCTTTACGATCCGCTTGATGGAATCCTTATCCACAAACAGCGTGGTCCCTGTGACCAACTCAACCTTCGCCCTTCCATCCATCCCAGGGGGATAGATCATCGTCACGTGTCTTTCCGCGATGTACGTTGTGAAACCGGTCGCAGCCGTTATCGAAATCATCTTCAATCCTTCCATTGAGAAACTGGTCATCCGGCCCGGACAGGTGGACAGGGTATATATACCCCTGTCCGCCCTGTCCGACCTGTCCGGAATTTGGCGGACACCCTGTCCGGACACCCTGTCCGGACCTGTCCGGAACTACTTAATTCTCCAGACAAAATCCTCATAAACCCCAATGATTCCAAGGGCTTGGAGCTTTGTCTTGTACCTGCGATACATTCGGTCGGCAGTGTCCGCCGCCTTGTCCGGATCATGCAGTGCGGCAACTGTCCGAGACTGCCATTCGGACAGGCGGCAAACACGGGTTTCAAAGCCGAATGTGAGGGCCTTTTCTGGTACGTTATGCCCCTTGCTGGCACCGGTATCGGCTAGGGTCTGACACAGCATTTCAAACGCCACGCGCTGACCATCGGACAGCTTGTCCGACCGCTTGTCCGTCATAATCTGACTATCGCTCGCGACGACGACACAGGACGTCACCGCGCGACCCTTCTCGTCCTCACCTAGCTCGACGACCTTCAAATCGAATACGACAGGCTCAGCAGGCTCAGCATCCTTCTGCTTCGTCACCTTAGCCTGCTTGGGCCCGCCCTTGTCCTCAACCAGAATAATCGTGTCACAAGCGCCCCACAAAGAGCCGTGACCGCGAGGCGTTTCGTTGGTGCTGTCCTTGGGCCTGTGGTGGATGACCATTGTCGAGCATGCGAACTGACGTTGGAGGCGCCCGACATTGTTGACATAGGCTACCATGTCAGTGCCGATTTCATCACCGCCGCCAAACGTACGGGCGAGTGTGTCTACCACGATCATAGCGATTGGCAGATTGTAGCGCTGCGCCGCCTGCTCGATTGTGGCCCTCAACGCATCAATATCCCCGTCATCTTTCAACAGATTGACCTCAACGGGAATAAGCGCAAACGGCAGCTCATTGACTAGGTGATGCTTTCGGAACGCAGCGACGCGCTGACGCAAGCCGCGCTGTCCTTCCGCACCGATGTAGATGACCAGCCCCTGCTCAACGTCTCGATCGCGCCACGCCCTGCCGCCTGCGATATGCATGGCCATATCAAGCGCGAAGAAACTTTTGCCGCAGCCTGGATGGCCATAAACGAGGCATAAGCCTTCGCTCGGTATCAGGTCATCAACCAGCCAATTGGCCTCAAGCTGAGCGTCGATCTGGTCGAACCATTCGAGTGGCAGCATTTTCGCCATGCCAGTTTCGGCGTCGATGCTGTCCGCGACGACCATCATACCGTAATCTGGCTCATCGTCCGGTTGCAGCCATTCCGGCATTTCCTGCCAGCCGGGATCCTGATCGTCGCCGCGGAAATTACCCTGCACGACGTTAGAGCCGCGCTGTTCTTCGCCTAACACCCGATACGCCTGCTTGTGATCGCCACCATGCTTGTAATGGACATAAAGGTCATAGGCATCACCGAAACACCCAGACCGGCATTTATAGCCCAAGCCGGATGCCGCATCGCTTTCCGATAGGCTGACCCATTTGCCCTCGATGATGCGGGTTGCGAACGTTTCACCCGACTGCTGAGGTGAGCGCCAATCTTCGGGATTTCGAGGACTCTGGGCATAATCGCAGATGCGCAACATCGTTTCGACGCTGTGCGTTGAATTAAAGACCTCGATCAACGACCGGCCGTCTTGCTTCTTTGCCGCTTCAAAGCGCAGTGCAGCAGCACGGCGAAGCGTCTCGCGCTCGGCGTCATCAGCAGCACGCTTTTGTTTCAGGTGCGCAATGCCCCCTGCCACAGCGCCAGCTTTAAGGCTCAACCCTTGGCCAATGGACTGGACTGACTTGTAGAAAAGAGGGTTGCCGGCAGCGTCACGCAATGCCGAACCATCTTTATAAGCGGCGGGAACGTTGGGAAGATAGATGGGCTGTCCAGCTCGCGATAGCGCCTTATCCGTTGGCACCCCGTTCGCATCAAGATAGGTAAAAAAAGCTGTCTGCGCATCGAACCAATCTTCGAACCCGCATGGGGTATCCAAAGGAAGAATGGCCCGCCACCGCTGATCTCCATCGCGAGAGTGCGCGCTAGAATATATCAGCCAAGCCGCACCACCCGCAAACGCTTCAACCGCCTGCTGCACCTGCTCAATCGACAGGTTGCCCTTATCAATGTCGGCGGCGAGCGTGACAAATGAGCCGTGCTGCCGCTGCGCATCATGCGACCGCGCATCATAGGAGTTATAGCTGGATGGGAGAAAAGCGTTGCCGGACATCTTTAGCTTAGTCTGCGGCTGCATCGCGAAAATCTGAGCCAGCGTGATCGTTTTATAATCTTCGCCAGTGTCGATATGGCTGTCGTGCTGCCCTGCAAAAACCGTGACGCGGTGCGTCATCCATGGCTGGGAATCTGCTTTCGGCGCCGCAAGTGTCATGCTTTTTCCAAACCACGTACAGCGATCTGCGCAAAAGTCTCAGCGCATGACAGCAGACCGCTTTCGTACATGGTGAGGATCATCGACTTCTGATCGGAAACGGTATCCGCCATATCGACGCAACGCAACAAAACCGTCCGCACCGACGACCTGAAGGGTTGCGGCAGACGGTCTTCGGGCGTATAATTGTTCATGTCAGAGGCTCCTTTCCAGCCGATGATAGGGCGGGTTGAGTGTAGCAAGCACTCCCCGCCCGCCCATCATAACAGATATGTTAAGCAGTGCAAGGCTAGCGCACACCCGGCACCGGCGCCCCAACCGACCGTAACCAGTTGCAGCAAACCTCGGTGGTACGAAAGATGCCGCACGGATAGCCCATAGCGACCAGTCGGTTGAGACATTCGATCTGTGCCGCTGAGGGATCGCCCTTGCCGTCCTTCCACTCAGGGAACGCGACACCCGGTATCCAGGCGTCGCACACATCGCCCTCCCAAAGACAGCCAGTGTCAGGAAAGCCTGTGTAAAGCCCCTCGGCCTTAACCTTGGTGCGGCCGGCGTTGCTGGCGATGTGCGTACCGTTAGGCACGGCAAACACCAGCACCTTGCCGGCGCACATCCGCATATGCGCCACCCATTCCTTCTGCCGCGTGTATTCGCTCGCTTTGCCTTTGTCCTTCGGCTCGACAAATACGCGCGGGTCTAGGTCGGGGTAAAGTGCGCCATCTAGGGCATCAATTTCGGTAAAGTCGATCACAGCGCTGCCCACATCAAAAATGCGATAAGGCAAATCGTAATCAACATGTCGCTGCTGAATATGATACTGGGTAACGCGCGTCGCCGATAAATGCGATGCACATGCCTATCGAAATCATCCATTGGCCGACCTCCTAAGCCGCTCTTTCAGCAAAGCCGTATTAGCTTCCCCAACCGACACCCCGGCATGAGACGCGGCCAATTCCTGCGCCGTCAGCCGTTCAAGCGCCGCATCCGTGCAACCCGCAATGAGCATGTTGAAGGCGAGTCTCCCCGCCTTCTGTGTCATGGGTTTGCTGCCGTAGGAGCGGACGGGTGGGCGGCTCATTCGACTACCTTGTATGCGATCATATCAACCGCATCCCAATTATGCGCCCAGGCCCGGCGTAAGGGCAGTGTCCGGTAGGTATCCTCATCCGGCCACTGACAGCGGACTTGAACAAGCGCGTTACGATCGACCGGGCATTCTCCACCCGGCCAATACATCCATCCCGCGCCCATTTGCGTAAAAGGTTCTGCATAAGGTGCTGACATCACCCGCCCTTTCTCGTTAGGAAATCTGCCGGCAGCGTTACCCGTCGCCGTTTAGCCATCTCGGCCACCTTTACCCGCCACCGCCAAGGGATGCCGCGCGCCTTCCAGTTGCGGATGCTTGACGGCGTTTGACCAACGATGACAGACAGGTGTGCGATGCCGAGTGCTTCTATGATTGAGGCGTCAGTCAATGGACTGGTCCCGAATAGCATCATCAAGATTTTCAATGGCGTCCAGCATTTCTCTAGCTAGCTGGTACGCCGTTGTGTGAAATTGAAGCACAGTACTTATATCGTTGATAGTGTCATAGACTGCCATCAGTCGATCATCTGCCCATCCGTTCATGCCCCATCCTCCACCACAACGCCGTCCGCGTCGATGACCTCGTCATCGTCAGCATCGGGGATGTTCAACGCATCCAGCTTCGTAGCGTAAGCAGTCATAACCTGCGTGTGTAGATCGGGCTTGCCGGTTGCGAGCTTGCCTAGCGCCTTCTCAGCGCCCCGCTGCAAGCTATCCAGTGCTTCCACGCTGTCCGCGACCTCGACCGCTGCGATATGCTCAGCGGCCCACTCCTCGGCCGTCTGACGGCCCTTCTGCGGGGTGGACGCGGCAACCTGCATCGGCTCAACCTTGAACGGCTTCTTGTTGGCGCGCGTGGCCGTCAGAGCTAGCACGATAGGCGCCTGCATGTTGGTCATATGCGAGATGCGAATGCCGCCGACCTTTAGTTTGCCATAGGTGACTTCAGGGTCATTGTAGAGCCGCATCGACCGCCCGACATATTCCTTGGCGTCCGGCCCCCATATAGCGACAATGACGCGGCGCATCGATTTGCACGGACGAAACGCTTTGTCGTTGCCTTCGAAATAGATCGACACCGGCTGTTCCGCGCCTTCGCCAAAACGCACGTCGCGGATGGTGATGTCCATTGTCTCGCCAGGGCCGAAGTCGTCGGCGTTGATCTGATCGGATTTGGCAACGATGGTTGCAAGCATATTCATAGGTCTTCTCCTAGACGTACATTTCTTGTTCGATGACGCGCTCTGTCTCGACAAGGCGCAGATCAGAGGCGAGGGTATCACGGTATTGCTGGATCATCGCTGCCATGCGTTCTTCCGCATCAGCAACCATTTCCAGAATGGCTTTGCAGACCTTTTCGTCCGGCCAGATCCGCAGGGTAATCATGGGGAGCCCGCCGCTGTAGGACGTAAAATCCCACCATTGCCGCTGCGTAACGATTAGCGAGGATTGTACCTGGAAAAGGAAGTCTGCCGGCATCTCGCGCGTCATGATCGTTTCGATCTGGTATTTCTGTTTCCGGCTCTTGCACTCCCAGCCGCCGTCCTCGCCACTCAGTCCGTCTGGCGAGCATCCGAGCGTGAACCCCCACTGATCGTTGGTCACGAAGCCGCCATCCGTTAGCGGGCCGTATTCGCGCTCATAGATGATGCGGGCGCGGGCTTCGTCTACGTGGCCTCGTTCGGTATCCCAGCCGCTGAAGCTAGGTTCGACATACTTGCTGATACGTTGCGCCACCAACTCGTACAGGTGAGCGCGGGCCTTATCGTTTTTCGCGATGGCCAGCGTTGGGGTCATGATCAGTTTGACTTCGCTGCCGGTCAGCAACCCGAGGCGGGCATTGTGCCACTCCTCGCTGCCCTGTATAAGGTCGTTGTGATAGGTGATTGCCATGATGTCTCCTTCTCATTGGCAGTCACCTGTCTAGCCCAGTTTGGGACGCTATGCAACAGCTAAAGCGACACGGCGCGGGACATTCAATGTCCCATGCACCCACAAAAAAAGGCCCCAGGAACCACCCGGAGCCTAAGCGATGTGTGGGGGTGTTAGCGTTCGGCGCGATGGACCGGGTCGCCCTGATAATCTTGTACGACATCACATCGGGCGCAATAGCGATATGCTTTTATCGGCTCGTATGTCGGCGCGGCGTTAGAATCGCACACGGGCGGCAAAGTTATCCGCGCTGGTACGTAAGGACCCCATATATGGCCGGTCGCTACACACCATGCCGGATCGCTCTGTGGTACGTCATACAAGCGCAACCGGGCCAATAGGTGCTCGCCCTCGTACCAGCTCGTAGGAACGTGACTCATATCTTCACCCCCCGAAACACTCGATCCAACACCCCATCATCCGCCCCAGCCACAACCAGCAACGCCGTCATCAACCGCGGATCCTTCGTCTCACCAGCCACAGCATTCAGGCATTCCCGCACCACACGCGCATTCCTGACACGCTGCGATGCGAGATAAGCCGATACGGCTTCGTCGGGGTAGTTGGTGGTGATCATGCTACAGCCTTCCAAGCTGAGCGTTCTACTTGTTCGGTCCAGCGCTGTAGCTCTTGATCGCAAGCGTTGCACCAGAGGCACAGCCGGCGGTCGCCATCAATCTGCCACCGCGTTTCGTCGCCAATGAACACGCGGGTGTGCTCAGGATCTATCGCGCACCGGCCGATGACCGAATATCGGTGCCAGAAGCCTTCGACTTCAGTCAAGTGCTGTGCCCAATCAGGAACGTGCGCGAACACAGTGGCAGACTTGCCGCCCGTCAAGACACCCCACAGACGCGAGCCAGAAAACCAGTTCTCATCGACTTCCTTGCGGCCAATATACAGACCTCCATCCTTCCAACGGTAAACCAGTGGAAGATCGTTCATCCAGCGCTTGTTACGGGTCAGCCATTTGCGAAGGTTTGGGCTGTATTTATCGCCTGTGAGTTTCCAAGGTTCTGTAGTCATAACAGCCAATCCAGAAGGCAGGTGACGAGGTAGCCGATCGCGCAGGCGGTTAGCGCCAGGACGACGGCCAGTGATAGCCAGAAGGCTAATTCGGTTAGGAGGCGGGGTCGGGTCATTGCGGTGCCTCGGGGAGGGGCATCCAGTGGGTGGGTGCGTCATCAGCATCTTCTTTTCCGTCGAGGGGAAAAAAGAACATGCAGGACGCGTTGCCGAAATCGGCGTCTAATATCCCCCATCGTTTTGCAGCATATCCGCCAACGCGAGCGACGTGCATGCTACGATCCCGTCGCAAGACCAGTACCGCCTCATTGTAAGGCGCCGTCTCAATAGGTTGCCACTGCGTCACGACCACACCCCCCTATCAACCTGTTCCACGGTGCGCCCAGGATATGGGAACATACCTACAGCAGCACGCGCCGGTCCTTGCTCGTGTTTCCTGAAGACACCTACCGCCGCCACCTTGAGCTGGTATCGGTGCTTGACCGATCGTACCAGCGACGGGAGACAGCCAAGATGATTGGCAATTTGGCGCGTGTTCCAGTCGGGATGCGCCTGATGCGCGGCGATGATGCTGGCCTTGCGGCCACCGTAGCTGTATCTCACGCCGCCACCCCATGCCGAGCTTCCCACGCTGCCATAGGTACAGGCATGACCTGCCCAGCACGGATCTGCGCCTCAAGCAGACGCTCACAGCCCTCCAGCGAGGCACCCGCCTGGACATCGACGCACAACATGGCACCAGCGGCTCGCGTGGAGTGGCTGATAGGCTTGCGGATACCGGCGTGGATCAGCTGGCTGATACGCTTGTGCAACGGATGCACGTTGATTGTGTAGCCCATGTCCTTCAGTTCGAGCATGGCGGATTCCGCGCTTTGCTCCATGACGAGTTCGTCAATCAGATATTGCGGGGGGTACATGTTACTTGTCCTTATCCGGATTGGTCCGACGCATGATTTCTGAGAAAGCGGCAGCAACGACGATCGATATGAAAACCCAAACAACGATGATGCTCAATGCAGTTTTCAGCATGTCACTCTCCTATGTGTTTTATCGTTGCAGAAGATCGTTACGCCTCATCCTCCCAAGGCACGCTGAGCAGGTACATGAACCCGATCAGCAGACATCCGGCCATGAAGGCGAGGATGGTTAGCAGGGTGTCGATTAGGGTCATGCCATCAATTCCTTTTCTAAATCGTGGAACCGCGGCTGACGCTTGCCCTTGGTGCGAGCCAATAGATCCAAGCTGTGCCAGTAGATCTTAGGCACACCGTTTTTGCGCCAGTTCTGCCAGCCTCGCGGACTTAGGTTGTAATGGGTGCAGATCGCCGCTTTGCCGATCGCGTCGAGTGCCGAAGCGTGAGGGTGTTTGTCAGCCATGCGCATCATATGCGCCTATCGGCCGGTGCGCGTCAACAAAAAAAGTGCACATCATGCGTTGACAGTCCGCAAGATATGCGTCTACAAAGGCTTCAACAAGGAGACACGCAAATGCCCCACCTTCTCACCGCAGCCCAAACCGCCGAACTGATCGCCGACCACAAGCGCAACATGGCATCACTCCGTGCGACCGGCGCGTTCGCCAGGTATGGCAGCGCACTGCGCGGCACCGGTGATGTGCAGCGGGACGAGGCAGATGCCTTTCGTGCAGCTCCGGTGTGGGGTGCGGGGCTGTGAGCGGCGACTACATGCCGGTTCCGCAATTGGCTTCGGGCATGACGCTGCGCGACTGGTTTGCTGGTCAGGCATTGTCTGGCTTCGCCGCAAACAAAGAATTCCTTGATGCGCTTTCGATTCAAGCGGATCAACTGGACCTTACCCACGAGGCAGCGCTGGCTAAAGCCTGCTTTCAACAAGCCGACGCCATGCTTGCCGCCCGCGGAGACGCAGCATGATCCTCGATATCCCCACCAACGCCGACATCATGCGTTCCGTCCATGATGCACAGGCGCGGCTCGGGCTGGAACCTGAGTTTGCTTTCATCCACCATTCGACCACATTCGATGTCGAGTACCGCGCAGCACGTCGCGCGCTCGATGCAATTCGACAGGAGCTAATCTGATGGAGCCACGTATCACAAAACGCGCCAGCTTTGGCGTTAAGAAGACTGGCTATGACGCCCTCCACAAGCCCAACCTCTCGCAGTGGCAGAAAGAATCGATGAGCGATCTCTACCCCATGGAGCATCATGGCGATCGACTGCCTCATGAGAGCGGCCTGCTCCACGTAGGCGTGATCGAATTTGCGGTTCTTGCGGTCATTGTCGTCGTGACTGTCGTTATCGGGATCTCGCTGTGATGACCGCCGCAAGCAACGAGGTGGCGGCGGTGATCCAGGCGGATCGGGATGCTGCTGCGGATTACGCGCTGGCGTCTGAACCGAACGACACGGCTTTTCCCTATGATGTACGACGCGGCTATCTGGACAAGGCCCCTGTCGTCCAAGCCTTCGCCCGCCACCGCATCGCCTACTCCGATCCCCGCCCGGTTGCGGAAGGTCTGCGGGAGGCGGAGCGTATTCAGACTCTGGAAGCCGCATTGGCGAGTGTGCAGGTAAACCTGATGCGCGATCCGTCACGCGGAGAGGCCGTAGGCGAATTTGCCGCTGCTATTCTGCGAGGATCAACGTTGATCGAAGCGATGATCTCGGCTGACACCCGCTTCCCTGCCGCCACCCATAGCCCCGCACCGATGGCGGGGGAGGGCTGGGAAGGGCCTGCATATGAGTATGGTGTGACGTGGGGGCCGGATGAGGCTCATCCGGATCGCCTCACCAACGCGCGTGACCAGGGAATCCGCGAAGCAGCGGACGCTGTAGTAGCTTACGCCAAGCGAATGAACGATGCGGGCAAAGAGGCATCGTTCGTTGATGCGCACCGGGCAATTATTGCTCTCTCGTCGTCGTTAGCCGCCGCCCACCCTTCGACGCAGGAGGGTTCGCGATGAGCCGCCAAGTCTGGAAATTCCCACTAGGCACGATGTCGATTGTCAACGTGCCGTTGACCGCCCGTGTCGTTCTGGTGGCGCTCGACCCGGCGACCGAACAGCCAGCGATATGGTTGGAGGTCGATCAGAGCGCTCCTAAAGTTGACCGCGCGTTCGGCATCTTCGGGACTGGCCATCCGATCGAGGGCGACGGTGGTTTCCCATCACCTCTGCACGTCGGTTCCGTCGTCCAAGGCCGGTTCGTCTGGCATGTCTACGAACTGCGCGACGCCACCAATCATCAGGACCCCACAGCATGACCTCTTCCCCCACCCCCGCTGTGCTGCCCGATGCGCGGGCGCGGACCCGTGCGGTATCAGAACGACTGGTTGCCGAAATGCGCCGTGTCGCCCGTCAGGATGGGTGGGCGCTCGCCGTGCATGGAAGCATGTCGCGAGACCTCGACCTGATCGCAGTCCCCTGGACCGATCAGGCGACCGACGAGACAGCTTTTGTCGAGGCGATGCGGGCCTCCATGGCTCGCACGCTGGGCGGTATCGCGCTGATCGGCGCGGGCGAAGATGGCCGGACACCCGGCGTCAAAGCAAAGCCGCATGGTCGGCGGTCGTGGACGATCCATTCGACCAGTGAGCAGCTTGTGGAGACCGAGGCGGGCGCTCACCCTTACATTGATCTCTGCGTGCTCGACTTCCGTGTCGGTGCCGCGTTCGACTCCGATTGGGCGGGTGACTGGCAGGGTGATACGCTGAGCGAACGAGCGCGGAGCATGGCGGCAATTCGAGTAGCAGCGACCGCCACCCCGCCCGCGAGCGATGCCGCGGTTCCGGCGGCAAAGGACGCCGCTGAAATCAAGAAGATCGTCCGGTGGATCGACCAAGCCATCGAACGGGCGAAAAAGCACGGCACCACCGAAGGGATTTGGCTGTTCGCAAGCCAATGGCGCACGGTTCGCAGCGTTCTCGCCGCAGCCCCCAAGGTCGCGAGCGATGCCGCCCAAGCTGAAATAGAACGGCTGCGCGGCTTGCTGGTCGATCCCGGTTCACCCCCGTGGGAGGACGCGCGGCGCGTGTTGGTAGCTGAATTGCGGAAAGCGGGGTTTGATAAGCGCGCCGAGCGTGTCGCAGAAGCGCAGCCAGAGCTGATCCCCTCGGATATCACGCTCAACCTGATGGCTCATACCAAGGTCGCGAGCGACACCGGGGCGATAACGCCGGAATGGTGTCTGCGAATGGCGGAGTTGGAAGCAGGGCAGGAGATTGGGGCGGGTGCGCTGGATCACCCGCTGCGCACCAAATGCGAGTTGCCGCCCGCCGGTCGGGTATGCATCCGCACGCCGGGGCACGACGGCCCCTGCGCTGCCGTCGCGAGCGACACCGGGGCGGGGTTCAGTGAGCAAGCATGGGAGGAAGCAGTCCGCGAGACGGACCGGCACTGCTACGAACTCGACATCACGAATGCCGATCATATCGTTCTGTGGCTTGAGCATCAGTTGAACGGACATGTCGGCCCGCTGGCGTACATCGCTTGCCGTATTCTAGACGCACACGAAGCAGCCCTAGCCACCCCCATCGATGCGACGGGCGCGGCGACGGGCGGCGGGGAAAATAAGGTGACTGATGCTCACCTTAACGCCACCACCCCCGGCGGGGACTTGCTGGAACAGGCGGCGAGGGATGCCCACGAACAGGGGTACAAAGAGGGCTTTGAACAAGGGACTCTGTCTGCCCTCAAGCCCGCTGGCGACGGGGGTGAGGCATGAGCCATTGGGAAACGACCGGCGCGTCTGACGAATGGTACACGCCTGCCTACGTGTTTGAGGCGCTTGGCGAGACGTTCGACTTGGACGTTGCAGCACCTGGCGATGGACCGCCGCATGTCCCGACTTCGCGTTGGCTGTCGACCGCTGGCCTTGTTGCCGACTGGCGCGGCTTCGTCTGGATGAACCCGCCCTTTGGTGGTCGCAACGCGCTGGGGCCTTGGCTCGACAAGTTCTTCGCCCACGGCAACGGTATAGCGCTGGTTCCCGATCGCACTTCGGCACCTTGGTTCTGGGCGGCATGGACGCGGGCAGATCGCGTGCTGTTCACTCGCAAGATCCGGTTCCTGCGGCCAGATGGCAGCGAAGGTGTCAGCCCGTCGAACGGGACGGCCCTGTTCGCGGCTGGTGATCGAGCGGTCGTTGCGCTGGAGCGGGCCGCTGCCGCTGGTCTAGGCATCCTCGGGCAACCTCTTCGGAGCATCGCAGCATGAGCCCGCCCATGACCACCGACGCTGCAGCGATCTGCGCGAACTCGCCGCGCGATACCGGCATCGAAAGCGCCATCCGCATTGCCGTGTGGAATGCCTGCAAAGCGCGCGGGATGAGCCAAGACGGATCGATCCAGCTTGTCGCGCAGACGTTGGCTGATCCGAATCTTTCCGCCGCATTACGTAGCCGTGATGCGCTGATAGCAGCTGAGGAAGCCTGTCCGCTTTGCGAGGGCAAGCCCTTGCCCGCCGGCATGGGGTGCATCGCTGGCTGCCGCGACGGCGTCGTGCTGGTCACGAGCGCGAACGTCCTTCGCAACGTCAAGCCCTTGCTGGAGCGCACCGCCGGAGCGATAGTGGAATGGGAGGTTTGGCAAGACGATATGCCGGTAGCCACCAGCACCAGCGAGGCTGACGCGCTGCACTATCTCATGGTCTATGGCCAAGACGGGCCGGTGAAGCTGATCCGTGTTGAGCGGACCGAGATCGTTCGCGCCGCCCTCCAGCAGAACGACGAAGGGGAGGCGGCATGACGCGTATCCCGACACGCCCGCTGTGCGAACGGTGCCGCCGCTATATCGGTATCAACAGCGAAGTGGATGACGATCTGTGGATCGAGCTTTTCGGTGCGACGCACGGCCCAGGCTATATCTGCGCCGACTGCGTTGCACGAGCCGCTGACGAGCGATTGATCGACTGGACGGGCAAGCTCCGGTTCGTGCCGCTTAGTCTGGCCGCTCAGATTCGGTTGCAACGGAACGACGAAGGGGTGTTGACCCCACCCACCCCCAACAAGGATGAGGCGCGATGATGGAATGGCAGGACATATCGACCGCACCGGCTGCGACCGGGCTAGGCGACAAGCGTATCATCGTCGTTGGCGGCTACATAGCTGAGCCCGAAATTGCGCTTCCTGATGGCGACTGGTGGAGGATGCGCAAAGCTGAAGGCGGGATCACGCCGACTCATTGGATGCCGTTACCCCCACACCCCGCAAAGGACACTGACGATGGCGAGTGAGGCTGAACTGCTGGCGTTGGGCGATCGGGTGGTGAATGAAAAGGCAACCGATGCCCTGACGATGGCCATCATCGAGTTGGATTATCACACGCCCGGCGGCATCGGGCTGAGCGTGAATTATGATCCGCTTATGTGGATGGAGCGGAATGGTGCAGACCCGCTGACATCGACCGACAGCGCCATGGCAATCATCCCGCCGGGGTGGTTCACTCGTTTTGCTGCCGAGGATCGTCATTCGCGCAGTTGGCGATGGGAATTGCGGGGCGGCTACGGCTGGGATGTCGGGGTGCGTGCACCAACGCAGGCTCAAGCGATTACTGCTGCTGCCCTACACGCGCATTCTGTCGTCGCCCGAGCCGCCACCATGGGAGGCAGCGATGATTGAGGTGAGGCAGGACGACATAGACTGTTTTGATGAGGTCTATGGCAACATGGAGACGCATCTAGCGGACTTCGACGTGAACGAGTTGAAGATGGCCTTCGCACGATGTCGCCAGCAAGCCGAGGATGCGATGCGGGAGCGTGTAGACGACCTGAGATTGGCGGCGAAGCGTGTTGATCGAAAATATGGCCACTACGAGGACGGCGAACCTTGCGATTGGTCGGAGTGGCAGGATTTGCGCACCGCCATCCGCGGCATCGACGCCGGTGGGGAGGATCAGGCGGATCCTTCAGGATAACTGAAGCTATCCGCCAACCCCTCGACCCAATCCAGATACTGATATGCCACCACCTGCTGGGTGAACGTTGGGCTGACCTTCTTGGAGGTGCCGCCCGCGTCCACCCAAACGGACCACTGGCCGTCATGCAGTTTGACATAAGCCCGACCGCCTGCCGGGATCTCCGGCGGTAGCTTGCCTAGCAGGCGGTCCAGCTTGCTCACTTGATACCCAAGACCTTCAGCAGCAGCGAGCCGATCGTTTCGGCTTTCTTGCTGACGGTCGAATTGAACACGTCCTGCACGAACGCGCGGCCGATGTCCTCGACCTCCTTCAGGCCCTTGGTGATGCCACCAGCCTTGAGGGCATCAACCAGCAGCGGCAGTGTGTTGACGACAACCGCTTCGAACTTCTCGGGACCGCTGAGCGTGCTGCTGGTGAGCGCTTTGATGTCCGCAGCTACCGCAGCGCCGACTTCGGTGTTCTTGAGGGCTGCAATGGCCTTCTGCGCGTCCGTCAGCTCGATGACGACGGCGATGTTCTTCTTGCTGAAGATGCCTGCGATTTTCTTGAAGATGCTCATGCTCTTTACTCCTTGGGTGTCGTGACGTTGATATCGCCGCTGTCGGTAGATGCGGCTGGTGCGCGCTGCGTCGGAATGCGCAAGATGCCAATCAAGCCGCCGGTGATGGTGCCCAGACCGAAGACTTCAGCTTTGCCTAGCAACTCCGGCACCATAGCCGCAGCGATGATTGCAATGGCGAACACTAGGGCCAGTGTGAACAGGGTGGCCAGATAGGCGATAAGCTGTTCGTGGGCGCTCATGATCGATACACAGCTGCTTCAGCCGCACGGCGCCGCGTCAGGCCCGCCAGCACCTTGCCACTGGCCTTGTTCCAACGGGCAAACTCAGCGGCAGCACCGGCGTAGTCCCCAGCCTTGTGCTTCTTGATGAGCGTGGACGATGCGAGCGCACCTGTC
>Ga0182197_1000022_pt1 | contig 28968 bp, 25 predicted proteins | sample G5R1MG_37_FD_128397 | JGI IMG/M metagenome (GOLD analysis project Ga0182197, IMG submission 128397) | Switchgrass phyllosphere microbial communities from Michigan, USA - G5R4_MAIN_12SEP2016_LD1 MG | ecosystem: Host-associated > Plants > Phyllosphere > Phylloplane/Leaf | place: USA: Michigan...
ATCCTGCCGCTGGTCGCCGGGCTGCTGTTCACCGGCGTGGTCGAGACCATCGCCGCCGCGCGAGCGGGCGCCATGGCGCGGCGCACGCTGGTCCTGATCCTGGGCGTGCTGGCGGCCAGCGCCCTAATCGGCGGACTGCTGACGCCACTGCTGCTGCAGCTTTCGCCGGTGCCGGCCGGCGCCGCCGCCGCGATCGGTGCGCAAAGCGCCGATCCCGGCCCGGTGCCGAGCATGGGCGATTTCCTGACCTCGCTGATCCCGTCGAACATCGTCGCGGCCGCCGGCGCCAGCGCGATGCTGCCGGTGATCGTGTTCTTCTCGCTGCTGGCGGTCGCCTCGACCCGGCTGGCCGACGAACCGCGCCGCACCCTGGCGATGGTGTTCGAGGGGCTCGCCGGCGCGATGATGGTTGTGATCGGCTGGGTGCTGGCGGTGGCGCCGATCGGCGTGTTCGGCCTGGCGTTCGGCGTGGCGGCGGGCAGCGGCGGCGCCGCAATCGGCGCGCTGGCGCACTACATCGTGATCGTCGCCAGCGTGGGCGGCGTGGTGTTCCTGGGCGGCTACCTGCTGGCGGTCGCGGTCGGCAAGCGCTCGCTGTTCACGTTCGCGCGCGCCATGCTGCCGGCGCAGACGGTGGCGCTGTCGACCCAGTCGTCGCTCGCCAGCTTGCCGGCGATGCTGGTCTCGTGCCGCCAACTCGGCCTGCGCGAGAACACCGCCGAGTTCTCGCTGCCGCTGGCGACCGCGCTGTTCCGCGCCACGGGCCCCGGCATGAACATGGCGGTGGCGGTCTATGCCGCGCACCTCACCGGCGTGACGCTGAGCCCGATGGTGCTGGCGGCAGGCATCCTCACCGCCTTCGCCACGACCTTCGGCGCGGTGTCGCTACCCGGTGCGATCAGCTTCGTGACCTCGGTCGGCCCGGTCGCCATCGCCATGGGCGTGCCGGTGGAGCCCCTGGCGCTGCTGGTGGCGGTGGAGATGCTGCCCGACCTGATGCGTACCATCGGCAACGTGACGATGGACGTGGCGATCACCAGCGTGGTGGATCGGCTGGACGGCGAAGCAGCGGTTGAGACAGTGCATTGACGACGGATTGAACTCGTCGACCCGGACTTGATCCGGGTCGACGCCGGCCTTCACGCCTCCAGTTCGACGTCCCAATAGAGCCAGTCGCGCCAGGTTTCGTGCAAGTGATTGGGCGGAAAGGCACGGCCGCGTTCCTGCAGCTGCCAGCTGGTCGGCCGGATCGGCGGGATCAGCGGCGGCATCTTCGCCTGCTGCGGGGTGCGCCCGCCCTTCTTCATGTTGCACGGCGCGCAGGCGGTGAGGATGTTTTCCCAACTGGTGCGTCCGCCCAGCCGGCGCGGCACCACGTGGTCGAAGGTCAAGTGCGCCGGGCTGCCGCAATACTGGCAACTGAACCGGTCGCGCAGGAACACGTTAAATCGGGTGAACGCCGGAAACTCGGATGGGCGCACATACTGGCGAAGCGCGATGACCGAGGGGATCTGCATCGTCCAGCTCGGCGAATGCACCGCGCGTTCATAGGTGCTGACGATGTCCACGCGTTCGAGCACCACCGCCTTGATCGCGGTCTGCCAGGGCCACAAGCTGAGCGGGTAGTAGGAGAGCGGCGTGTAGTCCGCGTTCAATACCAAGGCGGGACAGTCGGAGAGACTGCGGGAGGGATCTCCCTCCGCGCTGCGGAACCGGGCCGCGCGCTCGATCAGCTCCGACTTGAGCATGGCCTCCTGTCGCAGGCCGGCATTGCGGTTTGATGGCAGCGCATGGCTGCTGTTTCGAGCATCTGCGCGGGTTTGCGTCAAGTTCGGTGTGGGGTGGAAATCCACAGGTGATGATAGTTCGGGGTCAGTGGATAGGTTGCTGTCCCTTCCACAGCACTACATGCAAGATGCATTGCACCCGCCCCGCGCCACCGCCAAACCCCAGCCATGACCCACACCCGCTTCGCCCCCAGCCCGAACGGACCGCTGCACCTTGGCCATGCCTACGCCGCGATCATCGCGCACGACCTGGCCCGCGTCCAAAACGGCACCTTCGTGCTGCGGATCGAGGACATCGACGGCACCCGCAGCCGCGCCGAGTTCGTGGCCGAAACCTTCGCCGACCTCGCCTGGCTGGGTCTCGCATGGGACGGCGATGCGGTGTTCCAATCGCACCGGCTCGCCACCTATGCCCAGGCCGGCAAACAGCTGAAGGCCCAGGGCCTGCTCTATCCCTGCCGCTGCACCCGCGCGGAGATCATCGCCGCCGCCACCCGCATCGGACCCGACGGCCCGGTCTATCCCGGCACCTGCCGTCACCGCGAGGTCGATCCTGAGGGCGCCGCCTGGCGGCTCGACATGGCCGCCGCCACAGCGCTGGTGGGGCCGCTCGCGTGGGTGGACGAGATCGCCGGCCCCCAGCGCGCCACGCCCGAGATCTTCGGCGACGTCGTGCTGCTGCGCAAGGACCTGCCCGCCAGCTACCACCTCGCCGCCACGCTCGACGATGCCGCCGATGGGGTGACCCTGGTCACGCGCGGGATGGACCTGTTCGCCGCCAGCCATGTCCACCGCCTGCTTCAGGCATTGCTCGGCCTGCCGGTGCCCGCCTGGCATCATCACGGGCTGCTGGTGGAGGCGGACGGCCGCAAGCTCGCCAAGCGGCGCGGATCGCCGTCGCTCGGCGATCGAAGGCGCGCCGGAGAGGACGGGCCCGCGCTCGCCGCTGCCCTTCGGGACGCGCGCCTGCCCGCTGGTATTTCCCTGTCGCAAAGCCTACATTCGATCCCATGAACTACATCCTCATCCCCATCATCGGCGGCCTGATGATCATGGTCGTGGTCAGCCTCGTTCGCGGCATCGTCGCCTTCCTGCAGAGCACCAAGGTGGATCTCGAAAGCGATCCCGGCGCTACCGGGGCTACCCCGGCGCAGCTGATGCAGAACAAGATGATGTTCAACCGCATCAAGTATCAGGCGGCCGCGGTCGTCGTGGTCGCGCTGCTGATGGCGATGGCCAAGTAAGGCCTTGGTTCGACTCAACCGGATCTACACGCGCACCGGCGATGACGGCACCACCGGCCTCGTCGACGGTTCGCGCCTGCCCAAGCACGCCGCGCGGATGGAAGCGATCGGCGCGGTGGACGAGGCGAACAGCGCCATCGGCCTTGCCGTCTGCGCGCTGGTGGACACGCCCCACGCCGCAGCACTGACTCGGATCCAGAACGACTTGTTTGATCTCGGCGCCGATCTCGCCACGCCGGGCGACGACTTCACGCCCGGAGAAATGACGCTGCGGATCGTGCCGGCGCAGGTCGAGTGGCTGGAAACGACCATGGATGCGCTGAACGAGGACCTGGAGCCGCTGCGCAGCTTCATCCTGCCCGGCGGCAGCGAAGCTTCCGCCCGCGTCCACGTCGCGCGCGCAGGCACCCGCCGCGCCGAACGCGCCGCCACGGCGCTGGCGGCCGAGGACGCGGTGAACCCCGCCGCGCTCGCGTACGTCAATCGCCTGAGCGACTACCTGTTCGTGCTGGCCCGCGCGATCAATGCCGGCGCCGATGGTGACGTGCTGTGGGTTCCGGGACAGAACCGCTAGATTGCTGTCGCCGGGACACGGTCTACTCCTAACGTTAGTTTCCTCGTCGCCGCATCGTCGCTAGAGACCGCCCGAACATTCAAGCGGGAGAACACGGCATGCAGACAGTCGGGATCATCGGTGCAGGCATCATGGGGGCGGGCATCGCCCAGACCGTCGCCGGCAAGGGCATGGACGTCATCCTGTCCGACGTGTCCCAGGACCTGGCGGACAAGGGCAAGGCCGGCATCGCCAAGAGCCTGGCCAAGCTCGTCGCCAAGGAGAAGGTGACGCAGGCCGACGCCGACGCGCTGCTCGCCCGCATCACCCCGGTGGGTGACTATGCGACGATGACCCAGGCCGACCTCATCATCGAGGCCGCGACCGAGCGGGAGGACATCAAGGCGAAGATATTCGAAGCTGCCGGCAAGGTGCTGGGCGCGGACGCGATCCTGGCGTCGAACACCAGCTCCATCCCGATCACCCGCATGGCCGCCGGCTCGCCCGATCCGACGCGCTTTTGCGGGCTGCACTTCTTCAACCCGGTGCCGCTGATGGGCCTGGTCGAAGTGATTCCCGGCCTCGCCACCTCGCAGGACACGATCGACAAGATGAAGGCGTTCGGCGAGGCGCTGGGCAAGACCGTGGTGCTGGCGGGCGACGCGCCGGGCTTCGTGGTCAATCGCATCCTGTGCCCGATGCTGAACGAGGCGATCTTCGTGCTGGGCGAGGGTCTCGCCTCGGTCGAGGATATCGACGCCGGCTGCAGGATCGGCCTCAACCACCCGATGGGTCCGCTGACGTTGAGCGATTTCGTCGGCCTCGATACGCTGTACGAAATCATGAAGGTGTTCCACGCCACCACCGGCGATCCCAAGTACCGCCCCGCCCCGCTGCTGCAGAAGTACGTCGAGGCCGGCTGGTACGGCCGCAAGAGTGGCAAGGGCTTCTACGACTACTCCGGCGAGACGCCTGTCCCCTCACGCTGAGGTCGCCGGAACCGACTCCTTCGCCCGTGGGTTGCTGCGGGTGAAGGAGACATTCAGCATGATCGACCGCAACAACGACCTCGGCCGCGAGGACATCGTCCCCGAGCAGGAAGACGAAGAAACCCAGGCCCAGACCGTCGCCGACGAAGCGCTCGACGACACCGGCGAAGAAGGCCTGAGCGACAGCGAGAAAGTGCCAGGCGGCATTGAGGACTTCGACGCGCCGGACCTGGTCGACCGCATGAAGCAGATGGACAGCAGCGGCAACATCGACATGGGCGCCTTCGACGGCGAAGAGACCATGGACGATCTGGAAAACAAGTACGGCTCGCGCAACGCGGCCGACGAGGATTTCGCTGAAGACGATAGCTGAGGGTTGGCGGATTAACTCCGCTGCACAAACCTATGTACCTTGAACTTCGTCATCCCCGCGGAGGCGGGGATCCATCTCCTGACATCGCCGTTGGCGCAGCGGTGAGGACTACACGAGCTTGCAGCATGGCTGCGTCAAGCCGCACCGTCAGACAAACCGCGACTACCGGAGATGGATTCCCGCCTACGCGGGAATGACGAAGGTGGGAGAGTGCGAGTTGTGGTGAGGGTGAGGGCGCGGGTGCGAGCGGGTGTGGCAGCGGCGAGGGTAACTGCCTACTCCGCCGGAGCATCCGTCGCCCACGGGTTCACATGCGCCGGCCCCGACTTCGCCACCGGCGCCTTCGCATCATCATCCGGCGACGGCACGCTGCAATACGCCGTCAGCAGCACCCCGGCACACCACCACAGGGCCCGCCAGCGGCTGCGGAACACGGTCTTCATCGAAGGGCCGAGAGTCGAGATCATCGCCTCTCCCTACACCCGGCACGGTTAAGCTTCGGTGCCCGCCTCGCGCTTCAGCTGATACAGCAGGTCCAGCGCCTCCCGCGGGCTGAGCGCGTCGACATCGACATCCTTCAGCCGCTCGCGCAAGGTGTCGCACACTTCGACACGCGCAGCTTCGGCGGCGGCGAACAGCGGCAGGTCGCCCAGGCCCGCCGCGAGGCCGCCGGTCTTGGCGCGGCCTTTCTCCAGCTTGTCGAGCACCGACTTGGCGCGGGCGACGACTTTGGCGGGTACCCCGGCGAGCCGCGCCACCGCCAGGCCATAGCTGCGATCCGCCGGGCCTTCGGCCAGTTCATGCAGCAGGACCAGGTCGCCCTTCCACTCGCGCGCGCGGACGTGGTGGAGTGAAAGCGCGTCGCAGGTCTCGGCCAGCCGGGCGAGTTCGTGGTAGTGAGTGGCGAACAGGCAGCGGCAGCGGTTGGTCTCGTGCACCGCCTCGGCCACCGCCCAGGCCAATGCCAGGCCATCGTAGGTCGAAGTGCCGCGCCCGACTTCGTCCAGGATCACGAAGCTGCGTTCCGTCGCCTGCGACATGATCGCCGCGGTCTCGACCATCTCGACCATGAAGGTCGATCGCCCGCGCGCGAGGTTGTCGGAGGCGCCGACGCGGCTGAACAGGCGATCGACCAGTCCGATCCGCGCGGCCGTCGCCGGTACGAAACCGCCCGCTTGCGCCAACAGCACGATCAGCGCGTTCTGGCGCAGGAAGGTGGACTTGCCGCCCATGTTCGGGCCGCCGATCAGCCACAGCCGATCCTGCGCGGAGAGCCGGCAGTCGTTCGCTACGAAGCGATCGCCGCGGGTTGTCAGCGCCGCCTCGACCACCGGATGCCGGCCGCCCTCGATGGTGAGGCAGGTCTCCTCGACGATCTCGGGCGCGGTCCAGCCGCCTTGCGCCGCACGCTCGGCTTGCCCCGCCGCGACATCGATGCGGGCGAGCGCGGCGGCGGTCGCGGCGATCGCGTTGCGCGCCGCGATGACGGCGGCGACGAGCTCCTCGAAGTGCGACTCCTCCGCCACCAGCGCATGGCCGCCGGCCTCGGCGATGCGGCTGGCCTCTTCGTGCAGCGCCAGCGCGTTGAAGCGCATTGCGCCTGCCATGGTCTGGCGGTGGGTGAAGCCGCTGTCCGGCAGCATCAGCTTGTCGGCATGGCGCTGCGGCACTTCGACGAAGTAGCCGAGCACGTTGTTGTGCTTGATCTTGAGCGCTGCGACCCCGGTCTCGTCGCGGTACCTGGCCTCCAGCGCGGCGATGGCGCGGCGGGCACTGCCCGAGGTGCGACGCAGTTCGTCGAGCGCGGCATCGTAGCCCTCGGCGATGTAGCCACCTTGTCCACGCTCGGTCGGCGGCGCAGGGACCAGCGCGCGGCTCAGCCAGTCGACCAGCTCGCCATGGCCCGCCAGCGACGGCAGCAGCCGGGCGAGCAGCACCGGCAATCCTTCGCGCCGCACCAGCCGCTCGTGCAACGCCCGCGCACCACTCAAGCCATCGCGCAATTGGCCGAGATCGCGCGGACTGCCGCGCTGGGCGACAACGCGCCCCAGCGCCCGGCCGATGTCGGGCATCGCCCGCAAGGCGCCGCGCACGTCCTCGCGCAGCAGCGCGTCGTCGTGCAGCCAGCCGACCAGATCCAGCCGCTCGGCAATGGCTCGCCGGTCGAGCAGCGGGGCGGAGAGATCCTCGGCCAACTGGCGCGCGCCGGCGCCTGTGACGCAGCGGTCGATCGCGTCGATCAGGCTGCCCTTGCGCCCGCCTTGTGCCGCTTCCAGGATTTCCAGGCTGGCGCGTGTCGCCTCGTCCATCGCCAGCGTCGCTTCGCTGCCGCGCGCCTCGGGCGGCAACAGCAACGGCAGCTTGCCCCGCCCGACATGATCGAGATAGGCGACCAGCCCACCGGCCGCACTCAACATCGCGCGGCTGAACCCGCCGAAGCCATCGAGCGTGGCGACGCCATGCACCGCCTTCAGCCGCGCCTCGCCGTTGTCGCTGGCGAAATCACGCGAGGGCCTCGGGATCGCATCGACCGGCAGGTCCCAGCCTTCGGGCGCGACCAGCTCGCTTGCGCCGATCCGCGCCAGCGCCGCGCCCATGCGGTCGGGCGCGCATTCCTCCAGCTCCATCCGCCCGGTCGAAATGTCGCAGGCGGCGATGCCGATCGCCCCGCGCACCTCGCACACCGCCGCCAGCACGTTGGCGCGGCGCGGCTCGAGCAGGGCTTCCTCGGTCAGGGTACCGGCGGTGACGAAGCGCACGATGTCGCGGGCGACCAGCGTCTTGGAGCCGCCGCGCTTCTTGGCTTCGGCCGGGCTTTCCACCTGCTCGGCGATGGCGACGCGGCATCCGGCGCGGATCAGCCTGGCTAGGTACCCTTCCGAGGAATGGACCGGCACCCCGCACATCGGGATCGGCGCACCCTGGTGCTCGCCGCGGCTGGTCAGCGAGATGTCGAGGATCGCCGCCGCCTTCTTCGCGTCGTCGAAGAACAGCTCGAAAAAGTCGCCCATGCGGTAGAACAGCAGGCAATCGCCCGCCTGCTCGCGCAGGGCGAGGTACTGCGCCATCATCGGCGTAGGGGCTGCAACATCGGGCATGGTTGCGCCGGACTAGCCCTAAGTTGCAGGATTCGGAACCACGCCAGCACCGCTTTCCCCTACCAAGAGCGGACAACATTGGTTACGGCCCCCCACGAATGATGAGGCTCCACCGCGATGGAGCCGTACGTCCGCAGCGGGAGAATGGCGTGTCAGACGATACCAGGGTTGAGTTTACCGACCGCGAGGCGCTGTTCTATCACCAGACCATCCGCCCTGGTAAGATCGAGATCATCGCCAGCAAGCCGATGGCGACGCAGCGCGACCTGAGCCTCGCCTACTCGCCCGGTGTCGCCATCCCGGTCCAGGCCATCGCCGACAATCCGGGCGACGCCTACGAATACACCGCCAAGGGCAACCTGGTCGCGGTGATCTCCAACGGCACCGCGATCCTCGGCATGGGCAATCTGGGCGCGCTGGCGTCCAAGCCGGTGATGGAAGGCAAGGCGGTGCTGTTCAAGCGCTTCGCCGACGTGGATTCGATCGACATCGAGCTCGCCACCGAAGATCCCGATGCCTTCATCGAGGCGGTGGCACTGATGGAGCCGAGCTTCGGCGGCATCAACCTGGAAGATATCGCCGCGCCGGAGTGCTTCATCATCGAGCAGGCCTTGCGCGAACGGATGAACATCCCGGTCATGCATGACGACCAGCACGGCACCGCGATCATCGCCGCCGCCGGCCTGATTAACGCCTGCAAGATCACCGGCCGTTCGCTCAAGGACGTGCGCATGGTGGTGAACGGCGCCGGCGCCTCCGCGCTGGCCTGCACCGCGCTGGTCAAGGCGATGGGCGTGCCGCACGAAAACGTCATCGTGTGCGACCGCTCCGGCCCGATCTATCCCGGCCGCGATAAGGTCGACCAGTGGAAGAGCGCGCATGCCGTTCCCACCGAAGCGCGCAGCCTGGAAGAAGCGCTGGTCGGCGCCGACATCTTCCTGGGCCTGTCCGCCGCCGGCGCGCTGAAGCCGGAATGGGTGGCGAAGATGGCCGACCAGCCGATCATCTTCGCGATGGCCAACCCGACGCCCGAGATCATGCCGGACGACGCCAAGGCCGTGCGCCCCGACGCGATCATCGCCACCGGCCGGTCGGACTTTCCAAACCAGGTCAACAACGTGCTGGGCTTCCCCTTCATCTTCCGCGGCGCGCTCGACGTGCGGGCGACCGCGATCAACGAAGAGATGAAGATCGCCGCCGCCAACGCCATCGCCGAACTGGCGCGTGAGCAGGTGCCCGAGGAAGTCGCCGCCGCCTATGGCCAGAATCACACGTTCGGCCGCAACTACATCATCCCGGCGCCGTTCGATCCGCGCCTGATGGAGCGCGTGTCCAGCGCCGTCGCCAAGGCGGCGATGGACAGCGGCGTGGCGCAAAAGCCGATCGAGGACTTCGACGCCTATCGCCATTCGCTCAAAGCCCGGCTGAACCCGACGACGTCGGTGCTGACCAACGTCTATGCCCAGGTGAAGGCCGAGCCCAAGCGGATGATCTTCGCCGAGGCGGAGCACGACGTGGTGCTGCGCGCGGCGGTCCAGTATCGTGAGTTCGGCTATGGCGAACCGGTGCTGGTCGGCCGCACGCAGGCCGTGCTCGACAAGATGGCCGAACTGGGCGTCAGCGATCCGCAAAGCTACGAGATCCAGAACTCGGCGGTGTCCGAGCATATCGAGCCGATGGTGGAGATGCTCTACGAGCGCCTGCAGCGCCGCGGCTACCTGGAGCGCGACGTGCGCCGCATGGTCAACCAGGATCGCAACGTGTTCGCCTCCGGCCTGCTGAAGCTGGGCGTGGGCGACGCGATGATCACCGGCATGACCCGGCCTTTCGCGCAGTCGTTCAAGGAAGTGCGCCGCGTGCTGGATGCCAAGCCCGGTGCGCTGCCGTTCGGCATCCACATGATGGTGGCCAAGAACCACACCGTGTTCATGGCCGACACCACCATCAACGAGCGGCCGAGCCCCGAGGACCTCGTGGTCATCGCCCGCGAGACCGCCGCCGTCGCTCGTCGCCTGGGCCACGAACCGCGCGTGGCGTTTCTGTCCTACTCGACCTTCGGCAATCCGTCCGGCCGCTGGCTCGACAGCATCCGGGGTGCGGTCCACATCCTCGATCGCGAGGAGCAGCCGTTCGAGTACGAGGGCGATCTGGCCCCCGACGCCGCGCTCAACCCCGCGATCATGAGGCTCTACCCCTTCTCGCGCCTGTCCGCGCCGGCCAACGTGCTGGTGATGCCGGGGCTGCAGTCGGCCAACATCTCGGCCAAGCTGCTGCGCGAAGTGGCCGGCGCCACCACCATCGGCCCGATGCTGATCGGCATGGAAAAGCCGGTGCAGGTCGTGCCGATGACCGCGATCGCACCTGACGTTCTGACCAGCGCGGTGCTGGCGGCGGCAGGTGTGCTGGGGTGAGCTGAAAGAACTTTCCTACAACGAGGCGACGTGCCAGATAGGTGATGTCTTTGACATCGTGAACCAGCATGCGTCGTCCAGTAGGGCGAGGTAGCAAACCCCTCCACCGCCTTCGGAGGCGGTGGAGGGGTAGCGTCCTCGCAGCCTAGAACCAGGCCTTGTAAATCCCGAACGCGCTCGTCAGCGACAGCACGAAGCCGACCAGCACCAGCATCGCCTTCACGGGGATGCGCTTGGCGGCCCAGGCTCCAACCGGCGCCGCGAAGACGCCGCCGATCAGCAGGCCCAATGTCGGCCCCGCGACATTGGCGAGGCCCAGGTGCCAGATGAAGGCGGCCGAAACGGTCAGCGTCAGGAAGAACTCGACCGAGTTGACCGTGCCCACCACCTTGCGCGGATCGGCGCCCTGGATCAGCAGGTTGGAGGTGACCACCGGGCCCCAGCCGCCGCCGCCCGCCGCATCGAGGAAGCCGCCGACCAGGCCCAGCGGCGCGATCAGCTTGGCCTCTTTCAGCTTGGGCGGGTAGAGCAACCCGCGCACCAACAGCCACAGACCGATGCCGGTAAGGTACAGCAACACGAACGGCTTCACCACGCTGGCGTCCAGCGAGGACAGGACATAGGCGCCCAGCACGCCCCCGATCACGCCGGGCACCAGCAGCCGGAAGAACAGCCGCCGATCGATGTTGCCATGAAGCAGGTGGCTGATCCCCGACGTCGCGGTGGTGAAGCATTCGACCAGATGGATCCGCTGTGACGCCAGCGCCGGTGGCACGCCCAGCACGGCCACCAGCATGGTATTGGTGATGACGCCAAATGCCATGCCCATCGCGCCATCCACCAGCTGCGCCGCGAAGCCCACCGCGATGAAGGGCAGGAGGGCGGCAAGGTCGACTTGCGCGAGATAGGCGCTGACAGCATCCATGCGGGGTGAGAAGTCCTGTTGATTGTCGACTGGTACAGTAGAGATACTGCCCGCAACATCCAGTGGCTTATTGTTGCCGGCGCGCAAGTCCGGCTTTGCCAGCCTGATTAGCCGACGATGCTCCGGGCGACGGCCTCCGCCACCTTGATGCCGTCGATCGCCGCCGAAAGGATACCGCCGGCATAGCCCGCGCCCTCGCCGGCGGGGAAGAGCCGCACGGTGTTCAGGCTCTGGAAGTCCTTGCCCCGCGTGATGCGGATCGGGGACGACGTGCGGGTCTCCACGCCGGTCATCACCACGTCCGGGTGATCGTAGCGGCTGATCTGCCGGCCGAACGCGGGCAGCGCCTCGCGCATGGCCTCGATCGCGAAGTCCGGCAGGCAGCGCGACAAGTCGGTCATGGTGACGCCCGGCTTGTAGGAAGGGGTCACTTCGCCCAGCTCGGTCGAGGCGCGGCCGGCCAGGAAGTCGCCCACCTTCTGCCCGGGCGCCGAATAGTTGCGCCCACCCGCCTCGTAGGCCAGCGACTCCCAATGGCGCTGAAAGGCGATGCCCGCCAGCGGACCATCGGGATAGTCGCGCGCGGGATCGATTCCGACGACGAGGCCGGAGTTGGCGTTGAACTCGGCGCGCGAATACTGGCTCATGCCATTGGTGACGACGCGCCCCTCCTCCGAGGTCGCCGCGACCACGCGCCCGCCGGGGCACATGCAGAAGCTGTAGACGGTGCGCTCGTTCGTGCAGTGATGCGCCAGCGCGTAGGAGGCGGCGCCCAAGTCAGGGTGCCTGGCGCAGTTGCCGTAGCGCGCGCGATCGACCCAGCTTTGCGGATGCTCGATGCGCACGCCGATCGAGAACGGCTTGGCTTCGATGTGGACGCCGCGCGCATGCAGCATCTCGAACGTCGGGCGCGCGCTGTGGCCGACGGCGAGGACGACATGGTCGGCTTCCAGGAACGAGCCATCGTGCAGATGCAGGCCGCGCAAGCGCTGGCGCCCCTCGCCATCGCTGTCGAGCGCGATGTCGTCGACCCGCGTCTCCCAGCGGTACTCGCCGCCCAGCGCCTCGATCGAGGCACGCATGGACTCGACCATGGTGACCAGGCGGAAGGTGCCGATATGCGGGTGCGCCTGCCACAGGATGTCGTCGGGCGCGCCCGCCTTCACGAACTCCTCCAGCACCTTGCGGCCCAAGAAGCGCGGGTCCTTGACCCGGCAATAGAGCTTGCCGTCGGAGAACGTGCCGGCCCCGCCCTCGCCGAACTGGACATTGGAATCGGGGTTCAGCTCGGCGCGGCGCCACAGGCCCCAAGTGTCCTTGGTCCGCTGGCGCACGACCTTGCCGCGATCGACGATGATCGGCCGAAAGCCCATCTGCGCCAGGATCAGCCCGGCGAACAGGCCGCACGGCCCCGCCCCGATGACGACCGGGCGCAGGCCCGACCAGCCCTCGGGCGCGGTGGCGACGAACTGATACGAGGTGTCCGGCGTAGGCCGCACGTCCTTGTCGCCGGCCAGCCGCGCCAGGACCTCGGCCTCGTCCGCCAGTTCGACATCGACGGTATAGACCAGCAGGATCGCGCTGCGCCGCCGCGCGTCGTTGCCGCGCTTGGCGACGGTGAAGCCCAGCAGCGCCTCGCGCGCCACGCCCAGCCGCTCGGCGATGGCCGCCGGCAGCGCATCGGGTTCATGGTCGAGCGGCAGGCCGAGCCCGGAAAGTCGCAGCATCAGGCGGACATGGTGCGTCGGTAGCGGAAGTACCAGACTTCGTGGCCCAGCCGCCGCGCCTTCGCTTCGTAGCGGGTCTCGGGCCAGCCGCCGGGGCGCTTGAGGAAGTCCTGCGGGCCTTCGCACAGCCATTCGAACTGGGCGGTGTGGCGCTGCATGACCATCAGCGCGTGCCGCAAATAGACCGGATGATCGGTGCCGAAACGGAACTCGCCGCCGGGCTTGAGCTTGGCGGCGATCATCCGCACCGGGCCGTCGTTCATCATCCGCCGCTTGGCATGGCGCGCCTTGGGCCAGGGGTCGGGATGCAGCAGGTACGCGAACGACAGCGCGCCATCCGGTATGCGCGCCAGCACTTCCAGCGCGTCGCCATGGTGGATGCGCACGTTGCCCAGCGGGGTCCCCGCGACGCCCTTTTCTCCAGAAGAGCCGCCATCGACGTGGGTGAGCGCCTGCGCCACGCCGTTGAGGAAGGGTTCGCAGCCTATGAAGCCGTGGTCGGGCAGCATGTCGGCACGTCCCGCCATGTGCTCGCCGCCACCGAAGCCGATCTCGAAGTGCAGCGGGCGGTCGCTGCCGAACAGGCGCGCGGCCGTGACGTCGCCTTCGGTCGGTACGGCAATGCGCGGCAGCAGCGTGTCGATCAGGCCTTGTTGCCCGGCGCGCAGGGTCTTGCCCTTGGCCCGGCCATAGAGGCGGCTGAGAGTGGTGGGATCGCCCGGCTTGTTCGCGGTCATGGCGGGGCGCGATGGCAGCTAGGCCGTCGATGGTCAATGGCTGGGGTGTCGGTCCTGGCGGAGCGCACGATCGTGACAGCGCTGCCCCCTCCACCACTCGCTTCGCTGGCGGTGGAGGGGGAACGCGGCACGGCACGCCAGATGTTGGCGCAGCGCCAAACCCTCAGTGATGGCAGGCCATCGCCTCCACCACGTCCTCCAGCCGGGCCGGATCGCCCAGCGCCAGGACATGGCCGTCCGAACCCTGGTGCAGCGGCTCGCCGTTCCAGTCGCACATCGTGCCGCCCGCGCCTTCGACGATCGGCACCAGCGCCGCCCAGTCGTGCAGCTTCAAGCCCGCCTCGCAGATCAGGTCGAGGTGACCGCTGGCGAGCAGGCCGTAGTTGTAGCAGTCGCCGCCCATCATCATGCGCTTGTGGTCGGTCTTGGCCGCCAGCGCCATGAAGTGCTCGCCCTCGTGATCGTCGAAATACTGCGGACCGGTCGTCGCCAGCATGGCCTGATCCAGCGCCGGGCACGCGCGGGTGCCGACCTCTGCGCCATTGAAGCGCGTGGGGCGCCCGCTTACGCCCACCCACCGCTCGTTCAGGATCGGCTGGTCGATCACGCCCAGTACCGGCCAGCCATCGACCAGAAGCGCGATCAGCGTGCCGAAGATCGGCCGCCCCGCCAGGAACGAGACGGTGCCGTCGATCGGATCGAGCACCCAGGTGCGGCCGCTCTCGCCCTGCTCATCGCCAAACTCCTCGCCGATCACGCCGTCGCGGGGGAACTCGGCCTTGATGATGCGGCGCATCGCTTCTTCGGCGGCACGGTCGGCGACGGTGACGGGCGAGGCATCATCCTTGCGCTCGGAGGACAGGCCGGAACGAAAGTGCGGCCGGATCGCGGCGCCGGCGGCATCGGCAAGGCGCAAGGCAAGGGCGAGTTCGTCGTCGAGTTTCATGGTCTGCGCTGTGCCATCCCCTTGCTGCAGCGGCAAGCCGGCGCGGCGGCAGTATCCATCCTCGCGAACCGCCTCGTTAATGGTGCCATCTTCTCGTGAAACATTTGTATTACCCGCAATGTTTACGTTAACCAAGGTAGAGGATTAACGCTGACGCGGAAGAGAGGCATGACCTATACTTCACCATCGGCGCTCGATCTGGCGAACGCCTTTGCCTTCGGTGTCACCAAGCGGGGGCAACCGCTGTCGTACAACCGCGCACCGGCGGCTGATCTTGCCGCGTGGATCGCCCGGGTCTCCGTGACCAAGCTCATCCTCGATTGCGGTCAGCCGATCACCTGCGGCCTTTTCGCCGACACGTCCGGTATCCGGATTCAGCTTGCCGGTAACTTCGTGGCCGAGACGCGGCAGGGCACGCGCCGGTTCGGACGCGGCGCGGTGTTCTGCGGCCCGCAATCGCGATTGATGCCGGTGCGGGTGGAGGACGACTTCATCAGCATCGCCCTTTCGTTTCGGCCCAGCGCCTGTCCGGCCCTGGTGCCGGAACCGATGGCCGATCTGATCGACCAGGTCAGAGACACCGAGGTCTGGTCCCCGGAGATGCTGGTCAGTCTATTTGATTCCGAAGGTACGCCGGAAGAGTGGCTGCAAGTGGCAGAGGGTCTGTTTCGATCCTGGATCGCGATTTACGCGGGGCCTGGACCCAACCCGGTCAGCGCCGCCTTCGAAGAGATCGCCTTCATCAACCCCGCGCAGTCGATCGCCGAGGCGGCACGCGCGATCGGGGTGGATCGGCGACGCCTGGAGCGAACCGTCGTGCGCGATTTCGGCATGCCGCCCAAGCAAGTCCTGAAACGTGCCCGCGCACTCGACATGGCCAGCCACTTGCGAGGCGTGGCCGATGGCGACGAAGCGGAGGCTCTGGCGCTACGCTATTACGACGAAAGTCATCTGATTCGCGAATTCATCGAACTGTTCGGCATGTCGCCGCGTCAGTTCGCGGCGCGGCCGCAGCCGCTGCTCACCGTCAATCTGGAGATCCGCCAAGCACGAAGGTTGGAGATGATCCGCCGGCTCGAGCCGGGGGCGCGCCGTCCCTGGCAGTAGCGTTGCGCTCAGTCGAAGAGGCTGGAAACGGAACTTTCGTCGGCAATGCGGCGGATTGCCTCACCCAGCAGCGGGGCGATGGTCAGCGTGCGGATACGGTCGGAATCACGCGTCGCTTCGGTCGCCAGGATCGAATCGGTGATCACCAGTTCCTTGAGCGCCGAATTGTTCACCCGCGCCACCGCACCGCCCGACAATACGCCGTGGGTAATGTAGGCGGTGACGCTCTTCGCACCGGCATCCAGCAGCGCCTGCGCCGCGTTGCACAAGGTGCCGCCCGAATCGATGATGTCGTCGATCAGGATGCAGCAGCGATCGCGCACGTCGCCGATGATGTTCATGACTTCGGACTGGCCGGGCTTGTCGCGGCGCTTGTCGACGATGGCGAGGGGGGCATTGTCCAGCCGCTTGGCCAGAGCACGGGCGCGCACCACGCCGCCGACGTCGGGCGAGACCACCATCAGGTCCTGGTCGCCCAGCCGCGCCTGGATGTCGGCGCTCATCACCGGCGCGGCGAAGAGATTGTCGGTCGGGATGTCGAAGAAGCCCTGGATCTGCCCGGCATGCAGATCGACCGAGAGCACGCGATCGGCGCCGGCCTGGGTGATGAGGTTGGCCACCAGCTTGGCGGAGATCGGCGTGCGCGGGCCGGGCTTGCGATCCTGCCGGGCGTAGCCGAAGTATGGCACCACTGCGGTGATCCGCTTGGCCGAGGCGCGGCGCAGCGCATCGATGCAGATCAGCAGTTCCATCAGGTTGTCGTTGCACGGAAAGCTGGTCGGTTGGACGACGAACACGTCCTCGCCGCGCACGTTCTCGTGGATCTCGACGAAGACCTCCTCGTCGGCGAAACGGCGGACGCTGGCATCGGTCAGCGACAGTTCGAGATACGAGGCCACCGCCCGCGCGAGCGGAAGGTTGCTGTTGCCCGACATGATCTTCATCGCTGTTTCCCTTGGCCACCCAGAACGCGCGCCCGCCTCTAGCCGAGCGTCACACGATTGCAAGGTTGGGGTGGGTTTGGAGCGAGGGTGGCGGGGTGGCGCTCGCCCACCGCAACGAGCGCGCCAGCTGTCGAAAAGAGCCGGGCGACTGGTTGACCAAGCAGAAGTCGGTGCGACTTCGCCAGCGTCGCTGCCCCTCCACCACCCACTACCTGAGCGGTTCCCCTCCCCATCGCTGCGCGACAGGGAGGAACTTAGGTTTACTTGGTGCGGTGCTCGCCCTTGATCCAGCGCACGGTGCCGGAGCTGGCGCGCATGACCACGCTCTCGGTGGTCATCGTGCCGTCCTTGCGGCGCTTGACGCCGTCGAGCAGCGAGCCGCTGGTGACGCCCGTGGCGGCGAAGATGCAGTCGCCCTTGGCGAGGTCGTGCAGCTTGTAGACGCGGTCGAGATCCTCGATGCCCCACTTGCGCGCGCGGCCACGCTCGTCGTCGTTGCGGAACAGCAGGCGGCCGTTCATCTGCCCACCGACGCAGCGCAGGGCCGCCGCGGCCAGCACGCCTTCGGGCGCACCGCCCGAGCCCATGTACATGTCGATCGTGGTGTCCTCGTCGGTCACCGCGATGACGCCGGCGACGTCGCCGTCACCGATCAGCACGACACCGCAGCCCAAGGACCGCAGTTCCGCGATCAGCGCTTCGTGGCGCGGACGGTCGAGGACGCAGACGTTGATCTGACCCGGCTCCACGCCCTTGGCCGCCGCGACCGCCTTGACGTTCTCGGTCGGCGACTTGTCGAGCGAGATGATGTCCTCGGGGTAACCGGGACCGACCGCGAGCTTGTCCATGTAGACGTCGGGCGCGTTGAGCAGGCCGCCCTCTTCGGCAGCGGCCAGCACCGCCAGCGAGTTCGGCCCGGCCTTGGCGCAGATGGTCGTGCCTTCCAGCGGATCGAGCGCGATGTCGATCTTGGGGCCCTTGCCGGGCGCGCCGCCGACCTTCTCGCCGATGAACAGCATCGGTGCCTCGTCGCGCTCGCCTTCGCCGATGACGACGGTGCCGTCCATGTAGAGCTCGTCGAACGCCTGGCGCATGGCTTCGACGGCGGCATGATCCGCGGCCTTCTCGTCACCGCGGCCGATCAGCTCGGAGGCGGCGATGGCCGCGGCCTCGGTCACGCGGACCATTTCGAGCACGAGGACACGATCGAGGACCTGGCTCGCAGGAGTGGGGCTTGCAGGAGTCGGCTTGTGCGGCATATTCACTCCGGATTAAGCGTAGCAACGTGCTTGTGTAAGGTACGAAGCGCTTAGACAGAGGAACCCCAATTGTCGAGACGATGCGCCGGGATCCTTCTGCTGTTCGTCGCGGCGGGTCTATCCACCCCCGCTGCGGCGCAGACCGTGTCCGAAGAGGACCGCGCCGTCGCGCGCGGATTGATGCTGCGCGTGGGCAAGCTCGCGCCGCCGGCGAGGCCGCGCTGCGAGCAGCCGAAGGGTAACGACATCGTCGTATGCGCGCAGGACCAGAACCAATTTCGGGCCCAGGGCAGCAGCGGCGAGGATCCGACCGGCAAGGCCGGCACCAACGACGGCCGGCTCACCCCGCCCGACGTCGCGGGCAACGGCATCTTCAAGGGCAAGCCGACGATGGGCGGCATGTGCCTGATCCCGCCCTGCGCCGCGCCCAAGGCCTACATGGTCGACCTTGCCAGCATTCCCGAGGCGCCCGCTGGGTCCGACGCGGATCGGATCGCCAAGGGCGAAATCAAGGCGCCTTAGCAGCCCGGCAGCGTCATTCGCCGATGATCTGCATCACCAGCGGCGGCCGGGCGACGCTGTCCGATCCTTCGAGGATGCGCAGCGCCTCGCTGACGGCGGATTCGGGTCCTTCGTGCGTGACCAGCGCGACGATGACGTCGCCATCGGCATCGCCCCGGCCCTTCTGGATGAAGCTCTCGATCGAGACCCCGGCGTCGCGCATGGCGGCGGTGATCTCGGCCAGCACGCCCGGCCGGTCGGGGACGATGAAGCGCAGGTAGGCGCGGCCCTGGCGATGGCCGGTGGCGGCGGGTTCCAGCGCTTCCAGCTCGCTCGACGGCATGGAGAACGCCGCGCCCTTTTCGCCCCGCGCGATGTCGATGAGATCGGCGACGACCGCGCTGGCGGTCGGCCCGTCGCCTGCGCCGGCGCCCTGAAACAGCAGCCGACCCATGAAGTTGCCCTCGGCGACGACCGCGTTGGTCGCGCCGTCGACGCTTGCCAGCGGATGGTCGCACGGCACCAGATGCGGCCGCACCCGCTGGAATAGCCCGCGCGCACCCGTGCCGCCGGCGCCATGGTCGATCTCGGCGGTGCCGATCAGGCGGATGACATAGCCCAGCGCACGCGCCTGCGAGATGTCGGCGGCCATGACCCCGGTGATCCCGGTCGTCTCCACCGCATCGAACCGCAGCCGCGTGCCGAATGCGATGCCGGCAAGGATGGAGAGCTTGTGCGCGGCGTCGATCCCCTCGACGTCGAAAGTCGGATCGGCTTCGGCATAGCCCAGCTTCTGCGCGTCAGCGAGGACGTCGGCGAAGTCGCGCCCGGTGTCCTCCATCGTGGAGAGGATGTAATTGCAGGTGCCGTTGAGGATGCCATAGACCCGCTCGATCGCGTTGGCGGCCGCGCCCTCGCTCAGCCCCTTGATCACCGGGATGCCGCCCGCGACCGCCGCCTCGAACTTGAGCGCGACGCCGGCCGCTTCGGCGGAAGCAGCCAATTCGAGTCCGTGATGCGCGATCATCGCCTTGTTGGCGGTCACGAACGACTTACCACTGGCGATCGACTTGCGCGCCAGCGTCAGCGCCGGACCGTCGGAGCCGCCCACCATCTCGACCACCACGTCGATGTCGGGCCGCGCCGCCATCTCGGCCGGATCGTCGAGCCACTGGTAAGCCGACAAGTCGATGCCGCGATCCTTGCCGCGCTCGCGCGCGCTGACGGCGGCGATGCGGATCGGCCGGCGGGCGCGGCGCGCGATCAGCTCGGCATTGGTCTCGATCAAACGCACGACGCCGGAGCCGACGGTGCCAAGCCCGGCAAGGGCGATGTTCAACGGTTCAGCCATGACGCTTCCTCTTTCGGGCCCATTCGGGCGTGCGCCCTAAGCGAGGCGGGCACGGTTGGCCAGTGGCTGATGTGTCCGCAAGGAGCACTTTGGACTAGAGGGTGCGCGTGCAGGGGCCCAGTGTCTGCAGCACCATGCGGTAATCGGCGTCCGCCATGCGCCGCGCGTCCTCGCTTTCCGAAATGTTGACCCCGGCGGGCGGGTCGGCCGGCAGGAAGCAGGCGAGGCGATACCACTCGATCGTGTCACGCGCCGGCGGATGGCCCACCTGCGCGACAAGTTCGGAGAACGAGGCGCCCCACTGCGCCGGTTGACCAGGCTGGTGGCGCACGGTGATGCTCGCCGCGCTGGAGTCCGCGGTGTTAAGGAAGATCTGCGTCTCGCCCTCACCAGCCAGCGTGCCGGGAACGTAGATGATCTCGCGCACGCCCGTCACCTTCGCTGGCGCTTGCGGAGACACCAGTTCGGTCACGATCGATCGTACTCGCGCTTCGGCCGCGTCGCTCCACGCGATCTGGGCATTGGGCCGCACCAGTTGCAACTCGCCCGGGCGGCCGGGCACGGTGCGCGCGAACAGGATGACCTCATCCTTCTTGCGGGCGAGCGGCCGGCCCTTGGCGTCTACCGGCAAGTCGACCAGGTAGGCGAAAGACTGCCCGATCGGACTGCTGCCGGTGATCAGTGCGCGGGTATCGGCCATGACGTAGAACCGCGCCGAGCCCGCCGCCGCGGGGCGTGCGCGTACATCCTCGACCCGCGCCAGCTTGCGCAGCCGCGCGCGCACGACGATCGGGGCCGAATCGGCCAGGCTCGCGACATCGGCGTACGTCGTGCCCCGTGGTCCCGGCGCCTGCATGGAAGCGACCTGGGCATGCCCTTGCTGAGGAAGGGCGGAAAACGACAAGGCCAGCCCACAGGCGAGAAGCAGCGGCAGCGCCTTGGCGCGAGAGGGCGAGCTCATGATCTCATCTCCGGTGAACTGCGGATGCGCTTCGACCAAGTCATCATCGCGATCAAGTCCCGCTCTCCTCATCCTAAGGCAGATCATGCCGCCATTCGAGGCACTAAGCGGTGAATCGCACGTTAACATGAGGCAGGTAGACAAGGCCGTTGCGCAAGGTGGGCTTCGACGCTAAGAATCCGGCAAAAGTGGGGCCACAGATAAAATAAGGCCCCTAATTGGCGGTTTGCTCAATCTACGGATACGTTCGTAATGGGTTGGCCGGCAGCCGTCAGGGTGGATATAAGTTGTTTCTTCATGGACGCCACTGCTGTGGCGCCTGTGAGGTATCCCGGGGCTTGCCCTGGGCCCTGTTAGATGGAGTGGTGTATCTGAATGGCTTACGCTGACCAAACGATGAGTGGTAACAAGATTACCGCGATCGTCATTGTTGCGCTGATACATATCTTCGTCGGCTACGCGCTCGTCACCGGCCTCGCGTACGAGGCGGCGAAGAAGGTCATGCAAAAAGTGACCACCGTGGATATCAAGGAAGAAGAGAAGAAGGAGGAACCGCCACCACCTCCGCCGGAGAAGAAGGTCGAGGCTCCACCGCCGCCGGTCGCTCCTCCGGTCAAGATCAACGTGGCGGTCACCCCGCCGCAGATCCAGACCGTCACTGTGGCGCCGCCGCCGGCACCGCCGGTCGTCCTTGCCGGACCGCCGATCGTGGCACCGGTCGCTCCCACCCCGCCGCCGGCCCCCAAGGGCGCCACCACCGGCGTGCAGCCGCGCGGCAACCCGGGGTCATGGGCCACCGACGCCGACTATCCGCAGAAGGCCTTGCGCGAAGAGCGTGCGGGTACGACGGGCTTCCGCGTGACCGTGGGCACCGATGGCCGCGTGGTGGACTGCACCGTCACCAGCTCCAGCGGCTCGCCCGACCTCGATGCGGCGACTTGCACCAACGTGACGCGCCGCGCGCGTTTCAAGCCGGCCCTGGAAAACGGCCAGCCGGTCCAGTCGACCTACTCCAACCGCATCCGCTGGGTCATCCCGGAGTGAGCCACCTTTAAGTGATCTGCCAGCTGACGCCGGACCGCCGGCGTCACCTTCCAACTTCGCTTACCTGTTTCAAGAGGACTTAACCGCATGCTTATCGATCTTCTCGCCGCAGGCGCCCAGGGCGCACCACAGAACAAATTCGGTTTCGCCGAAGCGCTCGAGCAGGGCGGTTTCATCGCTTACGCGACCGTCATCATCCTGGGCATCATGTCGTTCGGATCGTTCTACATCCTGTTCACCAAGTGGTTCGAACAGTCGAAGATCCTGCGTCAGTTCGGCGCGATCCGCACCCACTTCTGGAAGGCCCCGACCCTGCGCGAAGGTTCGACCAAGCTCGAGAAGAACAGCGCTTGGCGCCAGCTGGTCGAAGACGGCCTCGTCGCTGAAGACCAGCACGCCAAGATGACCGACCAGCTCGAAGCGCACGACTGGATGCACAGCTCGCTCGCCCGCTCGGAAGCGTCGATCAACGCACGCCTGGCTTCGGGCCTGCCGTTCCTCGCCACCGTCGGTGCAACTTCGCCGTTCGTGGGTCTGTTCGGTACCGTCGTCGGCATCTACCGCGCTCTGATCGCGATCGGTCTCGCTGGTTCGGCTTCGATCGACAAGGTCGCCGGCCCGGTCGGTGAGGCTCTCATCATGACCGCGCTCGGTCTGCTCGTCGCCGTTCCCGCGGTTCTCGCCTACAACTACCTGCAGGCCCGCAACAAGCGCATCGCCGAGCTGCTGACCGGCTTCTCGAACGACGTGCTTGCCAACATCACCTCGCGCGGTGCGGTGAAGCCGGCGATTGCGGTCGCTCCGACCAAGACCGTCGCGACACCCGCCAAGCCTGCTGCCACCCCGGTGAAGTCGTAAGACTTACCGGCGACGGGTGGCTGCTGGCCACCTGTCGCGGAGGCGAACCGGCAGGTCGGCATGCGGGCCTGCCGCTCGCTCCTGAGGCAAAGCCCGGCTACCGGGCCAGGAACTAGGACAAGACTATGGCGATTTCCACAGGCGGAGGCGGTGTCGAGACACCGATGTCCGACATCAACACGACGCCGCTGGTCGACGTTATGCTGGTGCTCCTGATCATCTTCCTGATCGCGGTCCCGGTCGCGATCCAGACGATCGAGAAGCTGCGTATTCCAATCATCGAATCGACGGAGTCCAAGGACAAGGTCGACAACCTGCTGCTCACCGTTTCGACCACTGACGACGGCGGCCGCGCGGCGGGTGAGCCCGGCTACCAGGGCGCATCGCGCAATGGCGAATGCCGGATCTACTTCAACAACGTTACCCCGGTCACGTCGGAAGAACTGCGTGACCGTGCGTTCAAGCGCCTCGACGACGTCGTCAAGCGCGAGGGCGGCCCGGAAGCGCTGAAGGCGAACCCCGACTTGATCCCGCAGGTTCACATCCGTGGCGACCAGAACGCGCCGTGGCGCTGCGTGGCCGGTGCGATCTACAACGTGCAGGTCTCAGGCTATCCAACGGTGGGCTTCATCTCGAACCCCGTCGATCCGAACGCCTGACGCCCGACTCGACTAACTAGGAGTACTTTCCCATGGCAATGTCAGGCGGCAAGGACGACGGCTCTCCGATGATGGAGATGAACACGACGCCGTTGATCGACGTCATGCTCGTGCTGCTCATCATGTTCATCATCACCATCCCGGTGGCGACCCACTCGATCGACATCGACCTGCCGGTGGCCAGCCCGCCGAGCACCACGCCACCGCCGGTCGATCCGGTGAAGAACAAGGTCGTGCTGACCCCGGACGACAAGATCCTGTGGAATGGCACGCAGATCGATGGTCCGATGCTGGTGAACAACCTGAAGGAATCGCTGACCTTCGCCAACGAGCCGGAACTGCAGTTCCAGCCCGACGGCGGCGCCAGCTACGATCTGTCGGCCAAGGTCCTGCAGATCATCAAGGCTTCGCAGGTCACCAAGTTCGGCTTCGTCGGCAACGAGCAATTCTCCGAGTTCAACAAGTAAGCTGAACCGGCAAGACGCCCGCAAGGGCTTGAAGGGGCGGAGCGATCCGCCCCTTTTTTGTTGCCTGCCTGGTTCGTGGGAAGAACGAGAAGAGAATGCGCGCGCGAAGGCGCAAAGTCGCGAAGAAGAAAGATGGGAAGGCCGAGGGGACGCAGTGTGGGACGCTTCCAAGCGTCATCGCACCCCGAGCATCGCCGGCGTCCTTCTGGATGATGACCCGCCGCTATTCCGCGCGAAGGTCTCCAGCTACCAGCCTCGTCACCCTGAACTCGTTTCGGGGACCATCAGGCAGCCAAGGCCAGTGGCTGCGAGCACCAAACACCATCGCGGTTTGCGGCGGCACCGCGTCGTACTCGGTATTCCGAGCACAGGCGCGGACGATGGCTTCGTTCGCCTGCCGACAGCGCGGTTTGCGTTATCATGCCGCAGCGTTTGCGGCACGATGGACTCTGAAACGAGTTCAGGGTGACGAGGCTTTAAATGATGGCCGTCGCGCAGCGACCGAAAGGAGTTTGCCGTCAACCACCGCCCCCTTCAGCGCACCGATAATCATGCTCATGGCTGAGGATGCTGGACGAAGCAGAGGCAAAACAGCCTTGCCGAGCAGCAGAAACCCTGATGTCCGTTCCTCTTCTCTCTCTCTCTCTCTCTCTCTCTCTATGCGCCTTTGCGCCTTTGCGCCTTTGCGCCTCTGCGCGCGAAACCTCTTCCGTCTTTTTCGCGAGCCCGGACGAAATCAATCGTCCCCAACCTCCACCGGATCCACGCGCATCGCCAGCGAGGCCAGGCTCTCCGCCTCCAGCAGCAGATCGTCGTCAGTCGCGCCCGAAGGCAGATGCTCGCGCCCGATCATGGAAATCACCGGCACCGACAAAGGGCTGATTCGATCGAGCCGCACATGGTCGATCTGGCTCGCCGCGCGATCCAGCACATCGCCAACGCGACCGACGTCGGTCATCCGCTCACGCGCATCGGCCCAAGCGGCCTGGATCAGCAAGTGGTCCGGCTCGTATTTGCGCAGCACATCGTAGATGAGATCGGTCGAGAACGTCACCTGCTTGCCCGACTTGCGCTTGCCCGGCTGCTGGCGCTCGACCAGACCGGAGATCACCGCCACCTCGCGGAAGGCTCGGCGCAGCAAATGTGACTGCTGCACCCAGTCGACGAACTCGTGCGTGAGGATATCGGGCGACAGCAGGTCCACCGGATCCTCGATCGGTTCCATGCCCCACACCGCCAGCGTGTAGTCGGTCGCCACGAAGCCCATCGGCCCCAGCCCGCGATCCTCCATCCGCCGCGTCAGCAACATGCCCAGTGACTGGTTCGCGTTCCAACCTTCGAACGTATAGTACGTCGTGTACTCGAAGCCGCGATGCGGAAAGCTCTCGACCAGCAGTCGCCCCGGCACCGGCAGGTGCGAGCGATAGTCCTGCACTTCCAACCATTCGCGCACGTCGTCGGGAAACCGCGCCCATCCCGCACGATCGGCCAGCATCTCGCGCACGCGCTCCGACAAGGTGCCGGTGATCGGCAGGCGCAAGCCGGTATAGCTCGGGATCGTCGCCGACTTCTTGGCGGCGCGCACGACCAGTTCAAGGTCCTTCATCGACTCGACTTCCAGGTCGATGCCGGCGAAGCGGAAGGTGTCGCCCGGCTTCAGGCTGGCCCCGAACATCTCCTCCACCTTCCCCAGCGAACGGCCGTTGCGGAACCGGACCTCGAGCATCTCCGAATCGACGATGATGCCGGCGTTGAGGCGATGGCGCGCGGCATGCTGCGGCATGGTCAGCCGCCAGGTCCCGTCGCGGTCCTTCACAATCCGCTTGAATCGCTCGTAGGAGCGCAGCGCGTAACCGCCGGTCGCCACGAAATCGAGCACCCGCGCGAAGATGGCTTCGTCGATCCAGGCGTAGGCGAGCGAGCTGCGCACTTCCGCCAGCAGGTCCGCCTCGCGGAACGGGCCGGCGCAGGCGCACCCCATCACGTGCTGCGCCAGCACGTCGAGCCCGCCCGGCCGGAAGTCCTCGCCATCGCGGATGCCCAGCGACACGGCTTCCTGCGCGGCCATAGCCTCGATGAATTCGAAGCGATTGCCCGGCACCAGCACCGCCTTGCTGGGCTGATCGAGCCGGTGGTTGGCCCGCCCGATCCGCTGCAACAGGCGCGACGAACCCTTCGGCGCGCCCATCTGCACCACCAGGTCGATATCACCCCAATCGACACCGAGATCGAGGCTGGCGGTGCACACCAGCGCGCGCAGCTCGCCGCGCGCCATCGCCCCTTCCACCTTGCGCCGCGCCTCTTTCGACAGTGAGCCGTGGTGAATGCCAATCGGCAGCTTGTCGTCGTTGGCATCCCACAGCCACTCGAAGATGTATTCCGCCAGGAAGCGCGTGTTGGTGAAGATCAGCGTGGTGCGGTGGTCGCGGATCTGCTGGTAGAGTTGCGGGATCGCCCATGTCGCGGCGTGCCCGCTCCACGGGATGCGCTCTTCCTCGGGCAGCAGGACCTCGACGTTCGGATCGGCGCCCTTCTCGCCCTGCACCAGCGCGACGCTGTCGATATCGCCCCACGGTGCCAGCCAGCCGCGATACTCCTCGGGCACGGCGACCGTCGCCGAGAGCCCAGCGCGCTGCATCTCGGGCGCGAGCGCTTGCAATCGCGAAAGCGCCAGGGCCAGCAGGTCGCCGCGCTTGCCGGTGGCGAAGGCGTGCACTTCGTCGATCACCACGCGCTTGAGGCCGGCAAACAGCGTCTGCGCCTCGGGGTAGCTCAGCAGCAGCGACAGCGACTCCGGCGTGGTCAGCAGCACATGAGGGGGTCGCGAGCGTTGGCGCGCCTTGCGGTCGGACGGCGTATCGCCGCTGCGCGTCTCGACTCGCAAGGGTAAGCCCATCTCCTCGACGGGCGTCATCAGGTTGCGCTGGACGTCATGGGCCAGTGCCTTCAACGGCGAGACGTAGAGCGTGTGCAGGCCATCAGGCGGTGCGGCTCCGTCGAGGCGACTGGGGCAAAATGCGGCCAGCGTGGGCAGGAACCCGGCGAGCGTCTTGCCCGCACCCGTGTCGGCCACCAGCAGCGCATGCTGCCCGGCGTCGGACGCCTCCAGCATCTCGGCCTGGTGGCGCCGCACCCGCCAGCCTTTCGCCGCGAACCAGGCGTCGATTTCGGGCGGGACGGTTCCGGTTGCAGCCATTGGGCCAAAGTGGCGACGAGCCGGGCAGAGGGCAAGACGAGCGCACCGATGCTGCAGCTGCGAGATGAAATGGCGCTAAGGCAATAACTTATGTTGCGTCCGAGCGAGTGAACACCGCGCCCGACGGTGGACCAATTTGCTCAAACAGGGCGTTGTATGCGCACTAGGATCGGCGAGCCTGCGGCAGATACCGGACGCTCGCCTCGCAACACGGAGAGAGACCATGAGCGAACGTGACCGCCAGAACCCCTACGATCGTAACCGCCAGTTCGGCAGTGCGCGCAACAGCGGCGCGCAAGGTTCTGGACAAGCTCACCAGTGGCAGAGCGGCGACTATGGCCAGCCAGGCGGCGATTGGCAGCAGGACGGCGGCCAGCGTGGCGGCAGCGACGACTACAGCGGCAACTATCGGTTCTCTGGCCAGGCCGGCTCCTATGAAGCCGAGAGCGGGCAGAACCGTGATTACGGGCGCGACGATCGGCCCTCTTACGGTCAGGGCTATGGCCAGGGATCGTCCGGTGGCGCCTATCGCTCGCAATTGGATGACGACAGTCTGCGCAGCGATCAGCGCGACGCGTCACGCAACTATCAGCAGGCGCGCGGCGGGTACGGTCAGCACAACGATCGCGGCCAGCAGGATTGGCAGCGCGGTTCCGGTCAGCGCGGCAACACGTCGAGCTATGCGCCCCGCCAGTATGATGCCAGCGGCGGCAACGACTTCGGCAGCTTCACCAGCGAGGATTACGGCGGTCGCGACTTCTCCAACCGCAGCGGTGGCGCCATGGGCGGAATGCGCTCCAGCGAATCCTACCGGCCAAGCTATGGTCTGTCGGCCTGGTTGCACGGGGATGACGATCGTGACGGCAGGGTAGGCCGCAACGAGTACAGCCGTGATCGCGCCGGTCGCGAGCGAGGGCGTGAAGACTATGGCAGCTGGCGTCAGTACGGCGAGAGCCGTGGTTTCCTCGAACGCGCCGGGGACGAGGTCGCCAGCTGGTTCGGCGATGAGGATGCGACCCGCCGCCGGGAGCGGGATCGTCAGGCGCAGGGGAATGGACCGGAACGCGGGCCCGGCCAGAGCCATCGCGGCCGCGGTCCGTCCAACTACACCCGCTCCGACGAGCGCATCCGTGAAGATGCCAACGATCACCTGACTCACGACCACCATGTCGATGCGAGCCACATCACGGTTTCGGTTAAGGATGGCGAGTTGGCGCTGGACGGAACGGTCGAGAGCCGGGACGCCAAGCGCCGGGCCGAGGATTGCGTCGAGCATATCTCCGGTGTGAAGCACGTGCAGAACAACCTGCGGGTGCAGGAGCGCGGTTCGTCGTCATCAAGCAGCTATGGCAGCGGCTATGGCAACACCGGCTCGACCTACGCCCAGGCTTCCGAGGCGAATACGAGAGGTCAGGGTGTCACCGGCACGAGTGGCACCAGCGCGACCAGCGGCGTCGGCTCGTCAGGAGCAGATTCGACGACTGGCTCCACGACGGGCTTGGGTTCGAGCACGACGGGCACCACCACGAGCACGCATGCGAGCACTTCAGCCGGGTCGACCACCAAGACCAGCTGATCGCCCCACCAGCATTGCAAAACGAGAAGGGGGGCCCGCGTGGCTCCCCTTTTTCGTGCGGTCGCAAGCTCAGTGTCTGGGCTGTGCCCCACGCGTGAGCCCGGACAGCGCGAGCTGCGCGTCGACTTGCGCCAGCAGGCGCTCCAGCCCTTCCTGCGTGTCGCTCTCTACCCGCGCTGTCAGGACATCCTGCGTGTTCGATGCGCGCAACAGCCACCAGCCATCCTCAGTGGTCACGCGCACGCCGTCGATGTC
>Ga0182197_1000025_pt1 | contig 28377 bp, 18 predicted proteins | sample G5R1MG_37_FD_128397 | JGI IMG/M metagenome (GOLD analysis project Ga0182197, IMG submission 128397) | Switchgrass phyllosphere microbial communities from Michigan, USA - G5R4_MAIN_12SEP2016_LD1 MG | ecosystem: Host-associated > Plants > Phyllosphere > Phylloplane/Leaf | place: USA: Michigan...
GACGCCACCACGCACTTCGGCACCCTTTTGCGAGCCGCCGAAATTGAAGCCGCCTTGGACGTAGACGCCGACCGTTTCGCGGAACAATGCGCTGATGCCCGCGTCGACCGAGCCGAAGCCCTTGGGATCGACGCCCTTGAGGTCGAACGACGAACCGCCGGCCGCGAAGGTGAAGGCACGCCTGCTGCCGATGTCGCCCTGGAACGTGTAGCTCAGCTTGCCGAAGGGGCGGACCGTGACATCGTCGTTCGTGACGAGGTCCGTGGCCAGGCGCACACCCAGTTCAGGTACGAAGACTGTCTTGGAGTCGCGTCCTGCCGTCAGGCCGATGCCTGCCGCGCCCTTTTCGGTGAAGCCACCCAGCGTCCAGTGGCGCAAAGCCAGCTTTCCGTAAGGCAGCACCGTGACGGAGCTGTCGGGAAGGACATCATAGCCCAGCTCGACATTGCCGTTCCATTCCCGGCCCTTGAACGACGCCTTGGCGGTGCGATCGAGGATGGTCATCTCACGCGATACGTCGAAGTCGGAGAAGCCGTAGACGAACTGTGCAGCGGCCTGGATCGGGCCGAAGCCTTGCTGCCAGTTGATGCCGAGCGAGTAGGTCTTGGCCTTGGCCTTTTCCGGAGTGCCGCGAGCGGTGATGTCATGCTCGGCATAAGCGAAACCGATGCCCAGGCTGCCATTTTGCGCATAACCCAGGTTCAGGCCGAACGCGCCACCGTAGCTGTTGTCACGGATCTTCGATGCGCCCGACTTCGTACCGCCATAGCGGGCGAAGCGGCCGACCGGATTGATCCACAAGCCCAGACCAGACTTGCCGCTACCGATCACGGACCCGGTCTCGAAGGATTCGGTCAGGGCCGAATTCTGCTCGATCGCGGCCAGCGAGCCGTAGATTTCCGCCGACGACAGTTCGTTGAAGACCTGCGCCGCTCCCGCCTGGCTCAAGCGCCAGTCGAGGCCGGAAACGATGTTGGCCGCATCCTGCACCAGGCCGATCTCGCTGACGGTGGTGAAGACTGAACCCCCGGCCGCGTCATCCGTGATCTTCTTGACGAGCGTGGGGATCAGCGCATCGAGAGCGCTGGCCGCCGATGCCGCGTTGGGATTGGTCGCGACCGTCGCATAGCCGTTACGCTTGGCGACGATGTCGACGGTCTTCGCCGTGGTGTTGTTCTTCAGTTCGAACGTCACGAACGGCGATGAGATCGATTGGCCCACGGTGGTGCTCACCGTGCTTGCGGCATCCCCGTAAGTGAACAGCGTATAGCCATCCCCCGCCGAGTAGATCGCGTCTCTGGTCACGTCGACCAGCACGTTGCCCGCCAGCGTAACCTTGCCGGTCACGTCGATGCGCGAGGGCGTCGATTGATCCGAGAAGCCGTTCGCAGCCGTGGTGAAGAAGGGCACGTTGGCACCCGCCTGGATCGGTCCCAGGACTTCGCTGCCGCCGTTGGCAGTGCCGATGGTCACTGGAGCCGAGCGCACCAGCGAAGGGCTGACACCGACCACGGTGGTGCCGTTGGCTGACTGGGTATAGTCGCCATCGAGCACGACATGCACCCCGATGATCCGTTCCGCACCGCCGGTTACGATGCTGCCGCCGATGATGCCTCCGTCGATCCGGGTACGGCGACCGAAGACGAGCGAGCCGCCGGTGACGTTGATGTCACCCTGGATGCCGATGTAGTCGCCATCCACTTGCGCAGGATCATATGCCGGGCCGGCGATCTGCAGTTCGCCGCCGGACACGTTGATCGCGCCGACATCCGCGCTCCAGCGGTTCAGATCGGTTGGAGCTGCATCCAAAGCGTAAGGCGCCAATTCCAGCACGAAGGTGCCCGTGCCCGTCTTGTTGACGGCATTCACGCCCAGTATCCGCACCGGACCCGTGTCGGACACGCCGAACCCGAGTTCCTGGGCTTCCTTCGACAGCACGGCTTCGGGAATGAAGTTGGGCGAGGTCGGCGTCTTGAGGTTGAGGATGTCGGCACCCAGGAAGCCCGCGCCTGTGAAGTTAAGGGTTGTGTCGGTCAGGAACGCCCCTGTCTCTTGATCACGCTGTCCTTCAATGTTGCCCAGAGTCACCGAACCGCCGTTAAGGTTAATGGTCGCCTTGATGGCGCTGGTCTTGATATCCGGCTCCCCTTCGCGACCGAACGGATCGGTGATGGTCGCACCCGTCACCAGGACCCCGCCGCCCAGGAAGTTGTTCTGGTCGAGCGTGTAGGTCTGAGCCGTCAGGCTTTCGGCCGGCGTGACCGTCTGCACCGTGTTGGCCACGGTATCGACCTGGGTCACGCGGTAGTTGTCGACCGACCGCCCAAGGATCACACTGCCCGCGATACCGCCAGCGTTGGTGACGGTACCCGTCGCGCCGGCAACCCCCACGCCGCCCTTGATCAGCGCGCCGGCGGCGTTGGTTACGGATGCCGTGCCGCCGACACCGGTGTAGACGCCGTTGGTCTGCTCTGTGCGCAGGCCGACATTGTTGAGGTTGGTGCCTGCCGTCGTCTCGGAATAGAGCGAATGCAGCGCATCGGCATAGACCGACCCGGCGATGGCGCCGGCGTTGCCGATGCTGGCCGACTTGTCGCCTTCCGCAAAGACGCTACCGCCCACCTGGCTCTTGGCACCGATCGTGACCGAGGCGTCTCCACCAGCCAGCGTCTCGGCAAAGCTGGACTGGCTTTCGGTGGCCTGGCCCGCGCCGTTGTAGAGCGTGGTCGAGCTACCGGCCTGGTTGGTCGAGGAGCTGACGGCCTCGACATCACCGCCCACCTTAGATCCGGCTGCGATCGTCGCGGACGCCGCCGCCAGGCCTTGGGCGTAGACCGACCCGGCGACACCGACCTTGTCCAGTTTCTGCAGGTCGCTGGCGGTGTTCACCACCACCGATGCCACGCCGCCTACCGAATTGTTGGTGAAGCTCGATACCTGCTTGGAGATGTTCGGTGCCAACCCGAAGAAGTTGGTCGAACTCGACGCCGCGGCATTGCCGGCATAATCCGTGGTGGTGGCGGACTGAGAGGCAAAGCCGTTGTCTGCGATCGCCCGGGCATCCCCGCCGATCGTGCCCGTGATCGTCGTCGTCGCCTTTCCGCGCGTGGTGCTGGCAGCGGCATTGCCGGCGACTGTCCCTGCGATCGTCACCGTCGCATCGCCCACCCCGGCGTTGGTGCCATAGTTGGAGCTCTGCTTGATGGATCCCGTCGCGCTATTCGCGTCAGTCTTCCGAGTGAAGGTGCGCTGATCGCTGGTGGCATAGTCGTAGCCATCAGCCGTGGCGTAGACATCCGCGGCATGGGCGGTGCCGCCGACCGCTCCGCCCTTGGCGACCGTCACGCTGGCGCCGGTCCTGCCATAGGCGGAGACATCGCCCGACGTCGTGGCAACCTTGCCGGTTGCGGCGATGTCGACCGCGGCCGATCCACCGACGGCCTGGTAGGTGCTGTCGCTGGTTTCGGTCAGGCTGTCGGTGCGCGCAACGCCGCCCCTGATCGTCTGCGATACGGCGCGGGTGTATGCGTTGGCCGTGTCGTAGGCATATGCCTGCGAAGTCACGTCGCCCTCGACGGTTCCCGATACGGTCACGGCGCTGTTGCCGGTCGCCGATGAGTACAATGCAGGTGTGACGCCCGCTTCTCCGGTAGCCAGCTTGCCGCTGACGGTCACGCTGCTGTCACCGCCGGCATTGGTGGTGGACTTATCGCTGAACGCGTTGCTCAGGTTGCGCGTGCCATTGCCGGCGCTCGCGACCTCGATCGACTTGTTCTGGCTTTGGGACTGGCTGTTCGCCGAACCGGCCTGTGAGCTGACCCGGCCATAGACCACGCCGGAGACATTGGCGTTGCTTGCCTTGTCTGCAGCCTGGAACACCGAACCATCGCCGTTCACGCCGAAATTGAGTGTGCCATTGGCGTTGCCATAAGTGCCGGTCACGTTGCCACCGGTGCGGGTCGTGCTCGACGCGAAGTTGCCTTCACTTGTGGACGTGACGGTGTTGGCAGCCGGCGGTGTCGCGATCGCGGTCGAAACCTTGCTCGCATTGCTCGTCGTGGTGACGACATCGGTGCCCTGGCTGGTCAGGGTAGTGGCGCGAAAGACGACGCCGGCGTTGTTGTAGGTAACGTCACCGCCCGCGTTGAGCGCGACGCTGCCATGAACCTGCCCGCCCGCGGCGTTTGCGAAGCTCGCGGTACCGGTGGTGGTCGTATTGCGGGTGGCCGTTTCGCTCAGGCTCGTGGTTTCATTCAGCGTCGCGCTGGTGGTGCCCACGCTGCTGGTCTTGCTCGAGCTGTTATTCAGGACGCGGCCTGCGGCGCCTGATACGTTGCCCTCGATCGTTCCGGCGTTCGCAAGAACGACGCTTTCACCCACGGCGGTAAGGTTGCCCTCGACCAAGCCGCTCGCCGCCACGGTCCCGCTTGCCACGCCGCCAGCTGCGACACTGGTGTTGTTGCTGGTGCTGGCGTTGCTGAAGCCCGTGCCCGAACTGGCGTTGCTGAACGACGTGTCGTTCACGGTGTTCGTCGCCAAGGCGTTCAAGCTAACATTGGCCCCGACCGTCCCGGCGACGGTCGCGGATGCGCCGCCCTGCCCGATGACTGTCAGGCTGCCGCCGACGTTGCCTTCCTCGCCGATGGTGGCGTCGGCGGATTTGCCGACAGCGGTCGACGTCGATTTGGTGGTCCCGTTGCTGAGAGTACCGTCGATAACCGACACAGTGGTGGACGTCGTCGAGAAGCCGTTGGCCGCAGCATTGACGCCCCCGACCACGTTGCCGTTGATGCCGGCGGTAGCGCCGCCGATGCCATTCGCGCTGACCGAGGCTACGTCACCGTTTTCGCCGAGCGTCACCTTGGCGGCTCCGCCGCCACGGGTCGTATCGCTGCGAGAGGTGGTGGTGGTCTTGGTGCCCTCTACCACGGCGTTACTGCCGTTCACGGAGCCCACGACGCCGCCCGCCGAGGCGGAGATGGCCCGCGCCTTGGCTGAAACGGTGACGTCCGCGCCAGCCAGACCCGAAGCGCTGACATTGCCCCGGACGCTGTCCTCGGCGTCGGCGACGTCGCCGGCCTGAACGATCGTAGCCTTGCCGCCGGACTGCGTCGTGGTGGTCATGCCGGCAACGGGCGCGCTGGTTGCGACGGTATTGGACGAGGATGCGACGACGCTGCCCGATCGCACGACGCCTGCACCGGTCGTGGTGACCGAAACGTCGCCCTGCCCGGTCGCGGTGATCCCGTTATGCACCGCGCCTGCGTTCGTGATCGTGACCGCTCCGCCGAAGCTCTGCGCGCGAAGACCGCCGGCGATCAGACCATTGTTGGTTCCTGCGAAAATGTTCGTGCCGCCCGCTGCGGGACGGCCGTTGAACACGACGCCGGCTGCATCTGTAACCGCGCCGGTCGTCGCATCGACTGCGCCGATCCTGCCGTCATTCACCAACTCGACCTTGCCGTCGCCCTGGCCGTCGCTGGGGTTCAAAGTGATCGAGGAACCCGTCACTGCACTCGCGCTTGGAACGGTCACCTTCAGATTGGGATCGTTGGGCGCGGTGATTGCCGCGACGATCGCGGCATTGACGCTGGTTCCGGAAACCGAAGTGGCCGGCGCCACGGGCGCGGGAACGACGACGTCGCGCGCCTGTGCCGTAGCTGCCGCCACGATCGCGATCGGCAAGGCAGTCGATATCAGCAGCGTATGCTGAAATTTCATCTTGTTCATTGTCTGAAGTCTCTCATAAAGCCGAGAGCGCGCGCCGAGGCGCGACACGCCAAATGCGTGAAGAACGCTCTTTATCGATGTGTATGGACTGAGAACAACCTGCCCTCCGTGGGAGGGTCAATCACGCTACGACGCTGTCAGGTGACACGAAGAGAGTGAACCTGTCCGGCGTTCATGCGGTCAGGTAACTACTCGCTGTTGGCGAGCACGAATGCTGATTCCATTATGATTTCCCCCCTAAGCCAAGGCCATGCAGCCCGCGAGAGGGAAATACGCGTAGGCGGCTCCTGCCTTCATCTACCGATTGGTATACGTGTCACAAATTCATCAATTATTCAGGGCGCCAATTAGGGCCAGGAGTTCCGCCTCCCGGCTGACACCGGTCTTCGCGAATGCCGTCTTGATCTGCTGCTGCACGGTGCCCAGCGAAGTGCTGCGGCGCTGGGCGATATCCGCGCGGCGCATCCCCTGCGCCAGAAGAGCGACAACCTCGCTCTCGGCGGTCGTAAGACCATACTGCTCACGCAGAAAGTCGCCGGACTTCCTGGTTCTACTGCTTTCGGCTCCCAGAGCTATCAAGGCGCGCGGCTGAAAGCCGAAACCCATTTCCGTGTCAGGCAATGCCTGGATCTTGATCAGCAAGGGCAAGGCATTCGGCGAATGCAGCAGCATGGACGTATCGAGTTGCTGACGATCAAGCACCGAACGAAGCTTGCGATGGAGTGTCCAGGTATCGGCCATTCTCGCTGCGACCAGCATGCGCCCGCGGATCTGGACAGCGGAGTGCATGACCACGAATTTCTCGGCCGCTCCCGTCATGCCGGCCACTTTGCCAAACCCGTCCATCAGCAGAACAGGCGCTTCGATAAGATCGAGCGCGCCCTGCGCGATCGCCGTGCCACGATCCTCGATCGAGCGCTGAAGACGCAAGGCGGATTGCGCGGCGGATGCGGCGGACGCGAAGTAGGCTCGTTGCGCCGGCGTGGTCCTGCCGTCAGAGCGTGAGTGCATGACGGCCAAGCCGACCATCGCTCCGTCCTCCACCGCAAGCGCCGTTTGACAGCCGAATGGCTGATGATGTTTCTCGCTTGCTTCCACATAGGCATTGTCGCGAAGCTGCGACTTCACCGCGTCATAGTGCTTTTCCCAGAGCACGGTGCCAGGGGCGATGCCGGCCGATGCAGCGATGCGGTAATTGACCAAGGTGTCGTGATGACCGGCTATGGCCAGAAAGTCGGACGCATATGTCTCGTCCGCTCCCGTCATGAAGTTGAAGGCGATTTCTCCTCGGGCATCGACGCCTAGCAACTGCGCGCGCAGCGAACCCGTCGCGGCCGCCATAGTCTCCAGGGCGCCATGCCAAAGGCTGGTATCGAGTGCCGCCTTGAGCAGAGTCTCCCGCAGCGCCGCCAGCGAGCGCTGATCGCCAACTTTCATTATCTTACCCCCCGGTTAAGCATAAGCAACTAGGGGTCTAGACCTATATGTCTAGCGGTTATTTATACGTATAGACACTTCATTGCGTTATTCTAACGTATTTCATAGTTTTTCGACAGACACATACCCATGACTTCAACGATACGCGTGTCCGGAAATTTCCCGTTAAGGAACATGGCCCTATTGGTTGCATCCAATCACATTTGCAGAACCCTGCAGTTCAGGGACCCCGCTTGAGGATCTCATGCTGGATATCTGTACCATCGATCTGCAAGCTTTCCGCAGGACGGCCCGGTTGATGGGAATCGTGGCCGTTGCGGCGATCAACGACGTGCTACTGCTGGCATAACGCGGCGCGCGCGAGGCTGTTAGCGCTGGCCGTCGTTGCCGACTTGGGGGATAGCCAGCGCGTAGAATAGCAAGGCCGCCATCATCGTCGCCGCGATTGCGAACGGGAACGTGGGCGAAACCTGGTAGAGCAGGGTCGCCAAGATGGGCGGCAGCACGATGGACGCGCCCGTGATGGTGGACACGGCACCCGCGACGGCGGCCTGGTCCGAGTGCCCCGCAGTCAGGAACGCACCGCCCGCATAGCCCGATCTGGCGAGGCCATATCCAAGCGACATCACGAAGAACGAGATGAGCAAGGACGTGAAGGTCGACTGGAAAAGGATGGCGCCGTTGCCAGCGGCGGCGAGAACGGCGCCAATGCGCAGCATCGCCTTGGGCCTCATGCCGCCAAGGCCGATGATACCCCATTGCGCGATCAACCCGGCGACGGCGCCGCACACCATCGTCTGCCCGATCACGACTTGTGCGGCAGCGGGCTCCACCCTCAGGGTGTCGATCACCATGAATCCTATCGTGTAGGTATTGAATGCCTGCATCGATGCGGCGACCAAGCCATAGATCAGGAACGGCCGTATGCGCGGATCACGCCAGACAAGCACCCGGCGCGGCGATACCGCGGCGTAGTCTAACGGCAGGGCTGTAGGACGGTCCGAGGGAACGAACCACAGCACCGCCAGGGCGGTCAGCGAGCCGAGCGCGGCAAATCCGAACAGCGGGCCGGCAAGACCGAGCGGCCACAGGATCAGGAACGGCGCCAGGGCCGGCCCCAGGATGCTGCCCATGTTGCTGCTGCCCGACAACGCCGAGAGCGCCTTGACCCGGACCTGCCCGGCGGTCTTGTCCGCGACATAGGCCTGCGCCGCCGTCGCCGAGGCGGAGCCAAGCAGACCATACGTCGATCGCATCAAGAGCAGCGTCACGAAGACCATGAACGGCGCCATCATCCCGCGCAGCCCGACGAAGACGGCCGCGCCGCAACCGGCCAGCGAGAGCACCACACCGGCAAGCCCGAGCAGGATGAGCGGCCGCCTGCCCCATCGATCGGAAAGCCGCGCCCAGTAAGGCGAGGCCAAGGCCCAGAGCAGCGCCGACAGCGAGAAGACGCCCGCGACCAGATGGTCGGCAATGCCGATCTCACGCCCGATGACCGGCATGACCGACATCAGTCCGGTGCTGGCGATCGACGAAACCAGCATGACAGAAGCCACGGCGAGGAACGTATCTCGCGACAGCGCCGGCCGCGCGCCTTCGTCCATCTCGCTCATCGCGCGATGCAGATCATCGCTTCGCCCTTGAAGGGTATTCCGTACCATTCAGAAGCCGACATATCCGCTCAAGCGGTTCGCTGTGCTTCCAGGTAAGCGCGCCCGATCTCGGTGGCACGCTCGACCAGCGCCGGTCGCAGCCCGATCCCTCGAGCGCAGAACACGATCGAACTGCGCAGCAAGGCCTGATCGTCGCCGGTGTAGTCCAGCACCGGCGGTTCGGTAGTCCGCACCACCTGCATCGTCGCCGCGACATGCTCGATAAAGGCGATCGTGTTCTCGGCCGAGAGCAGGTCGCCCTCTATATCCCCGGCCGCGTGCGCTGCCGACAGCGTGGCCGAGAGCGACGGCAGGGACTTGCGTTTGACACGGCGGTAGATCAGGCGCGCGAGACTGGGGTCGCCCGCGATGCTCCGGAACACCAGCCTGGCGCCGTTTTCCGAGCCGCTGCTGCGGGCGGCGATGGCGATCACCATCCGCTGCGCCACCAGCCGCGCCAGCCCCTCTCCGGACGGCTCCAGTTCTCCGAAGGCGACGAATGCACGATCCTGCCCTTCCAGCACGCGTCGCAGCACGCCGCGATACAAGTGCGACTTGGTGGGGAAGTGCCGGTAGATCAGCGCTTGCGAGATGTCGGACTGCTGGGCGATCCACTCGACCTTGGTCTTGTCGAACCCGTGTTCGGCGAAGACGCGCAGCGCCACCGTGAGTATCGCGTCCCGACGGTCCGCGCTGGAAAGGCGTGGGCGACCCATAGCGTTGCGCTGTCTCGTCCTGATCCGCAAGGCCCGGCGAACAATCGCCATCTATGGTCGCCGGCTGCGAAGATATTGAAGTGGTGCTATCCACTATGACTGCCCTGGCGGCGCGTCAACAGACGCCCCGCTCGGGCATGAATCCACGATGACGCTCTCACGACAACTCGTACTCGGCGGGATCCGGCCGCCGTGAGTCCTGCCAGGACTTGATCAGGCGCCAGGGGTAATAGCCGATAAGACGGCCCTTGGGCGTGGCATGCCGATGCCGGATGCTGGGATGGTTCCAGATCATCCGCTGCAGTTGTTCGTCCGCCTCCTGATTGTAGCGGTCAAAACTCTCGCGCTTGACCTCGATCGCGCGGGCGTTTCGATGCGCCATCAGATCGAAGCAGCCCAGGATCATGTTGGCCTGGTTCTCGGCCAGGAGGTTCACGCCGGCGCCATGCCCCGCGACGCTGCCGGGGCCACCGATCATGAACAGGTTCGGAAAGCCCGGCATCGCCATGCCGCGATGCGCCTTGATCTCCTCGGGATCGCGCCAGATCTCCTCGATCGTGCGACCGCCCAGCCCCTCGATGTGCATCGCGGTGATGATGCGGCCGGTATAGCCGGTGGCATAGATGATGGCGTCCAGCTCGATCAGACGGCCGTCCTTGGTCAGGATACCGTTCTCCACGATGCGATCGATCCCGCTGGTTTCCAGCTCGACGTGATCCTGCTTGAGCATGTCGAACCAGCCCGCATCCATGCAGTAGCGCGTGCCGCCTGCGGGATAGTCGGGCGTCACTTTGGGCTTTAGTTCGGGATGATCCGCCAGTTCGCTGTCGATGTAATCCAGCAGGCGCAGACGCAGCTGCTCGTTCTCGGCGCTGACCGAGCGGCCCTGGTGCGGCCAGGCCGGATCGATGACGCAGCTGGGATAGAGGCCGTCCGAGGTCCACCAGTAGGTGATGAGGCGATACCACTGGGCGTAGTGCGGGATGTGGCGCATGGCCCACTTGGCGCCCTCGGGCACTTCGGCGTTGAGATGCGGCACCGGCATGACCCAGCGCTTCAATCGCTGAAACACCGTCAGCTGACTCGCGATCTTCGCCAGCGAGGTCGAAAGCTGCATCGAGCTGGCGCCGGTCCCAACCACACCGATGCGCAGGCCATCCAGCGATACGTCGCTACGCCACGTAGCCGAATGCATGCTGATGCCGGCGAAGCTCTCGTGTCCGGGAATGTCGATCGGCTTGGGCTCACGCAGGAACCCGGCCGCCGTGACGAAAGCGTTGACCCGGCGCGTCTGCTCGGAACCGTCCTTGGTGGAACGGATGGTAACGTCCCACATCTTGCCGGCATCGTCCCAGATCGCCGAAACGACGTCGTGGCCGAACGTCACCTTGTCACGCACGCCATACTTGCGGGCGGTGTGCAGCAGATAGTCCTGGTTGTTGTAGCCCCGCGTGAAGAAGTGGCGCCAGTTGGCGTTCAGCTCGAACGAATAAGAATAATAATGGCTGGGCGTGTCGACGGCGAGACCGGGGTAATCGGTGTGGTGCCAGGTTCCGCCGACCTCTTCGTTGCGCTCGATGATCTCGTAGTCGTAGCCCGCTTCCTGAAACCGGACGCCGGCGGCGATGCCGCATAGCCCTGCGCCGACGATCAGCACCTTGAAGCCTTCGGGCGGCTTGGCGCGCTGCGACAGGTCGACCCCCTGGATGCCCGTCATGCCGGACTGCTCCAGCAGCATCGGCACGTATTCCTCGGACACAGTTTCGCCGGTGTAGACGTCGAGCATCCGGCGCATCAGCGCCTCGGGCAGCGGGGTGTCGGCACTGGCTGGAGCGGGCGCGGTCAGCAGATCGAACACCTTGCCGCGCAAGCTCTCGGCCAGATCGTCGGGAATGGCGTTGCCGCCGAACATGACCGGCTTGATGTGCGGCTGGAATTGTTCGAGCAGCCCATCGTCATGGCTGATGTGAGTGTAAGCCATCAGCAGCGTGGCGAGATCGGCCTGAGCCAAGGCCAGCTTGAGACCTTCCACATCGGCGACCGGCAAGCCCGAGGCATCGGCGGGCGGGTTGACGACTTCCATGGGCGTTCGCATCGTAATCTCCTTGTCGCGCCGGTCGCAACCGGGGCGGATCGCTTCTGATAAGTGTGCTGGCACTTACAACTCTACATGTACGTTCGTCGGCGTCATGAGCCTTCGTCAGTTGAACAAGGCGCCACCGTTCACATGCACGACCTGGCCATTGATCCAGCGCCCGTCCTCCGAAAGCAGCATCGCCGCGACGCCGGCATGATCCTCCGGCACGCCCAGCCGTGTGCTCCGCGAGCCCTTGGCGGTGCCGTTGCGCACGGCCTCGGGGAGGCGGTCGGACGTCTTCATCTCCGCCGTGACCGTGAAGCCAGGCGCCACCACGTTGGAGGTGATCCCTTCCTGGCCCCAGCGAGAGGCGACATGGCGCATCAGCGCATGCAGGCCGCTCTTGGACATCGCATAGGACGGCCGCTCCGCCTCGCCGACCTGGGCCGACCCGGAGCTGGTATAGACGATCGCTCCCGCACCCGACTGGAGCAGATGCGGCAGCACCGCGCGGGTGCACAGCAGATGCCCGCGCAGGTTCACCGCCATTGTCCGGTCGTAAACCGCCAGGTCGAGCGTCAGCGCGTCGCTGTCCTGCAGGATCACCCGTAAATCGGCCGCGTTGACATGCGCGCCGTCGAGGCCGCCGAGACGCTCGACCGCTTCCGCCACGGCCGCATCGACCGAGGCTTCGTCGGCGATGTCGACGTGTACGGCAAACGTGTCGCCGCCCGCTTCCTCGGCCACGACCTGCGCGCCGGCCAAGTTGATGTCGGCGGCGCAGACGCGGGCGCCCTCGCCCGCGAGCCGCTTCACGGTCGCCGCGCCGATGCCGGTCGCGGAACCCAGCACGATGATCCTCTTGCCTGTCAGCCTTGCATTCATGTCACTCTCCGACCTCGCCAGGGGATAGCCCCTGATCTCAGGACATCTTCTCGTTGGCGTAGTGGGTGGCGGCGCGCCAGAACATCACGCCGGCGACCAGTGCCATCGTCGTCATCGCCAGCAGCGCGTAGCGCAATGCGTCCGATCCATAGATGTCACCGAAGTAGTCGCTGACGGCGCCGGCGAACAATGGGCCGATCCCCGCCCCGATGATGCTGGTGACGATGCTGATCATCGCCACCGCCTGCGATCGCATCGTCGGCGACACCACGCTGACCAGCGCGGCGAAGAACGGCCCCGGATAAAGCGCCGAGAGGAACGCGGTCGGGAAACTGAACAGCACCACGCCCGGCACCCGAAAACCGGCCACATGGTAGACCCAATCCGCCGGCCATAGCAGCTGCGCGGCGTAAAGCGGCACCACCAGGAAGAACCCCAGCGCCGGAAACCGCAGCTGCCAGCGCAAGTCGCGACGGCTCAGCCGGTCCACGATCATGCCGCTGGTAACCGTGCCGATCACTCCGCCCGTCACGGCCAGGCTGCCCATCCAGGTTCCGGCCTCCATGATGGTCATTCCGTGAGAGCGGACAAAGTAGCTGGGCATCCAGGTCGCGAGCGCGAGACCAAAAGTGCCGAAGGCGCCGGCGCCCAGCGCCAGGTAGCGCAAGGTCCGCTGCTCCCAGCATAGCCGCAGCACACGGCCGAGCTTCATGTCGGCCTCCGCCGACTGGACGAAGGCGGCGCCACGGCGGGGCAAAGTCCGCCAGCACATCAGCGCCAGCAAGATGCCGGGAATGCCGAGCCAGAGGAACGTCGTACGCCATCCGAAGAACTCTCCCATCGCCGCGCCGCCGAGCATGCCCACGAGTACGCCGAGGTACTGCGAGCTCGAATAGATACCGAGCGCTGTCGAGCGGAAGGACAACGGGAACAGTTCGGCGATCATCGACTGGATACCCGGGCTGCCACCGGACTCACCCACGCCCACCGCGACCCGCGCTGCGCCCAGTTGAGTGACGTTAGCGGCCATTCCGGACATGCTGTTGAACAGGCTCCAGGTGGCGACGGCGATCGCCAGCACCTTGCGGCGTGACCAGCGGTCAGCAAGCCTTGCGAGGGGAATGCCGAGCAGCAGATGCGGGATCGTCACCGCAGGTCCGGCGATGAACCCCAGCAGCGTGTCCGAGGCCCCGAACTCCGCCTTGATGGCCGGCATCAGCACGGCGAGCACCTGACGATCGGCGGTGTTGAGGATGGCCACTATCGTGAGAAGAGCCAGCACATAGGTGAGGTACGTTCTGGAATGACCAGGCGCTGTGCCGGGGGCGTGAGGTGGGCACGAAATGGAGGACGGCCAATCTTCTCCTGCCGCTTTCAAGACGCACGTCGCACGTTAGCTGAGGTTACAAGCACCGCATCTCCAGATTCCGAGGCTTATCGAACCGTCTCTCCGTACGGCGCGCCTCTTAGGAGGATGGATAAGTGATACGCCACTTACATGCAATCGGAAGATTACCAGAGGCTGCGATGAGAGCGCCCGATGGGTCAGAGTGCCTTACTTCAACAAGGATTTGAAGGTACTTGGCAAGCGCGGCGATGCTTGACGGTTGTCCGGCAGTCGCTTGTTCATCCGCTCCGCTACGCTGCTATCCGGTCTCTTCCGGCAAGCTTGGCGGCGTACAGTCGCCGATCGGCCCGCTCCACTACGTCGCTGAAGGCTATGTCTTGTGGCTCGACGACCGATAAGCCGGTACTCACCGTCCAGTTGAATGGGCCAAGCTGGCTGATGGCGGCTCTCACATCCTGCACCAACCGCTCCGCCACAACCCGGGAAGCGTCCGGCAGGATGATCAGGAACTCGTCCCCGCCCATGCGGACGACGTGCCCCGGGCTGCGCATCCTGCGATCTTTTGTCGCCGTGACCAGCGCCTGCGAAAGGCCGACCAGCGCGGCATCTCCGGCGGAATGGCCGTAGCGGTCGTTGATCGACTTGAAATGATCGACGTCGATGTGCGCCAGCCAGGTGTCGGGCTTTAGGAAGGATCGTTCTTTGGCCGCCAGCCAGGACCGGTTGTAGACGCCGGTCAGTCCGTCCCGCCAGGCGCTCTCGCGAAGCGCGGCCAGCGCCGCTTCCGCAGGGATCGCCAAGAGGCCGAGGTTCAACAGCATGAGCAGGAACTGGTCCGACAGCAACGCGGCCATCGCCAGCGTGCTGGGTGTCGCCATCTGCAACATGGCGCCGACCATGGTGTACAGATAGCAGGGCATGTAGGCCATCATCGCGAACCCCGCGACGCGCCCACCTATCCCTTGCGGCAGCGCCCGGACCGACTGCCGCATCAAATCCAGGCCGTAAACACCCATCCCGAAAGCCAGGCCCAGCGTGGTGAGCACTTGCTGGCTATCCCCCGGCAAGGACACCCCGAACTGCCGGACAAGATGCGGCAGTAAGTAGCCGATCAGCGTCACTGCAGGCGGGATGGCCATCCAGTTGCGCCAGATCGGCTGCCTGGCGAACACCCGTACTCCGGTCACCACCAGGATATTGGACCCGGTCAGAGCAGCGAGCAGCAGCGATTGGATCACCACATCCTCTGTGCGTTCGACCCACTCTAGCCCGCTCAGCGCTACACAATAGAGAAGCAGACTTCCGGCCCAGTGGGCGTGATGCAGTTGATCTCTGCGTCCCCGCCACAGCATCCCGAAGATCACACCAAAGGTGATGCACGCGAGCATCGAGCACAGGCGCAAGGTAGCAAGGTCGATGGAGGTGAACATACGGTCGACCGGCTTATGCGCGATTACTTAAGAAGCCATCTCCAACCGTCGCGAAGAAATTGGTGAGCAACCCGGCTTCATAGGCTGGAGTGGTTACGCCCAAGAGCCGCCTTTCGCTCAACTCTTCTACGCCGTGTCAACAGCTTGCACTATTCTATGGCGGACGTAACTCACCCGGCTCTTCGCTGTTGAGCTTCTCCCCGATACGAAAATGTTCACGCAGCAGCTTCTCGCTGGCATCGACATCGCGACTCTGGACCGAGCGGAACAGCCGTTCGTGGTGGTCGATGATGTAAGCAAGCAAATGACCCGATACAGCGACACGACGCCGCCGCCTTACGTGATTGTTCTGCAGGGAACGCGATACGATCCTGTAGACCTTGATCAGCGCGGCGGAATGCGAAGCCTCGACCAGGCAGGTGTGGAAATGAAAGTCCGCCCGCCCCCCGGCGATGGGATCGTGGATCGTGGCGTGGATGTTCTCGAGCGCGGCGCCGATCTTCTCGAAATCGTCATCGCTGGCGCGCAGGCAGGCCAAGCGGATCGCTTGAAGCTCGATTCCCTGGCGCAGTTCCATGATGTCGTCGATCTCCTCGCCGCCCTGCACGAACATGAACGTGAAGATGTTTTCCAGCGTCGAGAAATCGGGCGAGCGGACGAACGTCCCGCGCCCCTGGTGCACGTCCAGCACGCCGATCATCGCCAGCGAGCGCAGCGCCTCGCGCACGAGCGGCCGGCTGATGTTCAGCCGCAAGGCCAGTTCGCGTTCGGGAAGCAGGCGATCTCCGGTCTTGAGCAAGCCATCACGCAGCTGGTCGCTCAGATAGCTGACCACCTTCTCGTAACCCTTTGGAGAGACCGAACGCGAACCCTGGCCGGATGTCGAACTCTGGGCAGGCATCGAAGCTCTGGCTTCCTTTCCGATGGATGATCGCCGTCGTGTTTCGCTCAATCGACAGCAATCCTTCAGACACATGAAGCCTCGTGCCCTGGGGATCAAGACCTTCATGGAAGAGGCACGGGATTCCGGCATCACGCTTGGTGCCACCGCCGACTGCGCGCATGCAATTGCCATCGACCTGTGAACTGGTATGACCAATCGTGCAGCGATGGATGAGCGCACTTGAAATCGGTCATGTCATTATGAACCTTATAGCTGGTCCCCCCTGTTTCCGCCCACGGATGGGGACGCTGTGGCTGATGCAAGACGATGCAGACCTGGCGGTGGCTGCGGCGCACTCGACCCCGGCGCACGCGCCACTCGCCTGAAGCAGCGGACCAAGACGCCAGAGAGGACCTGATCATCATGAAGACCAAGCATCACTCCAAACAGGCGCCGGCCAAGTGTCTGCTGCGCGTTGCGGCCGCTGCCGCCGTTCTGATCGCCGCCTCGTCGGAGGCCGCGCCTGCTCCGCTTGGAGTGGACTACCTGACGGCGCCGTTCCGTCAGGAGCGGATCCTCGACTGGGGTAACCGTCCCAATTGGTCGGCGGATGGCCGCCGGATCGTCTTCACCAAGGACGACATCGTCGACGGCCCGGCCTACGAGGTCGACGTAAAGACGCGCAAGGTCCGCTGCCTGACCTGCAAGTTCGACAAGGCGCAGTTTGTCACCCGCATCTTCTATCTCCCCGACGACAGCTTCCTGATCGAGGCCACGCCGGGCATGACGGGCGGCAGCGGCGGCGGCGCCGATGCGGGCCGTACCGAGCTGTTGTGGATGTCGAAGGATCTGGCCACTCCGGTCTCGCTGGGCACATCGGCGATGGGAGACATCGCCATCAGCCGCACCGCGGACGGTGATGGTTCAGTACGCATCGCCTGGTCGGCCATCAAGGACAAGGGCCTCCAGCTCGTCACCGGCAAGCTCTCACACGACGGCAGGACCGCCAGGATCAGCGACGTTCAGGGCCTCTACGAATTCCAGGCCGGCAAGGCTGGCCCGATCAGCATCGCCGAAGCCTATGAGTTCGTCGATCACGGCAAGGCGGTGATGTTCTGGACCGTGGAGTTGAACACGCTCGACGGCGAAATGTACAAGGTCGACATCGCGACAAAGGCGATAACCAAGATCTACGCCTCCCCCGCCCACAACGAGACGCACACCTTCCCAAACGAGCGCTTCGGATTGGAAGAGTCCAACCTGTTGTCCGATCCCGATGGCCCTTATCGCGGGATCAGCGGGCTGGGGAAAGGCGGCCTGAGCTTCTTCATGCAGATGAAGGGCATCCCGCAGGCGGCGCAGCGCGCGGCCGAGAACGCTGACAAGGGCTTCGACCTCGCGGTGGTGACCATGGACGGCCAATCGCGGCGACAGTTGACGAAGCTAAGCCCGCTTGGAGCCCAGGCACACCAGTCCGTGGCCTCGCCCGATGGCCGCCGCATCGCCTACGCGGTAAAGGATCCGCAGGGCAAGTCCGGTCAGCCGGTCGGCCTCTATGTCGGGACCTTCGGCAAGTAAGGCCCCTCACCCGGCTGGCCGGCTGGCGCCGGGCGCGCCGACAATGGCAGATATTGATGGGTAACCCTTACTTACTCGATGAGGTCCGCTTCCATTTGGAAACCCGGTCTCAGGCGCTGGGCGTTACCCGGATCGCTTCGAAGTATCCGATCGGCGGAAGATCGAACCAGACGTACCCATCCTTCTGCGGACCTGGTTCCAGCTTTTGACCACTCCGCAGCGCCACCGCCTGCCCGATCGACTGCGCGCGGATGCCCAACCGTAATCCATGCAGTTCCGGCGGCGTGACATAGCTGCTGTCGCGCTGCCCGGCATAGTTGATGACGTGGATCATCGTCGCCCCGGTCTCCAACTGCCGCTGCAGCGTCACCTCTACCGCGCCGGTGCCGGTAAGGCGCACCGGTGCCGGAGGCGCGAAGCGCTCGATCAGAGCATCGAACAGAAGGCGATGCACGTCGAGGCCATCCCGCTGGTACAGGGCGTCAGGTTGCCAGGGGATGTGCACGACCGTACCCTTGCCGAACGTCATAGCGAGCACGCCCGGATCCTTGCGCGGCACAGTGCCGGGTTGCGGGTAAGCCAGTTCCGGTGGACCGAAGGGATGATCGGGCGCAAACGGCACCAGGTCGCGAGCTACGAGACGAACGCGCGTCGCATGGTATGGCCCGTCCACCGGGATGCGCCCGCCTTCCATCTTGAGCGGTGCGTCGCGCGCGTCGAGCGACCAGCCCCGACCTTCCCGGTCATCCAGAAACGCCTCAACGGGACTGGACGCCAGCGCCTGAAGCGAGCGGGGCTTCCCCTTGCCGTCCTTGGCCCCGGTCTTGCCGGTGGCGATGAGCAACCCTCCGCGCTCCACGAAAGCGTCGAGCGCCCTGGCCTCCTCGTCAGACAGTCGCTGCACATCCGCCATGATGATGACGTCGAAGCCGTCGAGCGCCGATATGCCCTTGGCCATGACCTGGCTCGCATCGACGTTGCTGAACGGTCGCCGGGCGTCGACGAGGAGATGGTAAGCGCCGCGCCGGGCATCAAGCAGCTGGATGGCGCCACCGGTGAACGCGTAGGCAGCCGAATAGAGGCCGACGCGGGCAGATGGCCGCAAGCCTGCGTAGGCGGCTTCGTTGGTCGCGTGCCAGCGGAACAGTTCGGATATCGGCTGCAGCCACGAACGGTCCTCCTGGTCTGCCAGCGTTCCGATCAGGTACAAGTCCAGCTTGCCGCCGGTGCCCAGTGCCTGGGCAAAACGCAGCATGTGGCGCGCGGCGCTCTCGCTGGCCTCGCGCCAGGGATAGTCGATCTGGGCGGCCGAAGTGGCGGAGAATGGCCGCGTCGGCCAGGCCGCCGTCGCCCAGCGCACCTGCTCGCCCATCGCGAACGGCCATTCGGGTGCGGGACTATCGACCCGGCGCTGAACTTCTCCACGCGCCACATCCCCGGCAAAGAAATCCATCAGCGCGGCGTCAGGCCGCGCCTTTCGCACCAAGCCTATGGTCCGTTTGGCGAGATCGCCGAGGGTCCGGCTCTGGAATTGGGTGTAGGGCTGCCAGTTGGGGTCGGTCGGCCCATCCGTCTTCGGCAGATCGAGACCATACATCTGGCGAAACGCGGCCTGGCAGTTCTGGCAGATGCAGATTCCGTGATCGACGTTGGCGTAGTCGGTGCGAGTGTAGCCGACCATGTTGAAGAACACCCCGTCAAGCGGATAGCGCCGCAGCCCCTCTTCAAGAATGCGCAATCCATAATCCTGTGCCCAACCGCCGTTGGGGCAAGCCTGGTACGTGCCCGCATATTCGCGTGGCGAGCCATCGCGGTTGCGCATGAACCAGTCAGGATGGACATCGAAGACCGGGCGAAGTGCCTTGGACAAGTCGAACCGCCCGATGAAGCCGAGACCCAGCTTGTGGGCGGCATCGACCATCCGGCCGGTGAAGTCGCCCTTCATCGCCGGGTTGCGGTACTGGAGCGGCAGCTTGGTGGGATAGAAAGCGACGATGCCGCCCACGCTGGAGAGCAAGGTCGTCGCGCCGAAATCGCGCACATCCCGTGCGATCCGGACGGGATCCTGGGCCACATCCGTCGCACGCAGGTTCGTCTGCACGATCCGGTACTCGCCATGCGGGAACGCTCGGGACGTCGAAGCCGCCGCCCTCGCAGCCCCGTCGGCACCCAGCGCGACAGCGAACGTGCTACCCAGCGCCGCCTTGACGACGGTCCGGCGAGTGGCGGGAAGATCGATGCGGTCCATTCTTCAATCCCCATTGAGGGTGGACGACTTCAGGCGATGTCCAGAGCAATCACTTCGCGCACCAGAGTACGCGGGAGCGTCACCACGAGGCCACCTCACTCGAACGTGTACTCGGCCACCACGCCGTTTTCGAGCACCCGCACCAGGCTGGCGCGGGCACACGACGCGGATCACTCTTCGCCGAGACGATCACCACTTGAAACGGGTCGTCACACCGAACTCACGCGGCGGAGTTATGGTGGCAAAGCGATACCCGGAATCAAACGGGATGGCGCTGAAATTCGTGCCAGGAAGGGGGTTGGTCGACACCTGCGCGGTACCCTGGTTGACCCGCAGCGCTCGCGTCTGATCCAGCAGGTTCTTTACGAAGGCATTGATCTCCCACCGGGAATCCGGCCCTCGCACACCGAAGAACAAGTCGACCTTGGTAAAGTCGCGGTACGTGTAGTCGCTGTTGCGCGAGGTGAAACCCGGCCGGTACGACAGCAGCCCGCGCAGGAACGGCGTCACTTCACCCATCGGGTAGCGGATCTCACCGTTGCTAGTGAGGCTGAACTTCGGCACGTCCGCGATGCGATCGTTGCGCGAGCAGAGCGCCACTTGCTGCGTGCCCGGAACGCTGGGCGTGCCGGTGGAGTCGGATATCCCGTCGCCGTTGAAGTCGTTGCAATAGACTTGCGCGTCGTCGAACTTCGCATCGGCATAGGCCGCGTTGATGCTGAACTCCGCCCAGCTGGCAGGCTGCACCGACAGCTCGATCTCTCCGCCCTTGCTGACCGCGTCACCGAAGATCGGCAGGCTCGTCTGCGAGGTGTCCACCCGCCCGGCAATGCCAGACGTGTTGGTGAAGAGGCCGTTCACGTAATCGACGTAGTTGTTGAAGGTCTGGTAGAATGCCGTGACGTTCAGCGAGACCTTCCGGTCGAACAGGCTGGACTTGACGCCAACCTCATACCCGTTCGACTTTTCATCAGGCGTGATCAGGAACTGCGGCGACAGCGGCACCGAGACCCCGCTCGCCGCCACGCCGGGACGATAAGACCGCCCGTAGTTGGCGTAAACGGTAAGATCGCGGTTGATCTCCCAGGTGATCGCGGCGCCGCCGGTCAGAGCACTCGGCTTGACGACGCTGGGTGTCGAACTTTCGATGCCGAATGCCGGAATCGACAGCTGCTGATTGCGCGTGGTCTTGCCCCAGATCTGGCGCAAACCGCCGGTCACGGTGAAGCCGTCGAAGATTTCGTACCCGACAAGACCCGATACAGAATAGAGCCGGCTCACGATCGGCAAGGTCACTTCGACCTGAGCAGGTACGGCGAAGATCTGCGGCGGCACCGGCCCCGGCGCGGTCATGCCGGGGAAGGCACCGCCGAACGGATCGGAAAGGAAGAAGTCGTTGCGCTGGCTGACGCGTACGTCCTCGAACGCGGAATAGTCGTAGTTGAAGCCCAAGGCCCAGGTCAGCCGAGACTTCTCCTGCGACTGCAAACGCAACTCATAGGTCCACAAGTCATACGGCGTCCTGGTGAGCTGCGGCAGTTCGTACTGCGGGACGGCATTACCCTCGTCCTGATCGCGCAGCTGGGAAAGCTTGGTGCTCTGATAGCCGCCGTTGAACATCAGCTTGCCCCAGTCGAGATCATAGCTGGTGTTCAACGTGACGAGGTGGGTTTCGGTGGTAAAGCGCAGCGCCCCCTCGCTCACCGCCAGACGATCGTCGAGGCTGATCGGCGGACCGCTGCGCAGTGGGAACAACGAGTTGGGGCTGGGCTGGTTACCGGCACCGAATACGGCGCGGAAAGGTCGGACGTCGGCCCAGATGTACTGATAGACCAGATCGGCGCGGAAAGCCGAGCTCGGCTCCCACGCCAGCGACGCGCGAGCGCTGAGCGTCTCGTTGTAAGACTTGCGACCATCCACGTTGCGGATCTGCGAACCACGGTTGCGGTCGAACAGGTACGCGGTGCGCAGCGCCAGCGTGTCGGACACGAGGGGCAACGAGATCGCACCCTGGACGTTGCGCGCGTCGCGATCGGTCACCGCCGCCTGGGCGTAGCCGGTGGGCGTCGACATGTCGGGACGCGCGGTGCCGATGACGATGGAGCCGCCTGGCGAAATGCGCCCACGGTAAAGCCCTTGCGGGCCGCGGATCACCTGGATCTGGCCGATGTCGTAGATCCCGCTGAAGAACGTGTTGGGATCGATGTCGATCTCGTTGAAGTAGACCTGGACCGCGTCGCTGGAGCCGCTGTCCGGATTGAACGAGATACCGCGCAGCGTGGCGATGTTGCTGCGCCCGTCGTTGTTCTCGAGATTGAGGCCGGGAACCGTGTTCTGGATCTCGCGCACGTCGAACAGATTGAGCTTGGCGATGGCGTCACCGGTGACGACGTTGACCGCCAGCGGCGTGTCCTGCAGCGACTTCGACTGGCGCGTGGCGGTGACGATGATGTCGTCGGTCGAACGCTGCGCTGCGTCACTGTCGGTCACGTCCTGCGCATGAACAGAGCCAGCAAGCCCCAGGGCGCTAGCGCAAGCCAGCAGCAGAAATTTTCCCTTAGAAATGAACATGTCGCCCCGCATAATCGGTGTTAGTGAGGCGGCACTTACCAGTGATTGCAGACACGACAATCTGTCGTCTCATGATACGGGATGGTACTTTTGGCGAGGTCCAGCTGCTTCCGGCCGCGCATGGAAAGGCACGCGCGGCCGGACCTTCGATCTGGTCAGAAGTCCTTTGCGAGTTCGATCAGGACGATGCCTTCTCCCACACCGGCATCCGCCACATCCGCCGGACCGATCTGTGCGGCGATCATCCGACCATCGGAGCGGACCACCGGATTGCCATACTTGTAAGGGCCATACTGCACGATGTTCGTCAGCCGCGTATAGCGCGGCGCCTGCACGTTCAAGTCGAGGACGCACAAGTCCATGCCCTTCTTGCGATCATCGGCGCATTCCACCAGCGTGCGCCTGCCGTCTGGAAACAGCCCCTCGACTTCGGAGTATTGATCCGGTCGCGTGGGATAGCGGGTGACGCGTCCGGTCGCGAGATCGACGGAGCGGACTTCGGACCTCTCTTCCTTGCCATACGTGTAGCACGGCATGGTCATCGCCTTGTCGCCAGGCAGGAAGTCCTGCGCCTCGCTGAGGCATTCGGATGTCCTGATCACCGTCTTCTGGTCGATCAGCCTGGCCTTGCCGCCCGTGACGACAACCTTGCCGGTATACACCGTCGTGGAGGGCGCAGCCTGCCTGGTAGGATCGATCGCAATCTCCGACCAGCCGATCAAGTTGCTTCGGGGACTGGTAGCGACCCCCTCGAACACCGTCTTGCCCAGGGGCATCGGCGCCCGAGCGGCCTGCGCATCCATCCAGAACATCTCGACACGCGAAAAGCGGGTCTCCTCGCGCGTGGCGGCGGGGAACCGCGGGGCAAGGAGAAGGAAGCTTCCGTCGGCGAGGTACTGCACCCGCAGGATGCCGTGATGCGGCGAATGCGCCGTGAGATTACGGGTTGCACCCGTCTTCATGTCGTACTCGAAAGCGTCGCCATAGGACTTGCCGATGAAGGCGATCTTGCTGCCGTCAGGCGAGAAGACCGGTCGCTCTCCGAACGCCGAAATAAGCACTTGGCCATCCGGCATGTCATAAAGCGGATTTCCGGTCTTCTCGCTGCCGACCGGCATGCGTGCGGGCACCGGCTCGCCCCGATCCCAACCTTGCGCCTGCGCCGTCGAACCTGCCCACAGGACACACGCCGCAGCGATACAATGCTTCCCAAGCCGCTTCATCCACTATCTCCGTGAAATTGTTCGCGCCTGTGTCGCGCCTCGGGCGCCGAACGGGAATGGCGCATTCCGCCATATGGGATGGCCGGGGACGCAATCCGGTGCGCTCACATGTCGGATCTTACCGTCGCGCCTTTTGAGCACGCTTTGCCGGCACGAGCGGGCCGCCCGCCTCCACCGTCGGCGGGCACTATCGGCAGGCGCGACTGGACACCTTCAACCTGCGGCATCCTCGTCCTTGCGGTTTACCTCGCCATCGTCCTTGCGAATGAAACTGATCTTGCCTTGAGTCTCGAGAATGGCCCAGGCCACGTCCTTCATGTGCCCGATGCCGGCGAGCCGCATTTCCGCTTCGACCTCACGGGGCGTGATCCTGTCACGGCGCAGGTTTGCCTGGATCAACTCGCCATCGCGTATGATCACTTGCGGCCGCCCATCGAGCAACGTCTCCAGTCGAGGCGACAGGTAAGTCGCCCAACTCATCACAAGTGCCCAGAACGCGAAGGTTGCGATTGCCAGGATCGATCCGGTCAGACTGAAATCGTTGTGAGTCACGCCCTGCTGCACCAGATCGCCCATCACGACGATGACGACGAGTTCGAACGGCGTGAGTTGGCCGATCTCGCGCTTCCCCAAGAGGCGCAGCAGCAGGTAAAGTGCGGCAAAGGTAACGCTGGCGCGAAGAACGATATCCATCAGGGAAGTACCGGGATCGAAACAGACATCTGCGCAAGTCGGTGATCGCCATCCAGCAGGGTTATGTTTCCGGCGAGTTTGCCGACCAGGGGAGGATTCGTTTGGCCATCGATCTTGATCTCCAGCGTGTCACCTGCCTTGAGCGGCGCATATTCAAAGCGATACTGCCCCTCTTTGAAGCTCTCATCGGCGGCAGCCGGGATGTGGCTGTTGATAGTCAGGTCCCGCCATAGCGTTGAGTCTATGCCGATAACCGGCTTGGCGATGTCGCGCCGCGCGTCGATACGGATGCGTGTCTCGAAGAACACGCCGCTTCGAAGCGGCCGCGCGAGCTTTACTTCAAGCGCTGCGATAGGCGTACTCACAACGTACACGGGAGAAGGCCGTCCCCCCAGGACCCCCGTCATCGCCGTCGCGACCAATCCTCCAAGAACAACGAAAGCGAGGAGGCTGGCATGTGCGCGCAAACCGCCCACAGCCTTGGCATGGCTCGCATCGAGGCCGTCGGGAAAGCGTGCTTGGAAATTCTTGTCCATGGGCGCATCCTGCTCGCTCGCAGCATTGCCGGCAAGCACACCGTCGGCAGTATCTGTGATTATATGTTGCAGTGCCGCAATAGCCTTGCCGTACTCAGCCACCTTTTTTTAAGGTCGCGGACGTAGAGAAAGAGGTCGCACATTGGCTGGAGGGCGTTTCGGTTTGCGGCATGCTGCCGCGTGGCTCGGCGAGATCGTCGGGCCCGACAGGGGCTACGTCAATGTCGGCGTCGTCTACACTCTCGCTATCACGCTCCTGTCGCTGGCCACGCCGATCTCGGTCCAGCTCCTGATCAACTCGGTCGCTCGCACGGCCTTGGTCGCGCCGCTGTGGATCCTGTCGGGCGTCCTGCTGGTCCTGCTGCTTCTCGTTGCGGGCTTGAGCGGACTGCGCCTTTACCTGATGACGATGTTCGAGCGCCGCATCTTCGCCCGGGTTGTCGCCGAAGTGACCGTGAGAGCCGTTCACGCTCAGAACCCATTTTTCGCGGATGAGAGCCGAGGCAGCCTCTTCAACCGCTTTTTCGACATGGTCGTGGTGCAGAAGTCCGTGCCGAGCCTGGTCATCGGCGCCTTCACCATCGTCCTGCAAGGCGCCGTCGGCCTGGTGGTAACAAGTTTTTACCACCCCTTCTTCCTCGCCTTCAACATCGTGCTCGTGATTACCTGCCTGCTGATCTGGATCATCTGGCGTAGGGGCGCGATCTCCGGAGCGGTCGGCGTATCGCACGCGAAGCATGAGGCCGCACACTGGCTTGAAAGCGTCGGCGCTTCCAACGGCTTCTACAAGTCGGCGCGTCATCTGAACTTCGCGGTGGACCGATCGGAGGCGGTCACGGAGAACTAAATCCGGGCGCATCGCCGTTACTTTCGATACAGTTTCGCGCAGGCGCTGGCCTATTTCCTGGTCTATGCCTTTGCCGCGGCGGCACTCCTGGCCCTGGGCGGCAGCCTAATCCTGGCGGGCGAACTGTCGATCGGGCAACTCGTCGCGGCCGAGCTCATCCTGTCGGGCGTGTTCTACGGCATTTCGCAACTGGGCTGGTACCTCGACACCTTCTACGACCTTGTCGCCAGTTCGGAGGAGCTGTCACAGATCCTCGCGATCCCGCAGGAGCCGCTAGACCTGAACGGTCAGGCGCCGCCCGACGGCGCCGTCCGGTTCCGCAACGTCGAGCTTGGCGGCTCTCACTTCGACTTCGCCGTGGAAAGCGGCGAGCGCGCCGTGATCGTGGCGGAGCCGGGAGTGGAAAACCAGATCGCGATGCTGCTCAAGCGCCACGTCATGCCCGAAAAGGGCCTGCTGACGATCGGTGGAAGCGATCTGGGCAGCTTCGATATGTACCTCCTGCGCTCCGCCGTGGTCGTGCTCAATCGCCCTACCATCGTGGATGTCACCATTCGCGAATACCTGAACATGGCATCGGGAGGGGGCGCGGACAGCGGCCTGATCATCCAAGTGCTGGATACCATCGGCCTCACGTCGCGGATTTCGAGCTTGCCGAAAGGGCTCGATACGCAGCTGGCGAGCTCGGGGTCTCCGCTCTCCATCGTCGAGGTCATGCAGCTCAAGGCGGCGATGGCGTTGATCAGCCGGCCCAAGGTGCTGCTGCTGTCCCAGCTTTATGACATGATGCCGGCCGGTCCGCTTCAAGCGACTCTAAAGATGCTGCGGGAGAACGGCACGACCGTGCTCCTGTTCACCGGACGACCGGAGGCCCTGCAGCTCGACAGCTGTCTGTGGTTGGGCGCGCGGGAGCAACGTCGCTTCGCAGATGAAACCGGTCTTGCAGAGTACCTCGCCGCGAAGGAGGCGCTGTCATGACGGTCAGCGCGGCACAGCTCACGAACTTTCGCACCCTTGCAAAGCTCAATCCGCCACGCGTGACGACCGTGGTGGCGTGGCTGATCCTGGTCGGGCTCTGCCTTGCCGTCGCGATCCTGTTCGTTCCGTGGCGGCAGACTGCTCAAGGGGCCGGACAGGTCATTTCCCTCGACCCGGACGATCGGCCGCAACAGGTCTCCTCGCTGGTGGAAGGCCGAGTGGATCGCTTCTTCGTCCAGGACGGTCAGCTGGTCAAATCAGGGGACCCGATCGTCAAGGTCGTCGATGTGGACCCCAACTTCCTTGAGAGACTGGCCGCCGAGAAGGCGGAGGTCGAGGCGCAGATCGCATCCATCCAGCAGGCCGGTGCGGTCGCCTCGATAGACGTCGCACGGACCCGCCAGCTTTACGCGGAAGGCCTGGCTGCTCGGCGCGACTACGAGCAGACTCAGATCAAGGTTGCCGATACCAACGCGAAACTAGCCGAAGCGCGCGCGAAGCTGAAGCAGATCGAAGTGCGCCAGCGGCGGGAATCGGCGCAGATCGTCAGGGCGCCGCGCGACGGGCGGATTCAAAACCTGAACGCGGCCGCTGGCGGCGCCTTGATTACGGCGGGAACGGTGCTGGCGACGGTCGCGCCCGAGCAGATCGAACGTGCAGTGGAACTCTTCGTCGACGGACGTGACATCCCGCTGGTGGACCGGGGCAGACCCGTGCGGCTGGAATTCGAAGGCTTCCCCGCGTTCCAATTCAGCGGATGGCCCGCCTTTGCCATCGGCATCTATGACGGGCAGGTGCGCTCTGTCGATCCCACCCCGCGGGCCGACGGGCTGTTCCGGGTGCTGGTCGAGCCAAGGCCCGGAAAGCCCGCCTGGCCCGAGCGTAGGTTTGTGCGGCAGGGTGGCAAGGTGCTGGGCTGGATTCAGGGCGACAACGTCACCGTTGGCTATGAACTGTGGCGTCAGCTCAACGACTTCCCGCTGAACTTCGGGCAGGATCAGGTCGCTCAGAAGGTACAGGAAAAGACCGACAAGAGTTCGTTCGAGAAGAAGAAGAAGTGACCATTCGGTTGGTGATCGGCATTGTCTCTTTACTCGCCGCCGCCTTGCCTTCCATGGCGCCTGGGCAAGACGCTGCGGCGGGGATCGTGTCTTCCCAGCCCTCCAGCCCGCTGACCTTGCAGGAGGTCCTGCGCTCATCCGCGCGAACGGCGCCCGACATTGTCGCCGCTCTGGCCCGCAATCGGCAAGCCGAGGCGCGCGCGCTCACCGCCCAGGGCGCTTTTGACACCGTATTTGCGGTCGAGGGCCGCAGCCGCGTGCTGGGCTACTACGACGGAACGGAAGTCGCCGCCAAGGCCGAACAGCCGCTGAGCAACAACGGTGGCTACCTCTACGGACAATACCGTGCGTCTCGCGGTGATTTTCCGATCTACGAGGACAAGTCCTATACCAATCGACTTGGCGAGCTGAAGGTCGGAGCGCTTTATTCGCTGCTGCGTGACCGACTGATCGATGCGCGCCGGTCGGAGTTCCGACTGGC
>Ga0182197_1000029_pt1 | contig 25414 bp, 23 predicted proteins | sample G5R1MG_37_FD_128397 | JGI IMG/M metagenome (GOLD analysis project Ga0182197, IMG submission 128397) | Switchgrass phyllosphere microbial communities from Michigan, USA - G5R4_MAIN_12SEP2016_LD1 MG | ecosystem: Host-associated > Plants > Phyllosphere > Phylloplane/Leaf | place: USA: Michigan...
ATCGCGCTGGCTGTCACGCACTTCGCGGGCGCTTTGCGCCTGTGCGGCGACCGGAACCAGAACCGCCGGAACCATGGTGCTCGCCGCCAGGGCGGCCATGATGAACTTACGCATGTCTGTCTCTCCATTATCGGCGCCCGGGTAGGGCAGCGAGAATCAAGTTGCACTCATCCTGCTGAACCGCCTGGGAACCAGGGCGTCAGGAATGATGCAGAACTGTCGCAAGGTGTATTGGGTTGCCGGATATCGACATGGGGCGGCTTTGCTTCTTAATTGTGGAAAGGGATCGCTGGTGCCGCTTGCGCATGGCGTATGGTGGCCTAGATTGAAGCCGTAACTTGAGCGCTTTCACCTGAAAGGAGCGCATGGCCCGCAAGACAGCGCATCGTCCTGAGCTGACGCAATTTCGGCCCGACCTTCCCCGGCGGGCTCGTGCCGAAGTGGAGTTCGACCACCCCGCGCTGCTGGGCAGCTTGTTCGGCCAGTTTGACGCCAATCTGGTGCAGGTGGAAAATCGCCTGGGGGTCTATATCGCCGCGCGCGGCAACCGCATCCAGATCGAAGGCCCCGAAGACGCCGTCGCCCGTGCGCGTGAGACGCTCACCGGCATGTACCACCGCCTCGAACAGGGCCACGCGCTCGATTCAGGCGCCATAGAATCCCTGATCACCATGTCCGCAGAACCCACGCTCGAAGGCATCATCACCGGCGATGCCGCGCTCGGCAATCCGCCGATCATGATCCGCACCCGCAAGAAGACGATCGTCCCGCGCTCCGCCGCGCAGATCGAATACATGCGGCAGCTGACCAAGGCCGACATCATCTTCGCGCTGGGCCCCGCCGGCACCGGCAAGACCTATGTCGCGGTGGCGCAGGCCGTCAGCCAGTTGATGACCGGTTCGGTCCAGCGCCTGATCCTCAGCCGCCCCGCAGTGGAGGCGGGCGAGAAGCTGGGCTTCCTGCCGGGCGACATGAAGGACAAGGTCGATCCCTACCTGCGCCCCTTGTACGACGCGCTGTACGACTGCATGCCGCCGGAACAGGTGGAGCGGCGCCTTGCCTCGGGCGAGATCGAGATCGCTCCGATCGCCTTCATGCGCGGGCGCACGCTGGCCGACGCCTTCGTCATCCTCGACGAGGCACAGAACACCACGCGCGAGCAGATGAAGATGTTCCTCACCCGCTTCGGCCAGAACAGCCGCATGGTCGTCTGCGGCGATCCGCGCCAGGTCGACATTCCCGGCGGCGACCGCATGAGCGGCCTGGCCGATGCGGTCGGGCGGCTGGAGGGCGTGGAGGGGATCGACGTGACCCGCTTCACCTCCGCCGACGTGGTGCGCCATCCGATCGTGGGTCGGATCGTGGACGCCTATGAAGGACCCGACGCTTAGCGACCGTCGCGAATGGCGAACATCTACTTTCCGTCTTTCGCGGCGGAGCCATTTCGCGGAGCAGACGTTCATGCGTCGGACAACCGGCGGGTGTATCACCCGCCGGTGTCGGTTCCACGATCCGCTTCGCCTAGCGCGCCTCAGGGTCGAAGGAGCTGGTCAACAGGGTAGAATGCTTAAATGATGATGTTGCCCAGTGCGCTGCTGCTGACGGTCAGCCCGATAGCGGCGGTGCCCCCATTGGACGTGCTTCATGGCGCGGGCAACGGACAGCGTATCCTGGTCACGTCGTCGAGCCCAACCGCGAGCAGCGCATTTCTCGCCCAACCCGTCGAAGCGCCGTCCGCCGTTTCCGCCGCGCCGAACACCGCGCCGCCGCTGATCGTACCGCCGCCGTTCGATGCTGCCGCGCCAACCACGCCGGCGCCGGTAGAAGCGCCGCGAGGAAACGAAATCGTCATTACCGGCCGGGCGGAGCCTGCCGGCGACCCCTTGCGCGCCATCAATGCCGAAGCCTTCTCTGTCACTCAGAAGGTTGACGATGCGGTCATCGGGCCGGTGGCCAGGTCTTACAAGAAGACCGTACCCAGTCCGATCCGCAAGGGCATTCACAACTTCCTGTACAACCTTCGCGAACCGATCGTGTTCTTGAACTTCATGCTGCAGCTCAAACCCGGCAAGGCGATGGAGACGGTTGGCCGTTTCGCGATCAACAGCACCATCGGCGCAGCAGGGCTGGTGGACGTGGCCAAGCGCAAGCCGTTTCGCCTGCCACGCCGATCCAACGGGTTCGCCAATACCCTGGGCTATTACGGCGTGAAGAACGGGGCGTTCCTGTTCCTGCCTATCGTCGGCCCCACCACCGTGCGCGACTTGTTCGGCGGCGCCATCGACCGGCTCGTCCTGCCGGTGAGCGTCGGCAGTCCGTTCACCAGTCTTACCTACTCGGTCCCGGCCGGCGCTCTCGGCGCGCTCGATCACCGTTCGGAATTCGACAAGACGCTCAAGGACCTGCACAAGAACTCGCCCGATCCCTACGCCGCATCGCGCGCGTTCTACCTGAACCGGCGGCAGGCCGAGATCGACTTGTTGAAAGGCAAGACCACGGGCGATCCCACGGGCATGTCGGGCCCTCCGCCCAGCGTCAGTCCCTTCGTGCCGTCAGACCTGGAGCCACAGGCGCCAGAGCAGATCCCGGACGTGACTCCGCCGAAAGCCGACGCTCCACGTGACTGATCGCGGTTGCCTCGGCTAAGGGCGGCCCATGAACCTCGAGATCGATATCGAAGAACCCTGGCCGGCCCAGCCGGAGTGGGAGGCTCTGGCGGCCAAGGCGGTCGATGCCGCCGCGCTCGTCGCACCCGAACTCGCGCATGCGCGGCTCACCGCCAGCGTGCTGTTCACCAGCGACCAGGACATACACGCCCTCAATGCCGAATGGCGGGGCAAGGACAAGCCGACCAACGTGCTGTCGTTCCCCATGCTGGAACGCTCCGATCTCGTCGATCTCGCGCCCGAGGGCCCGCCCGAGATGCTGGGCGACATCGCCCTGGCCTACGAAACCTGCGCGCGCGAGGCGGCGGAGAAGGGTGTGGCCGTCGAGCATCACGCGGCGCATCTGATCGTTCACGGCATGCTCCACCTCGCGGGCTACGATCACGAAACCAGCGACGAGGATGCCGACGTGATGGAGGCGCTCGAAACAAAGGCTCTTGCGGTCATGGGCCTTGCCGACCCATATGGGCCTCGACTTTAACCGCAGGGGCTCAGCAGCACGATGGCCGAGAATGGCCGCCACACCGACACCGGTTCGGGAGAACCGGACAGTAGCGGCACGCTTTGGCGTGTCATCCGGCGCATGTTCGTGTCCGATGTCGACCAGTCGCTGCGTTCGCAGATCGAAGACGTCATCAACGAGCATGAAGGCGAGCGTAGCGAGGACCAGAGCGGCGACCTGTCCCCGCTCGAGCGCCAGATGCTGCGCAACCTGCTGCATTTCAGCGAGCACGACGCGGACGACGTCGCGGTGCCACGCGGCGACATCATCGCCATTCCCGCGTCGGCCAGCTGGGACGAAGTGGTCGAATCCTTCGCCGAGCACGGCCACAGCCGCATGCCGGTCTATGGCGAATCGCTCGACGAGGTGCGCGGCATGATCCACATCAAGGACGTGTTCCCGATCCTGGCACGCGGCAACGTGCCGCCCGAGGACTGGACCACGCTGCTGCGTCAACCGCTGTTCGTGCCCCAGGCACGCGGCGCGCTCGACGTTCTGGCCGACATGCGGGCCAAGCGCATCCACCTGGCGGTGGTGATCGACGAGTATTCCGGCACCGACGGGATCATCACCATCGAGGATCTGGTCGAGGAGATCGTCGGCGAGATCGAGGACGAGCACGACGACGCGCCCGAAGTCATGCTGGTGCCGTTGGACGACGGCATGTGGGACGCCGATGCTCGCGTCGAACTGGAAGAAATCGCAAATAGGATCGATCCCCGACTTGCCGAAGTCGAAGAATCGGTGGACACCCTGGGCGGTCTGGCTTTCGTGCTGGCCGAGCAAGTGCCCGAGGTCGGAACGATCCTGGAGCATGAGAGCGGCTGGCGCCTGGAAGTGACGCAAGGCAACGAACGCCACGTGACGCGGCTGCGCCTGCATCCGCCGGTCGAAGTGATGGAGGATAGCCCTGAATAGGCCGACTGGCGTCTTGCCGGCCTTCCCGTATTTCGGAGCGGCGACGTGGTAGTCCGCCGCCTGCCGCCCTTGCGCGCGCTCGAGGCGTTCGTGCGCGTGGTGCGCCTGGGCTCGGCCAAGGCGGCCGCGAGCGAACTGGCGCTGTCGCCGTCCGCCCTGTCGCGCCGGGTCGCGGCACTGGAAGACTTCACCGGCAAGCGGCTGTTCACCCGCCAGCATCAATCGATGAAGCTGACCGACGAAGGCCAGGCCTTCTACAACGCGATCGCGCCCAAGCTGGAAGAACTGGCCGAAGCGGTCGAAGGGCAGATCGACAAGGGCCAGGTCCTGCGCCTGCACCTGGGCGTGCCCTCGCTGTTCGGCGGCCAGCGTCTGTTCCCGCGCCTGCCCGAACTGCGCCGGCTGCATCCGCGCCTGCACATCGACATCGAGACCGGTCCCAACCTCGAAGGACAGATCGGCGACACGCTCGATGCCGCGATCATCCTGACCAAGGCGCCCGATCCGTCGTTCTACTCGTTCCCGCTGGACGAGAACCGGGTCTATGCGATCGTCTCCAAGCAGACCGCCAAGGAGATGGGCGACAAACCCGACCGGACCAAGCTGTCGCGCCAGACCTTCCTGATCCACAACGACCTGCCCGACAGCCTGGACGCCTGGAAAGCCGCGATCGGCATGAGCACGCTGCAGCCGGCCTCGATCGACCGGCTCGATTCAGGGCAGCTGGTGCTGGAAGCCGCCGCGCAAGGGTTGGGTATCGCCATCATGCACGGCGACCATTTTCGCCGCTCGCATGACGACCGCCTGACCGTGCTCTACGACATCGATGTCGCGAGCCCCTACCACTACTGCTTCATCTGCCGCCCCAAGGATCTGGAGAGCCGGCCGGTGAAGATCTTCCACGAGTGGTTGATCCAGGCGGACCTGTAGAACTCTGCCACTGGCACATGCCGCTTGAGAGGCGGACGCGGATGGGCTTAACCTCCTGACGACCGCATATCGGTTCAGGGGATCATCATGGCACGTCGCGCTTTCGTCCGTAGTCTGGCCTTGAGCGCCGCGATCGTGATGCTGACCGCCGCCGCGCCGCCGCCGGCCCCGCCCTTCCCGGTCGGCAGCACCGTCGACGTCATCCAGGGCCAGCGGATCGCCGACCCTTATCGCGCGCTGGAGAACGCCGCCGACCCCAAGGTGCAGGCGTGGAGCGACGCGCAGAACGTGCGCACCCGCGCCTACCTCGACGCGCTGCCCGGTCGCGCGGCGGTCTCGGCCAAGCTCGCCCGTATGTTCAAGGACCGCTCGCCCGCGTTCGGCGCGCTGGAGCATGCCGGAAATCGCATCTTCGCGGCCTACACCGATCCCGCGGTCCAGCAGACCATGCTGGTGACGCTGAACGCCGCCGGCGATCCCGCCAGTCGCAAGGCGCTGGTCGATCCCAACACGATGGATCCCAGCGGCCACACCGCGATCGACTGGTTCGTGCCCTCGCCCGACGGCAGCAAGGTCGCCGTGTCGCTTTCGAAGAACGGCAGCGAGGACGGCACGCTGCACATCTACGACGCGGCCACCGGCCAGGAAGTAGAGCCGACGATCGACCGCGTGCAGTTCCCCACCGCCGGCGGGTCGCTGGCGTGGACGGCGGACGGCAGAGGCTTCTGGTACACCCGCTATCCCGAACACTCGCAACCGGAGAGCGAGTGGCACTTCAACCAGAGCGCCTACCTGCACGTACTGGGCACCCCGGCGGCGCGCGACATGCTGGTGCTGAGCGGCAAGGACGGTATCCCGCGCACCGCCGAGATCTTCCTCAGCAATGCGCAAGCAGGTCGCTCGGCTCTCGCGTCGGTGCAGTGGGGCGACGGTGGGCAGTGGCTGCACTTCGTCCTGACGCCCGACGGCAAGGCGCAGCGCATTGCCGAGTACGAGGACCGAGTGATCGGCGGCGCGGTGATCGCGAAGGACGGTACCGTCTATGGCGTCTCGCGCAAGGACGCGCCCATGGGTCGGGTCGTGAAGCTGGCGGCGCCCTATACCGGCGGCTTCGCCAAGGCAGCCGTGATCGTCCCGGCACGAACCGACGCCGCGATCGTCGATGGCGGTCAGTCCGATCATCCACTGGTCCTGGCGGAGGACAAGCTGTTCGTTACCCGCATCGCTGGCGGGCCCAACACGGTGAGCATTCACGACTTGTCTGGCAAGGCGATGGGCGCGCTCGACGTGCCGCCGATTTCCTCGGTCAGCAACATCGTCGCCCTGCCCGGCGGCGACGTGCTCTATGACGTGAACGGCTATACCGAGCCGCCGCACTACTTGCGCTGGAGCGCGGGCACGATGAAGTCGACGCCCACCGCCATCCGCATGACCACTTCTGTTTCCTATGCCGATGCCGAAGTGAAGCGGATCTTCGCCAAGTCAAAGGACGGCACCAAGGTGCCGGTCACGCTGGTGATGAAGAAGGGCACCCGCCTCGATGGCAAGAACCCGCTGCTGCTGTACGGGTACGGCGGCTACGGCGTGAACATGACGCCGGGCTTCTCCGCCGCGCGTACCCGCATGCTGCTGGACGGTGGCGTGATCTATGCGCTGGCCAACATCCGGGGTGGCGGCGAATACGGAGAAACCTGGCACACGCAAGGCATGCTGACCAACAAGCAGAACGTGTTCGACGACTTCGCCGCTTCGGCGCAGGAGCTGATCAGGCTGGGCTATACCAGCCACGACAAGCTGGCGCTGCAGGGCGGCTCCAACGGTGGCCTGCTTATGGCAGCCGAGATTACCCAGCACCCGAACCTTGCCACGGCGGTGATCAGCCAAGTCGGCATCTACGACATGCTGAGGGTCGAGCTGGACCCGAACGGCGCCTTCAACGTGACCGAATTCGGCACCGTCAAGGATCCGGCGCAGTTCAAGGCGCTCTATGCGTACTCGCCCTATCACCACGTGGTGAAGGGCACCGCCTATCCTGCCGTGCTGCTGATGACCGGCGCCAACGATGGCCGGGTCAATCCGTTCCACTCGCGCAAGTTCGCGGCGGCCCTGCAAGCGGCGACATCATCGAAAGCGCCGATCCTGCTGCGCACCTCGGCCAGCTCCGGCCACGGCCAGGGTTCGTCGCTGGACGAAGTGATCGCCCAGCAGACCGACATGACCATGTTCCTGTTCGACCAGCTTGGCGTCGATGCCGTCAAGGCTGCGGCCGCCAGATGACCGGTGGTCTGTCCGGCCTTCGCGAGAAGGGCGGACGGGCCATCACTTGACGGCGGGTGAGGGTTCCGGAACGGGAGCCGGTTGCAGAGCCGTCTTGCTGCGCCGCTCCCGCTTGGTCCGGCCACTGTGGCGAACTTCCTTCTTGTGCTCGTCGTTGCTCTTCACCCGTGCCTCTATCTCGGCCTCTACGGCAGGATCGGGTGGCAAGCCCCAATGGAGATTCGCGAGTTCGCCCTCGGGCTGAGCCAGCTTGTTCACGCTTACGGAGGCACGCGCGGCACCATCGCTCTTGGCCGCGATCCAGGTGAGGCAGGCGGCGAGATCACGAACGGCGTGCGCGGCGACGCCACCCTTCGTCGGTCGGCAATTGAGGATCAGCATGTCCTGCCGCACGGGCATTGATCGATTGCGCAGCACCTCCAGGATGTCACCGCGTTCGGCGATGCCGACCCGCGTGTTCGCATTAGGCTGGATCAGCTGGTAGCGGGGCGAGGTGTTGAACACGTAGGCATCGACCCCCTCGTTCTCCAGCGACACCTGGATCGCGATCGCGCCCCCCAGCGAGTGCCCGGTAACGGTGATCGGAACGCCCTTGCCACCTTCCCCATCCAGCTTCGCCCGCTCTTCCTTGTAAAGGAGCAGCCCTTGATCGCGCTGGGTGTTGCCGATGTTGCCATAGACCCAGTCGGTCAGCTGCCGGGTGTCGGTGCCGCGGAACGCGATGATCCGCCGTTCCAGAGCGCCGGCGGCGTTGCGCTTGTCATAGACGGTGTAATTGAAGCCGTGGGTCTTGAGCTTCGCCTCTTCCTTGTGGATCGGCTTGAGCTTGGCCTTGGCCGCTTCGTCGCCCTTGGCCGCGGCACGTTCCAGATCGCACACGTCCTGCGTCGGCAGGCGCCGGATCACGGTGTAGCCCGCCGGCAGGTCGAAGACCTCGCTGCTGTCGCAATAGGCATTGCTGGCCAGTTGCGCGTAGGGCCAGGCGACCAGCGCGCTTTCGCGGGTAAACCCGCACCAGCCGCCATCCTGATCGGTGCACGGACCATGCGCCTGCGTCAGATCAGGCAGTGACGGCTTGGCGATGATGCAACCGCTGAGCCCCATCGCCAGTGCGACGAGGCTCAGCAGGCGCAGCTTGACGTATGTTCGCTTCATCCTGCCGCTTTGCCAGAGCGAAGGATGACGCGCTAGTGCCCGCTTGAACGGTGCGCTAGCGCTCAAACCGAGACCTGCCCGAACGCCCCCGGGCGGCGGAACCTCAGCCCTCGGTGACAGTCGCCTTGACAATCTGGCCGGGCTCGCGCGGCGGCTCGCCCTTGGGCAGCGCGTCGACGTTCTCCATGCCTTCGACGACCTGACCCCAGACGGTGTACTGCTTGTCGAGGAAGGTCGCGTTGTCGAACACGATGAAGAACTGGCTGTTGGCCGAGTTCGGCGCACTGGTGCGGGCCATCGAGCAGACGCCGCGCACGTGCGGCTCGGCGTTGAATTCAGCCTTGAGATCAGGCTTGTCGGAGCCACCGGTGCCGGTGCCGTTGGGGCAGCCACCCTGCGCCATGAAGCCGTCGATCACGCGGTGGAACTTCACGCCGTCATAGAAGCCTTCGTTGGCCAGTTCCTTGATCCGCTCGACATGGCCGGGCGCTAGGTCGGGACGCAGCTTGATCTTCACGTCGCCGGTGCTGAGCGTGAGGTTGAGGTATTCGTCGGCCATGAGGCTCTCCTGTGGATCTGCGCGACGCATATAGGGGCTGCCGCCGCGATGTCACCTTTCGCGCGACAAGTGACTATGGCGCTGCAGCGCACCATCGACGGTTGCTTTTGAAACGCACCGGCCTAGACCCTCGCGCATGGCAGCCGAGCATCTCGAGGACGACCGCGTCGACAGCGTAGAGCGCGTCGACGAGCCGTCTCCCGAGAACGAGCACCACGACGAGGAAAACCGGCTGAAGCCCGAGTTCCTGCGCAGCGTTCGCGAAGCGCTGCGCGACGAAGAGTTCGAACGGGTCTACAATCTCGTCGAGCCGCTCCACCCGGCCGACATCGCCGACTTGTTCGAGCTGACCGAGGAAGACAAGCGGCTCGATCTCGCCCGCGCCATCAGCGACCTGATGGGCGTCGAAGTCATCGCCGAGCTGAACGACTGGGTACGCGAGGCACTGCTCGAAGGCTTGCCGGCGGACGTCGTCGCCGAGATCGCCGAGCAGCTCGACACCGACGATGCCGTCGCCATGATCGAGGATCTCGATCGCGCCGACCAGCAGGCCATCCTCGCCGAACTCGACCCCGAGGACCGCGCCGCGATCGAGGCGGCGCTTGCCTACCCGGACGAGTCCGCCGGCCGCCTGATGAGCCGCGATTTCGTCGCGGTGCCGGAATCGATGTCGGTGGGCGACCTGATCGACTTCCTGCGCGAACAGCGCGAATTGCCGACCGACTTCTGGGAAGTGTTCATCGTCGATCCGATGCACCGGCCGATCGGCACGTGCTCGCTCTCGTGGATTTTGCGCACGCCGCGTGCGATCCGCCTGTCCGACGTGATGAAGCGCGAGCAGACGCTGATCCCGGTCATGATGGACCAGGAGGAAGTCGCCCTGCGCTTTCAGAAGTACGCGCTGATCTCCGCCGCCGTGGTGGACGAAGCCGGGCGGCTGGTCGGCCAGATCACCGTCGACGACGTCGTCCACATCATCCAGGAAGAAGCCGGCGAAGATGCGCTGCTGCTCTCCGGCGCGGGCGACGGCGACATCAACGAGCCGATCCTGCTCACCGTGCGCACGCGACTGACCTGGCTGGTGGTCAACCTGGGTACGGCGATGATCGCCTCATCCGTCGTGGGCCTGTTCCAGACCGCGATCGCCAGGCTGGCGCTGCTGGCGGTGCTGATGCCGATCGTGTCGGGCATGGGCGGCAATGCGGGCACTCAGACGCTGGCGGTGGCCGTGCGTGCGCTCGCGACCAATCAGCTGACCAGTTCCAACACGCGGCGCATGATCCTGCGCGAGTTGCGGATCGCCATGACCAACGGCCTGGCCCTTGGCGCGCTGATCGGCACCGGCACCGCGCTGGTGTTCGGCATGCCGCAGCTGGGCATGGTGATCGCGGCGGCCATGCTGATCAACAACCTGGTCGCGGGATTGACCGGGATACTGGTGCCGGTCATCCTCGACCGCTTCGACATCGATCCGGCGGTATCCTCCGCGGTGTTCGTGACGACCGCGACCGACACGATGGGCTTCTTCAGCTTCCTCGGCCTCGCGGTGCTGACAGGCCTCGCCTGAACGCGGCGGCGTACTTATCTGGAGCCGATGCCGCTCCACATGACCAAGATCGCCTTTAGAGCCGAGAGCCCCGTCACTCTCAAGGCCTGGCTGGAAAGCCACGAAACCGAAGCGCTGATGACCACGCGCTACCTGCCCAAGCGGCACGAGGAGATGGCCGGCGGCTCGCTCTACTGGATCTTCGAGCATGCCCTGATCGGCCGCTCGCCGCTGCTGGGATTCACCCAGCGCGAGGACGGCCGCTGGCACATCCGCCTCGAACCCCGCCTCATCCCCATTCACAGCCGCCCCAAACGCGCCCACCAGGGCTGGCGCTACCTCGACGAGGAAGACGCCCCGCGCGACCTGGCCGACGGCGAGGACCCCGGCGACACGATGCCGGCGCGGCTGATTGGTGAACTGGCCAAGCTGGGGCTGGTTTAAGGGACGCTACTCCGCGACCGCGCGATCGATCCACCACCGCAACAGCACGTGCGCGACGGCGGTCGGCGGCGGGGCGATGAAGCTGCGGCCGTCGACGCCGCGGTCTAGCGCCTCCATCGCCTCGACCACTTCCTCGCGGGAGAACCAGCGGGCGTCGTCGAGCTCCGTCCTGTCGATGGTGATCGCGGGATCGTCGGCAAGGGCATGGCACCCGATCATCAGCGACGAGGGAAACGGCCAAGGCTGGCTGGCGACGTAAGTCACGTCGTGCACCCGCACGCCGGCCTCCTCGAACACCTCGCGCGCCACCGCTTCTTCGATCGTCTCGCCGGGCTCGACGAAGCCGGCCAGCGCCGAGTAGCGTCCTGCGGGGAAGCGCGGCTGGCGGCCGAGCAGGACTTGCCCGTCGTGCTCGACCAGCATGATGGTGACGGGATCGGTGCGCGGGAAGTGCTCGGCGCGGCAGTCGGGGTCGATGCAGTTGCGCTGCCAGCCGCCCTTGGCCAGCACGGTTGGATGGCCGCTCATCGCACAGAAGCGATGCCGTGCGTGCCAGCCGACCAGCGCCCGCGCGGCCCCATATGTCGCCAGCTCGTCGGCGGAAAGCAGCGTCATCGCCTGCCAGCTGACCGGGCTCGGGTACATGGCGTCGCGGGGGAACTGCGCGGGCACTTCGGCAAAGCAGCCAGCCCCGCCGTGATCGGGATCGAGGCCGAGGAACACCAGTTCTGCGTTTGCTGTCAGGTCCGACACGTCGCCCCAAGCCAGCCGATTGTCGGCGGTGAGCACCGGGTTCAGCCCGTCCAGCCGCAGCAGGCGGCCGCCGCCGGCACGCAGCGCCTCGATCGCGCCGGGATCGGCGCGCACGTGATCGGCCCGGTCGATCCGCGCCCCGCCAAAGGCGATCGACGACGACAGCGGTGTCAAAGGTGGCATGGTCATCGTTTCTCCAGCAGCGCCATGACGTCCGCCTTCAGCGCCGCCTGGTATTCGGGCAAAAGCGCCAGCGAGTCCGCCGGCATGAATTGGGTGAATATCTGCGAACGTAGGCCACGGACGGTGTCGACCATGCCGACCGTCCCTGCCGCACCGGCCCATCCGTAGATGCCTGCTTCAGCGCCGAGCCCCACACGGCCACCAGCGCCGAAACCGCCGACCGGGCCCATGATCGCCGGCCCCGCAACGCCTTTGGGCAACAAGTTCGACGTGCCCATCCGCACCGCCTTCTCCGACAGCACGCGCTTGCCGTCGATGGTGCCGAACTGCGCCAGCATGCGCAGGAAGCGGTCGTAGTCGCGCGGGCTGCTGACCAGCCCGGCACCGCCGAACGGCGCGGCGGGCTTTTCCAGGAACAGCGACTTGGCGCCCTCGTCGATGGCGACGAAGATGCCCTGCAGCACGCCGTAGTTGGTCGCCAGCCGCCCGGCGTCTGCGCGCGGCACCTGGAAGAAGGTGTCCTTCATGCCGGCGGGGGCGAAGATAGTCTCTTTCAGATAGACGTCGAACGCCTTGCCGGTGAGCACTTCGATGATGCGGCCCATCAGGTCGAGCCCCATCGAATAGCTCCAGCGCGTGCCCGGATCATAGACCAGGGGCACTTGCGCGAGGCTGTCGGCAAAGGCTTCCAGCCCGATCACCGACTTGGCGCGGGCAAAGCCGGTGATCGGAAATCGCGTGATCTGGCCGGGGATCAGCCCCTTCTGCTGCATCAGCTTGGCGATCGGGCCGCTCTGGACGATGGCGTAGCCGAGCCCCGACGTGTGCGTCACCAGATGACGCATCGTGATCGGACGCGGCGCGGCGTGCAACGCGGTGATCGAGCCGTCGTAGGTGTTCTGCACCTTCATGTCGCGAAACTGGGGCAGCACGTCATGCACCGGCTGGTCGAGCGTCATCTTGCCTTGCGAGATCAGCTGCATCGCCGCCATGCCGGTGATCGGCTTGGTCATCGAATAGATGCGAAACAGCGTGTCGGGCGTCATCGGATCGGCATCGGTGAAGCCCTGACTGCCGCGCGCGACGAATTCGGGCGTCTGCCCCGGCGTGCCCAGCGAGGCGACCATGCCGGGGAACTTGCCGGACCCGACCCAGCGCTCGACCAGTGCGCGGACCCTGGGCATCAGCTCCGGTCGCGTCGCCGCGTGCGACAGATGTGGCAGCAACGCGCCGAGCCCGGCCATGGCGCCGAACTGGAGCAAGGCGCGGCGGTCCAGCGCGGCTTCAAGCATGCGGCGGGTCGGCGTCAAACCATGGCTCCGGTCGTGGCGCGCGCGAGGTGCGCGGCTCTGGCAAATAGCGTCGGCAGGCCCGCCTCGTCGATGCGATCGATCGGCCACCACTCGCCGTCACTAGCGTCGAGCCCGGCCCATTCGTTCCCGCGATAGACCAAGACGTGCATGTCGAGGCCGAAATGGGTGAAGCCATGCGCCACCGTGCCGGCCGGCTCCCAGCGACCCTCTAGCGGCGCCTCACCGCTGCCGTCGCCGCGCGCGTTCCAGCCGTCGTCGGGCAGCGCGCGCATGCCGCCCAGCATGCCCATGCCGACGCGCGTCACCAACCACACCGCGCCATCGCGCTCGATCCAGAAAGCCCGGCCGAGCCGCTGCGGACGGGCTTTCTTGGCGGCCTTGAAGGGGAACTGCTCGGGCGCGCCGGTCCGGCGCCCGGCGCAGTCTTCGGCGAGCGGACACAGCAGGCAGCGCGGGTTTCGCGAAGTGCAGATCGTCGCGCCCAGATCCATCATCGCTTGCGCGAAGTCGCCGGCGCGCGCCTCGGGCGTGATCGTGTCGGCATGGCGGCGGATCGTCGGGCGTGAGCCGGGCAGCGGCTCGGGGATCGCGAACAGGCGCGAAACCACCCGCTCGACATTGGCATCGACCACCACCGCCCGCCGTCCGAAGGCGATCGCGGCGACAGCGGCGGCGGTATAGGCGCCCAGCCCCGGCAGCGTCCGCAAGCCGTCCTCGTTGTCCGGGAACGTGCCGCCGCGCTCCGCGACTTCGCGGGCGCAGGCCAGCAGGTTGCGGGCCCGGGCGTAGTAGCCCAGCCCCGCCCACGCCGCCATGACCTCGCCCTCGGGCGCGGCGGCGAGATCGGCCACGGTCGGCCAGCGGCGGGTGAACTCGGCAAAGTAGCTCTTCACCGCCGCCACCGTGGTCTGCTGCAGCATGACCTCCGACAGCCAGACGCGATAGGGATCAGGCGCAGGCGTTCCCGGCGGCGCGCGCCAGGGCAGCGTCCGCGCATGGGCGTCGTACCACGCCAGCAGCGCGGGCCCCACGGCGGAACGCGCGCGATCGTCCAAACCGGCCTCATGCGAACTGGCATCCATCGCGCCGCTATGGCATTGGCGGAGCGGCAATGGAACGGTCCGAACACCCGACAGACAAGAAGACGGCGAAGCCCAGGAAGCCGGCGGGCCTCAAGCCCTACGAGCGTCCACGCGGCGGGCAGGCACGCGCCATCTCGGACCTCATGCCCGAAGTCGGCCGCACTGCGTTTCGTCGCTTCGGGTTCGTGCAGTCGAGCGTGGTCAGCCGCTGGCCCGAGATCGTCGGCCCCAGGCATTCGCGCATCTGCACGCCCGAATCGATCCGCTTCCCACCCGGCGAAAAGCACGACGGCATTCTGCAGTTGGTCGTGGTGGCCGCCCATGCGCCGCTGATCCAGCACGTGATCCCCGAGATCATGGAGCGGGTAAACCGCTTTTTCGGCTACAACGCCATCGCTCGGGTCAAGATCCGGCAGGGCGAGGTCAAGCCGCCCCCGGCCTCCACGCCCAAGGCGCCGCCTTCGCTCAAGCCGATCCCGATGGAACTGGGCGACTCGCTGCGCGATATCGGTGACCCGGAACTCAGGGCCGTGCTGGAATCGCTCGCGCGCAGCATGGGCGCCGCCAAGGACAGGAACGAGGACAAGACGTGATCCACCACCGCTTTCGCTTGGTCGCCGTATTGATCGCCGCCAGTTGCAGCCTGGCCGCCGCTCCGCCCCAGCCGGCCAAGTCCGCCAAGACGCCCCCGCACGGCAACTGGAACGCGACCGTCACGCAAGGTAGCGACGGCACTTACACGCTCGGCAATCCGGCCGCCAAGGTGAAGCTGACCGAATACGTCAGCTACACCTGCTCGCACTGCGCGCACTTCCACCAGGAAGCCGACGCCAAGCTGCGCTTGGGCTACCTGCCGCAGGGCAAAGTCTCGGTGCGGGTCGCACAGATCCTGCGCAATCCGATCGACCTCACCGTCGCCACGCTGACCAATTGCGGCGACCCCAAGGCCTTCTTCACCCGCCACAACGCGTTCATGGCCAGCCAGTCGCGCTGGCTGGGCAAGTACGACGGCTTCACCCCGGCACAGACCGCGCGCTGGACCAGCGGGGACGTGCCGAACCGCCTGCGGGCGATCGCCTCGGACTTCGACTTCTACGCGATCATGGCGCGCTTCGGCTACTCGCGCGTGCAAGCCGACCGCTGCCTGGGTGATGCGGCGATGGTGAAGCGGCTGACCGCACAGACCGAGGCCGCCTCGGCGCTGGGTGTCGACAGCACGCCGAGCTTTGCGATCAATGGCCAGGTCCTGACCGACGTGCATGAGTGGAAGACGCTGGCCCCGCAGATCGACGCCAAGCTCTGATCGCTGGGGTCAATCTCCCTTTGCGAAACCTTTGAACCCGGTCGCCTTTCGGGCTAGCTGCCATTTCGATTTGATAAGGACCGCTCGCATGACTTCCAGGATTCGCGCAACCGTGTTGGCCCTCGCGGTCTTGCCGATCGCGCTCGCCACCGCAGCGTGCGGCGACAAGAAGGCAGGCGACGGGCCCACCAGCGGTGAGCCGGTGGCCAAGGTCGCGCCGCCTGCCGGCAAGGCGTGGATGGACGTGGTCGCCAAGACCGAAGAAGGCGGCTACCGCGTCGGCAACCCCGATGCGCCGATCAAGCTGGTCGAATACGGTGCGCTGTCCTGCTCGCACTGCGCGGAGTTCGCGAAGGAAAGCGGCGAGAAGCTGCTGAACGACTATGTCGCCAGCGGCCGCGTCAGCTACGAGCTGCGCTACTTCATGCTCAACGCCTTCGACGTTCCGGCGACGCTGCTGGCGACTTGCGGCGCGAACGAGGCCGTCATCCCGCTCAGCGAGCAGTTCTGGGCTTGGCAGCCCACCATGTTCACCAACCTGCAGGCGGTCGGCGATGCCAAGCTGCAGCAGGCGGCCGCCCTTCCCCCGGCGCAGCGGATGCAAACCATCGCCCAGCTGGCTGGCATGACCGAGTTCTTCGCTGCGCGCGGGATCGCGCGTGACCAGGCCGCATCGTGCCTGGCCGACAGCGCCAAAGCCGACGCGCTCGCAAAGCAGACCGAAACCGCCTCCACCAAGTACCAGGTCACCGGCACGCCGACGTTCTTCATCAACGGCGAGTCGGTCGGTACTTCCGACTGGGCGACGCTGGAGCCCAAGCTGAAGGCCGCCGGCGCGCGCTGATGCGCGTGAGGGCCTGATCGACGCGATGCGCATCCGGCGGCTGAAGCTCAGCGGGTTCAAGAGCTTCGTCGAACCGGCGGAACTGCGGATCGAGACGGGGCTGACCGGGGTCGTCGGCCCCAACGGCTGCGGCAAGTCCAACCTGCTCGAGGCGATCCGCTGGGTCATGGGCGAAAGCTCGGCCAAGTCGATGCGCGGCGGCGGCATGGAAGACGTGATCTTCGCCGGCACCGCCACCCGCCCGCCGCGCGCCTTCGCCGAAGTCGTGCTCCATGCCGACAGCGCCGCGGGCGAAGAGCTGGAAGTGATCCGCCGGATCGAGCGCGGCGCCGGCAGCGCCTATCGCGTCAACGGCCGCGACGTGCGCGCCAAGGACGTGGCGTTGATCTTCGCCGATGCCGCGACGGGCTCGCACTCGCCGGCCCTGGTCAGCCAAGGGCGGATCGCGGCGATCATCAACGCCAAGCCCGCCGAACGCCGAGCGATGCTGGAGGAAGCCGCCGGGATCGCCGGCCTGCACGTCCGCCGCAAGGACGCCGAGACGAGGCTGCGCGCGACCGAGACCAATCTCGTCCGGCTCGACGACATCATGGCCGGCCTAGACAAGCAGGTCGCCACGCTGCGCCGTCAGGCCCGCGCGGCCGAGCGGTACAAGGCCCTGTCAGATCAGATCCGCACCGCCGAGGCCCGTCTCGTCTTCGCCCGCTGGCGCGATGCCGCCGCCGCCGCCGAGGCCGCGCGCAAGGAAGCGCAGGCCGCCGACACCCGCGTCGCCGAGTTGCAGGACGCGGCGCGCGTGGCCCAGACCACCCAGGCCGAAACGGCGGCGGCTTTGGCGCGGGCCCGTGACGTGCTGGCGGACCGGCGCGACGACGTCAGCGCGCAAGGGCACCGCATGGCGACGCTCGCCGGCAAGCTGGAGGCGGCCGAGCAGCGGCTCGCGGACCTAGACCGGCAGCGCACCCGGCTGCAGCAGGACAGCCAGGACGCCGATCGCCTGACCCGCGACGCCGCCGACGCGCTCGCTCGCCTGGAACGCGAACTCGAAGAGAGTGGCGAAACGCTGCGCCTGGCCGAGGCCGAGCGCCCCCGATTGACGCTGGCACTCGACCGCGCCGAAGCTGCTTCGCGCGCTGCCGAGCTCAACCTGGCCCAGGCTACCGCCGAACAGGCCGGGGTCGAGGCCGAGTGGCGCATCGCCGAGGCAGAGCTGTCGCAGGCCCGCACCCGGCTCGATCGGATCGACAGGGAGCGCACCCGCCACGCCGCTCTGCTTGCGGAGCTCGACCGGGCCGGCGATGTCGATGCGACTGTGCTGGCCGCAGAACGCCGACGAGACCAAGCCACCACTGCACTCGCCACCACCCGCGCCGCCCTGACCGACTCCACCGCGCGCAAGGTCGCGCTGCAAGGCGCGCGCGATGCCGCGACCAACACGCTGGCCGGCGCACGCGCGGACCTTACCGGCATCGAACGTGAGCACGCCGCCCTGCTCCGCGACCGCGAGGCCCGCGCGAAAGGCGCCAAAGCCGCGCATGGCCTGCCCATCGCGATCGACGCGGTGCAGGTCAAACCCGGCTATGAACGCGCCCTCGCCGCCGTGCTGGGCCGCGACGCCAAGGCGCCGCTCGGCGCGCCACCCGGTGCAGCAGATGGCCGCTTCTGGACGGGCGCCCCCGCACTTGCACCCTTAGCCGATAGCCTCGCCCACCACCTCACGCGCAGCCCGCCGGAGCTTGCGGCACGCCTGGCGCTGGTCCGTGTCGCCGACATCGACGACGGTGCTCCCCTAGCGCCGGGCGAATGGCTGGTCACCCGCAGCGGAGCCTTGCGCCGCTGGGACGGCTTCGTCGCGCGCGGCGAGGGCGCCGCCGAAGCCGCCCGGCTCGAAGCCGAGAATCGCTTCACCGAACTCGACGCCCAGCTGCCGCCGCTCCGCGCGCGCGCTGGTGAGGCGGAAGCCGCACTCGCACAGGCCCAGCAGGCACTAACAGCGTTGCAGCAGACGCTGGTCCAGGCCGAACGCGCCGTGGCGCAGGCCGTCGATGCCGAACGCGCTGCCCTGCGCGCGCTCGACCAGGCGGAGGATGCCCGCAATCGCCACGCCTCCCGCCGCGCCGACCTCGACCGCAACTCGGCCGAACTCGCCGAACAGCATCGCGTCGCGCAAGTCGACCACGATGCGGCTCAAGTCCGCCAAGCCACGCTCCCCGACCCCACCACTGGTCGCACGACCCTGGCGACTCTGCGCGCCGGGCACGAGGACACCCGCCGTGTGCTCCAGGCCGCGACTGCCGCGCTGGCCAGCCACGACCAGAGCTTCGCCGCCCAGCGCGAGCGGGTCGCTACGCAGCGCGCCGATATGCGGGGCTGGCAGGCCCGCGCCGGTGACGCCGCGAAGCGCCTCGCCGACACCGCGCGTCGCCTCGAAGAGATCGAGGAAGAGCGTGCCGGCGTCGCCCAGCTGCCGCCCAAACTGAGCGAGGAGATCGCCGCCGCCAAGGACATCAGTGCACGCCTGACCGCTGAACTCGCCCAGGCGGAGGCCGCGCTCGCCGAAGCCACACAGGCCGCCACCCGCGCCGATGCCGCGCTCGGAGCGGTGCAGGAGACCCTGGCCGCCGCCCGCGAGGCTCGCGCAGGCGCGACCGTCCGCGCCGAGAACGAGGACGGCCGCCGTGTCGAGATGAACCGCGTGTCGGGCGAGCGCTTCCAGTCCCCGCCGCCACTGCTGCCCGGCCGCTTCGGCTTTGCCGGCGAGAGCGTCGGCGCCGCGCAGGCAGAGTCCGCCGAGATGGATCGCCTCTCCGGCGAGCGCGAGCGGATCGGCCCCGTCAACCTCGTCGCCGCCGACGAACTGGCGCAAGCCGAAGCCCAGCTCGGCAGCAACGTCAGCGAGCGCGCCGAGCTGACCGAGGCGGTCCATCGCCTGCGCGGCTCGATCGGCAATCTCAACCGCGAAGGCCGGGAGCGGCTGCGCGCGGCGTTCGAGGCAGTCGACGGGCACTTTCGCCGGCTGTTCACCCGCCTGTTCCAGGGCGGGCAGGCACATCTGGCGCTCATCGACTCCGACGATCCGCTCGAAGCCGGGTTGGAGATCTACGCCCAGCCGCCGGGCAAGCGGCTGCAGTCGCTCACGCTGGCGTCAGGCGGGGAGCAGGCGCTGACCGCGGTGGCGCTGATCTTCGCGCTGTTCCTGACCAACCCCGCGCCGATCTGCGTCCTCGACGAAGTCGACGCGCCGCTGGACGACGCCAACATCGAGCGCTTCTGCGACCTGCTCGATGCGATGGTGGCGGAGACGCGGACCCGCTATCTCATCGTCACCCACAACGCGGTGACCATGAGCCGGATGCACCGCCTGTTCGGCGTCACCATGGTGGAAAAAGGCGTGTCACGCCTCGTCAGCGTGGACCTGGGCGGCGCAGAGGAACTGCTCGCCGCCGAGTAAACTACTCCGCCGGAACGTCCTGCAGCAGCGCCTGGCGAGCCGCTTCGGCGGTGGCTTCGCGCTTGGAGCGGGACTCTTCGGTCTTGCGGGCGCGGTCGGCCATATCGCGCCAGGCCGCTTCGGAGCGCAGCGCGCGGTCGCGCACGTTGTCCAGTTCGGCGGACTCGGCGGCCTGTGCGGCTTCTTGTGCGCGCTCGGTGGCGAATTCAAAGCTGATGGACATGCACGCTCCTGACGGGATGAGTAACGATGAGTGCCGGGCCGATCCGCGTAAGGGACCGGCCCGGCGGCAGGCTTCAGGCCGCGACGATGTTGGTCGCCGATTCCTTGCCATTGCGGCCACGCTCGACTTCGTACGAGACGCGCTGGTCGCGCTCGAGCGTCATCATGCCGGCAGCCTGGACGGCCGAAATGTGAACGAAGCTGTCCGCGCCGCCGTTGTCGGGCTGAATGAAACCATAGCCCTTGTCGGCGTTGAAGAACTTTACGGTGCCGATCGGCATGAGGTGTTTCCTTTCAAGAAACCTGGGTTGCCCGGCCGCAACATGCGGCAAGGCCGTGCGTGGGTCGTCAATCGAAAGGAAGTCGTCGGCAAATCTGCGCTCTTCCCCTTGCGAAAAGGTCCGGGCGCTCGTCAATCGAGCAAAGTCCGTCGCAAAATTCGACGTTAGCATGTCCTCCCTAGCACGCCCCGGACCATTCACCTAATCGCCCCTCGCTGCCGCACCCCAGAGCGCCGTCCGGTTGACGCTCCCGGCGCGGAATGTGTCGGCGTCTGCCTCTTCCCACAGGACCTCCACGTCCGCCGGCCCGCACGCCCGATCGAACTGCGCCAGCAGCCGCAACAGCGCGGAAACCTGCGGCACCAGCCGCGTCCTGACATAGCGCCCGCGCCGCATCAGGACCCGCACCATCCCCTCGCTCGCCGCCTGCGCCACCTCGCCGCGTGTCAACTTCCGCGTCGGCCCGTCCAGCAGCCCGCCCGAGGCCGCCACCGCCCAGGCCCGCGCGAAACCCTCCGCCCCCGCAAGTTCAAGAGCGAGCGCAAACGGAATGAACGGCACTATAAAAAGGAAAGCACTGCTCGGCCTAGCATTATCAAGATCGCTATCTATCCACGTCCATACGGAAGCAGCGATAGTTGCTGTGCGCTTCATTTCCCAACCATAGATTGCGAATAACAATGTTCGCAAGGTTGGCGTGAGCGGCCGGTCCGCTTGCGGGAAGGCTGAAGGCGTAAGGGGATGATCGAGTTGGGTGGTGAGCGGAACTTGGCGCCGCTGTCACGAATGCATTCTTGCCATTAGGTACATCAACAAGAGCAGCACGGCGAATGTGATCACGACAAGAATAGCGAGAGTAAATAGCAAACCTAAATTTGTATCATGCCGCCATGCGAGCATGAGGAACGTAATCACTGTTCCCGCACCAAGCCCCCTCGGACCGTAGGCTATGCTACAGATTAGGACCACCGAAAATGCAAGACCGATTGAGACCAGTAAGCGAGAGTATGGTTTGCTGACGGCCATTCTTCGTAATCTGTCACTTATAGCTCATAAGAGCAAGAGCGCGACATTTCACCGCTGCTTCGCGTCGGCGTGGAAGCGGGATCGAAAGTCTGCAAGGTGAGCGAAAGCGGGCGACCTACTCCCAAGCCCTCATGCTCCACGATTTTTACAATGTTTCAGCTAAGCCAACGTAACAAACACCTCCGCCTCGATCACCCACTCACCTTGCACCTCGCGCCACTTGGCGGCGTATGTGCCGGTAGCGGTGGTGGTGCCGTCCGAGGCTAGGGCATCCCAAGAGCCGTGCTCCATGGCGATCGGGGCGACGGTGGAGATGGTGAAGGTGGCGGGGGTGCGGACGTAGATGTCGCGGGTCGGGGTGGCGAACTCGCGGCGCCAGACTTTCACTTGCGCGAGGCGGCCGGTGATGACGGCGCTGTCGGTGCCGGTGAGCATCACGCAGTCGCGGGCGAGCAAGGGGCCGATGGCTTCCACATCGCCTGACGCGATGGCGCGGTTGAAGGTGGCGCGGCGGGCGCGAATGGCGAGTTCGGCGGTGGCGGCGTCCGGGGCAAAGGTCATGCCCAACTGTGCGGCGAGACGAGCCCGCCGACAAGCACCACATCACCGCGCCAATACGGACGCGGACATTATCGGGAGCGCGAGGGCAAAAGCCCTCGCACCTATTCTTCTACACGCTTGCGCGAAGGCTTCGGTCAGCGCAGACCACGTCCGCCGCCGCCGCGTCCGCCACGACCGCCGCCCCATGAGCCACCGCCCATGCGGCCCTGGGAGCCACCGCGCGGCTCGCTGACGGCGCCTTGGCCGCGCCAGCCGTTCGATGTGCCGGCGTTGGGCGGGCGGTAGTCGCTCGGGCGGCCGAGGATCGCGTTGGCCTGCGCCTGGGTTTGCGGGCGGCTCAGGCCGTTGTTGCCACGCCAGCCGTTCCGGTGGCCATAGTCGGGCCGACCATACTCGCCTCGGCCATATCCTGGCCCGCGATCCGGACGATCCACTCCGGGCCGATTCCAGCCGCGCGGCCGGTTCCAACCGGCCCGGCGTCCTTGCCACTGGCCGTTACGGCCGCGCCACTGGTCGCGGCGCCCTTCCCAGTAGCGACGTTGCCCATCGTTCCAACGGCTACGCCTTCCGCTGCGATCGAAGACGTAGATGCCGGTCCCGGGATAATAGAAATCGTTGTACCAGCCGCCAAAGCCGCCATACCCGCCGTAAGCGAGCGGCGGGGCGTAACCATAACCGTAACCGCCGCCGTACCCGTCGTAGTAATCCGAGGCATAGCCGACGCCACCGTAGCCATAGTCGCCCATGCAGCCGCCGAGACCGATCGACAGGCCGACCGCAGCCACCGCCGCCGCCAGCCGCTTCTTGATAGAGGCCATCTATAAGTCCTTGTCTCTCGCACGTCTCTTCGGCGCGCTTTGCCAAGGTACAACGCAGGACTAACGCTTAGAGTTTCAACACCTTGGGGGCGCAGCATGGCCTGCCCCCTTCCGGTACACCTTCCCTTGCGGCTGGGTCAGTCGTGCTCGCGGTCGCCCGCGCCGATGTAGAGTTCGCGGCCGATCTCTTCGTACTTGGCGCTCATCGCCTGCATGCCGGCCTGGGCTTCCGCTTCGGAGGCGATGAAGGTGGTGACGGGCTGGTTCTGCCTGGCGGCGAAGTCGCGCACTTCCTGGGTGATCTTCATCGAACAGAACTTGGGGCCACACATCGAGCAGAAGTGCGCGGACTTGGCGCCTTCGGCGGGCAGGGTCTGGTCGTGGTACTGCTCGGCGGTGTCGGGATCGAGGCTGAGGTTGAACTGGTCGCGCCAGCGGAATTCGAAGCGGGCGCGGCTGAGCGCGTCGTCGCGGACCTTGGCGGCCGGGTGGCCCTTGGCGAGGTCGGCGGCGTGGGCGGCGAGCTTGTAGGTGACGACGCCGGTCTTCACGTCGTCGCGATCGGGCAGGCCCAGGTGCTCCTTGGGCGTGACGTAGCAGAGCATCGCGGTGCCGTACCAGCCGATCATGGCGGCGCCGATGCCGCTGGTGATGTGGTCGTAGCCGGGCGCGATGTCGGTGACCAAGGGGCCGAGCGTGTAGAACGGCGCCTCGCCGCAGGCCGCCAACTGCTTGTCCATGTTCTCCTTGATCTTGTGCATCGGCACGTGGCCGGGGCCTTCGATCATGACCTGGACGTCCTGTGCCCAGGCGCGCTTGGTCAGTTCACCCAGGGTGTAGAGTTCGGCGAACTGCGCCTCGTCGTTGGCATCGGCGATGGAACCGGGCCGCAAGCCGTCGCCCAACGAATAGGCGATGTCGTAGGCTTTGCAGATCTCGGTGATCTCGTCGAAGTGCTCGTAGAGGAAGCTCTCCTTGTGGTGCGACAGGCACCACTTGGCCATGATCGAGCCGCCGCGGCTGACGATGCCGGTGACGCGCTTGGCGGTGAGCGGAATATAGGGCAGGCGCACGCCGGCGTGGATGGTGAAGTAGTCCACGCCCTGCTCGGCCTGCTCGATCAGGGTGTCGCGGAAGATTTCCCAGGTGAGGTCTTCGGCCACGCCGCCGACTTTCTCCAGCGCCTGGTAGATGGGGACGGTGCCGATCGGCACGGGGCTGTTGCGGATGATCCATTCCCGGGTGTCGTGGATGTTACGGCCCGTGCTGAGGTCCATGACGGTATCGGCGCCCCAGCGGATCGACCAGACCATCTTGTCGACCTCGGAGGCGACATCGCTGGCGACGGCGGAGTTGCCGATGTTGGCGTTGATCTTGACCAGGAAGTTGCGGCCGATCGCCATCGGCTCGCACTCGGGGTGGTTGACGTTCGACGGGATGATTGCGCGGCCGCGAGCGACCTCGTCGCGCACGAACTCGGGCGTGACGTAGTCGGGGATCGCGGCGCCGAAGTCCTGGCCATCGCGGATGTATTGGCTGAGCATCTCGCGGCCGATGTTCTCGCGCACAGCGACGTATTCCATTTCCGGCGTGACGATGCCGCGCCGGGCGTAGTGCATCTGGCTGAGGTTGCTGCCGCGCTTCGCGCGCAGCACCGTCCTGGCGACGTTGGGGAACGGAGCGACTCCGCCGGAGCGGTCCGGCCCCTTGAGGCCGTTGTCCTCTGGCTTGATGGCGCGCGGGGTGTATTCCTCCACATCGCCGCGTGCGACCTGCCACTGGCGACGCAGCTGCGGCAGACCGGCCTGGATGTCGATCGCGGCGTTCGGATCGGTGTAGGGGCCGCTGGTGTCATAGACGCGCACCGGCGCCTCGCCGCTGCCGGGCTCCAGCGTGATCTCCCGCATCGCCACGCCCAAAGGCCCCACGTGGACCTTGCGGCTACCCCGGATAGGGCCAGTAGTGACGCCGATTTCGAGTTTGGAGTTGATGTCCGCCATTTTCGCGCTCCTCTTATGCAGACGGACGCGAGCGGTGTGCGGGCATGGGAAGCCCGGCCAACTCCCTCCGCCCGTACTAACGGGTTCAGGTTCGACGGATCGTGCGGAGCATACCCGCACCTCTCAGCCATACGCTGGCTCCCCGGTGGTGTGGCGACGATAGACGGCCCGGCGCCACGCGTCTAGCGCTGCCGGCGATGACGATGCTCTATCGCCTCGACGCGCCGGCTCGCGCGATCGGCGCCACGTTCGGCGTGGACGAGCGGGACGATCCGTGGAGCGGCGGGCATGTCGCCCTAGGTGGGTTCGCGCCGGTGATCACGGCGGGGCGCGAGTTCGTCGCCGGGCCGCGGCCGGATGGGCGCAGCCCGCGCCGGATGGTGCCGCGGCTGTGGGGCGTGCCGCCGCCGCCCTCGGTGCAGGAAGCGCGGCCCGTGCTGTCGGTGCGCAATGTCGAGAGCCCGTTCTGGATCGGCAACTTGCGCAATGCCGAGTTCCGCTGCCTGGTCCCGGCGACCGCCTTCATGGAGTGGGGCAAGGGTGTGGACCGCGATGGCAAGCGGGTGCGGCACTGGTTCGC
>Ga0182197_1000030_pt1 | contig 25203 bp, 18 predicted proteins | sample G5R1MG_37_FD_128397 | JGI IMG/M metagenome (GOLD analysis project Ga0182197, IMG submission 128397) | Switchgrass phyllosphere microbial communities from Michigan, USA - G5R4_MAIN_12SEP2016_LD1 MG | ecosystem: Host-associated > Plants > Phyllosphere > Phylloplane/Leaf | place: USA: Michigan...
CAGCAGGTCCGCCGGTCGCTCCACCTTGCGCATCGCCGGGATGGCGCCGAGCAGCGGAACGCCGAGTTCGTTCTCGACGTCCTCCAGGCTGCGCATGCCCGAGACCATCAGCTCCTGGATGGTGACGACCGCGATGCCGGCGCCAACGCCGACCAGCAGCGAGAGCAGGAACAGCAGCGGGCGGTTGGGCCAGCTGGGCGCCTGCGGCGCGTCAGCGGCATCGACGATCTTGGCCTGCGCGATCGAGTTCTGCGAGGCCTGCCGCGTCTCGAACGCGAGCTGGGCCATGCGGTCGTAGGCGGTGTGGGCGCTGTCGGCCTCGCGCTGGAGGCTGTCGGCGATGACCGAGGCGCGCACGCTCTCGACCTGCTGGCCCTGCAGGCGGTTCATGTCGTTGCGCAGCGACTGCGAGGCGGCCGTCGCCGAGCTCGCCTGCGACTGCAGCGAACGGATCACGCGGCCGGTTTCGTCGCGGAGCTGACCGTCGATCTGGGCGAGCTGATCGCGCACGCGCGCGGTTTCGGGGTGACGCGGACCATAGCGGTCCTCGATCTCGCCCAATGCCCGCAACACTTGCGTACGCTGGCTGCGCAGATCCTGGATCGTGGTGGAAGTGAGCACACCCGACACCGAGTCCATACGGCCCGAGCGGATCTGGGCCTGAGCCTGCGCCAGCTGCGCACGGCTGCTGGCGGCGATGGCGTCGGCCTGGGCTAGCTGCACGGCCAGCGGCGAGATCTGCTGGTCGACGATGGTGGTCTGGCGCTGGTCCTGGCTGCCGCCGCCGCTCAGGATGCCGTACTGCGACTTGTACTGCGCGACCTTGGCGTCGGCCGCGCGCGCGCCGGCACCCAGCTCGTCCAGGCGCTTCTGGAAGAACGAGAACTGGCGCTCGGCCGAACCGATGCTGCTGCCCACCTTGGCGTCTAAGTAGGCGGTGGCAAAGGCATTGGCGACCCGCGCCGCCTTGATCGGGTCCTTCGACGTAAAGCGAATGGCCATGATGTAGGTCAGCTTCTCACGAGAGACCGAAGCCTGTTCGCGGACGCGGTTGATGACGGTGTCGAGCCGGGCGGCCTTCGTCAGCTTGCCTTCGGCGATCGCCTCGTCGAGCCCTTCGGTGAACTCCGGGTCCTTGTCGAGGTTCAACCGCTGCACGACGGTGCGCGCGACCGCGATCGAATTGGCGACGGAAACCTCGGTCTCGATCGCTTCGCTGGCGAGCTGCGCCTGCGCCTCGTTGGCGCTGCGCAAGGGGTTGCGGGTGGGATCGATCTGCACGCGGGTCACGCCGGTGTAGACCGGGGTGATGCGCAGCGTCAGGAACACGCCGATGACGGTGACCACGCCGGCCACGATCAGCAGGGTGAGCAGCCGCCGGCGAACGACATCGCGGGCCGTACGCAGCACATCCGAGAGGCGGGCCTCATAGTTGGCGACGTTAGTCGAGACTTTCATGCTGATCCCGTTCCTTTACCCAGCAAGCGGAAGTGCCCGTCACATCCGCCTCCTCAGATCCTTCGATTTAGCGCCTGAAGCGCACTGTAAGCTGTCCACGCAATTCGTTGAAGCGCACGCCGAGCGGCACCTCGCCGGGGCGCGCCCGGCCGTATTGTACCAGGCCTTCGATGCCGATGAAGCGGTTGGTCTGATAGCGTGCGGAAAGCGTCGTCAGCAGCCGGCGCGAACTGGCGCCCGTTTCCAGAAGACGATTGCGCACCACGGTGGCGTCGAGCGACAGCAGGAGATTGCGCAAGAGCCCGTGATCGACCGACACGCTGGCGCGCGTGTCGACGTACGAGCCGTTGTTCGATGACGCCGCGTCCTGCAACGTTCGCTGGGCGCCGGCGCTGATGGTGGTCAGCGGCGACAGGAAGAAGTCGGCGCGCGCCTGCAGGATCAGGCCGCTCTGGTCGTCGTAGAAAGCGGCATCGTAGTCCCGCGTCACGTAGCCGGCGGCGATGCTGCCGCGCGCCAGGCCCGCCAGGTCGAAGTTGACGCCGCCCAGCACCGAGGTCGCGGTGGAATCGCGGCTGGGCTGACGGTCGCGCCGGGGGAACGGAAAGCTGGTCACGTCGTAGTTCGTCTGCACGAAGGCGGCGATGCTGGGCGACAGCGCGTATTCGGCCTGTGCGCTCGCCCGGTCGACCTTGCGGTTGCGTTCGCGCTGGTCGCGGCTGGAACCGTCCGCGAAAACGATGATGTTGAACTTGTAGTCGAGGTGATCGACCTTCGCGGTCAGACGCACCCTTCCCAGCTTGTAGACGCCCAGCAGCGAGGGGTTGAAGGCGGTGAACTGCGACAGCACCGAAACGTCGGACGCGAGATCCGAAGCGAAGGGTGACTCCGACTGCCGGCTGTACGACACGCGTCCCGTGATCTGCGCATCCGGGCCGATGTCCAGCCGCCCCAGGCCATTGACGAAGTAGGCCTCCTGGTTGCGGATCTTCTGCTCGGCGAAGCGCTGGATCGTCGCCGATCCGATCAGTTCGACCTGATGCACCGGCAGGTCGGTAACGACGCGGATCGCCGGCTGCAGGTAGTAGTACGCGTCGCTGCGCTTGAAGCCGTCGTTGGCATAGACGTTGGTGGTCGCACCGGTGGTGACCGCGACCGACGGAAACGCCTGGATCGATCCCAAACGTACGCCCAGCGACTGGTAATTGGGATCGACCGCCTCGCTCACGCTGATGTTGCGTCCGCGATTGTAGACCGGGTCGAGTGACGGCTGCACCAGCGGCGTGATCGCCTGGCCGCGAGCGACCTGGGCACCGGTCAGCAGCGGGATCAGCGCCAGCGAGCGCGAGAATGCGCGCGACCGGAGGCTTTGGCCGAGCCGCTTCCCGGCGCGGCGCGAGATGTCCTGCGCCGGCAGGGCAAGCGCCGTCAGCCAGGCGCTGCACGGGGACGGCAGGCCGACGACGATCTTGCCATTGCGCTTGATGATGCGCCGCCCGTCGACCGGCTTGATCGACGGCGATGCGGGATCGCGCGGCGACCTCAGCGGCAGATAAGCAAAGGCGCGGCGATCAGAAATATCGCTCGCCTATGCGGATGGTGTCGCCGGGCAGCACGCGCAGGTTGGGCGTGAGTTCGTACTCGAGTTCCGCTTCCTCGCCGCGACGACGAATGTAGACGCGGTTCTTCTTGGCCCGCGGCGTGAAGCCGCTGGCGGTCGCGACCGCGCTGAACGCGGTCATGCCGCTGACGTACGGGTACTGGCCCGGCGTGGTCACTTCGCCCAGGATGAAGAACGGGCGATAGGTGATCACTTCCATGCTCACCTTGGGATCGCGCAAGTACCCGTCCGCGAGCAGGCGCGCGAACTCGGCGGCGACGTCCTTGGTGGTCTTGTTGCCGGCGGGAACGTCGCCCACCAGCGGCAGCGAAAGCGCGCCATCGCCGCTGACGAAGAACTCGCCCGAAAGCGTCGGCTCGTTGAACACGGTCACGCGCACCTTGTCGCCCGCGCCCAAGGTATAGCTCTCGTCGAGCTGGTCGTTCACCGCGTAACGCTCACCGCTGGAGATGACGGCGCCCGAGCTCGCACAAGCGGAGAGCGCGAGCGACATCGCCGCCAAAATGACGTAAGATCTCTTCAAGCCCACCGGCGACCCGCCTTTCAATGCCCACTTAGCAGATGACTGCCTACCCAGCTTTGTCCTATCGATCAAGCTGCGGATATCATGGACCAAGGGGCCTCAAGTACCGCAAAGGCACACCCCTTGCCGCCATCGCGAATGGACGATTATAGCGCAAATGATGGGCACTAAGTCGATCCGCAGTTTCGCTTCGCCAAATCATGCAAGCAAAGCCGGTAGCGTGCTGGATGGTGTGCAGTACCTTCGCGGGCTGTGCGCGGTTATTGTGGTGATTAGTCATTGCAACGGCATTATCGGCAAGCCTGAATATTACTCCACAATGGTCCTGCCGGATTGGCACATCGCTTCCGTCTTCGCGGTTGCAGCATTTTTCTCGATCAGCGGGTTCATCATAGTCATTGCCTCGCTCGGCCGCGACGGCACCCCGCGTAGCGGGCGAGCGGAGTTCGTGCGCCGCAGGTTCATCCGCATCGTTCCCTTTCTGTGGCTTTGCACCATAGGGTATAACTTGCTGAGTTGGGCGGGCACCGGGCAGTTCGATTGGCCGGCGGCCCTGCGTACCTTGGTGGTGTGGCCGCTGGGTGAGCTCAAGCCCAATGTCGCCTGGTCCCTGCGCCACGAACTGCTGTTCTACGCGATCTATGCCGCCGCGCTGCTCGGCGCGCGCCGCCATGTCGGGTTGCTGGTGGGCTGGGTCCTTGCCAGCACGGTGTTCTACCTCCTTGCCTATGACCTGGGTTTCGCGAGCGGCACCACAAACCGCCCCTGGTTCGAGGCGCTCAAGGTGCTGATGGGCGGCGATCATGGCGCCAACTTCCAGTTCGCCGGGGGCATGATCCTCGCCTATCTCTACTTGTTGCGCCCTCACCGGCTGCCGATCGGACGCGTGCCGCCCGTGGTCATGGTTGGGCTGACCCTCATGGCCGGGCTGATCGTGTCGCTATGGCCGCTTCCCACCGGCCTGCCTGACGCGGTCGTCTGGACCGCGCTCGCCGTGCCCATTCTCGCCAGCGCCATCTGCGCCAGGCCGGCCCGTGGGTGGCTGGGCCAGGCCGGGCTGGTGCTCGGCAATGCGTCCTTCGCGATCTATCTGGTGCACAATCCCGTCGTGCTGGTGCTGCTCGCGGTGGCGGCCAAGGCACGACTGCCGTTGGCCGCGCCCGGTGCGCTGGCCGCATTCCTGTTGCTGTGCATTGTCGCTGCCGTGCTCGCCGGCGTGGTCGTGCACTACCTGGTGGAAGGCCCCTTGATTCGCGCTTGCGAGCGCTGGACCCGGCGCTCGGGCACCGCGCCTGCTCGCGTGCTGGTCGACTGATCCCGCAGCGATCGACAGGCAAGCCGTATCGAACAGGGACCAGCGGCACCTTTGTGACCCGCGCACTCTGGACTTCCCCTTTTCCGCGTCGCAAGGATCGGCGGCGAAGGGGGCAGGCGGCTGCATGAGGATCCTGTCTGTCCAGTATCTGCGCGCGGTCGCGGCATTGCTGGTGGTCATCGCCCATGCGTTCCTGCACCCGATCGACTATGTCGACGTCACCTATCGCCGGATGGGATCGTTCGGGGTGCTGCTGTTCTTCGTCATCAGCGGCTTCATCATGGTCTATACTACGGGCGAGCGCAGCTTCCCCGCCGGCCGCTTCTTTCGCAAGCGGTTGGAGCGGATCGTCCCGTTGTACTGGATCGTCACCATCGGCGTGGCGCTGCTGGCGGTGTTCGCGCCGGCGGTGCTGAAGAACACGACGTTCTCATGGGGCCAGCTCGCCAAGTCGCTGCTGTTCATCCCCTACATCCGTGAGAACGGCGAAGTCGTGCCGCTGATGAAGCTGGGCTGGACGCTCAACTACGAGCTGTTCTTCTACGCCGTGTTCGCCGCCTGCGCCTCGCTGACGATGGAGCGCCGAGTGCTGACGGTCAGTCTGCTGTTCCTGGTGCTCACCGTGATCGGCGCGCTGGTGCCGTTCACCGCCGCGATCCCGAAGTTCTACACAGAGGAACTGCTGCTGACCTTCTGCGTAGGCATGGGGATAGGCGTGCTCTACCTGCGCGGCTCGCAGCTCACCAGTGCCGGGAGAATGGCGCCAGTGTGGGCTATGGCAGCCGCAGTGTTCATCGCGCTCGCCTTTGCCATGCCCTCGGCCCGCCCACTCAGCCCCGGCACCGACACGCTGTTCACGCTCGCCGCGGGCTCGCTGCTGCTGATGGGGCTTTGCCTGGAACGTAGGCTGCCGGTATCGCCTAGCGGGCTGACGCTGGGCGATGCGTCCTACGCCATGTACCTGACGCACATGTATTTCGTGGCCGGATCGATCATCATCATCCGCCGGCTGGTGCCGCCCACCGACGCCTGGCTGGAGATCGTCAGCTCGATCATCCTGAGCGTGCTGATCGCGATCCCCGTCCACCGCTTCGTCGAGTTGCCGATCGGACGCGCCTTGCGCCGCTTCGAGCCCCGCCTGCGCAGTCGACGCTAACGGCCCACTGCGCTGCACTGGCTGATCGCGAAGCTGGCATAAGGCGCGGCCCGACACGGCGCCGGCTCTCCCCAGATCCAGCCCGAACCCTTGTAGCCCAGGTACACCCGTCCGAACACGTCGGGATCGGCGGCGATCACCGTGACCTGGTCGAGCGTGCCGACCGGGAAATCGACCAGCTTCTGCCAGCTGCGCGCCTCGTCGATCGAGCGCCACACGCCATATACGCCGCGCACCTGCCCCGAGATGTAGATCGCCGGATAGCTCGCGCCCGCCGCCGCCTTGCCGAAGCCGATGTCGTCGACGCGCGACACGTCGGCTACGTCCATCCAGCTGGCACCACCATCGGTACTGCGCCGTAGCGGCGTTACCCCCCCGGCCACCCCCGACGTGAAGAACAAGTGCCCCGCCTTGCCCGGCACCGAGCGCAGCTTGGCCGCCATCGCGCTGTTCGGGGCGATCTCGCCGGAGAACACCCGCTCCCACGTCGCGCCGCCATCGGCGCTGCGCCATAGTCCGGCGAGCGCGGCGTTGGGCTGTTCGCCGCTGTGGACGAGGTAGAACGTACCGCCGGTGGTCTTGTCCGCCGTCAGCGTCTTGCGCTGGAACCAGTTGTTCTGGAACGAACCATAGGCGTCGCCGACCGCGCCCGGCAGCATGACCTGCTCCCAGGTCTTGCCGCGATCCTTGGTGAAGAACGGCGCGCGGTTCTGCGCCGGCTCCCACACGATGTTGTCGGGATCGCTCGCCGATACCGCGATTGTGCCGAAAGCCATGCGCCAGGGGTTGTCGGACTTCGTGCCCGGCGGCGTTGGCAGGCTGGCGAACTTGGTCCAGCTGTTGCCGCCATCGGTGCTGTAGCCCGCCATCACCGCATTGCCGTCTTCCGAACAGCACGGCCGAGTGTCGCTCGCGTTGGTGACAACGAACGAGGGATCGGCCGGCGTCCAGTCCAGCTGCTGCGCGGCGATGAAGCCGCGATTGGGAGCGAACCGCGTCGAATAGGCATTGAGGTCGTGCTTGATGTGGATGCCGAAGTCCCAGGCGGCGAACAGCGGGGCATGGCCCTTGGTCTGCACCACGTCGTTGGCGACCAGTTCCTCGATCCCGCGCGCCTGGCTGACCCAGGCGAGGTGGGTATCACCCCCGGTCACGTCGGCATGGAACACCCCGACGCCATGCGCGACCCAGAGCCGGTCAGGCCTGGCCGGATCGAACATGACCGAGCCAGTGGCGAAGAAGGGATTGTCGGCGACCTTCAGCCAGGGCGGATCGCCCTCGCCCACGCTGGCCGAGTGGGTCACGTTGGACCAGGTCTTGCCGCCATCAGGGCTGAGATAGCCGTTGCCGCCCTGGTCGAGCGCCAGCACACGGTCGGAGCGGGGATCGGCGGCGATCGAGCCATAGACGAGCGCGTTGAGCACCCCGTCCTGCACCAGATTGCGCCAGCGCCCGTCGGCGTAGGCCCACACCGCCTTGGCCTCGGGATCGGCGGCGAAAAACGTGCCGTTGCGCGCGAAGGCGCCGCGATTGACCATCGTCGGATGCACGCCCTGGGCGGCCAGCGGCGAGAACGTGGCGCCGTGATCGCTCGAGACGTACATGCCCACCCCTTGCGCGAAAGCGAAGACGCGCCCGGTGGGCTTGCCGTCTCGGCCTGGCTCGAACCAGATCGGAGTGCCCGGCGACTGTACCCCGGCCTCGGGCGCGCGGTCCCTGTTGGTGGGCACGCTGGCCACCCGCTGCCAGGAGCGGCCCGCGTCAGTGCTGCGCAACAGGCCGTTGCCCGGCGTGCCCAGCAGCACCACGTCCGGGTTGCCGGGATCGACCACCATGAACGGCCCGGCGAAGCGCCACTCGCTGTTGGCATCCCAGGCCAGCGGAAACGGGCCGCTGCTCGCCGCCACGAAGTGCGCGCCGCGATCGTCGGAGCGGTAGACGGTGCCCTTGATCGCCAGGAAAATGCGGTCCGGCATCGAGGGCGCGACCGCGATCTCGTAGGCGCCTTGCGCGATGCCGTCCTGCACGCGGGCTTCAGGCGGCATCGCGGCGGCGGTGGCGAGCTGGTGCCAGCGGTTGTCCTTCGCGTTCCAGATATAGGCGCCGTAAACGTCGGTGCGCACGACGAAGGTCTTGCCCGCCGGGTCCATCGCCATGCCGACGATGAAGCCGCCGCCGCCGATCGCCACCCGCTTCCAACTGTAGGTCTCGTTCGCGACCGGCCCCTGCGCGTTGGCGAGCGCGGCGGGCGGCGTGGTATCGAGCGTTTCGGGATCGTGGCGATGCTGTTTGTAATACACCCCACCGGCAAGCGCGCCGGCGAGGACGAGCGGAATGCCGATATAGGCCATCAGTCGCGGCCAGCGCGTCTTCGGCTTGACGAACTGGTCATATCGGATCGAGCGGCGGTCGCGTGGGGGCATGGATTCCTCTTGAGGCGCGTCGCAAATTGGTAAGGAGGGGACCGGCGCCGGCTCAATCGCGGGTCCGCGTCATCAGGTAATAGACGGCGACGGGGTTGGTCACCAGGTAGCGCCAGCCCAGCCGCAGCGGCTCGCGGGCGGCGCGGTACAGCCATTCCAGCCCGAGCCCCTGCATCCAGGCCGGCGCGCGCGAGACGCCGCCGCCGTAGTGGTCGAACAGGCCGCCGCAGGTACGCACCCAGGCGACGCCGCCCAGCAGCTCGCGCGCGAGCACGGCGATCTCCTCCTGCATCGGCGTTCCCAGGCCCAGCCACAGGACGTCAGTGCCGGCCTCGCGGATCTGTTCGCACAGTTCAGGCAAGTCGGCGCGCTTGAAGTAGCCGTTGCGGGTGCCGACGACTTTCAGCCCGGGAAAACGGTAGCGCAAGTGCTCCGCCGCCCGGGCCGCAACGCCGGGTCGCGCGCCCAGGAAGTAGAAGCGGATGTCCTCGCGCGCGGCGAGCGCGCAGGCATCGAGCAGGAAATCGGTGGTGGCGGCGCGCTCGGTCAGCGGGCGCTTGCAGAACATGCGGCTGGCGAAGACCAGCGGCATGCCGTCGGCATCGATCAGGTCGATGGCGTCGATCGCCTGCCGTAAGCCCGGCTCCTTGTGATAGGCGGCGACGACGCTGCCGTTGGCGGAGGTCAGCAGGCGGGGATGCGGCAGCGCGCCGCTGCGGGCCCGCGCGACATCCGCGCGCATGAGCTGCGCCATCTCGGCCCGGGTCATGCGCGCGATCGGAAGACCGCCGATGGTCAGCGTGTCAACGGCGGCAAGCGGTATGATCGGCTGTGGCACTGGAGCCGGGTCATGCTGTCTCACAGGCGTCAAACCGCGGCTCCGCTCACCGGGCGGCATGGCCCGTCGCCACCGACAGTAGCACAGCACGCCTCGGGATAAACCCTGACCAAGTTCACTCCGGTGTCCTCTAGGGTGTCCGCAGGAACCGCGTGGTCGCGCGCCAGGCGGCAAAGGCGAAAGCACCCTCACCCAGCACGATGCCGCCGATCGAGTGGATCGGCGCCAGCACCATGACCAGACCGAACACCGCCAGCAGCGAGACCACGGCGGTCCAACCGCTGATCCAGGCCAGCTGGCGAAAGCGTCCGGCGGCAAGCAGGATCACCCCTTCGGGCGCGTGCAGCAGCCGCGCTAGGGCCACGCCGAGCCACAGCATGGTCCCGGTCACCACCGTAGCCAACCCGAACTTGCCGACCATGTACGGGGCGGGCGCGAAGGCGATCACCAGCGCGCCCAGTACGGCGGTGCCCAGCCACACGGCCAGCAGCAGCAGTCGCAAGTGCAGCCGCGCCTGGGCGATCGCGGCGAACTCGCGCCGGGCGATGCGGTGCGCGGCGCGGGCGCGCTCGAACTCGACCAGGGCGTTCACCGCCACGGTGACCGGGCGGATGAACAGCACCGTCGCAGCGATCGGCGCATAGGCGGCGGGCCCGAGCAACGCGGTGACGATGTAGCTGTGGCTGTTCACCGTCGCCTCGGTGCTGACCACGCCGATCAGCGACCAGCGCGCGTCGCGGCGCCAGACCGGCGCATAGTCGCGAACCGCACGACCGCTCGGCAGGCCATGGAGCGTCGCCAGCGGCAGCATCGCGCCGAACACCGCCAGCGCCAGGATCGCCAATGCCGCCAGCTCTCCGGCACGCGGCACCAGCGCCAGCACCGCCACCCCCGCCAGCAGCAGCACGCTGTAAGTGAGATCGGACGCCATCGCCCGATTGTAGCGGCCGGCGGCGGTGGCGCGGACGCGGGCGAACTGACGCTGCAGGACCAGCGTGGCATAAAGGCCGAAGAGCATCGCGGGCACGACCTGCAAGCCGACCGCCCAGGCTAGAGCGACAAAGGCGATGCCCGCCGGCACCAGCGCCAGCCGCGCCGCCGCCGTCAGTCCCGCCAGCTCTTTCTTCGCGTCGTGCGCCTGTGCTTCGTTGGCCACTTGCGCGCACAGCACCAGCAGGGGCGAGGTGAACAGGGCGCTCCACACGCCGACGCTGAACTGCGAGACGACGAAGACGAACGACAGCCGCCCGAACTCGGCCACCGGCAGCCTCGCCAGCAAGGTCAGCGATAGCAGAAACTGCGCCGCCGCCGACGCCATCGGCCCCGCCGCCGCGGTCGCGTACCATTGCACCCGACCGCGAAGCGACACCGCCTCGCCCGCGTTCACGCGATACCGTCCTCCGCACCGGTTTGCGCCGGGGGAACGAAGCGCCGGCGCCGGGCATGGCGCGCGCGCATTTTCGCCATGCGTCGGCGGTCGGCGAACTGCACGAGCCGCTGGCGGATGGCCTGATGAGCGCCGGCGCTCTGGCTGGACAAACGGTGGATCAGGATGACGGCGATCATCAGGAACACGTGCACCACGCTCGCCCGGTCGAGCAGCGTCGATTCGGTCATGTTGTGGCCAAACGAGAACATCATCAGCGCCGCGAACAAGCCCCGGCGCGCGCGCGAGATATCCACGCTGTAGAGCAGCTTCATCGCCGGCCAGACGAACAGCACGCCGACCGTCAGGATCAAGCCCGGCAGGCCCAGAGTGACCAGCACGTCGAGATAGCCGTTGTGCCCGTGGCCCACTTCCGCCGCGACCCAGTTGTTGGTCAGAGTCCAGATCGGGCTCTCATTGCCGATCTGCCAGAACGACATGTAGCCCGCGCCCTTCCACAAGTGCTCGCCGGAGTATTCCAGCAGCAGCGGCCAGATCTGCGCGCGGCCGGTAAAGGCAGCGGGATCGTCGAGCACGTTCTGGATCACGCTGACGTACATGATGGCCAGGACGATGAGGCCGATCCCGGCCATGACGACCAGCGGCAAGACCAGCGAGCGATGCCTGGGATTGTAAAGCTGCAGGACCGCGCCGGTCGCCCCGGCGATGGCCAGCATCGCGATCGAGGTCTTGGAATCGGTCATCAGCAGGAACAGCAGACTGGCCACGATCACGCCGCCGCTCCACAACGCCGGCAGGCGCGAGCGATCGAAGGAGAACAGGATAACGGTGAGCGCGCACGCCGCGCCGGCCGCGTTCTTGTGCGCCATGATGCCGCGCCAGTCGCCCTCCAGGCCTTCGTAATCGCCCATGCTGGCCAAGTGGACGCCATAAGGCGTGAGCAGGACGACGAGATAGTTGATGACCAGCAGGCCGGCCAGCGTCGCACGCACGACGTTGAGCGTGCGCACCGCGCCGAGATCGCCGATCGCGCGCACCAGGATCCAGATCACCAGCACCGTGAGCGCCAGTCGGCGCAGCGCGATCTCCTGATCGATCGCCCAGGTGCAAGTGAGCAGGCAATACCCCAGCAGGACCAGCAGCGACACCGGCATCGCCATCGGCGGGCGCGCGTTGGACGGCGTCAGGAACTGCATGCCCAGGATGCCGACCATGATGACCTGGCGCAACACGTCGCCACCGGTATCCTTGGCGGCTATGCCGAAGTTCGCGAACGGCGAGACGCCGATCATCGACTGTTCCAGCAGCAGCACCAAGGCGGCGGTGGCGATGAGCCGCCGCCACTTCATCTGACTCTCAAACGCGTCGCTCGCGGTGCGCCGGCGCGTCGGCAGCATGGTCGCCATCAGCGCCGTCCTACCAGCCCAGCGCCAAGCCGACAGGCGCCGGACGAGCGGCAGACCAGAGGCGGACGGAGCGGGACGACATAGCCGAATTCTAGCAGCATGACCCTCACCGCGCCAGCAGCCTTTCGTAAGCGTCGACCATCGCGCGGTTCGATGCGGCAAGGCCGAGCGCTCGCGCGCGCAGCGACCAGGCGGCGCGCTCTTGCGGATCGGCCAGCAATCGTGCGAGCACGATGCCGAGCCCTCTCGCGTCCCCGATCGGCACGGCGATGCCGCAGCGCGCGCCACCCGCGTCGGTGATCCCCTCCACTTGCACCGGCACCTGCGACACGACCAACGGCAGGCCGAGACGCGCCGCCTCGATCAAGGCCAGGCTGTGCCCTTCGTAATGGCTGACCTGGGCGAAGACCTCGGCGCTGGCGGCGTGAGCCAGGGCCTGTTCGCGCGTCATCTGGCCGAGAAAGCGGACGCGCTCGCTCACCCCATAACGCAACGCCAGCGCGCGCAAGGCGGCTTCGTCCTCTCCGGCTCCGACGATCTCGAAATGACCGCGCGGCACGTGGGCCATCGCCGCGATCAACTGCGGGTAGTTCTTCTGCGCGCTCAACCGCCCCATCGCGACGATCCGGCCGGGCACTTTCGTAGGGGCAGTCTCGACGAGACCGTCGATCAGCCGTTCGATGCGATCGGGCAAGGCGTTGTGGATGGTCCGGCGCTTGGCCCGGTACGCGGCCGGCTTGCCGTCGAACGAGGCGGCTACGGCGTCGGACACGCAGATCACCGCCGCCACGCAAGGCAGCTGCCCGGTCCAGCCGTCGAGCCGATCGAGCACCGGGTTGTGGGTATCGGCCGGCGAGTGATGCGACACGAACACCCGCGTGCTCGTGCCGGCGAGCCGCACCGCCAGCGGCATCAGGACGTTGGCGAACGGCATCGCGGTGACCACCGCCGCCGGACGTGTCCGCCGCAGGTGGCGGACCAGTGCCGCCAGCAAGCGCGGGAGCGCCGCCACTCCGGTCGCGCGCTCGGGCAGCAGATGATGCCAGCCTTCCCCTTCCGCCGCGTCGCGCTGCTCGGCCTCGCCGCCCGGATAGAGCACGAAGCGTGACACTGCGTGCCCACGCATGGCGAGCCCGGCAGACACGTCGTTCCAGATCTCGCGCAAGCCGCCCGGCTCCGAGTGCGTCATGGCGAACTGGATCGCGCCGCTCATCGCCTAGGCTCCGACCCGGCGAGCGTGTGCGTCGCCAGCCAGGCGCGATCGTCCGATGTGGCCCGCACCCAGCGCCCGATCATCTCGCCCCAAGTTCCAGAAGGTGCTCGACTTCGCCAAGGGTCAGTCCGGTGATAGGTCGCGGCGGGGGATCGGCGCGTCGGCGGGGCGGCGCGGGCGCACGAAGCCTTGCAGCAGGCCGATCGCGTTCACGTTCCACGTCGCCAGCGAGTAGAGGCCCAGCCGCAGGCCGCCGCGCCGCCAGGAGAAGTATGCGACGGGGAGCGCCAAGGCCACGGCTTTTGCCAGCCACTGTCCGCTCAACACGAAGGCGAGCAGCAGCAGCCACCAGGCCCAGATCACGAAGCCGTAGCGCAGCTGCGCGAAGTCGCGCACGACCTGGCCCCAGTGCGGCCGGCCCAGCGCGGCGCGCACCACCTCGCCCGGACCGCCGGCATAGCCGGTGCGCAGGCGGCGCAGCATCAGCTTGTAGCCGGCGACCGCGTGGCCATAGTGGTCGACCGAGTCCACCGCGATCCGTGCCAGCTTCCAGCCTTGGGCGCGCAGACGAGCGCCGAGTTCGAACTCCTCAAAGGCGTGCAGATTGCGATCGGCGAAGTGCCCGACCGAACGGATCGCTTCGGTGCGATAGAGCCCGCCGCAGTCGAGCCGGTCGACCTCACCAGCGATCTGCGAGCCCTTGGTCTTGTCCGACTGGGCGCGCAGTTCGAACTCGATGCTGTCGGTGTTCGCCTCGCGCACCCGCCCGCCGACGGCGGCGAAAGCGGGATTGTCGCGCAGGAAGGCGATCCCTGCGGCGATGAACTCGGGCTTGAGCACCATGTCGCCGTCGAGCAGGTAGAAGAACTCGCCCCGCGCCTCCTGGAACGCCAGTTGCGCGCCCGTACCGCAGGATTTCTGCGTCGGATCGGCCAGCTGCAGCACTCGCACCGGATAGCCTTGCGCGATTTCGACTGTACGGTCGGTGGAGCCGCTGTCGGCCAGGATCACCTCGCCCCCGAACGGCGCGACGGCGGCGCAGGCGCTGGCAAGCGAGGCGGCGATGTGCGCTTCCTCGTTCAAGGCCTTGACCCCGATCGTGACCATGACACTGCTCATGCCTGCTTCTCGCCAGCAAGCGCGGGATAGATCCCGGCGTAGCTGGCCGCCATCCGTTCGGGCGAGAAGCGCGCGATCATGCCGTCTCGCAGCGGGGTCACCTGGGCGCGGGCGGCATCAGGATCGTCGATCATCCGCGCCAGCACCGCGCCCAGGGCGGCGACGTCGTCCACCGGCGCGCGCAACGGGTAGTCGGCCGGAATGACTTCGGCGAGGCCGGGCGCGTCGGTCGCGGCCAGCGGCACGCCGGCCAGCAGCACTTCGATTGCCAACAGCGGCAGCCCTTCAAAGCGCGAGGGCATCAGCACGCCGTCCCACTCGCCCAGGCGCTGGCCGAGCTGTTCGATGGGCGGCACGACTTGGATCGTCCAACCGGGCGCGGCACTCGCGAGTTCGATGCGCATCTGCGCCTCCAGCGGCCCGGTGCCGGCGATCGTCACCTCGACATCGCGGCGTGGCGTCACGGCATGGGCGGCGGCGAGCACGGCGGGCACCAGGTCGGCGCCCTTGGCCGGCACGAACCGCGCGGCGAACAGCAGGCGGTACGGGCTGGACGACAAGCGCGTGGCGAGCGGCGGTGGCGTCACCCCGTTGGCGACCACGCGGGCGCGCGGCCTCGGCGAGCGGGTGGCGATCGCGGCATCGGCATCGGCCGCGACCTCGGACACCGCCACAGCGGTGCCACGCGCCAGCCGTTGCGTGACCCAGCGCCCGACGCCGGCCCATTCGATCCACAGCTCGCAATTGTGGACGGTGCGCACCACTCGCACCTTGCGCAAGGCGGGTGAGAGCAGCGTGGCGATGGCGAAGGTCAGCTCCGGCACTTCGGTGTGCAAGTGCACCACGTCGGCCCGAAACCGCCCGACCGCCCGCGCCAACCGCCAGGCCGCGACCAGCGCGCCGCCCTTCTTGAAATGCCCTGCCGTCCCCGCGAAGAACGGCACCCGCCAGCGCGCCAGTCGCTCTGCCATGTCGCGCCCGACCCGCGACGGCTCCGCCAGCGCGAACACTCCGAACACCGCGAAATCCACTTGTTCGTGCAGGGCGCCGACGAGATCGATCGCCACGCTCTCGGCGCCGCCCAGGTCCAGCTTGGTCACGACTTGCAGCACGCGTAGGGCCGAAGCCTGTCCCCGTGCTTGCACAACCGCGCTGGCCGATGCACTGGGCAAGGACGATCCTTCATGGCCCGGCCCCGCGCCGCGCTTGCCAAGCATCTATCAGTGCAATTACGTGGCGTCGAGGGTTGGTCCCGCCACACGTCCGCGTGGGTCCGAGATGGCGATAGCATCAGCGAGCGACCGGCATCACGCCTCGCTTGCTGGGGCTGCCTGCCGATGCCACGATCCGCACGCGCGCAAGCCTGCGGCACTATGCGAAGGAGTGTTATGCAGGACACGGCTGCCGCCCACCCGCACGCCGCGCCACGGGTAAAGGGCACTGCAGCGAGCCTCGCCCCGCCGCTGGGGCATCGGCCCGAGATCGACGGGCTGCGATCCTTTGCCATCCTGCCCATTCTGCTGCTTCATTGCGGCATGCCCGGCTTGCGCGGTGGCTTCGTAGGCGTCGACATATTCTTCGTCATCTCCGGCTATCTCATCACAGCCATCGTAGAGGCCGAGATCCAGGCGGGGCAGTTCTCGCTGGTGCGGTTCTATCGTCGGCGCATCGTGCGTATCCTGCCTGCGCTTACGGTGATGATCGGCGTGACGCTGGCGCTGGGCTGCGCCATTCTGCTGCCCCTCCCCCTGCGTGAACTGGGCCGCAGCGCCGCAGCCACGGCGGTCTTCGGGTCGAACATCTACTTCTACGCCACCGTCGACTACTTCTACTCGGACCTGATGCCGCTGGTGCACACCTGGTCACTAGCGGTGGAGGAGCAGTTCTACCTCCTGTACCCGCTTATGCTGATGGCGACGCGTGGACTGGCGCGCAGGACAATACTCGCCCTGCTGATCGTGCTGGCGACCTTGTCGCTGGGCATCGGCGCGTTTCTGGCGCTGACCGATCCAGCCGCAGGGTTCTACCTGCTCCCATCGCGCATCTGGGAACTGCTGGCCGGCGCATTGGTGGCGATGGGCGCTTACCCACGCTTCTCGCAGCGTGCTGCGGCCGCACTGTCGTGGTTCGGCCTCGTCGCAATCCTGATCTGCGTCGTCGCCATCAAGCCGAACTGGCCATTTCCCGTTCCTTTCGCGATCCCCGTTGCGGGATCGGCCTTGCTTCTGATCGCATATTCGCCTGGCACCACGGTTGCCTCGCTGCTCAGTTGGAAGCCGCTGCGCTGGATCGGCCTGATCTCGTATTCGCTCTACTTGTGGCATCGTCCGATCATTGCCTTTTATCTGCAAGGCCGGTCGGAGGTCGTGACGATCCACGATGCGGCGATCCTGCTGCCGCTATGCTTTATGGCCGCCATTGCCTCGTACCTGCTGGTGGAACGACCGGCACTGCGCCGCTGGCGCTCGGGCAACGGGCTTGTACCCCACGCCATGGCCGCGATGATCTTGGTGGCGATCGCGGTTGCGGGACTGGTGATCTCCACCCAGGCGGAGCGTATCCGCCAACTGCCGCCGCAAGTCGCGAAAGTGGCGGGCTTCCTGCATTTCGACAAAACGCCGGCGGGCCGCGCGCAATACGGCACGGATCGCTGCTTCGCCATGCCCTATGGCATTCCCAACGACGTCTCGTGCCTGATACCGCAGCCGGCCCGCGCCAACGTCCTCCTCATCGGCGACAGCCACGCTGCGCAGCTTTCGCAGGCCTTGCGGCAGGCTATCGCGCCAGCGCACCTGATGCAGGCGACTGCGGCGGGCTGCCGTCCGACGCTGGCGGGCCAGGGACTCGCTAGCTGCCGGGTGCTGACGCTGCAGGCGCTGCAACACACGGATCTGGCCCACGTCAGCGCCGTGGTTCTGGCCGGACGCTGGTTCGAAACCGATGCGCCGCTCCTAGCCGATACCGTGCGTGCGCTGCTCGCCCGTGGTGCACGCGCAGTGGTGGTGGTAGGCCCGGTCATCGAGTACGAGGCCGACTTCCCGGACCTGCTCGCCCGCTCGATGCTGGCGCATGATTTCAGCCGCATGGACCGGATGCGGATGCGTGACCGCGCTCAGATCGATCGCACGCTGCGAACGATCGTGACGCAGGCAGGCGGCCGCTACGTCTCGCACTTTCCGATCGAGTGTCCGCATGGCCGCTGCCTGCTCTTCACCGCCGACGGGGGCCCGCGCCACATCGACCATTCGCACCTTACGCCCGCCGCCGCTCGGCCCGTGGCCGAGGCGATCGCCCGCGCCATCGCACGGTGATCTGGGTTCAAAAGGGAGGGAGCAGCAGCGTCGCCGGAGGGATGGGCACGAAGATCCGGCCGATTTCCGCGCAGACCATCGCCGCCAGCGGCAGCGCCAGGATCAGCCACGCCAACCGGCGATGTTCGCGCAGCATGGTCCTGACACCCGCATCCGATAGCCCGGCGGCGAACGCCACGCCCGCCAAGACCGCGGTGAGCAGGTAATAACGCGGAGCCGTCGCCACGCCGACGATCACGTAGGATCCGGCATAGAGCAGGCCGGCCGCGCTCATCGACAGGGCCATCCAGGCCAGAGTGTCGAGCGGCTCGGGCCGGCGCGTGCGCGCGGACAGCATGGCAAAGCCGCTGATCGAAAGCCCCACCACAACGGCGGGAATGAACACGACACCCACCGTGTACTTGGCGGCGAGCCGGGATAGGCTTTCACGCGACGGGTGTCCCAGTTCGGCCGGAGTGACGGGAACGATGCCATTGCGCGGCTTGGTCGAAGTGAACAAAAGCAGTTCGGCATTCATGTGCCGGATGCGATGAGTGGCGTACACGAAGGGGTGCCGGATCACCGCGGCGATCCAGCGTTGCTTGAAATCAGACGGCGGCGGCACTTGCCCCGCAACGAGCTCGCGCTGGTCGACCAGCGGCGCGCCCGCCTTGGCCGGGAACCAGGCGCAGCGGCCCCATGGCGCCATCGTGTCCCACATCACCGGCGAGTAGCAGCGATTGACGTCGCGCAAGGTCACGCGCGAGCGCGGGCCGAGCACGCTTGCGTCTTGCGCGCCGTGGGCCACGCCGAGCAAGTCGAACAGCAGCAGCGAGTCTTCCACCCGCGACGGCTGCGCCGCGAACACCACGCGGTTGGCGACCTGCACGGCGAAGGTCAGCACGGCGGCGATCAGCGCCGAGACGATCAGGGTGAACCAGAACTCGCGCAGACGCCGAGGCGCAAAGGCGAGGATCAGCGCCGGTCCCGCCGCGAAGGCGCCGTTGTGGCGCATCAGCACGCCGCAGCCGAATGCCACGATCGCAAGACCGGTCAGCACCGGCCTTCCAGTCGAGCCGATCCGCGCATTGAGCAGCAGGCCATAGCCCAGCACGAAGAATGCGGTGAGCAGGCTGTCCTTGCTGATGGCATCGAACCACACCGCCGCCGCGACGACCCCGACCGCCAGTGCCACCAGCGCCAGCCGTGGCCGCTCCAGCCGCACGAAGCCAAGCGCGAGAACCGCGAACCCCAGCCAGTACAGCAGCACGGTGAATACCATGAGCGGCCAAGCCCCGTTGCCGAACGCGGTCAGCACCTGCCACAGCCGCGTCATCGCCGGCGGGTGCCAGTCGTTCAGGCGATCGCTGGCGACTTGCGCCCACTGCATCGTCGCGTCGTTGCTGAGCGGTGCAGACCGCGCGAGAACCAGGTGCATCGCGGCGATGATCAGCGCCAGCAGCGGCGCCAGGCGCGGATCGGCCCACCATCGTCGCGACACGGGCCCGGTCATGGCGGGGTCAGGCGGGCTCGCGCCGGCGCTGCGAGAGGGCGGCGAACAAGTCGGCACCGCTGATCTTCTTGGGGCCGACCGCGCCCATCTTCTCCCAGTTCTGCGCCACCGCGACGGCGATCATCATGACGATGCCGATCAGGGTGTCACGTTCCAGCAGGCTCGATTCGGTGACGTTGTGCCCCATGCAGAACAGCAGCAGCCCGACCGCGAGTGCGCCGCGTTGCGGGCTGATCCGGCTCGCCAGCAGTTTCCAGGTGGGCCAGATCACCGCCGCGAACACCACCAGCAGCATGCCCGGCAACCCGACGGTGACCAGCAGGTCGAGGTAGCCGTTGTGCCCCGAACCCGCCGTCTTCACGAAGCCCTGGCCATAGTCGTAGATCGGGCTGTCCTGCCCGGCGTCCCAGAACGAACCGTAGCCTGCGCCCAGCAGGATATGCTCGCCTGCATAGCGGATCATCGCGTCCCAGATGAACCCGCGCCCGGTGAAGAACTTGGGGTTGAGCAGGTTGTCGAACACGAAGGTCTGGTACGTGCTGTAGAGGAACCAGCCCAGCGCCGAGAGGAACATGATAGCGGGGATTGCGAAGCTGCGGATCTTCTCGTCATAGCGCTGGAAGATCCACCCGCACAGGATGGCGATGCCCAGCATGCCGGCCGAGGTCTTGGACTGCGCCTTGTAGAGGAAAAAGCACGATCCCAGCAGCACCATCGCGCGGATCCACAGCTTGATCTGCTTGGCATCGAACAGGAACAGCAGGATCGTGACCGCGCAGGCCGCACCGGCGATGTTCTTGTGCCCCATCAGCCCGCGCCAGTTGCCCACCACCGTCAACTGGATGTCGCTGTCCAGCATCAGGTGAATGCCGATCGCCGGGTCGATCAACACTGTCAGATAGTTCGCGACGAGTATCGCGCCGAACAGGATGCGCAGGATCTTGATCGTGCGCTCGTATCCCGCCGCCTGCATGACGATGAAGGTGTTCCACACCACGATGGTCATCAGGATCAGGCGGCGCACCGCGACGCCGGGATTTATGGCCCAGGTCAGGCTGAGCCAGCACCAGGCCAGCGCCAGCAGCAGCGGCCACGGCAGGACCAGCGATCGCGCGCCGCCGCCTTGTCTCATCGCCGCGAAGATCGAGAAGCCCAGGATCAGCACGTAGCCGATCTGGCGCACCAGACTGCCCTCGCCCGAATAGCTGACGTCGCCCGCCACCACTTCGCGCACGATCAGGGCCGGGGCCAGCAGGATCATCGTGAAGAACGCGAAGCCGGCGATGTAGAGCAGCTTGTCGCCACCCGCGGTCGCGGAAGATCCCTGCGGCGTCGCGCGCGGTCGACGCGGTTTCGCGGATGGAAGAGTGATCTTCATGGAGAGCGAAACGGTCCTGTCATCACGCGGGCGCCGGACGCCGGCCTGTTACCGTAGATACCCGTACCAAGCTATCGCCGCGCGGTCCAGCGACCGGACGGCCACGCGCTACTCCGCCGCGAGCCGCAGTGCCTGGTCGATCTGGTAATTGGGCAGCGAGAGGAACGCCTTCTTCAACGCCTCTCCCCAGCCGTCGGAGATGGTGCGGAAGTACGGATCGGAACCGTCGATGCGGCGCTCGTGCAAGGATTCGAAGCGGTCGCGCTCGATCACCAGCAGGTCCAGCGGCAGGCCGACCGACAAGTTCGCCTTCAACGTCGAATCGAACGAAACCATCAGCAGCTTCACCGCGCTTTCGAACGTCATCCCGCGCTCGTAGCCGCGGATCAGGATAGGCCGGCCGTACTTGGTTTCACCCACCTGGAAGAACGGCGTGTCGAAGCTCGCCTCGATGAAGTTGCCTTCCGGGTAGATCAGGAACAGCCGGGGCTCCATGCCCCGGATCTGGCCGGCGACGATCATCGATGCGCCGAAGGTGCCCGCCGCGCTCTGGCCGTTGTTGGAAGAGCGGGACTTGATCGTGTCGCGCAGCAGATCGCCCACGATCGTCGCCACCTGGAACATCGTCGGCGCTTCGAGCAGCGAGTTGTGCCGCTCGGACGGGGCCTTGTTGCGCTCCTCCAACTGGCTGATCACGGTCTGGGTGGTGGCCAGATTGCCAGCGGTCATCACCGCGATGATCCGCTCGCCCGGCACCGACCAATGGAACATCTTGCGGAACGAAGAGATGTTGTCGACGCCCGAATTGGTCCGCGTGTCGCTCATCAACACAAGCCCGCGATCGAGCATCATGCCCACGCAATAGGTCATGGTCCTAGTCCTTCAATCCCTCACCCACATGCCGCGCCCCACTGCCGCATCAGGGTCAGCCCCCTTGCGACTGGCTCTGGCTTTGCGAGCCCTGTTGCTGCGACTGGCTTTGCTGCGCCTGATCCTGCTCCACCGACAAGTGGACCGAGAGCCGGGTGTCGCCGGCACCGGTAGTGATACCGGTAAACGGCGCGGCCTCACTATAGTCGCAACCGGTAGCTACGCGAACATACCGTTCGTCGGGGCAGATCGCATTGGCGACGTCGAAGCCGACCCAGCCCAGCCCGCGCACGTAGGCCTCGGCCCAGCCATGGCCCGCCTCCTGCTCGGTCCGCCCGTCCATCTTGAGATAGCCGCCGACATAGCGGGTAGGAATGTCCAGCAGCCGCCCGGCGCTGATGAAGACATGCGCGTGGTCCTGGCACACCCCGCGCCCGGCGGCGAGCGCCTGCTCGGCCGAAGTCTTCACGTCGGTGGTGCCCGGCACATACTCGACCGCGTCGCGCACCGCGTCGCTCAGCTTGTGCAGGAAGTTCAGGGTGTCAGCGCGATCGGCCGCGACATTGGCGACCAGCGCCCGCACTTTCAGGCCGGCGCGGGTCAGCGGCGTCGCCCGCAGGAAGCACCACAGCGGCATGTGGCCGACATGGTCACCCAGCACGCCGTTGTTGTCGACGGTGCTGACGGTGCCCCGGCAGGTCACCACCACTTCGCGCGCGCCCGGCTCCATCGCCACCAGCTGCACGTGGTTGAGGTGCTGGTCGTCGTACTCCGCCTCGGGCCGCGCACCCTCCAGCGTCGTCGTCCAGTCGAGAATGCGCTGGCCATGGGTCGACTTGGGCCGCAGCCGCAGCCGTTGCAGGCCATGGCTGACGCCGTGGTCGAACGAATAGCGGGTCTCATGGGCGATGGTGAGAAGCACGAAGGTCCGCCGTTTCTAAGCTGTGAACCGGTAATCGGCGGCGATCGCCTCGCCGATGCGATAGGTCCGGCCAAGGAAGTCCTGCAGGAATTCGTGCAGGCCGCCTTCGAAGATCGTCTCGATATCCGAATCGTGCAGCCGGCACCCGGCGTCGCGCAGCAGCTGGTGCGCCTGCGTCTCGCCGCCGTACTGCTTGGCGAGGCCGGCCATGTTGCTGCGGATCTTCTCGAAGCAGAACACCAGGCTGCGCGGGAACCGCCCGTCAAGGATCAGGAACCGGGCGATGTCGCGCGGGTCCATCTCGCCGGCGTTAAGCCAGGAATAGACGCGGTTGCCCGCCACCGAGCGCAGCAGCGTGTCCCACTGCACGTTGTCGAGGCTGGAGCCGACCCAGGCGACGCTGGGCAGCAGCACGTAATACTTCACGTCGAGGATGCGCGCGGTGTTGTCAGCCCGCTCGATGAAGGTGCCGATGCGCGCGAAGTTGAACACTTCGTTGCGCAGCATCGTGCCGTCCATCGCCCCGCGCACCAGCGTCGCACGGCGGCGGATGGTGGAGAGCACTTCGCCCAGGTTCGTCTCGCGCACCGGCCGCGCCAGCAGCTCGCGCAGAATCATCCAGGTTTCGTTGGTGGCTTCCCAGACTTCGTTGGTCAGGCTGGTGCGCACCACCCGCGCGTTGGTCCGCGCGTTCTCGATCATCGCCAGCACGCTGCCGGGGTTGTCACGATCGCGCAGCAGGTAGTTGAACACTTGCGCGCCGGTGACGTCCTGGTTCTTCGCCAGGAACCCGGCTTCCTGCCCGGTGGTGGTGAGGACGGAGCGCCACTCCTCCTCCTGGCTCGCGCGGTTGCCGCGCGTCAGCGCGAGGTGGAACCCCACGTCGATCAGCCGCGCGGTGTTCTCCGCCCGCTCGAGATAGCGCGCCATCCAGTAGACGCCGTTCGCGGCCCGGCCGAGCATTAGTGGGGTGCTCCGGTGGTGGTCGCCGGTGGCACGTCGTCGCGCCCCCCTACTTCGTCATTCCCGCGCAGGCGGGAATCCATCTCCCGCCCCTTCGTTTGACCGAGCGGCAGCGTCCTCCACCACCCTTGCGTGTGCCCCTCACTCAGGAGACGGATCCCCGCCTGCGCGGGGATGACGAAGGGTCGGCTGCGGGTATTGGTTGCCCGTCGAGGGGCGCAAGCGGCGCTCTTCATTCGTCCAGCACCCAGCTGTCCTTCGTCCCACCGCCCTGCGAGGAGTTCACCACCAGCGAGCCCTTCTTCAGCGCCACGCGCGTCAACCCGCCGGGCGTGATGTCGATCCCGTCGGGAGAGACCAGCACGAACGGCCGCAGATCGACATGGCGGGGCGCCAGGCCCTCCTTGGTGAAGATCGGCACCGTCGACAGCGAGAGGGTCGGCTGTGCGATGTAGTTGGCCGGGCGGGCGCGCAGCTTGGCTTCGAACTCGGCGATCTCCTTCTTGGACGAGGTCGGCCCGATCAGCATGCCGTAGCCGCCCGATCCGTGCACTTCCTTCACCACCAGCTCGGACAAGTTGTCGAGCACATAGGCGAGCGAGTCCGGCTCGCTGCAGCGCCAGGTCGGCACGTTCTGCAGGATCGGCTTCTCGCCGGTGTAGAATTCGACGATGTCGGGCATGAAGCTGTAGATCGCCTTGTCGTCGGCGATGCCGGTGCCCGGCGCATTGGCGATGGTGACGCCGCCGGCGCGATAGACGTCCATGATCCCGGCGATCCCCAGCACGCTGTCGGGCTCGAAGCTCAAGGGATCGAGGTAGTTGTCGTCCACCCGGCGATAGATCACGTCGACCGGCTTGTAGCCTTCGGTAGTGCGCATCTGCACGCGCCCGCCCGACACGCGCAAGTCGCTGCCCTCGACCAGTTCGGCGCCCATCTGGTCGGCGAGGTAGGCATGCTCGAAATAGGCCGAGTTGAAGATTCCCGGCGTCAGCACCGCGACCACCGGCCGCGATCCCGCGCAGCTGGGCGCGCAAGCCTGCAGCGAGCGCATCAGCCGGCGCGGATAGTCCGAGACCGGCCGCACCGGGATCTTGGTGAACAGCTCGGGGAACATCTGCATCATCGTCTCGCGGTTCTCGAGCATGTACGAGACCCCGGACGGCGTGCGGGCATTGTCCTCCAGCACCATGAAATCATCGGCGCCGGTGCGGACCAGATCGATGCCGACGATGTGGGTATAGACGCCGCCGGGCGGCGTGAAGCCGATCATCTGCGTCAGGAACGCTTCGTTCTCGCGCAGGAAGTGGATCGGCAAGCGGCCCGACTTCACGATCTCCTGGCGGTGATAGAGGTCCTGCAGGAAGGCGTTGATCGCGCGCACCCGCTGCTCGATGCCGCGCGTCAGCTTGCGCCATTCGCGCGCGGTGATAATACGCGGGATCATGTCGAACGGGATCAGCCGTTCCTCGCCGGCATCGTCGCCATAGACGTTGAAGGTGATGCCGATCCGCCGAAAGAACCGCTCCGCCTCGGCGTCCTGGCGCTTTAGCCAGGATACGTCCTGCCCATCATACCACTGACGAAAGTCGGCGTAAGCGGACCGAACCGAGCCGTCTTCATTCAGCATCTCGTCGTAGCGCGAACCGCCGGCAGAACTCATCGTGACTCCCGTTTGACCAAGTGATGCAACAAGGCGCCCCACTTGCCAAGCGCGTTACGCTGCGCTTGCGAAAGAAATGCAGGACGGGCGACGCGGGGGTGTGCTGAGCTGCGAAGGCAAGCAGTGGTAGTTCTCCCTCTGCTAG
>Ga0182197_1000033_pt1 | contig 23593 bp, 22 predicted proteins | sample G5R1MG_37_FD_128397 | JGI IMG/M metagenome (GOLD analysis project Ga0182197, IMG submission 128397) | Switchgrass phyllosphere microbial communities from Michigan, USA - G5R4_MAIN_12SEP2016_LD1 MG | ecosystem: Host-associated > Plants > Phyllosphere > Phylloplane/Leaf | place: USA: Michigan...
CAGCTCGGGCTCGCGGCTAAGCTCCGGCCCGGCGAGGCCCTGGTCGCCGCGATACTTCTGCGCTCTCAGCCAGGCGAAGGCCGCGATGGCGAACAGCGCGACGATGACAGCCCCGAAACTCATGGTATTCTCATCCCTTGTGCAGGCGCGACGGCCTTAGTTGATCGCCTGGTCGCGCTCGGTGCGGCGCTGTGCCTCGACCTCGCGAGTGTCGCGCAGAGCTTCGATCTGCAGCGCAGTATCATAGCCGCCATCGGTGATGATCCGTTCCAGCACCCGCACGCGCTCTTCCAGCTCACGTGAGTGCGAGGCGTATTGCGCGGCCTTCTCGGCCGTGGCGGCGACCTGGATCTCGGCCATCTTGCGCTGGTGCTTGGTCCACACGATGAAGCAGACCATCAGGAAAGGCGCGAGAGGGATGAGCAGGGCGAAGATGTCTTCCATCGTGAATTCCTTGGGCTGACGCGCTTAGCGCAGGCTGTCGATTTCGGCCGCAAGGCGCGCGTTGCTGTTGCCGTAACGTGCCTCGATCTCGGCGACGCGGCGGTCCATGTCGGACAGCTCCGAACGATAGCGGTTCCGATTGCGCGCCTTGTCCATCCGGCGCAGCATGCGGTCTTCCTCGGCCTCGTTGTAGAGCGAGGCGGGCCGCTTCTGCGCTGCCAGGGCCGCGCCGATGTAGATCGGGATGGTGATGAACGAGACCATCAGCGTCAGCAGCACCGCCGCTATCCGGATCCACAGTACGTCCACGCCGCTGTAGTCCGCGATCCCGGCGCACACGCCTGCGAGCTTGCCGTTGGCCTTGTCGAGATAGAATTGTCCGCGTGCCACTGTCCTGTTCCCTTCACGGATATGCTGTTGTCGTGCCGTCGTGTTCGTTCAGTTCGGCGTCGAGGGTGACGCCGTGCCGCCCATCTGGCGCTTCATCTCGGTGAGTTCCGCCTCGATGCTGTCGCCGTCTTCCAGCGCGGCGATCTCGTCCGCCAAGGTCGGCTGGCGGCTGTCGCCCAGGCTCATCGACTCGGCGCGGCCCTCGGCATAGTCGACCCGGCGTTCGAGCTGGTCGAACCGCACCATCGCCTCATCCACCCGCTCGCTGGAGAGCAGCGTGCGCAGCTTCACACGGTTCTCGGCGCTTTGCAGCCGGGCGGCGATCGAGGTCTGGCGAGAGCGGGCTTCACGCAGGCGGCTCTGCAGCTTCTCGATGTCCTGCTCGTAGGCGCGCAGAGCGTCGTCGAGCACGTCGATCTCGGCCTTGAGCTGGTCACCCATGTCCGCCGCCTTCTTGCGCTCGACCAGAGCGGCGCGGGCGAGGTCCTCGCGATCCTTGCTCAGTGCCAGTTGCGCCTTGTCGGACCAGTCCGCCTGCAGCTTGTCGAGCTTGACGACATGACGCCGCATCTCCTTCTGGTCAGCGATGGTGCGCGCGCTGGAGGTGCGCACTTCGACCAGCGTCTCTTCCATCTCGAGGATGATCAGGCGGATCATCTTGGCCGGGTCTTCCGCCTTTTCGAGCAGGTCGTTGAAGTTGGCGGCGATAATGTCGCGCGTCCGGGAGAAGATACCCATGTTGGGGATGCCCTTTCTGGTCATGTGCCGGTCGGCTTGAGGGGGATAATACGCGTTCTGGGTGGTCCGCGTCGAGCGGGGTTCGTCCAGCCCGTCTAGCGTCAGCAGCGAGGCTGGCGCGGGGCCGCTCTCGTCGCGCCGCAACTCGGCGATTTCGCTGTCCAGTCGCGTCATGCAAGGGCGACGCCGGCGATCGTGCCGCAGCGGCATGGCGAAGCGGCGTAAGCCTTGCTGAGGCCGAGCTGTCCCGCCATCACCAGCAGGTTGAGCGCGCCCATCGCCAGAACGCTGGCGATGATCGCGGCGTCGAGACGGGTGCGGGGAGTGTCGCTGCCGGCGGGTGCTTCGTTGCGGAAAAGCATGGGTCTTGTCCTTGCCAGTACCTGAACTTGGTGGGTGCCAGGTACTTCGCAAAGCGCGTGCCAATTTCGAGAATGCCGGTTTTCCGAGGTTGGTTGAAGAAGTCGCAGGAGCGCAGTTCGGGATTATTGCCAACAAGTGGGGATTCACGCTAAATCGTCGGCATGGAGCGCGACTTTCATTTCATCGGCCAAGCCTCCGTCTTTCTCGATGCGGTCGAGCGCGCATCTCGCGCGGCTTTGACCGGACGGCCGGTGCTGGTGATTGGTGAGCGCGGCACCGGCAAGGAACTGATCGCGCAGCGCCTTCATCATCTCAGTCCGCGCTGGGGGGAGCCGCTGGTCACGCTCAACTGCGCGGCGCTGCCCGAGACGCTGATCGAGGCCGAGCTGTTCGGTCACGAGGCGGGTGCCTTCACCGGCGCCACCCGGGTGCGGGCAGGGCGCTTCGAGGAGGCGGACAAGGGCACGCTCTTTCTCGACGAACTTGGCACGCTGTCGATGGCGGCGCAGGAGCGGCTGCTGCGCGCGGTTGAGTACGGCGAAGTCACGCGCATCGGCTCTTCGCGGCCGATGCAGGTGGACGTGCGGATCGTCGGCGCGACCAACGCCGACCTTCCGCGCTGCGCCGCCGAGGGCAAGTTCCGCGCCGACCTGCTCGACCGACTGAGCTTCGAGGTCATCACTCTGCCGCCGCTACGCGCGCGCGAAGGGGACGTACCGGAGCTCGCCGCCTACTATGGCCGGCGGATGGCGACGGAACTGGGCTGGGAGAGCTGGCCGGGGTTTGCGGGTGCGGCGATGGATGCGCTGGAAAGCTATGCATGGCCAGGCAACGTGCGCGAACTGCGCAACGTGGTCGAGCGCGCGGTCTATCGCTGGGACGATCCGGGGCGGCCCATCGGACACATCGTCTTCGATCCGTTCGAGAGCGCCTGGGCGCCGGGGGTGTCTTGTGGCGAGCCGGTGGTTTCGGCACTGCCGGCGCCGAAAGCTGTCGAGCCCTCGACATCCGACTTGCGAGCCTCGGTCGAGGCGCATGAGCGCAGCCTCGTCTCGGCCGCACTGGAGCGGCACCGCTGGAACCAGCGCCGCACCGCGACGGCATTGGGGCTGAGCTACGATCAACTGCGCCACTGTCTGAAGAAACACGGCCTGACCGAGCCGGCCCCGTCGACCCGGGCTTGACCCGGATCCGGTTTCGCCATGTAGCGAGCCCGCTGCGAGGCGCCTCGCCGATAAGGCGTGCTTTGGCGGAACCGGACCCGGGTCAAGCCCGGCTCGACGACGGCAAATCCTCCAATCATCTTGCAATGTCCGAAGGGTTGGTCTAAGTAGCGATCAATCCCGACATTGGTAACGCGACATCGGGCTGGCGCCGCAAGGGGCCGGCACCCATCCCGCGTATCCCATGCCGATACTTGGAGCGTTCAGTTTGGCCGATATCGCACGCATCACGGAGGTTGTTGAGCCTGAGGTCAAAGCCCTCGGCTTCGATCTCGTGCGCGTGCGGATCTTCGGCAAGAGCGAGGTCGGCGACGACGAGATCGCGCTGCAGATCATGGCCGAGAACCCGGCGACCGGCCAGCTGGTGCTGGATGACTGCGCGACGCTGTCGCACCGCATCTCCGACAAGTTCGACGAGCTGGAAGCAGCCGGCGAGACCCTGATCGAAGAGGCCTATCGCCTCGAAGTCAGCTCACCCGGCATCGATCGGCCACTGACGCGTCCCAAGGACTATGCCGCCTGGACCGGGCACGAGGCCAAGATCAACCTTGCTGAACCGATCGAAGGCAACCGCAAGGGCCTGCACGGCGATCTCGCCGGGCTCGAAGGCGACACGGTCTTGTTCGACGATCGCAAGTCGGGGCGGGTAACCTTCCCGCTCGACCACGTTGTTTCCGCTCGGCTGATCCTTACGGACAAGCTGATCGCCGCTACCCGCCCGCTCGAAGCAGAGGGCGCCGACGAAATTCTTGAGGAACAGGAAGACTAAGCCATGGCCAGTGCGATTACCGCCAACCGCGCCGAGCTGATCGCGATCGCGAACTCCGTCGCGACCGAGAAGATGATCGACAAGTCGATCGTTATCGAGGCGATGGAAGAGGCGATCCAGAAGTCCGCCCGTAACCGCTACGGCGCCGAAAACGACATTCGCGCCAAGCTCGACCCGCGCACCGGCGACCTTCGCCTGTGGCGCGTCGTGGAAGTGGTCGAGGAGGTCGAGGACTACTTCAAGCAGGTCGATCTTGCTCAGGCGCAGAAGCTGCAGAAGGATGCCAAGATCGGCGACTTCATCGTCGATCCGCTGCCCCCAGTCGATCTGGGCCGCATCGACGCGCAATCCGCCAAGCAGGTGATCTTCCAGAAGGTCCGCGATGCCGAGCGTGATCGCCAGTACGAAGAGTTCAAGGACCGCGCCGGCGAAGTCATCACCGGCGTCATCAAGTCGGTCGAGTTCGGCCACGTGATCGTTAACCTGGGCCGCGCCGAGGGTGTGATCCGCCGCGACCAGCAGATCCCGCGCGAAGCCGCGCGTGTCGGCGAACGTGTCCGAGCGATCGTGCTCAAGGTCGAGCGGCAGAACCGCGGTCCGCAGATCTTCCTCAGCCGCGCGCACCCTGACTTCATGAAGAAGCTGTTCGCGCAAGAAGTGCCCGAGATCTACGACGGCATCATCGAGATCAAGGCCGCCGCCCGCGATCCGGGCAGTCGCGCCAAGATCGGCGTGATCAGCCACGATCACTCGATCGACCCGGTCGGCGCCTGCGTCGGCATGAAGGGCAGCCGCGTCCAGGCCGTCGTGCAGGAGCTGCAGGGCGAGAAGATCGACATCATCCCCTGGAGCGAGGACACCGCGACCTTCGTCGTCAACGGCCTCCAGCCCGCGACCGTCAGCCGCGTCGTCATCGACGAGGAAGAGAACCGCATCGAAGTGGTGGTGCCCGACGACCAATTGTCGCTGGCGATCGGCCGTCGTGGTCAGAACGTGCGTCTGGCTTCGCAGCTGACCGGATCGCAGATCGACATCATGACCGAGCAGGAAAGCTCGGAGAAGCGCCAGAAGGAATTCGTCGAGCGCTCCAAGATGTTCGAGGAAGAGCTCGACGTCGATGAGACGCTGTCGCAGCTGCTGGTGGCCGAAGGCTTCACCGAGCTGGAGGAAGTTGCCTACATCGACGTTGCCGAACTGGCGAACATCGAAGGCTTCGACGAGGAATTGGGCGAAGAGCTGCAGAGCCGTGCCCAGGAAGCGCTGGAGCGCCGTGAGGAAGCCTATCGCGAACAGCGCCGCGCGCTGGGCGTCGACGATGGCCTGGCCGAGCTGCCGCATCTCAACGAAGCCATGCTGGTCACGCTGGGCAAGGCGAAAATCTGCACGCTGGACGATCTGGCCGACCTCGCCACCGACGAACTCATCGCCAAGAAGCGCGTCGAGCAGCGTCGCCGCGACGGCACCGTCAATCGCCGCGCTCGCGACGAGGACAAGGGCGGCGTGCTGGGCGAATACGGTCTGACCGAAGAGCAGGGCAACGAGATCATCATGGCCGCGCGCGCGCACTGGTTCGACGAAGAACCGGAAGGCGCCGAGCCTGCAACCGAGGAGGCCGCCCATGCGGATTCCTCACAATGATCGGCTGAGTTCCGACAGTTCCGGCAACACGCCCGAGCGGACTTGCATCCTCTCGGGCGAAGCGGCCCCGCGCGATGCGCTGATCCGGCTGGCGGTCTCTCCGCCCGGTCCGGACGGCAACTGCGTGGTGCTGCCCGATGTCCACGCGCGTGCCCCGGGGCGCGGCGCGTGGATCGGCGTGTCGCGCGAAGCCCTTGAAAAAGCACAAGCGAAGGGCAAACTTAAGGGAGCGATGATGCGCGCCTTCGGCAAGTCGCTGGAAGGCACTCCGCTTACCATACCCGAGGACTTGGCCGAGCGCATCGAAACCGCTCTGGTCCGGGCATTCACCGACCGGCTTGGCCTGGAAACGAAGGCCGGGCGTCTTTTGGTTGGATCCGATCGGATCGCCGAGAATGCGCGCAACGGCAAAGTGCGCTGGCTGGCCCACGCGGCCGACGCGGCCGAGGACGGATCGCGCAAGCTGGACCAGGCCTGGCGCGTGGGCAGCGATGCTGAAGGAAGTGGTTTGCGGGGCACGGTGTTGCCACTGGACCGAGCGACGCTGTCTGTGGCATTGGGCCGCGACAACGTCGTTCACCTGGCGCTGGCGGATGGCAAGGCGGCCGAAAGAGTCGCCGTGCCGCTGCAGCGCCTGCTGCATTTCCGAGGGCAGGCCGCTCCCGTGGCCGAGACTGAAGCTGATGGAGGCCAAGGGCCGGCGCAAGCCGAGACCGTGGCCGCAACGACGAATTGATTCGAAGGGCGAACAGAGACTTATGAGCGAGACCGACAACAAGCCTACCCTCGGACGCAAGCCGCTTGGTATCAAGCGCTCGGTCGAGGCTGGCGAGGTCAAGCAGACCTTCAGCCACGGCCGGACCAACAAGGTCGTGGTCGAGGTGAAGCGCCGCAAGGTGTTGGGACGTCCTGGTGAGGCCGTCGAGACGAAGCCCGAGCCGGTGGCTGCGGCCCCTGAACCGGTCGCGGCACCCGCCGCTCCGCCGTCGCCCGCACCGGCTCCCGCCCGGCGCCCCGCCGCGCCTTCGAACGAGACGCCGCAGGAGCGCGTCGCGCGCCTCCAGCGCGAGGCCGAGGAAGATCGCCTGCGGACGGCCGAGGAGATGCGCAAGCGCGAAGAGGCGGACCGCGCCCGTGCCATCGAGGACGAGAAGCGCCGCGTCGAAGAGTCGCGTCAGGCCGAGCAGGCCGCTGCTGCCACACCCGCCCCCGAGCCCGAAGCACCGGTCGAGACCGCGCCTGCCGCCGAGCCGGTCGCCGAGGCCGTCGCTCCTGAAGCGCCAAGCACCGAGGCCGCACCTGCTGCTCCCGCAGCCGAGCCGGTCGCACAGGCGCCCGCGCCGCAGCCCGCGCCCGAAGTGGTCGTGGCCCCGCGTCGCTTCACGCCTGTGCAGCGGCCCGAGATCCGCCGTCCGGAGCCCGCTGCCGCTGCACCCGCCGCCGGTGCCACCGCGACGGCTGCCGCCGCTGCCGGCTCGGCATTGTCCGGTGCCAGCAAGAAGCCCGGCGCGCAGAAGGGCCCGGTTCCCGCCGCCGCGCCCGCACGCCCCGGCGACCGCAACAAGGGCGCGGTCGGCGATCGTCGCCAGTCCGGCAAGCTGACCGTCACCCGCGCGCTCAACGAGGACGAGGGCGCCCGCGCCCGCAGCCTCGCCGCGCTCAAGCGTGCTCGCGAGAAGGAGCGTCGTTCGCACTTCGGCGGCAAGTCGCAGCCCCGTGAGAAGCAGGTGCGCGACGTGGTCGTGCCCGAGGCGATCACCGTGCAGGAACTCGCCAATCGCATGGCCGAGAAGGGCGCCGACCTCGTTAAATCGCTGTTCAAGATGGGCATGATGGTCACCGTCAACCAGACGATCGACCAGGACACCGCCGAGCTGCTGGTGACCGAGTTCGGCCACAACCTCGAGCGCGTGTCCGAGAGCGACATCGATCTCGACACCTCGTTCGATGTCGACGAAGAGGACACGCTGGTCACCCGGCCGCCAGTCGTCACCATCATGGGTCACGTCGATCACGGCAAGACGAGCTTGCTCGACGCGTTGCGCGGCACTGACGTGGTGCGCGGCGAGGCGGGTGGCATCACCCAGCACATGGGCGCCTACCAGATCAAGACGAAGGGCGGCGAACTCGTCACCTTCCTCGATACTCCGGGCCACGCCGCTTTTACCCAGATGCGCATGCGCGGTGCCAACGTCACCGACATCGTCGTGCTGGTGGTCGCGGCGGATGACGGCATCATGCCGCAGACGATCGAGGCGATCCGCCACACCAAGGCGGCGGGCGTGCCGATGATCGTGGCGATCAACAAGATCGACAAGCCCGAAGCCAATGCGCAGCGCGTGCGCGAACGTCTCCTCGAGCACGAGATCGTGGTCGAGGAGATGTCCGGCGACGTGCAGGACGTCGAGGTCTCCGCCAAGACCGGCGTCGGCCTGGACGAGCTGATCGAGAAGATCCTGCTGCAGGCCGAGCTGCTCGAACTGCGCGCCAACCCGGATCGTCATGCCGACGCGACGGTGATCGAGGCCAAGCTCGACAAGGGCAAGGGTCCGCTCGCCACCGTGCTGGTGCGTCGCGGCACGCTCAAGGTCGGCGACATCTTCGTCGTCGGTTCGGAGAGCGGCCGCGTGCGCGCCATGCTCGACGACAAGGGGCGCCAGATCAAGGAAGCCCCGCCGGCGCTCCCGGTCGAGGTCCTGGGCCTGGGCGGCGTGCCGATGGCGGGCGACCTGCTGACGGTGGTCGAAAGCGAGCAGCGTGCCCGCGAAGTCGCGCTGTACCGTCAGGAGCAGGCGACCGCCAAGCGTACCGCCACGGCGCCCGCTAGCCTCGACACGATGTTCTCCGCCCTCGCGGACAAGAAGAACGTCATCGAGTACCCGGTGGTCATCAAGGCCGACGTGCAGGGCTCGGTCGAGGCTATCAACCAGGCGCTCCACGCCTTGTCGAACGACGAGATCAAGGTGCGCGTGCTCAGCTCCGGCGTGGGTGCGATCACCGAGAGCGACGTCACCCTGGCGGCCGCCAGCGGTGCCCCGATCGTCGGCTTCAACGTCCGCCCGAACGCCAAGGCGCGCGAGCAGATTGAGAAGAGCAAGACGCCGATGATGTACTACGACATCATCTACGAGCTGACCGCCGAAGTCGCCAAGCAGATGGCCGGCATCTGGGGTCCCGAGCGGATCGAAACCGTCGTCGGCCGCGCCGAGGTCAAGCAGGTGTTCCCCGCCGGCAAGCGCGACAAGGCGGCTGGTCTGCTGGTGGTCGAGGGTCTTATCCGCAAGGGCATCCATGCGCGGCTTACCCGCAACGACGTCATCATCTCGGCGACGCTCATCCAGTCGCTGCGTCGCTTCAAGGACGATGTCGATGAAGTGCGCGCCGGTACCGAGTGCGGCGTCGTCCTGGCCGACACCAACGACATCCGCGCTGGCGACCAACTGGAAGTCTTTGAGGTCAGCCATCGCGATCGTACCGTCGGGTAACCGGGCGGTCAGGGCATAAGGCTGATGAGGCGGCGAAGACGACGGCAGCCCGAGTCTTCGCCGCCTTTTGCTTATGCGCCCACCGCTTCGTCACAGCTACCGAGAGGCACGATCGAATGACCCGCTACGTCGCCCTTTTCGAGAGCATCAACGTCGGTGGTAATCGCCTGACGATGGCGGACTTGCGCTATGCCTTCGAGCGCGAGGAGTTCGAGGACGTGGAAACGGTGGTCGCCAGTGACAACGTGCTCTTCTCGTTCGATGAGCGACCGACGGAGGGGCTGGAAGACCTGTTCGCGCACATGATGCGCGAGCGCTTCGATATGGAAAGCTTTGTGGCCGTGCGAAACGGCGACGAGATCGCCGCCGCGATCGAGGGCAATCCGTTCCGGAGCCAAGGCGCCGACAACATGGTCCACACGCACTTTCTCGCCATGCAGCCGAGCCCCGAGCGAGCCGCCGAGCTCATCAAGGTTCAGGCCGAGCGCGGACCAGAAAAGCTGGCGATGGGCGATCGATCGCTCTTCATAGACTACAGCTCCAGCGCGGGCGACACCAGGCTGACCAGCGCGTTTATCACCCGGCGGCTAGGCTGCGACGGCACGGGGCGCGATATGCGCTCGCTTGCTCGTATACTCGACAAGATGCGCTGACGTTTTTTCTGCCGAGCAAAGAGCATCGCGTCCCCCGACGGAAGTGAGTGCAAGGGGAAGGGCAGACCGGACGGCGGCAACAAACCGGTTGGCCCTGGGCCGGGCAATGCCCCGCGATGTTCGATCGCTTGGGATCGCAGAAGGCAAAGGGACACCATGCCTCCACCGATCCCGAACGGTGAGGATTGCGCTGCCACATTCCATTATCGGGAAGATGCTTGGGCGGTTTCCTCAAGCGCGGGTTTCTGCCCGATCGAGGTTGGTGTCCAGACGGGATCGCGTAATCAATTGTTGCAATATGTCGCGTCGCCGCCACATGCATTCCAGCATGGTACGCCAGCAAGTCACGCCCGAACAGCACTCCGTCCGCCTGCTCAAGGTAGGCGAACGCGTGCGCCACGTCCTATCCGAGATCCTCACCCGTCAGCAGGTGCACGACGCCACTCTGAGCGCCCATTCCGTCAGCGTCACCGAAGTGCGAATGTCTCCCGATCTGCGACTGGCGACAGCCTTCGTGAAGCCGCTTCTCGGCGCGGACGAGGAAGCCGTGCTCAAGGCGCTGCAGCAGAACACCGCCTACTTCCAGAAGGAAGTCGCGCGCAGCCTAGCGCTGAAATCCGCTGCAAAAATTCGCTTCCGCATCGATGATACCTTCGACGAGGCGGATCGCATCGAACGGCTGCTGTCAGACCCGCGTGTTCAGCGCGATCTGGGCGAATGAACGCGAGGGGTGCAGCCTGCTTGCCGTGAGAGGCGGGTGAGCCTAGATCGCTTAGATGCAAGGCACTTTGCTGCAGGCCGCAGCGCTCATCGTTCCGCTCATCATCGCGATCGTCTTCCATGAGGTCGCGCATGGCTGGGTGGCGCTGGCGCTGGGTGACCCGACCGCGCGCGAGCAGCGCCGGCTGACGCTCAACCCGCTGCGCCACGTCGACCCGATCGGCACGATCGTCGTGCCCGGCATGCTGGCGCTCGCGAGCCTGCCGACGTTCGGCTGGGCCAAGCCGGTGCCGGTCAACCAGCGCCGCCTGCGCAATCCTCGCTACGGCATGATGGCCGTCGCGGCGGCGGGGCCGTTGACCAACTTCGTGCTGGCGGCCATCGGCGCGGTGGCGCTTGGGTTGTTGGCGCGGTCTGCCGGAGCCGGGGACGGCACGAGCTTCCTGGCGCTCAATCTACAGAACTTCATCTTCATCAACATCTTCCTGGCGCTATTTAACCTGCTGCCAATCCCGCCATTTGACGGTTCGCACATCGTCGAAGGATTGCTGCCACGCCGCGCCGCAAGAACCTACGCGCGGCTGCGGCCCTGGGGCTTTCCGCTGATCTTTGGACTGCTGGTGGTGGTGCCGTACATCTGGCCGGGGTCGGGTCTGGTTCAGCGGCTTGTCCTGCCGCCGTTCGGGTGGATCGCGGAGCATTACGATACGCTGATCCGCATGGTCGCAGGCGCCTGAGTGATGACGTCAGGCTGGATCATCCTCGACAAGCCGGTCGGGCTTGGGTCCACGCAGGCCGTGGCCGCGGTGAAGCGCAACTTGCGCGAGGCCGGCTATGGCAAGGGCGTGAAGGTGGGGCACGGCGGCACGCTCGATCCGCTGGCCAGTGGCGTGCTGCCGATCGCCCTGGGCGAGGCGACCAAGCTCGCCGGGCGGATGCTGGATGCGACAAAGGCTTATGCCTTCACCGTGCGGTTTGGTGAGGAAACCGAAACGCTTGATCTGGAGGGCGCTGTGATCGCCACCAGCGATGTGCAGCCGACCCATGCGGAGATAGAAGCGATCCTGCCGCGTTTCACCGGCCCCATCGCGCAAGTTCCGCCAGCCTATTCAGCGCTGAAGGTCGGGGGCGAGCGCGCCTACGACCTGGCGCGAGCCGGTGAGGTGGTGGAATTGGCCAGCCGCAACGTCACCATTCATTCGCTCCAGATCCTCCCACGCGGGGAGAGGGGGACCACCGAAGGTGGTGGAGGGGGCTTTGTCCAAGCCGAAGTCGCGCCCTGCCGCATCCCCTCCGACGGCCCCGAGGGGCCGCCACCTCCCCCGGAAGGGGAGGATCTTAGCGAGATCACCCTCCTCGCAATCGTATCCAAGGGCACCTATATCCGCAGCCTGGCGCGGGACCTCGCGCAGGCGCTCGGCACCTGTGGCACGGTCACCATGCTGCGCCGGACCAAGGCCGGTCCGTTCGACCTGTCGCACGCGATATCGCTGGACAAGTTGAACGAAATCGGTAAGGGCGCGCCACTTGAACATGTGACTTTGCCGCTGGAGGCGGGGCTGGACGACATCCCGGCCATCGACCTCGACCCGGAGCAGGCAAGGGCGGTCCGCCAGGGCCGTGTTCTGACCGGACTGCCCCTTGAAGACGGGCTCCATCTGGCGCGACTACGGATGATCCCGGTCGCGCTGCTGGAACTGACGGGCGGAGACGCCCGCGTCTCACGAGGCTTCAACCTCCCAGATGTCGCGGAGTAAGACTATGTCGGTAACGGCTGATAAGAAGCAGGAAATCATCACCGATAACGCCCGTCAGTCGGGCGATACCGGTTCGCCGGAAGTGCAGGTTGCGATCCTCACCGAGCGGATCAACAACCTGACCGGGCACTTCAAGGCCCACCACAAGGACAACCACTCGCGCCGCGGTCTGCTGGCGATGGTCAACAAGCGGCGCTCGCTGCTGGACTATCTCAAGAAGAAGGACGTGGCGCGCTACAACGCGCTGATCCAGAAGCTTGGTCTTCGCAAGTAAGTTTCACGGCGGCTCCGGGAAACCGGGGCCGCTGCTCTATTGGGCCCTCGACGACTGAGGGCTTGAGGCCAGGTCTCGCAATTCGGCGGACCTACCAGGGGCCACGAAAGGCTCCACACCGGACCGGGACGGGACCCCCGGCAGTAAACCCCGCCGGCAATAGGGCCGATGGGCTGAGGAAATATCGAATGTTCGACGTAAAGACTGTATCCATGGAGTGGGGCGGCAAGACGCTCACTCTGGAAACCGGCCGCATCGCCCGTCAGGCTGATGGCGCCGTGCTGGCGACCCTGGGCGACACCGTGGTGCTGTGCGCCGTCACCGCCGCCAAGTCGGTGAAGGAAGGGCAGGACTTCTTCCCCCTCACCGTGCACTACCAGGAAAAGTTCTCCGCTGCCGGACGTATCCCGGGTGGCTTCTTCAAGCGTGAGCGTGGCGCGACCGAGAAGGAGACGCTGACCAGCCGTCTCATCGATCGCCCGATCCGCCCGCTGTTCCCCGAAGGTTTCTACAACGAGATCAACGTCATCGCTCAAGTCATGAGCTATGATGGCGAGAACGAGCCCGACATCCTCGCGATGATCGCCGCCTCGGCCGCGCTGACCATCTCGGGCGTGCCGTTCATGGGCCCGATCGCCGCCGCGCGCGTCGGCTTCGTCGATGGCGAGTACACGCTGAACCCGAAGCAGGACCAGGCTCTCGCCGGCGATGGCCGCCTCGACCTCGTCGTCGCCGCCACCGGCGATGCCGTGATGATGGTGGAATCGGAAGCCAAAGAGCTGACCGAGGACGAGATGCTCGGCGCCGTCATGTTCGCGCATGACGAGATCAAGAAGGTCGTCGACCTTATCATCGACCTTGCCGAGGAAGCCGCCAAGGATCCTTGGGACGTCGACGTGTCGGACAACACCGCCGATATCAAGAAGAAGCTCAAGTCCGCCATCGGCAAGGACGTCGCAGCAGCCTACAAGCTGACCGACAAGTCCGCCCGCTCGAATGCGCTGAACGAAGCGCGCGCGAAGGCTAAGGCAGCGTTCGCCGACGAGGCGCCGCAGACCCAGATGGTCGCGAACAAGACCATGAAGAAGGTGGAGATGGACATCGTCCGCACCGCCATCCTCAAGGACGGTTCGCGCATCGACGGCCGCAAGCTCGATCAGGTCCGCCCGATCGAGGCGATCGTCGGCTTCCTGCCGCGCACGCATGGCTCCTCGCTGTTCACCCGCGGCGAGACGCAGGCGATCTGCACCACCACGCTGGGCACGAAGGAATCCGAGCAGATGATCGACGGCCTGGAAGGCCTGTCGTACTCGAACTTTATGCTGCACTATAACTTCCCGCCGTACTCGGTTGGCGAAGTGGGTCGCTTCGGCGCTCCGGGCCGTCGCGAAGTCGGCCACGGCAAGCTGGCCTGGCGCGCGCTGCACCCGGTGCTGCCGACCAAGGCGGACTTCCCGTACACCATTCGCGTCCTGTCCGACATCACCGAGTCGAACGGCTCGTCCTCGATGGCGACCGTCTGCGGTGGCTGCTTGTCGATGATGGACGCGGGCGTTCCGATCGAGCGTCCGGTGGCCGGCATCGCCATGGGCCTGATCCTGGAAGGCAAGGACTTCGCGGTCCTCTCCGACATCCTGGGCGACGAGGATCACCTCGGCGACATGGATTTCAAGGTCGCGGGCACCGAAGCCGGCATCACCACGATGCAGATGGACATCAAGATCGCCGGCATCACCAAGGAGATCATGGGCAAGGCGCTCGAGCAGGCGAAGGCCGGCCGTACGCACATCCTGGGTGAGATGCAGAAGGCGCTGGGTTCGGCTCGCACCGAGCTGTCGGCCCACGCGCCGCGCATCGAGACGATCAAGATCGACAAGTCGAAGATCCGCGACATCATCGGTACTGGCGGCAAGGTCATCCGCGAGATCGTCGCCGAGACTGGCGCCAAGGTCGACATCGACGACGAGGGCGTGGTCAAGATTTCGTCTTCCGACACGAGCCAGATCGAGGCCGCCAAGAAGTGGATCCTCGGCATCGTGGAAGAGGCCGAAGTCGGCAAGATCTACGACGGCAAGGTCGTCAACATCGTCGATTTCGGCGCTTTCGTGAACTTCATGGGTGGCAAGGACGGCCTCGTCCATGTGTCCGAGATGAAGAACGAGCGTGTCGAAAAGCCGACCGACGTGGTCAAGGAAGGCCAGCCCGTGAAGGTCAAGGTCCTCGAGATTGACCCGCGTGGCAAGGTTCGCCTGTCGATGCGCGTCGTCGACCAGGAGACCGGCGCCGAGCTGGAGGACACCCGTCCTGCCCGCGATCCCCGCGAGCCGCGCAGCGGTGGCGGCGGTGAGCGCTCGGGCGGTGGTGATCGCGGTGGCGACCGTCGCCGTCCGCGCAACGACCGCGGCGGTGATCGTGGCGGCAGCGGCGGTGGTGACCGCGGTGGCCGTGGCCCGCGTCGCGATGGCGACAACGGCGGCGGCAACCCCGACCACATGCCGGCCTTCCTCAAGGAAGACTGATCGCCTCATTGCGAGACTGGAAGAGGCCGCACCGGGAAACTGGTGCGGCTTTTTTCATGCCTTGACTTTGCGAACCGTTTAGGTTATATGCCGCAGCAGTTGGAGTGATCCAGCTAACGGCGGGTGCGGGTGGACGGTGCATCGTTCAGCTATACCCCGCACCGTCCGGCCGGCGCTTCAGACGGGCGCCTGCACCGGATGCGAATGGCATGCGCTTTGGTGATACCGGCGGCTTGATCCCGCAGGCTCTCCCGAACCGCTCGACCGGCGTGACTTTGCGAACCTCAAGCGCCGGGCCTTCGTGCAAAAGAGGTCGAGTTGACGGTCCGCTTGCGTGGTCCTCCGTCAGCCGTTCGCGAGTTGGAACGCACGCCAACCCTGTCGTGCCAGGGCAGCGCCGGCCGCGACGTCCGCCGTGTGTGTTTACAGGCTGTATGGATCCGTGTTGGCCGGCGGAGGTGGCGCTGTGCCGCTTTCCCCCTCCACCCCAACCCCAGCACACCCATGCAGCCATCCCCCAGATCGCGCGTTGAACGCCGCATCGAACGACAACCCCGGGAAGAGCCTTCTTGTCCGTGCCCACCACCGCCCTGATGGACCGCTAAAGTGCAAGTCGGATGGACCGGTCTGGGCCGCGCGATCGGGCTGACCGCCGCTCTCACATCGGCCCTGTGGATCGCGCTGGGGGCATGGCTCTTCCACGGACACATCAACGAGGACCGCCATCGCGGTCTGAAGGCCAGCGCGCCGCCGACCGGTAGCCCATCGCCCGGCTCAAAACCCACCGCAAACCCGGTAGCCAACGCCACAGCCCCCGCCAGCATACTCGTACACCGCGTCGGTACCCTGAACATCCCCGTCGCCGGCATCACGCCCGACAAGCTGGTCGACACGTTCGCCCAGGCACGTGCAGCAGGCGCGCGCCACCACGACGCCATCGATATCCTCGCCCCCGAAGGCGCGCCCGTCGTGGCCGCCTCGCCAGGTTATGTGGAGAAGCTGTTCCTGTCCGAGGCGGGCGGCAACACGATCTATGTCCGCTCCGACGACCGTCGGATGATCTACTACTACGCGCACCTGGCCGCCTACGCGCGAGACTTGCGGGAAGGGATGGCCGTGCGCCGTGGGCAATTCGTCGGCACCGTCGGTCACACGGGCAACGCCACCGCCGAAGCGCCGCATCTCCACTTCGCAATGTGGCAGGCCGATCCGGCGCAAGGCTGGTCCCAGGATGCCCTGGCGCTCAACCCTTACCCGTTCCTGACGGACAAGGCAGCAGCGCCAGCGTTGAACTAGCGTTTATGGCGCCGGGGCCGCTGCCGGGTCTGCCACAGCCTTGCGAGCCGCGACCCGGCGCATGCTAACGATCTTGACCGCCGGATCGAGAATCTGGCCCTTCATCACCCCCACGCCCTTGGTGGCGGAGCGGGGCAGGCCCCAGATGCGATCGACCACATCCATTCCGGCGACGACATGCCCGAACGCCGCAAACCCGGCCTTGCCATCGGCAGCCGGTGCATCCGGCTTGGCGTCGAGCCCCGGCTGATCCGATACCATGATCGAGAAGTCGCCCGTCGCCGTGCCCGGCGCGAAACGCGCCATCGAGATCGTGCCGCGCTTGTGGAGCACGCCCGTCTGGCTGGTGGGCTCGTGCGCGATCGGCTTCAGGATGCGCTTGGGATCGTTCTGCGTGCCGCCTTGGATCAGCCCGTTGGGCGGCGTGCCCCAATCGAGATGCATGGCGCGGTAGAACGTCGTGCCGTCGAACCGCTTCTGATCGACATACTTCAGGAAGTTGGCGGTGGTGACAGGCGCATTGGCCGCATCGAGATCGAGCGTGATCGTCCCGGCGCTGGTGTTTACGTCGACATAGACGTCGGACGCAGTCACTGGCGCCGGTGCGGCCGCCGACAACGCGAAAAGGGCCGGGGCGAGGGCAGACGCGAATCGTTTGAGCATGGCGCGATCTTGCCGATCGATCGCCGCACAAGCAAACGGCGCCCTCCACGTATGCGAAGAGCGCCGTCGACATTTTTTAGCCTCAAGCGTGCCTTAGCGAACTCTGGGTCCGCCAAACGGCAGCGGCGGGGGAGGACGGCGCGCACCACGGGGCAGCTGAGCCTGATAGGCCCGGCCGCAATGGTCGACGCAATACGGGAACCCAGGGTTCACCTTGTCGCCGCAGAAGTGGAAATCGGGCTCGCCGGGATGACCCATCGGCCAGCGGCAGATCCGGTCGTTGAGGTCGAGCAGGCTGGTCTTGCCAGCAATCTCGGCGCTCGGCTTGGCGGGGACCAGGCGGCGCGGCGGAGCCGGCGGGATCGGCTGCTGCTGGTCGCCGGGGCCCTGGCGCAGGAAGCCGCCAGGACCGACCGAGACGATGCGCGGACGATCGGGCGCGACCGCCTGCGGTTCTGCGGCAGGCTCCGCCGAAGCGCTCACAGGCGGCGCAGCGGCCGGTGTGGGGGCGGTCGCCGAGCGCTCGGCCACCGGCTGCGCCGGGGCAGGCCGGGGCGCGGGCTCGTCCACCTGGAACGGCGGCGCGTCTTCGCTGGCATCCTTCTTCACCGGCGCCGCTACGGGAGCGCGGGCCGGCTTCTCGTTAGGCTTAACGGGGGAGGGGCGGGCCTTGAGGCCGAGACGGTGGGCCTTGCCGATCACCGCATTGCGGCTGACACCGCCCAGTTCGTCTGCGATCTGGCTGGCGGTAGCGCCGCCTTCCCACATCGTCCTCAGCTTGTCGATCCGCTCGTCCGTCCAGCTCATCTACATTCCAATCTGCTGGCCTTCGCATGAAGGCCGTCCTCAAGTTCCACGCCGCCCCATCGCAACGCTACCCATCTTACGGGCTTGCTTGCGAAGCGGACAGCCGATAGTCGCGGCACCATGGCCGATCAACCCTCATCGGCGGACATCACCACGCCCGCCGAGCTTCCGCACCCTGGCGCCACCGTGGCGCGCCGCTTCCCGGCGATGGGAGAGCCCGTGATCCACCAGGTCAACTGGGTTGGGTTACAGACGTTGTATATGAAGGAGGTGCGGCGCTTCTTCAAGGTGCAGACCCAGACCATCTGGGCGCCGGCGATCACCACCATGCTGTTCCTGGTGATCTTCAGCGTCGCGCTGGGCCGTGGCGACCGGCAGGTCCTGGGCGTCAACTTTGCCACGTTCGTCGCGCCGGGGCTGATCGTCATGGGCATGATGCAGAACGCCTTCGCCAACTCCAGCTTCTCGTTCCTGGCCGGCAAGATCCAGGGCACGATCATCGACTTCCTGATGCCGCCGCTGACCGAGGGCGAGCTGATGCTGGCGATGACCTCGGCCGCGGTCACCCGCGCGATCCTCGTCGGGCTCGCGCTCACCGCCGCGATGCTGCTGTGGCCCAGCGTCCACCTGACCCCGGCGCACCCCTGGGCGATCGTCTGGTTCGGGCTGATGGGTTCGTTCTTCCTGGCGATACTGGGGCTGCTGACGTCGATCTGGGCGGAGAAGTTCGATCACAACGCCGCGATCACCAACTTCATCATCGCGCCGCTCTCGCTGCTGTCGGGCACGTTCTACGTCATCGACAACCTGGCGCCTGCCTTCCAGACGATCAGCCGGTTCAATCCGTTCTTCTACGTGATCTCAGGCTTCCGCTTCGGCTTCCTGGGCGCGAGCGACATCGGCGACACCAACATGGCGGTGCTCCACTCCGCGATTGGGCTGGGCGTGCTCAACCTGGTCATGGCGACGGTGACGTATCTGGTCCTGCGGTCGGGCTGGAAGCTCAAGAGCTAAGCGCCCGTAGCCCAGCCCGTCTTTAGTGGGCTATGCCGCGCCGCATGCGGTAGTGCCCTTCGGCGAAGTCCTCGAAGATCTGCGAGATCGAAGGGTGGTCGACGGGACCGCCTTCGCCGTCGCCCAGCAGGTTCTGCTGGCTAACGTACGCGACGTAGCTGGAGTCTTCGCTTTCGGCGAGCAGATGGTAGAAGGGCTGCTCGCGTTGCGGGCGAACGTCTGCCGGAATCGACTGGTACCATTCCTCGCTGTTGGCGAAGACCGGATCGATATCGAACACCACGCCACGGAAGTCATGCAGGCGATGCCGCACGACATCGCCGATCGCAAAGCGCGCCTTGGCGCTGCGCGGCGCCTCAATCATGCGGCCGGCTTGGGGAGAGTAGAAAGACGCTCTGTTCATCCCCCGAATATAGGCCGGTGCAAAAGCCGAAACAAGCAAGCCCCCACGACGTTTTCGTGATCGCGTGATGATAAGGGCTTGGCAATCCCCCCCGACTTCGCTAACCGCGCCGCCTCGACCAGCGGGTTCGCCCGCACCGGAAAGACCTCGCGGAGAGGTGGCAGAGTGGTCGAATGCGCTGCACTCGAAATGCAGTGTACGGGAAACCGTACCGTGGGTTCGAATCCCACCCTCTCCGCCATTTGCCGCCATTCGCCGACGCGGCCCCCATTCAGGCCGCCGCTGCTACGCTGAGCATCTGAAGGGTCGCTTGCACCCTTCATCAGCTAACGCTTCGCGGCTGCACTTGGCCTTCCGTGCCGTTCAGGCGCGACAGGTCGAACGGCAACTCGTGTCGCACCCCGACACTCGACCTCCTCCAAGCTAACTGGGACGGGCGCAAGATCCTGAACCCGTGCCGGCCGATGGGTCGTAAGAGCATGAGATAGCTTGGTTCATAGACTTTGGCGGTGGCGACAGGAACTGGTATCCAGTTGTGCGTGAACGATGAAGCAATAACGGAGCCTTCGCGGCAGCAGCACCTTCTGATCGCAAGCGAACGCCTGGTCGTCGCGCGTTCGATGCCGGAGATCGTGGAAGTCCTGCGCGACACCGCTCGCGAGACCGTCGGCGCGGAAGGCATCGCGGTGGTGCTGAAGGACGGCGACCGCTGTGCCTATGTGGCCGAGGATGCCGTGTCACCACTGTGGCAGGGTGAGAGCTTCCCGCAGGACACGTGTATTTCGGGCTGGGCCATGCGGCACGGGCAAACCGTGTCGATCCGCGACGTCAGGCTCGACGAGCGTATCCCGCAGGAAGCTTACGCCAGGACGTTCGTGCGAAGTCTCGTGATGGTTCCGATCGGGCGACCCGAGCCCGTGGCGGCGCTCGGAGCATATTGGTCGGAGGTTGCCGACCATGACAACGCGACGATCGAACGGCTGGAGGCACTGGCCCGGCTTGCGACAATCGCCGTAGAAAACGCCAGGCTTACCGCCGCGCGAGACCGGGCCCACGCGCTCAGCCGGGCCCAAAACCGCATCCTGGAACTGGCGGTCGAGGATGCTCCGCTTTCGGACACCCTGACCGCGATTGTTAGCGAGGTTGAGGCGCTCTCGAATACCGGCGTGATCGGCAGCATCCTCCTGCTCGACGAGGACGGACGGCGTTTGCGCCATGGCGCAGGACCGAGCCTCCCGTCCGAATACAACGCAGCGATCGATGGCATCGAAATCGGGCCGTCGGTGGGTTCCTGCGGTACGGCCGCCTTCACAGGTGAGGCCGTGTTCGTCTCGGACATCAGCAGCGATCCGTTTTGGGCCGACTTCAGGGATTTGGCTCTTTCGCACGACCTACGCGCGTGCTGGTCGATCCCGATCCGATCGGCGGCAGGCACGCTGCTCGGCACCTTCGCGATGTATCATCGGCAGCAGCGGGCGCCCCAACCGGATGATCTCGAGATTGTAGATTTCGTCGTTCGCACGGCAGCGCTGGTAATCGAGCGGTCACGCAGCGAGACGAGCCTGCGGCGCAGCGAGGCGCGCTATCGCCAGATCGTTGAGGGGTCGGAGGACTTCGCGATCGTCACCTTTGATGCCGAAGGACGCGTCACCGGCTGGAATCGCGGCGCAGAGAATGTCGTCGGGCACGATGCAACTCACGCCATCGGTCAGCCCGGTGACTTCTTCTATACCGAGGAGGACCGAGCGTCTGGCGCGTTCTGGCACGAACTCGAGCACGCGCGGCGTGAGGGGCGCGCGGTAAACGAGCGCTGGCATCTTTGTGCCAACGGCAAGCGCTTCTGGGGCTCGGGTCTGATGATGCCGCTGGCGATGGACCACGGCGGTTTCATGAAAATCTTCCGCGACGGTACTGCGGAGCACGAGGCGGAGGCGAACCTGCGCGCCAGCGAGGAGCGGCTCAGGTTCCTGACGAAGCTTGAAGAGCGGTTGTTCCGGTCGGCGGATGCCGAGCAGGCGATGGCTGCCGCCACCGAGTTGCTCGGGCACCAGATCGCCGCGTCGCGCTGCGCCTACGCCGACGTGGACGAGGACGGCGACACCTTCCACATCCGCCGCGACTTCCTCGCGACTGGCATGGCTAGCTCCACGGGCACGTACAGCCTCGACTTGTTCGGTGCGCGAGCCGCTTCCGACATGCATGGCGGCAACGTCCTCGTCGTACGGGACGTCGGCGTTGAACTCGACGATGTCGGCGTAGATACATTCCGATCAATCGGGATCGAGGCGATCATCTGCTGCCCGCTCATCAAGGCCGGTCGACTGACAGCCATGATGGCCATTCACCAGAGCCAGCCTCGAAACTGGACAGCCGACGAGGTCGCATTGACCAGGGACGTGGTCGAACGCTGCTGGGCGCATGTCGAGCGCGTGGGCTCCGAGGCGCGGCTTCGCGACAGCGAAGAGCGGCTGCGCCTCGCCGTGACCAACGCAGAGGTCGGCTTCTGGGACGTCGACGTCGTCAACGACGTGCTAATCTGGCCCGCGCGCACCAAGGCGATGTTCGGTATTTCGCCCGACGTGCCCGTGACCATGCAGGACTTCTACGAGGGCCTGCACCCGGACGACCGCGCAGTTACGAGCGAAGCGTATGCTGCAGCCGCCGACCCGGCGCGGCGCGCACTTTACGACGTCGACTATCGCACCATCGGGAAAGAAGACGGTCTCGTGCGCTGGGTCGCTGCTAAGGGCCGGGGCGTTTTTGACGATCGAGGCCGGTGCCTACGGGTCGCCGGCACGGCGGTCGACATCACGGCGAGGAAGGTCGCGGAGGAAGCGCTGCGCGAACTCAACGCGACGCTCGAGGCCCGAGTTGAGCGCGCGATCGCTGAACGGGAAGCGGCGCAGGCGGCGCTGCGGCAGAGCCAGAAAATGGAAGCGATGGGCCAGCTGACAGGTGGTGTCGCGCATGACTTCAACAACCTGTTGACGCCGATCGTCGGCGCTCTCGACATGCTCCAGCGCAAGGGGCTTGGCGGCGAGCGCGAGCAACGGCTGATCGACGGAGCGGCAAAGTCCGCCGACCGCGCCAAGACACTCGTCCAGCGGCTCCTCGCCTTCGCCCGCCGACAGCCGCTCCAAGCGGTTGCGGTTGATATTGCAAAGTTGGTGCACGGCATGGGCGACCTCGTGTCGAGCACTACGGGACCGCAGATCAAGGTGGTGGTCGAAGCATCGGACGACCTCCCGGCGGCCCAAGCAGATCCGAACCAGCTCGAGATGGCGATCCTCAACCTAGCCGTGAACGCGCGCGACGCAATGCCAGACGGCGGGACGCTGCGCATTTCAGCGCAACGCGGCACCGTTAGCGACGGTGAGCGTCCAGGCCTTAGAGCCGGCGACTATATCCGGCTGTCCGTGGCCGATACCGGAGCCGGGATGGATGACGCCACTGTAGCCCGAGCCATTGAGCCATTCTTCTCGACCAAGGGGATTGGCAAGGGCACCGGCCTTGGTTTGTCGATGGTCCACGGACTCGCCTCGCAGCTGGGCGGTGCGCTAACCATCCAGAGTGCTCCCGGGCTTGGAACGAACATCGAGCTGTGGCTGCCGCTAAGCGGCGTCGCACCCGACGACCCCGATCTTTCACGGGAGACCACTTTGGTGACCCGCGCTGGGTCGGCCCTTCTCGTCGATGACGAGGAGCTGGTGCGTATCAGCACCGCCGACATGCTCTCCGATCTCGGCTACGACGTCACGGAGGCGAGCTCCGGCGAGGAGGCACTCAGTATCATTAATGGCGGAGCGCACTTCGACCTGCTGGTCACCGATCACCTCATGCCCGGGATGACCGGCACCGATCTGGCAGCGGCGATCCGGTCCATCCGGCCTGACACATCTGTGCTTCTCGTGTCGGGCTACGCCGAAAATGAGGGAATCGCCCCCGACCTTCCCCGCCTCACCAAGCCTTTCCGCAAAGACGAGTTGGCTACCAGTCTGATGCAGCTGTCGGCCTAGAGCGTTTTCCTATCAGTCCAGGTCATAGCCGCATGAGCTGAAATAGTTGGCGCATTCCTGCGGTTGGAAGAGATCCACCAGCTTGCCGATGAGCGACCATAAGCCGGAGACGGTACGCTCGCCGGCTTTGCGGAGCATGGCCTTGAGGCGTGCAAAGGCCTTCTCGATTGGATTGAAGTCTGGGCTGTAGGGCGGAAGGAACAGGAGGCGCGCGCCGGCGGCCTCGATCAGCGCGGTTACGGCTGGACAGGTTGTCCATGATAACGACATCGCCGGGCTTGAGCTCGGGGATAAGCACCTGACCGACATAGGCCTCGAACCAGTCGCCATTGATCGGCCCGTCGAGCACCATCGGCGCGATCATGCCGGTCATGCGCAGGCCTGCAACCAGCGTAGTCGTCTTGCGATGGCCATGTGGGTA
>Ga0182197_1000035_pt1 | contig 22761 bp, 33 predicted proteins | sample G5R1MG_37_FD_128397 | JGI IMG/M metagenome (GOLD analysis project Ga0182197, IMG submission 128397) | Switchgrass phyllosphere microbial communities from Michigan, USA - G5R4_MAIN_12SEP2016_LD1 MG | ecosystem: Host-associated > Plants > Phyllosphere > Phylloplane/Leaf | place: USA: Michigan...
AGCAATTCCAACGCTGCGTGCGCTCCTTCCCTGTTTTTCCGCCGCCCAGACTGGCCCCTGGTGCCTGTTCTGGCGGTTTTTCCGTATCCGGATGAGCTGCGAGGTGCCCGGATAGCTTAGGTGGCCGATTTTGCGTCATCCTCTTGCGTGTCCCCGCAACTTCCGCATGTTCTAGCGGATTATCCGTAACACGGGTAGTCTGGGGGCATGACGAATAGCACGTGCGGTAACTGCGACGCGACGCTCATGATCGTGCGTGCGGGTGCGAAGTTCTGCTCGACTCGCTGCCGCGTTGCTTCAGCGCGTAGGACAAAAAAGCGTGATGCTTTGCCCACTGAAATGGCGTCTGAGCGCCGTTTCGTGCGGTACACGGCCAAGAAAGTACCCCGCATGGTTGACGGTGGTTGGGCGAAGTCGAACGACTCGGCTACGTGGGCTTCGCTGCAAGAGGCTCGCGCTTCGGATGTTGGCGAAGGTGTCGGATTCATGCTCGGTGGCGGCTTCGGCTGCATCGATCTCGACCATTCGATCAGCGACGGCGTTGTTGCTGATTGGGCGCGCGCCGTGCTGGATGCGAACCCTGGCACGTATGTCGAGGTGTCGCGTTCCGGCGAGGGTCTGCACATCTTCGGCCTTTTGCCTGAATCGGGCGGCCGAGTCATCCGTGACGGTCGGAACATCGAGGTTTACAGCCGAGAGCGGTACATCGCTCTCACTGGGGCGCGTTTTGAGGATGCGCCGAACAAGCTTGCTCCGCTGATTGTGCCGAGCATGTAGTTGCGCCCTGGTGGCGTGTGTATGCGTCCCAGGAGGACATGATGGCTACTCTCCCTGCCCCTAAGGGTCTTCGCGAGTCAGGTAAGAAGCTGTGGCGCGAGACGACTAAGACGTACGAGCTTCGTCAGGACGAGCTGGAGTCACTTAAGGCCGCTTGCGGTGAGGCTGACCTGATTCAGCGTATGGAAGAAGAGCTTGAGGATGAGCCGCTGACGGTCAAGGGTTCGCAGGGGCAGCTTGTTGCCCACCCGTTGGTGCAGGAGCTACGTCAGCACCGGTCGACGATGGCTTCTCTTCTTCGTGGCCTTAAACTTCCTGACGACACGGGCGCTGCGGCGGCGAACCAGCATCGTTCGGCTGCCAACACCAAGTGGTCGCTGCCTCATGGCGCGTCCGCGTAATGCTTTCTCCGTAGTCACTTCTGAGACCGCTGAGTTGGACCAGATTGTCACGTGGTACCGGGACATGCTGGATCGCACACCTCCTCCTGTGGAGTTGGCGTGGGAGCCGGTGAAGATCGGTCCGACGTGGCAGTGGGACAACGGATGGGTTTTGCCTGAGGTTACGTTGGGGTGGGATTTCCTGGCGTGGTGCGGCATGTGGTTGCGGGGCAAGAAGGGTCCGTGGCAGTTCACCCCTGAGCAGGCCCGTTTCTGGTTGTGGTTCTTCGCGCTCGACGAGAATGCGCAGTTCACGTATCACTCTGCGGTCCTGCAGCGGCTTAAGGGTTGGGGCAAGGATCCGATGTTGGCTACGGCTGCGATGGGTCACATGTTCGGACCGACTGTGTTCGATCACTGGGTTGGTGACCGTCCTGTGGCTCGTGAGAACGAGAACGCATGGGTGCAGATCGTGGCCGTGTCTCAGGTGCAGACACAGAACACGATGAAGTTGTTCCCGTCGTTGATTAGCCCGGAGGCGCGGAAGCGGTACGGCATCCAGGTTGGCAAGTTGAACGTGTGGGGCATGGGCGATACGCGCCAGGTTGAGGCTGTGACGGCTTCGGTGATGGCGATTGAGGGTGGTCGTCCGACTCTGATTGGCCGGAATGAGACGCAGAACTGGAACTCGAGCAACGGCGGTCATGACATGGCCGGCGCGATCGAGGGTAATGCTGCGAAGTCTGAGGTTGATTCGCCGGCCCGCATGTTGGACATCTGCAACGCGTACCGCCCGGGTGAAGATTCGGTTGGTCAGCGGCAGCGTGAGGCCTACGAGTCAACGTTGGGCCGTGATGGTGAGCCGTCTGAGTTCGAGGATTACGGCCTCATGTACGACTCGCTTGAGGCTCCCCCGGATGCCCCGCTAAAGCTTGAGCATGTGGCTGATGTGGTTCGGTCGGTTCGTGGTGACGCGATCTGGTTGGACGCTGAGGGGCGGATCAAGAAGTCGATCGCGAACCCAACGAACTCGCCTTCGGAGTCACGGCGCAAATGGTTCAACCAGATCACTGCGGCTGAGGATGCGTGGACGGAACCGGCTGAGCTGGATCCGCTCAAGGCTCCCGAGAAGGTGGTTGAGCCTGGCGAGGAAGTCGTCATGTTCCTCGACTGCTCGAAGTCGGATGATGCGACGGGCCTGATTGGTGCCCGGATGTCGGATGGTCACGTGTTCACGATTGGTATGTGGCAGCGACCGCCGGGCAAGCGTGGTGACGGCTGGTTGGCACCCCGCCATGAGGTTGATGCTGCGGTGGTCAAGGCGTTCGAGTCATTCACGGTGGTTGGCTTCTTCGGTGACCCGTCGCATGTGCTTGATGACGAGACGCAGGACCACTACTGGGATCCGCTCTTCGACGAGTGGCACAACCGGTACCGGCACAAGCTGCGCATCTGGGCTTCTGGTTCTAAGGGCACAGGCTCGGGCAAGGGGCACGCCGTCATGTTCGACATGTCTGCACGTGACAACGCAAAACAGTTCGCTTCGGCTGTGGGCTTCACGCTCGAGGAGATCAAGTCGCAGGCGTTCACGTTCGATGCGGACGCCCGTCTTCGCAAACACATTCTGAACGCACGTCGGTATCCAGTGCAGGGGTTGGTGTCGATTGCTAAGTCGTCGCGCGAGTCCCGGAACAAGATCGATCTGGCTATCTGCATGGTCGGTGCCCGCATGGTGCGCCGCATGATCCTGAACAGCGGCAAACGGAAGGGTGGTGGTCAGGTTTGGTGATGTCACAAGATGCTGTGCTGACTCTGGCACGCGACACCCTAATTCCGGGTTGGCAGGCTGAGAAGAGCAGGCTTGACGCAATTGATGACTGGTACCGGTGGACGCCTGAGAAGGTTCGTGTCCCGGTGCAGGCTGATCTTGAAGAGAAGTATCTTCGGGATCTTGCCGAGACGCCGTGGCTGCTTCTCGTTGTCACGACCGTCTCGCAGCAGCTTGTTGCTGAGGCTGTTCGTTCCACGTCGGGCCGCTCGACGGAGACGCTGTGGCAGCCATGGCAACGGAACCGGATGCAGTCACGGCAGCGCGCAATTCACCGGGCTGCACTTGCGTACGGTTATGCGTACACACAGATCATGCCTGGCACGACGGGCGCTGTGATTCGCGGCTACTCGCCCCGTGACGTCTACGCCGTGTACGCAGATCCTGTTGAGGATGAGTACCCGATGTACTACCTGCGGGTCACCGCGGGTCACTACTACGTGGTGGATGAGGAAGCTGTCTACCGGCTCGGCATGGAACGTGACTCTCTGGGTCGCGATCAGCTCCGGTACATCGACTACCAGGTGCACAACGCCGGTGTCCCGCCGCTGGTTCGGTACTCGAATCAGATTGACCTTGAGGGTCGCACGCCTGGTGAGGTCGAGCCGTACATTTCGCTTGCGAAGCGGATCAACAAGACCACGTTCGACCGGCTTCTTGTGCAGCATCACTCGTCATGGGAGGTGCGCACGGTCACCGGTCTCGAGGATCCGAAGGATGAGGCGGACAACGAGAAGCGGAAGCTTCTGCTGCGTCAGAACGATCTTCTGACGGGCGGCGAGGGTGTCGAGTTCGGTTCACTCAAACCGACTAGCCCTGATGGGCTGATCAAGTCGGGCGAGACCGACGTGGAGACGCTTGCTGCTGTTTCTCAGACGCCGGCGCACGCTCTGACGGGCAAGATGATCAACCTTTCCGCGGACGCCATCACTGAGGCTCGGGCGATGCTCGATCTCAAGGCTGGTGAGCGCAAGGTCGGGTTCGGCGATTCGCACATTCAGTCCCTTCGACTGGCCGCCCACATTGAGGGCCGCGAGGAAGACGCGTCCGACTTCACGCTGGTCATGGATTGGGCTGATTTCCAGTCCCGGTCGATGTCGACGGCTGCGGATGCTCTTGGCAAGATGGCGACGATGCTTGGCGTGCCTCCTGAGAAGCTTTGGGACCGCATCCCGAATGTCACGCCTGACCAGGCTGCTGATTGGCTCCGATACAAGAAGGCGAATCCGTCTGCTGATGAGCAGTTGGCGTCGTCGCTGATGGCACAGTCCAATGGCACTAACGGCTGAGGGGTCGAGGCTCACTGAGGCGAACAGGGTCAACCAGTTGCGGATTGCAGCGCAGGCGTCTGTTGTGGCGAATGCGTTGTGGTCTCGGCTGGATCCTGCCAAGTTGGATGCGTCGTCGCCTGCCTGGTTGGCTGCGAATGTAGCAACTGCGCAGACGTTCTATGGGCGTTCCGCTGATGCGACTGCGCAGTACGTCGAACGCTACAGGTTGGCGGAGATCGGCCCGAACGTTGAGCCGATTGTGTTCCCTGAGTTCGACTCTGCGTATATGTCTGAGGCGCTGCTGGTGGCTGGCCCTGTACGGGTGAAGCTGTTGGCGGGTCGAGGAATGACGGGCGCTAAAGCTCACAGCGAGGGTAAGCGCAAGTTCTTGGGCATCATGCGCCGCCAGGTTCTGTCCGGTGGGCGGCAGCTCATCGACGAGACCACGGGTGCTGACTCGCAGGCCATTGGGTGGCGTCGTAAGTCGGACGGCAATCCGTGCGCGTTCTGCGCGATGTTGTGCAGTCGTGGTCCTGTCTACCGTTCCGCTGACAAGGCTGGCGATCCGACCGCTGGTTCAGGTCTCCGTTATCACGGCCATTGCGGCTGCACTGCCGAGATCGTTTACGGCGAGTGGCAGCCCACTCAACAGGAGCAGGGCTTCATCGACGACTACGAGCGCGCCGCCCAAGAGGCGAACGATGCCGGATTCGCACGCACTCAAGAGTCGGTCCTGCCGCGTTTACGTGCCAATGGTGCATTCCGCGATTCGCCCATCTCCCGCAATAAGTAGGTTTCCCGCACCCGTCGTGGGTTCGGGTAAGTAACGCTGCCCTGGTGGCAGCCAGACGCCCCAGGAGGGCAAATGAGCGACACAAACACGTCCGACGCAACTGACGCTGACGCCACCGACACGGAAGCCCAGGAGGCTGCCGGCACGGAGACTGACGCCGAGGAGACGGATACAGACACTGACGCATTCGACGCTGCGAAGGCTCGCGAGAAGATCCGCAAGGTGAACTCGGAGGCCGCCGCGCTTCGGAAGCGTCTTGCTGAGGCTGACGCCAAGGGCAAGGACAGTGCGGAGAAAACCGAACGGGTCACGGCTCTGGAAGCCGAGAACCTTCGACTTCGCATCGGTGTCAAGCATGGTCTGCCCGAGGCGCTTGTCAAGCGCCTGTCTGGCACCACTGAGGAAGAGATTCTGCAGGACGCTGAGGAGCTGATGGAGCTGTTCGGTGGCGGCAAGAAGCCGCCGACTGATCAGCCTCGCGAGAAGCTTCGTGGTGGTGGCGATCCCACCCAGGGCCCTGACGAATCGCTCGATGTCGACAAGTTCGCGGAACAAGCGTTCCGACGCTAAACACTGCCATCCGGGCGGTGCTTTTTCGTTTTCACCTAGAAGGAGGCCCCCGTGGCTCACACTCTTTACACCCCTGAGCAGGCAGCTCGAGCGACCCTCTCGTCGCTCCGCTGGCTGTCTAACCTGCCCCGAACCGTCCGCCAGGACTTCTCGGCAGAGTTCGTCGCCGGTCGAGGCCAGACGGTCAACGTTCTTGGTCCGATCAGCGCCGGCGAGGCGCACGATTACACCAAGGCGAACCGGACCGCCCGACAGGCAATCCAGTTCAACGACCTGCAGCAGACCTGGTTCCCTGTGACGCTGGAGAACCAGATCTACAACGCGGTTCGTCTGCCTGACGACTTTGCCACGTTCACCCTGACGGACCTCACCCGCCAGGTGCTGATCCCCCAGGCTGAGTCGGTTGTCGACAAGCTCGCCGCCCCGCTGATCGCGGAGATGGTCGGTATTGCGACTGACGCTTCGATCCCTGCCGTTGCGGCGGACGGTTCGAACGTCATGCAGGTGCTGATCAAGTCGCGCCAGGTGCTGAACGAGCGTCACATCCCGACCGATGGTCGCGTGTTCGCTGTTGGTGCTGACATTGAGGCTGCGATCCTGTCGCTCCCCCAGCTCCAGAAGGTCAACGAGGCTGGCACCAGCGAGGTTCTGCGCAACGCCACCATCGGTCGCCTGTTCGGGTTCGAGATCATCTCTGACCCGGCCCTGCCTGCCGACTTCGGCATCGCGTACCACCGTGATGCTTTCGCGCACGTCACGCGTCCGTCAAAGCAGCCTCAGGGTGCCGCCTACTCGGCCACGGTCGCGCAGGACGGGTTCGCTCTCCGCTGGATCCAGCACTACAACCCGCTGCAGCTCGAGGACCAGAGCGTCGTTGACACCTTCTACGGTGCCGCTACTCTCGACGCCAACCGCGCTGTCAGCGTTACTGCGGCGGAGTAAGTATGGCTGCCCCGGCAACACTGGCTGGGGTGTCCGAGCTTGCCGACTGGATAGGTGAGGCGATCCCTCCCGACACGGTTGAGTACAAGCGTGCTGCCATGTGTCTCCGTCTTGCGTCTGCTCTGGTTCGTAAGGAATCAGGGCGGACGTGGACGGATGATGCTGGCGAGCTGGTCGCTTCTGTTCCAGAAGATGCAGTCATGGTGACCCTGTATTGCGCGTCCCGGGTGTTCGACAACCGGAACGCGCAGACGCGTGGTGGCTTGGATGACTATTCCGAAGCGTGGAAGGTCGACGAGTCGGGTGCTTACCTGACCGCGACTGAGAAACGCATGTTGTCGCCGTTCAAATCCACTGGTTTCGGTGGGCTGGGAACGGTGTCGACGACGCGTGGTGAGCCTTACGGTGTCGCCGCTGGTTGGGTGCCTACTGGGACGCCTGACGTTGAATTCCCCTGGTATTAGGAGGCGGTCACGTGCGTGCTGCTCGAATGCTCGTGCGTGGCCGTCTTCTGGCCGAGGATCTTATGACTGACACGGTGGAGGTTGGGGTGATGTCGCCGGGTGATTTCCTCGATGAGGACACAGGCGAATACGCTCCGACGTTCACGGCGAGCTACACCGGTCCTGCCCGGTTCAAAGCTGCGAATACTGCAGTTGGCGAGATCGATGCTGCTGGCCAACTCTTGGTTGAACAGGACGCGACACTGAGCCTCCCTATCGGCACATCGACTGAGGTTCGCAAGGACATGGTGGTGCGGGTGACCGCATCGCTGACTGACCCTGGCCTACCTGGCACGGTTGCACGAGTAAAAGGGCCGTTCGCGTCCGCGTACTCGACGGCGCGACGTTTCTCGGTGGAGGTAACCAGTGCCTGATGGGTTTGACTTCGACGTATCTGATTTGGCCAAGTTGGCCGCGTCGCTGGGTGAAGTGCAAAAGGGGGCCGGCACCAACGTCCGCAAGGCCGTTGAGGTGTCGGCACGCAATGTAAAAGACACTTGGCGAGAAAAGTTGGTAAATGCACGACAACTCCCTCGCGCCAACCGTGCGATCTCTTACGAACTAAAGGGTGGCCGCGCTATCCGTGGTTCGCAGATCACGGCGGAGATTGGTGCGGAGCTTGGCGGTCAGGGTTCGTTGGTTGGGATTGTGGAGTATGGCTCCCCGACGTTGCCTCCTCGTGGTTACGGGTTGAAGGCGCTTGAGGATACGGCTGAGGATTTTCAGCGTGGTCTTGAGAAGGCGTTGGCGGATGCTGAGCGGAAGGCTGGCTTGTGACTCTCCGGAAGACGGCTGAGGCGGTGAAGGTGCGCCTGCAGGAAGACACGATCTTGAATGGGTCGACGTTCCAGGGCGTGGTAACGAACCGGCCGAGTCGTTACGTGACGTTTTTTCTGTCGGGTGGTCAGCGCACGAAGGGTCGTTTCACAGGTCCGTCATCTGTCGCCGACTACACAATGACCACCCATTCGGTTGGTACTACTCCGGAGCAGGCGCAGCTTGTTGAGGAGCGTGTGCAGTCGAAGCTTGTGGATTGGACGCCGGTGGTTGCTGGTTTTTCGTGCCGGCGGTTGCAGCATGATGGTTCGCAGCCGATTGAGATTGACACTGATGTGTCTCCGCCGCTGTATTACATTGCGTCGAGTTACGGCTTGACGATGGAGCAGACGGCGTAACAACGCATACGGGAGGGCACCCGCTTGGGTGCCCTTTTTCTATGCCCAAATACCCTGCCTTGGCAACCGCTTTGGGCAGTAGTCGCCCCGCGGTTGCGGGGTTCATCATTAGGAGAATCCCTATGGCTGTTGAGCCAACCCCGGCATCCATCCAGTCTGATGGTAACTGGCGAATTACGAATGTTCCGGCTGATGTGAATGCGAAGTCGGTTGCGATCCTGAACGGTACGGGCGCTAAGGCGATCACGTATGGGCTGACGGCTGATGGTTTCACGTCGACTGTTGCTCAGGCGACTGTTGAGGATAAGCGTCTGACGCTGCCGCAGGATCTGTCTCGTCCGGGCAAGGTGACTGAGACGGCTGAGCTTAAGGCTGTTGCTTCGGTGACGGATGGTTCGGCGGATCAGGTGCTTCTGGCTCTGTCGCAGTCGGGTGCTGAGTCGCAGTTCGTTGTGCGTCGTGGTGTCAGTAACTCTGCTGTTCACGCGACGGGCCAGCTCGCGGACATTATCACGGCTGTTGTTGGTGTGCGTCGTCCTGATGCGCCGACTGAGAACGGTGTGGACACGGCTACGTACAGCCTGTTCATCACGAAGCCGACTGACCGTCAGGTGACTCTGGTCGCTTGACGCAAGCTCCTGCCGGGGTGCCCACCGTCACCCCGGCAGGTCCTTCTTCTACGGTGATGAAACGGTGGATGTGATGACTTTTGCTGACGATTTGAAGGCTGTGAAAGAGGCGGTTGTTCCGAGTGTCGATGTTCCGTTGACGCTGAATGGGAACGTGTACACGATGCGTGTGCGTCGGGCTGATGCGCTGGATTGGGTCGATGCGGTTGACCGCTCCCCTCTGCGTAAGGATGCCCCGTATGACCGCATGTATGGGTACAACTTGCGCAAGGTGACACGGATGGTGCTCCCGAAGTCGGCGGTTCTGCTGGTTGATGGTGTTGAGCAGCCGTTGCGTGTTGTGGATGCTGACCCGGCACACCCTGACGTTGAGCCCGTCGATGAGTGGGCTGATTTCTTCGCCACCGTGTCGGGGCATTTCGAGTCGAAGCTTGGCGATGCGGTGTACGCACTGAACGAGCATGAGTCGAACGAGTCGTTGAAGTCGGCTCTGGCTGCACTAAAAAAAGCTCAGGGCGGCTCGAGAAAGAAGTCGGCCTAGCTCTCAAGCTGGGTGTTGCGCCGCGCCGGCTGTGGGGTTGGGAACCTCGACGGTTCACGTCGTATGAGTACGAGGGTGACCGTGTTGTGGGGACGGTGACGACGCTTGAGCCGGAGTTCGATGCTGAGCAGGTGGCGTTACTGGTGGCTTACCTGGATCTGACTGGTGACCGCGGCCCGCATGGTTTGCCGCTTTCGGAGACGACTGATCCGGCTGCTAACCCGTCTGTGCGCGGTGGTTGGCATTACGAGGCGAACCAGGCTCCCCGGATTGATTACGCGGCGCAGGCGATTGCGCGTGCGTCTGAGGCGTACTACAAGGCGCACCCTGACGAGTCGCGGGGTGGTCATGGGTGGTATGCGCACCGTGTCGATGACTAGTCGCGTTTGAGCAGGAACCCGATTCGGCCGATGTTCACGGGCCGGGTGACGTTGACGGGTACCCATCCGTTGGCGACCCATTGTTCGTTGAGTTCGGCGGACGCGTAGGCGTCTACGTCCTCGCTGCGTGTCTGTTTCCCGTCCGTGGGTAGCGACACGTATTTGTACTCGGCCATGTGCCGATTCTGACACAACTACAGAGGCGGTTCCTTGTGGCTACTCGCAATACGAAGGTCTCGCTTGTAGCAGAGGTGAGCGGCTACCTCGCTGGCATGGAGGCTGCCGCGAAGAAGACCCGTGAGCTGGGGTCTGAGGCCGAGAAGCTGGCGCAGAAGAAGGATGCGATCGCTCAGCTTGGTACTGGTCTCCTGGCGATTGGTGCGGTTGGTGCCGCATCGGTAGGTGTGGCTATTGCAAAGTTCGCTGAGTTCGATGAGGCGATCTCGTCAGTTCAGGCTGCAACACATGAGACCGCATCGAACATGGGTCTGCTGCGGGATGCCGCGATTGAGGCTGGCGCTTCGACGGTGTACTCGGCTACCGAGTCCGCGAATGCGATCGAGGAGCTGGCTAAGGCTGGCCTGTCGACGGCGGACATCCTCAACGGTGGCCTGAACGGTGCGCTCTCCCTGGCTGCCGCTGGTGGCCTAGAGGTCGCTGACGCAGCACAGCAGACCGCTATTGCGCTCAAGCAGTTCGGGCTTGATGGTGGCGACGCTGGGCATGTGGCTGACCTTCTGGCGGCTGGTGCTGGCAAGGCTGTTGGTGACGTTTCGGATCTGTCTGCCGCTCTGGCGCAGTCGGGTCTGGTGGCGAACCAGACAGGTCTCAGTGTCGAGGAGACGACTGGTGTTCTGGCTGCATTTGCCGATCAGGGCTTGCTGGGATCTGACGCGGGTACGAGCCTCAAGACGATGCTGCAGTCTCTTACGCCGTCGTCTAAGGCTGCGCGTGAGGAGATGGAGCGCCTTGGGATTAGTGCGTTCGATAGCAAGGGCGAGTTCATCGGTATTGCCGAGTTCGCAGGCAACTATCGGGCTGCTCTTAAGGATCTGAGCCCGGAGCAGCAGGCTGCGTCGTCGAAGATCATCTTCGGTTCGGATGCGGTTCGTGCGGCTAATGTCCTGTATGGGCAGGGTGCTGATGGCATCCAGAAGTACATCGATCAGACGAATGACAGTGGGTACGCGGCTGAGACGGCCCGTATCAAGCTCGACAACCTGCGCGGTGATGTTGAGAAGCTGGGTGGCGCGTTTGACACTGCTCTGATCCGTGGCGGCACTGGCGGGAACGAGATCCTGCGCACTTTCACGCAGTCGGCGACGTTCCTTATCGATGTTGTTGGTGGCGCACCGCAGCCTTTGCTGAACGCAGGGCTTGCGGTTGGTGCTGTCGGTTCCGCGGTGGCTCTCGCTGGTGGTGCTGCACTGCTCGGCATTCCGAAGATCGTCGCGTTCAAGGCTTCCTTGGACACGCTGGGCGTCTCGGGTAAGCGTGCCGCGCTGGGTATCGCTGGCATTGCGGGCGCGATCAGTGTTGCCACGATCGGTGTCAGCATCTTGATTGCTCGGCAGGCTGAGGTTTCGGCGACAACTCAGGAGCTGGCCGACACGCTGGATAGCGCTACGGGTGCGACGACGAAGTACACGCGGGCTGCGGTGGTCCGAAAGCTGACTGAGGACAACGTGTTCGAGGCGGCTAGTAAGGCTGGTATTTCGCAGCGTGAGCTGACCGACGCACTGCTTGAGGGTGGTGACGCGCTTGATTCGGTCAAGGACAAGTTGAGTGACGCGAACAGTTTCCAGGGCCTCTTCGATGGTTCGTCCATTGCTGCGGAGTCTGCGTACCGTTCGGTCAACAAGCTGGGTGAAGCGGTCGAGGGTAGCAACCAGGCGTATAAGGACAACAAGGCTGCTGGTGGTGAGGTCGAGGAGACCACAGATTCTGTCGCCAAATCGATGGACGCTTTGGCTGAGTCGACGGCTGATACGACGGTCAACATCGAGGATCTTAAGACTGCGATTTCGAACTTCGGATCGGTCCAGCTCGATGTAAATGCTGCTACTCGGACGTTCGAGGCGGCTGTTGATGATCTAGCGGAATCCGTGAAGGAGAACGGTAGCAGCCTCGATGTGGGTACCGAAAAGGGCCGCGCGAATCAGGCTGCTCTGGATGACATCGCCCGGTCAACGTTTGATCTGTCTGCTGCGACTCTCGAGAACACGGGTTCGCAGGAGGAGGCGTCTGCTGCTATCGAGAATGGCCGCGCGAAGCTCATTGCTGCATTGGGTCAGTTCGGTATTACCGGTCAGGCTGCGGAGGACTACGCGGACAAGCTGGGCCTCATTCCTAGCCAAATCAGTACAGCTGCTGAGGTGACTGGTGTCGCACAGGCTGAGGCTGCTCTTGAGCGTATTACCCGCACCAGGCAGGTTCGCATTCAAGCAATCGTTGACCGGGGCGCTGATGTGACACCACAGTCGGGTGGAACGACTCGACCCGGGTTCGCGGATGGTGGCGCGATTGGGGGCACTGGTGGTCCGCGTCAGGACAACATTCCGATCATGGCGTCTGTTGGTGAGCACATGTTGGACGCTCAGGACGTCGCTCGGATGGGTGGCCATGCGGGTGTATACGCGTTCCGCGATGCGCTTAGCAAGGGCAACCTGCGGGGGTTCGCCGATGGTGGCGCTGTCCAGTACATGCCGTCTTTCCAGCCGTCGTTTTCGCCGCGCATCGAGGTGCCGGCAGGTCGTGGCGGGCCGAATGTGACTCAGAACATTTACCCGTCGAAGGGCATGTCTGAGTCTGAGATCGCTCGTGTTGCGCAGTCCGAGATGAACTTTGAGTGGAGGCGCGGATAGTGACTTTCGCTACGGATGATGTGATGCGCATCGGTGAGGTGACGTTCTTCGGTGGTGCGGGGAACGAAGGCTTCTTCATCGATGCTGAGGGGTTCGAGGGCTGGGAGGACGCACCTGATGTCCGCTTTGAGGACACGGATCGTCCGAACTCTCACGGCTCGTTCGATGCACTGAGTTACTACAACGCCCGTCTGCTGACGGTTTCGGGTATCTGTTTGGCGAGTTCGCCGGAGGAGCTTGGTTCGTATGGTGCCAAGCTTCGTTCGGCGTTGACGGGTCAGATCCGCACTTTGGTTGATTATCAGGGTGTGACGTCGTATTCGGATGGTCGTTTGGCGTCGCAGGTGAAGTTTCGTACTGAGGTGCCTGGCCGTATCGCCCGCTACCAGTTCAGTCTGCGTTTCCCGAACCCGCGCCGGTTTGGTCCGTTTCAGCAGTTCGCGTCGGCGGCTGATGGTCGGTGGACGGCGTATCACCGTGGCAACTTCGGTGCATCACCGCTCATCGATGTGACGGGCAATTGTCCGTCGTACACGATTGGTGGGCCGGATTCGACGGTGTACAAGGTGAATGCGCCGGTGTCGTCGTCGCAGCCGCATCAGATCGATTTGGGTACGGGGCTGTTGTCGATTGCTGGGTCGGTTGTGTTTGGTAAGGCGATTCAGGCTGATACGTGGGTTGTTGCGCCGGGTCAGCAGGTGCCGCATCGGATTACGCCGGATGGTACGGGTACGACGGTCAATGCGGTAATGACGGTGAGGGACACGTACATCTGATGTGGACCTATCACATTTGCGACACCGGCTCGGGTGAAATCATTGGTGAGGTCAAGCCTTCGTCTGGTTCGTGGGATCGGGTGATGAACGGGATTGGGAGCGGCCAGCATTCGTTTGTGCTGTCTGATCTTGGTATCCCGGGTAACCGTGCGAGTTATCAGGCGATCCGGCGGACGTTGACTGCACCTAACGCGCGCACTTTGGTGCAGTCGTGGGATGGTCAGGTGACGTATGCCGGGTTTATCACGGACCGGTCGACGGATCGAGAGTCGGGTGTTCTGACTGTTCAGCACTCGGAGATCCGCGAGATTTTTAAAAAACGGTTCACGTTTGGTGAAAACGGCTACCAGGGTGAGGGTGGCGGCAAGCTGATCGTCGAGAACAACACGATCGAGTCGTTGGTCGGTTGGCTTGTGTGGCAGGGCATGCAGGGTATCGGTGACAACTGGTCCCTGCCACTAATCCCGCCTCCTCGGAACATTACGGGTGGGCACACACGCACCTGGTGGGACTACAACTTCCCGGTTGTCGAGTCGGAGATCACGGAGCTGCAGAACGCTTACGGCGGACCTGACATCGAGTTCAAACCGCAGTGGTCGGCAAGCAACACGCTCGAGTGGCAGTCACGTGTTGGCGCGCTTGATGACGGTAAGACGCTCGATTGGAACCTGTCTGCTGAGCGGCCTCGTGCGACGCAGGTGAAGACGAAAGAGGACGCGTCGAAGACCGCGAACATGGTCTACACGATCGGTGATGGTCAGGAGCGCGACATGCTCGTGCGGAAGGCGCGGGCGAGTACGGCTCAGCCGGCGCTTGAGCGGATCGAGAACTATGCGCAGCTCAAGGAGTTGGGCTGGTTGCAGGGTCACGCTGATGCGGACCTGGCGACGTTCCGCAATCCGACTGAGCAGGTGTCGTGGACGATCCGTGCTGGTGACAACCCGGGCATCCGCGACCTCGTTCTGGGTCAGCGTGTCCGCCTGTACACGAAGAATGACAACTGGTTTGAGGATGGCTGGCATGACTACCGGCTGATCGCTTTCAGTGGCGATCTGACGGAAGACATTCGGCTTGAGACGCAGCCGTGGAGGGAGGCCTAATGGGTCGCATCGACAACGTGAACCAGTCGGAGATCTCCAACATTCTGCGTCGCCTGGCACAGCTCGAGGCGCGCTCCCCCGGCGGTAACACGTCAGTCACGGAGGGTCGTCTACGGATTGCGGGTGTCAACTCGCTGCTGCTCGAGGGCAGCGGTCGTGTCTCAGGTCAGCTCTACGTGGAAGGTCTCGAGGTCGTCTCGGGTGAGCTGCGTGTCACGGGCACGTTCAACATGGATGGCGACGCAAACGTGTCGGGAACCATGGACGTGTCGGGTCCGCTCACCGTGCAGGGTGACACGACATTCATCGGCCCGATGCGGGTTGAGGGTGCGTCAACGTTCGTCGGCACGATGAAGATCGACGGCCCGGTGACGATCGCAGGTAAGACGACGGTGACGGGTGAGCTGATCGTTCAGGGTGATGTCACGTTCACGGGCAAGACGACCCTGAACGGTGACACGCGCCTGACCGGTGACATGAAGGTCGAGGGTGGCGGGAAAGTCACGGTCGGCAAGATGACGCTCAACCCCAATGGTGGTGAGACCGGGAACGGCGCGCTCGTATCCACTACAGCGATCGAGCTGAGCGCACCCACCGTCGTCACCTCAGCCGCCCTGTTCGTCAAGGCATCATTCACCGCCGAAGGTAACGCCTACCTCGCTGGCCTAGGCAACGTACCCGCCGGATCAACGGGTTGGGCACCGCTGCTCGTCAACTCATCTGGGCTTGTTGCCCGTCAAACTTAGGAGTCCGCATGCCAACCGTTACCGGCACCCTGCAGGACTTCGGTCTTGCGTCGTTGAGCGCGTACAAACCGCAGATCATTTTCACACCGTCGCAGGCAGCATCGACCCGGAACAGCATCTTCGCTTCCAGGCCAATCGTTATTGAACCGTCATCGTCGGGAACGTTCACGGTCACGTTGGCGAACACCACGATTCTGCGGCCTGAGGTTTGGTACCAGATCACGATCCGGTGGCTTGACCCGCTGGCCGGTTACCAGTCCGCTGACTTCCCCCAATGGAAGGTCCGTGTCCCCGGTGACGGCGGCAACTTGGGTGAACTCATCGAGACGAACCCGAGCGCGCTTGAGACGTGGATTGGGCCGAACCCGCCAAGCGACCCGGTGCCCTACCTGTGGTGGATCGACACATCGAAGACGCCGCCTGTCCTGAACGAGTGGAACTGACCATGCCCGTTGAACGAACGATGACGAAGCGAGATGACTGATGGTGTGGGTTCTGAAGACAGAGCTTTCGATCGCAAATGATGCGGTTGTTGCCGGGTATGTGAAGTCGAGTACGTCGCAGTCTCGCGATGCGGTGAAGTCGGTTGTGACACCGCTGGTTACGGAGTCGTTGGCTCAGAGTGATGTGCCGGCGCAGGCAGCTAAGGCTGCGGTTGCTGGTGAGCTGACGGGTTCTCGTGTTGCCCGGTATGCACCGCAGGATTCTGCGAAGATCCTTGGTCTTACGACGACTGGTGCTGACTCCGATGTGGTGTTGCGTGCGTCACGGCTTGAGGATGGTAACGGGAACCTGTACCTGATTCAGACGGACGGTGGGCAGCAGTTGCTGCGTATCCGTGCCGCTGACGGAACAGTTGATGCTCTCCTGAGTGACTGGTCGTTGGACTATGTGGCGGAGAAGCTTGGTGCGGGCAACGGTTCGACGGCCCGCTGGGATGGGGCGATCACCGAGTGGTGGTGCAACATGGTGTGCGAGGACCCGAAGAACAACCGGGTCATCGTCGCCGCGATGGATGAGGTGGGCAACCACTTCCTGCTCGAGGCGCGCCCTGGTGCACCTATCCGCGGTATCGCCGTGACATCTACGGCTATCGCTGACGACCACAACCTTGGCGCTGTCGTCATCCTCCCGGACGGGTCGCTGACGTACGTCTACAACCAGCACAACCAGGCAAACAACTTGTACGCGATCCTGGGTGACCCGGACGGTACCGTTGATTCGCTCGCCCGTAACCCGGTGACTGTGATCGCGGGTGGCGGGCTGATCAGCTACAACCAGCTCACCCTGATCGAGAAGAACAGTACGACCACGCAGGCTGAGGTGTACGCGGCGACACGTCGTGACACGTCCACGTGGGGCATGATCAAACTGACGTACAACCTGGTCAACCGCACCGTTTCGGGTGGCAGCTTCCTCGGGTTCTTCAATTCCCCTGATCAGCAGTGCTACACGCATGTTGGGCCGTCGTACAAGAACACGGCGGGGCAACAGGTTGTTCCGTGTGTCACTGGCTACAACCCTGAGGCGGAGCGCCGGGTGAAGCCTGACGTTTACCGGTACACGATCAACCTTGAGACGGGTGAGATCCGGTACGCGAACGATTCGAGTGTGGGCCAGCTTGGTACGGCGCGACTGTACTCGGAGTTCACCCCGGCGCTGAATGTTTTGGCGTCTGACTGGACTCGTCGCCTGTTCTACAACAGCCGCAACACGGTCCTGTACGCGGAAGGTCCAATCGCATCCCCGGATGACTGGACCTACTACGCCGCGTTCTTCGCCGCCGATGGCACGTACACCCGGCAGTCGTTTGGTCGCGCCGGGAAACGTGTCGGATACCGGGCGGACTCCAACTACATCAGCGGTATGGCGTTGCAGTGGACCGCTGACGGTGCCGTGATCTGTGTCGCCCGTGAAGCGTACGGGACGTACACGGTTGAGGTGTGGAAGAAGAACCGTGACGGTTCGTGGTCGTCGAAGACGATCTACACGTCGACGACGTATCAGGCGATCCGCCCGTACTGGGCTGGGCCGATGGGGTGGCTGTTCAACGAGGTCACCTACTACCCGGCTGATGCGTATATCGGTGCGAAAGCGAATCTGCGGTTTGTGGCTGAGGGGACGAAACGATGAGCGGTACACGGATTTTTGCTGGGCCACGGATCGCGAACCCGCGACTGCCGGCGGTGACTGGTGTTGTGGCGTTGTATGACGGTCTAATCACGAACGGTGGGTACGCGCAGGCATCCTATGTTGACGGGTGGAACCGTACAGACGGCTACGAGGTTGAGGTGGTGTACCGCACCCCGGCTGTGGCGCAGTCGTACGAGGTTGCCCGCCGCTACCAGGACGCTAAGGGCTGGTTCTTGCGGGTCAACGCGGACGGCAACATTGCGTTGCAGACCGGTTTCGGCACGAACACGAGCCTGACTTCGTACACGACCACGTCGGCCCCGCTCGCTGGCACGTGGGGTGGGAAGCTGATCGGCCTGCGCATCCGGGTTGATACGACGACGAAGAAGATCCGCCGTTGGTATGCCGCCGACGGAGTGACGTTCGTTGAGTTGGGTACCGGTTCGACGATGGGTGACCCTGAGGCGGCGAAGGGTGTGCAGGCGACACTGGCACCGTTCATTGTTCCGTCTGGTTCGACGGCGCAGAACGGTGTCCCGAACGTGCGTTCCGCTGTGCTTCGTTCCCTGTCTGGTGACTCGATCATCGGTGTCACGTTTGGTACGACGTGGCCTCCGTACACGACCCGTTACGACAGCCCGTCTGGGTCTGTGTGGACGGTTGTGAACGGCGCAACGATCGGGTCGACAACGGTTCCGTCTCCCGTCTAAGAGGCTCAACACCCGGAAGGCCCCTGCTACGGCGGGGGCCTTCCTCATGCCCGTAGGAGGCAGCATGGCAACGAACATGGCAACCCTGGCTTGGGGCGGTCAGGAGAACGGGCGTATCGATACGTCGAAGCTGTCTCTGATCGAGGCGTTCAAGCCTCTCGACTCGCAAGCGAAGTACGTGGATTGGCGTGGTGGCTACCTGCGTGCGGATGCTGCTGCTGCGTTCCGGCGGATGGGTCGTGACTGCGAGCTCGCAACCGGTGAAGTGCTGCGGCTCTCTGAGGGGTACCGGCCTTACGAGGCACAGCGCGCCCGCTACTTCGACCCGCTGCGCACCACCCTCGCCGCATATCCCGGCACGTCCGGGCACGGTTGGGCGCTGTCCGCTGACTACACAGACAGCCCGCAAGCCGTCGTCGACTGGGTGACCGCCAACGCGTACCTCTACGGCTTCGACCTGTCCATTGCTTCCGAACGGTGGCACCTGGACTTCACGCTCCCCCAGCGGCTCACCCCCGCATCATCCGACTACACCCCCATCCAGTCCGAGGAGGACGACGACATGACCCCGAAGCAGGAAGCTGACCTCGAGAACGTCAAGCAGGCAGTGGCACGCCTGGAGGCCGCACTGATTGGTACCGGCAAGTTCACGCTTGCGAAGAACGTCGACAAGATCAAGCAGTCTCAGGGCCGTGTCGAGAACGCTGTCGGCAAGTTGCTCGCGTACTTCAAGATCAAGCCCTGACCCTCACACCGAACCCTGGGGAGGGTCACATGCACAAGCTGATCACGGCTTGGCGTCATCTCAAATCCGACGACCGGGATTACATCGGGGTCTACCTGTGGGGGGCGCTATGGGTCATCTGGTTCATGGTGTTCACCCCGCAACCGATCACAGGGCTGGTGTTCCGCGGGACCATCATCCTGTTCGGTCTCGTCGCACTCGCCGGCGTTGTGCTGGCTGTGCGCGGCGTTTTCATGGGCGACCACCTCATCACAGAGAAATACGGGGTTCTGCTGCTCATGGCTGGCCCCGCGTCGTACACGCTCCTGCAAGCCGGGCAGACCGTTGTGGACCTCATCACGACGGGTGAAACGCAGCGATCGCACCTGATTCTGTTCGGTGCTTGGCCTGTGTTCTGGCTACTGAAACGACACCGGCACCTCTCGAGGCAGGTCGGGGAGGCTAAGGCCACTCCCCTGCCGGAGGAAACCGCATGATCGCGGCAGTACAGGCCGCACCGGAGACCGATGTCATTGGTTTGATCGTCTCCACCGTGATCAGTGCTGCTGTCATCGCAGCGCTCATCACGGGGCTTGTGAACTGGCTCAACAACCGTCGTAACGCCCGCATCGCGGAACGTAAGAACACGGCGGACGAAGACAACGACCTTGTGAACCGGTACCAGACGATGGCAACCGAGGAGCGGTCCGCGAAAGAGTCAGCGGTCAAAACGGTTCGGGAGTTGCTGGCGATCGCTGAGGCACAGATCGCGTCACTGCAGGGCACGATCACCCGTCTGACGGAGACGATCACGGTCCTGCAACATTCGGCGCAGTCGCAACAGGACCTCATCAACTCGATCACCGATGAACGTGACCGGCTGAAACGTGAGCAGGAGAAGTTGCAGCACGACATCGACGAGAAAGCCAAGGAACTGCTCAACAAGCAGGCCGAGATCCTCGAGCTTTCCTACCCGCACGCAGCCGTACAGGACATCCGACGCCACATGAAGGAGAGCAAGTAATGACACACGTTGACGCGACCGTCCCCGATATCTGGTTCAAGTCACAGCGAATCATCCGCACCGTGCTGGCCGCGCTGGTGGTGTTCGTGCCCATCGCGAACGTCAGCCTGCCAGCACTCGCAGAAGCCTTCAACGCGGCTGACGTGCCAGCTGAGGTGTACGTGTGGGTCAACGGTGTCATCGCCGCTGCACTCGCCGTACTGGGCATCCTGACGCGGATCATGGCTATCCCCGCCGTCAACACGTTCCTCACCAAGTTCGGTGCAGGATCTGTGCCCAGAGGTGTCGCCACGGTCGAGGTTGGTTCCGTCACCCGTGATGGTGGCCCCCAGTCTGGAACGCTCGACGTTTCTGACGGGCGCACAGACTTCTAGATACAGCACCGCCCCCGCACTCTTACGAGTTGCGGGGGCGGTTTTGCTGGTTTAAACTCTGACACAGGTCATAGCCAAATTTGTCCGGGTTCGAGTCCCGGTAGACGGGAAACCGTTTGGAGCGCGAGTGGCAGCGCACGCGAAACCCCCGCTAGTAAGTTGCTTCGGCGCTGAAAGCGGGGGTTTCGTTCGTTTAGGTTGAGTTATTCCGCCTGCGGTCGGCGGCAGAAAAGAGAAATTCCCGGTGGCGGTCGTGATGTTCGCTTACCCGCAGGACTAGGTCATTGAGCGATTCGGCATGCTCCTTGTTGAACCTGCAGCCGCACGGGCAAATGTAAGACCACCCACTCAATTAATGCCCTTAGCAAGTAGGTAAGCGGCCGTAATCATGTCGTCAGATATGGTTTCGTACTGCTGGACGCGGCGAATGATGGCTGAGCCCTGCGCGAGACGGACAGAAAGGCCAGCAATGTCTATTTCTGAATCAACCATGCTTCCTCCATTACGAATGGTCACGGCATCCCCCAGGCGAGATCAATGACTTCCGCCGGCGACGACCCGACAGCGTAACTGAGCAGCATGAACTGGGTCATCCGCATGTCGCGCTCCCCGCTTAGCGCCCGGTTAAGTGTGGCCGTAGGAATTCCGGTCTCTTCAACAAGCTGACGCACAGGCTTGCGTGATGCCCACTTCATACGGTTTAGAACGTACGCGATCTTCGCGTTCGCGGACATGTCGTCGTCAGCGAGCTTGAGATAGTCATCCGCGCTCAAGCCATATTCGTCGTGCGGGATAATGCTGCTCATGATTTGCTCCTATAAGGGTTATCAGTAATGCCAATGTCGTATCCAGACTCGGCATCGTTCGCTGTAATACCCATTGCTGCTAGCACCGCGGCGATTCCCTCATCCCAAGCGGTAGCCATTTGCTCCCGGACATGGACTGCACTCAAAGGTCGGGCTAAGGACCGATCAATCGAAATATCGAAGTGGTCATTATTCAAAAAGTTAACGCTCATGACTCGCTCCTGTAAGGGTTGGCCTCTTCGATAGCTTTGATGAAGTTGGGGATGTGCCGAACCTTGATGTCGAGCGCGGTGTCGCCTGGCTCAATCGCGCTTGCGAGGCCGCGCAGAGCACTGATTGCGGTAGCGGCTGCAGTTTCTACTAGCTGCTGCTCGGTGAACTCTTTAGGTTCATTCATGACTTGCTCCTGTACGGGTTGGTCTCACGTTCGTCAACAGCACCTTTGGCGTACCAGTAACCGTGTGCGAACCCTTCATTCCATCCACAATCCCACGCTTCGGCGAGTGTGTATTCTGGTCCACCTTTTGATCCGACTGCAATCCCACTCACGCGCTCTTCCCTTTTTCGACTTGTCTACGCAAAAAAGCGTAACGGCGCTTGTCATCCAGATTCATATTCGCTTTGTGCTTGCGGATCGCGGCCAGTACGGCTTTGGCTTCGGCCTCGGCGTATTCCAACTTACGAACAACGCTGCTACCAACTCGCCAATCAAAAACCTCAACCTCGTCAGCCTCGATTTCAACCTCGACATGCTCGAACGGTTCGGCGAGCTTGGTGGGCTCGTGGGCGGTCATACGTAGGCCTCGCATCTCTGGCAAACTTCCCGAGCGTATCTGTACCAGGCGCAACTATCACAGTGCTCTAACCGTGTTCCGTCGGGTAGCACATCGGCGCAAGTAAAAAAGTTTTGCCCTTGGTCATCTTTTCCGCACCTGGGGCACAAGGGCTGCCTGTTGTAATCCGTGGGCAACAGCTTGACGTCGCGGCGGGTCATGCTAGTACCTGCCGGATCTTGTAAGAGATGGTCGCTGCATCAGCGTCGCCACGAGACAGCCACGCGCTCCACGTATCAGACGCGATCAAAGCCGCCTGTTCCCTGGTAGCCCAAATCTCGATCCCATCGTCATACGGTTCAGCCAGGCCGACGTACTCGCTCATGCGCTTGCCTCCTTGTTTGCTTCGGCCCAGAGGTCGGGGATGGTCGTACCGAGTGCTGTTGCCAGGGACTCGAGCTGCGACAGGCTTGGCTCCCGTTTTCCGAGGAGGATCTTGGACACTTGGGACTGGCTAATACCTGCCGCTTCGGCTAGATCGACCTGCCTGAGCTGTCTCCTAGCCTGCAAGCCCCGGAGGATGCCGGCGACTGCTGCCACATTTGAGGTTTCGTTCTGCATATTTGGAAGACTAGCCCCCAAATCTGACTAGCGCAAGACTCAAAAGCGATGTTGCCCTGACATCGTTCGCGTGTTAGACATGGCGCATGATCGACGACACCCAAATCGGCAAGAACATCCAAGCCCTCCGCGAAGGCCTGGACATGACACAGAAGCAACTAGCAACAGCCATGCGCCGCGCCGGCAAAAAGTGGAGCCAGGCGACAGTCTGGAGCGTCGAAGCCGGTGAGCGGCCCATCCGACTCGACGAATCACTCATCCTCGAAGACATCCTTGAGGCCAACCATCGAGACATCGTGCAGTCGGCTCGACGCGGACACC
>Ga0182197_1000036_pt1 | contig 22590 bp, 18 predicted proteins | sample G5R1MG_37_FD_128397 | JGI IMG/M metagenome (GOLD analysis project Ga0182197, IMG submission 128397) | Switchgrass phyllosphere microbial communities from Michigan, USA - G5R4_MAIN_12SEP2016_LD1 MG | ecosystem: Host-associated > Plants > Phyllosphere > Phylloplane/Leaf | place: USA: Michigan...
CTAAAGTGCGCAGATGGCGGCCCGCCTGGGCCGCCATTTGTCGTTTTCCGATCTTGAAACTCGATTTTGCAGGAAGTCCGGTCATGTCGATCACTCCGCTGATGCCCGTCTACCCCCGGTGCGATGTCCGTCCCGTGCGCGGCGAACACTGCCATCTGATCAGCGAAGACGGCCGCCGCTTCCTGGACTTCGCTAGCGGCATCGCCGTCAACGCGCTCGGCCATTCGCATCCCGGATTGATCGCCGCCATTCAGCAGCAGGCGGCGACGCTGATGCATGTCTCCAACCTCTATGGCAGCCCGCAGGGCGAGCAGTTGGCCCGGCGCCTGGTCGACCTGACCTTTGCCGACACGGTGTTCTTCACCAATTCAGGTGCGGAGGCGGTGGAGTGCGCGATCAAGACCGCGCGTGCCTATCACCAGTCGGCCGGGTCCGATCGGTTCGAGATCATCACCTTCAACAACGCCTTCCACGGCCGTACGCTCGGCACCATCAGCGCGTCGAACCAGGACAAGATGCACAAGGGCTTTCTGCCCCTGCTGCCCGGCTTCCGTTATGTCGAGTTCAACGATCTGGAAGCGGCCAAGGCGGCGATCGGCCCGCAGACTGCCGGCTTCCTGGTCGAGCCGATCCAGGGCGAAGGCGGCATCCGCATCGCCGACCAGGCCTTCCTGCAAGGCCTGCGCGCCTTGTGCGACGAGCATGATCTACTGCTGCTGCTCGATGAAGTGCAAAGCGGCGTCGGCCGCTCGGGCACCTTCTACGCCTACGAGCAGTACGGCATCGTCCCCGACGTGCTCGCCACCGCCAAGGGCATCGGCGGCGGCTTTCCGCTGGGCGCGTGCCTGGCCTCCGAAAAGGCCGCGCGGGGCATGGTCGCCGGGGCGCACGGTTCGACCTACGGCGGAAATCCGCTGGGCATGGCTGCCGGCAATGCCGTGCTCGACGTCATCGGCGACGAGGCGTTCCTCGCGGACGTGCGCACTAAGGGTGAGCGCCTGCGTAGCCGCATCGAGCAGTTCCTGGGCAACTACCCCGAGCTCTTCGACTCGGTGAGGGGACGCGGTCTGTTCATCGGCCTCAAGCTGAAGGTCGAGCCACGCGGCTTCGTCGCCCACATGCGCGACAACCATGGCCTGCTCACCGTCTCGGCGGGTGACAACGTCGTGCGGATCGTCCCGCCGCTCGTCATCGACGACAGCCACATGGATGAATTCATGGAGAAGCTCTCGGCCGCGGCGGCCACCTACCAGCCGGCGGTGGCCGCATGAGCGCGCGGCATTTTCTGAGCCTGAGCGATGCCGGCGGGAACGCCATCGCCGCGATGCTGAACGACGCGCTCGACCGCAAGGCCGCGCGCCAAGGCTGGGCCCGGGGTCGCGCGGATGCCGACGCTCCGCTCGCGGGTCACGTTCTGGCGATGATCTTCGAGAAGAACTCGACGCGCACGCGCGTTTCGTTCGACATGGCGATGCGCCAGCTGGGCGGCAGCGCGCTCATCATGGAGTCGGGCAGCACCCAGCTAGGCCGAGGGGAGACGGTGGCCGACACCGCCCGCGTGCTCAGCCGCATGGTCGACGCGATCATGATCCGCACCGACGATCACGCCAAGATCGACGAGCTGGCGCACTATGCCGAAGTGCCGGTGATCAACGGCCTGACCGACTTGTCTCACCCGTGCCAGATCGTCGCCGATCTGCTCACCGTGATCGAGCGAGGCTTTGCGCTGCCTGGCCTGCAGGTCGCGTGGCTGGGCGACGGTAACAATGTCGCGAACTCGCTGGTCGAGGCGGCGGGGCTGATGAAGTTCACCGTCCGCCTTGGCGGGCCGAACGGCTACGAGCCCGATCCGGCGTTCGTGGCGGCCGCGCGTGCGAGTGGCGCAGATGTGGTGCTGACGCAGGACGTTGCCGAGGCGGTTCGTGGCGCGCAAGTCGTGGTGACCGATACTTGGGTGTCCATGGGCCAGGCCGGCGGCGACACCGTGCTGGCGGCGATGGCGCCATACCAGGTCGACGCCGCGCTGATGGCGCAAGCGGCTCCTGGTGCGGTGTTCCTGCATTGCCTGCCGGCGCACCGTGGCGAGGAGGTGACCGCCGAGGTGATCGACGGACCGCAGTCGGCGATCTGGGACGAGGCGGAGAACCGCATTCACGCGCAGAAGTCGATCCTGCGCTGGGCGCTGGGTCAGCTGTGAGCTTGAACGATCCTTCGATCCGCGTGGAGCGCACCGGGTTCGACGAGGTCCTCGGCTTCACGATCCCTGATCGGCACGCGCGCGGGCGGATGGTTCGCATGGGGCCGGTACTGGAGACAGTGCTGTCCGCGCATGACTATCCCCCCGCGATCAAGCACTTGCTGGCCGAGGCGTTGGTGCTGACGGCACTCATGGGCGCACTGCTGAAGGAAGAGGGCAGCCAGCTGACCCTGCAGGCGCAGGCGCAAGGTGGCCCGGTCGATCTGCTGGTGTGCGATTATCTCGATGGTGCGGTGCGTGGCTATGTCAGCCATGATCGCGAACTGGTGAAGGCTGCCGGAACCAGCCCGCGCCTGGAGAGCCTGTTCGGTGAGGGCTATCTCGCCATCACTTTCGACCTCGCCAGTTCGGGCGAACGCTACCAGGGCATCGTGCCGCTGGAGGGCGCGTCGCTGACGCGATCGTGCGAGACCTACTTCGCGCAGTCCGAGCAGGTGCCGACGCTGCTGCGCGTGGCCGTCCGCTCGGAAGGGACGCATTGCGTCGCCGGCGGGCTGCTGGTCCAGCACTTCCCGGAAGGGGAGGAGGGCGGCGAGCGCCTGCATGCCAAGGACGATCATCCAGAGTGGGAGCACGTCGCGGTGATGGCGGGCAGCACGCGCCATGACGAACTGGTCGACGCCGACCTGCCGCTGGAAGACCTGCTGATCCATTTGTTCCACGAAGAGCGCGAAGTGCGGGTCGAGCCCCTGGCCGGGCTGTCGCGCGGATGCCGCTGCACGGTAGAGTACTATCAGTCCGTCCTGGCGCGCTTTCCCGAGGAGCAGCGTGCGGAGATGCGCGATGCCGATGGAACGATCCCGGTCGACTGCGCATTCTGTTCCAAGATCATCCCGGTTCGGATCTGATCACGTCGAGCACGCTATGCGGTTCGTCGACGCCTGAGTGCGCTTTGCCGAGCCTTGTGTGCATGATAGACTGGCCTTGAAAGAGGCGGTGCTGTCGGTTCGTCGTAATCAGGAACATCCCAAGATGAATGCCAAGCTCGCTCTGACTTGTGCGGTGGCCGTGCTTTGCGTGAGCGCTGGCGCATCGTCGGTCGCGGTGGTCGCGCAAGGGCCCGCTCAAGGCCGACCGCTGGCGATGCTGGACCGATTGGTTCCGGGCCGTTGGGAGCTGCGGCGGCATGACGAACCGGGCGAACCTCGGCGACTATGCCTGGGTGATGGCAGACGCCTGATCCAGCTTCGCCATCCCGGCCAGAATTGCAGCCGGATCGTTGTCGAGGACACCGAAAGCGAAGTCACGGTCCAGTACACCTGTCCCGGTCAAGGCTACGGACGCACCCAGATCCGGCGAGAGTCCGACAGTCTGGTTCAGGTCGACACACAAGGCATCGCCCAGGGCTTGCCGTTCGCCTACGTGGTCGAGGCCCGCCGGGTAGGACGCTGCGGCGCCTGACGGCGGGACGATCGCTGGGCGCTTTCCTGGTGACGCCGGCCGGTATATGGCGCCAGGCATGCTCGATACCCAAAACGTCAAGGGCCGCGCCGCGGTCGTGCTGCTCTCGGGCGGCCTGGATTCGATGGTCGTTGCCGGCCTGGCGCGCGAGGCCGGCTATGCTATCCATGCCCTTACGATCGACTACAACCAGCGGCACCGCCGGGAGATCGACGCGGCGCGCGTGATCGCCGAGCGGGTAGGCGCGGTGCGCCAGGTGGTGCTGCCGCTCGACTTACGCCAATTTGGCGGGTCGGCCCTTACCGATGACATCGCCGTGCCCAAGCAAGGGGTCGGCGAGGACATCCCCGTCACGTACGTCCCGGCGCGCAATCTGGTATTCCTCTCCCTGACGCTTGCGTGGGCAGAGGCCATCGGCGCGCGGGACATCTTCATCGGCGTGAATGCGCTGGATTACTCCGGCTATCCCGACTGTCGGCCCGAGTTCATCGCCGGGTTCCAGAGTCTCGCGGAGCTGGCGACAAAGGCGGGGGCGCAAGGCTCGCCCTTCACGATCCACGCGCCACTGCAGTTCCTGGGCAAGGCGCAGATCGCGGCCGAGACGGTACGGCTGGGGCTTGACGCGGCGATGAGCTGGTCATGCTATGATCCCACGCCGGCGGGGTTGGCCTGTGGCCTGTGCGACAGTTGCCGCTTGCGCAAGCAGGGCTTCGCGGATGCCGGGGTGATCGACGGGACCGTCTACGCCGCCTGAGGAGGCGCAACGTCTCCATTTTCAACGCGCGAACAAACCGGCAGTCCTGATGGTCTGCTGTTCGCGACCACGCGCGCTTATGAGCGGTCTGCTCATGCTGACGGCAGGCAAAAGAAAAGGGGCCGGGTTTCTCCGACCCCCAATCTTTGTACCGTTGCCGGTAACTTACATGCCCGAACCCGGACCGTAAGTGATCTCGACGCGACGGTTCTGCAGCTCGCGAACACCGTCCGCAGTCGGGACGCGCGGGTTGCTTTCACCGAAGGCCTGGCTCGAGATCGAACCGTCGGCAATGCCGTGGCTGGTGAGGTACGAACGCACCGAAGCGTTACGACGCTCGGACAGACCCTGGTTGTACTGGGTCGAACCCGAACGGTCGGTGTAACCGGCCAGCATGATCGGAACGCTCTCGCAGTTAGCATAGGCGCTAACGGCGCTGTCGAGGATCGTCGCAGCTTCAGGCGTGATGTCCGACTTATCCCAGTCGAAGAACACGATGTACGGGCCCTTGTTGCAGACCGGAGCTGGCGGCGGCGGCGGGGGAGCCGGCGGCGGCGGCGGCGGCGGGGGAGCCGGAGGAGCGACGGGCTCTGCGCCACCGAAGTTGTAGCCGATCGTGCCCAGCAGCGAGTGCGAACGGAAACGCGTTTCGATCGGCGCACCAGCGGAACCGGTGAACTTCACGTTGTCTGCGTTGAAGAAGCGGTACTTCAGACCCAGATCGATGTTGTTGGTGATCGGAGCGCGAACACCGGCCAGCGCCTGCCAGGCGAACCCGGTGTCGCTGTCGTTGAACGGCGTCGTGCCCAGGTCGCGAAGACCCGAACGGTAGTTGACGCGAGCAACGCCGACACCGCCGCCGACGAAGCCCTGGATGCCGTCGTCGGCACCGAAGTCGAGCAAGCCGTTGATCATGGCCGAAAGCGCGCTGGCGTGGCCACGATCGCGGAAGGTACCGACAGCCGTCGAGTACTCATCGCTCTCGGCGCGACGGAAGCTGCCTTCCGTCTCGAGACGGAATGCGCCGAAGTCGTAGCCGATCGACACACCGCCGTCATAGCCGTAGTGCGAGTCGAGCGAAGCGGCGTTGTTCAGGCCGGCGATGTCGAACTTGGAGTCTTCGACAATCATCGCACCGAAGCCACCTTCGATGTACCACGCGTCGTCGCGCGCGAATGAAGGCGTGGCGATGGCTGTAGAAGCCAGCGCCAAGCCAATAACGAGTTTCCTCATACGTTTCCCCTATTCAGAGATTTGAAGCCACCGAGTAATTGGGCATCTATCCCCTCCATAGACTTTGCGCAAGCGCACAGTGACTGCGACTGTTGCATAATAGTCGCGTTTTCAGGCATATCGATTGGTCCGCCAAGACTAAAACGCTTTGCGAACGACACGAGATAACCCCTGAAACATGTCACTGCCGTCAAGCAGAGGGAAGGATACCAGCCGCCCGGAGAGCCAAGAGCAGCGCTCCGATAGCGGCCCGAGCGTGGCTATCAACATACAAGCCTTCAGTTGGTTCCTGGATTGATGAAGCTTTTTGCCACTCATCAACAAAGAGCGCGAACTGGTCCGTCTGGCGGACGAACACGCGCATGCCGGGCAGGGGCCTGACGAACTGCCACGCTCCGCCCTGGAAGGTCGCGATGGCATCGGCGTGACCGGTCCAGGCTCCGCTGGGTGAGGCGCCGATGAGCCAGCAGTCGCCTTCCTCGGCCGATGCGGGCGGGTCGTTCACATGGTCGCGAACGCTTGGGTGCAACAGGGTGTCGATTCGGGCGAGGGCTTCGTTGTGGAACAGCTCCTTTTGTGCCTGGGCAGCAGGCGTGGCTATGCTGGGGTCCGCGCAAGGACTCCGGCTCGGCTGCAGAATAGAGCGTCGCCTGCGCGCCGTTGGGCCAGGTCAGCCGCCGCAGCGAGGGTTCATAGGTCGGGCGACGGCGTGGCGGGCACACGGCCAGCAGCCCGGCTTCGCCCTCGACCATCACCGCGCGCGCTTCGCCCAGCGAGGCCGCGACCAGCGCGATCCGCACGCCGGGGTCGAAGTCGGCCCTGGCGCGGATCCACTCGCTGCCCGCGCGGGTCTTGCCGAAGCCGCGCCCGGCCATGATCAGCCAGGTCCGCCACTCGCCGGCGGGCGGCATCTGCTCCCTGCGCGCCCAGAAGGCCCAGTGCCATTCGAACACGCGGCGCTCGTCGTCGGGCATCGCCGCCAGCTTGCGCCGGCGTTCCTCGGGGTCGAGGCTCATCAGGAACTTCAGTCGCGCCGACTCAGGCATGATCGTCGTCCCTGTTCGCCGGATCGGCCACGGCGACCGGGGCGGCGCGTGTCGCCCGCATCCGATCAATGCGGATGTTGATCCGCTCGAGGATGGCGGAGGTGTCCTGGTTGTCGCGCACGCCCTGCTGGCGCGAGACAGAGTCGCGGTGCGCGACCAGCAGGCGCAGCGCGTTGGCGTTGTCGAACACGCGCACGCCTTTCTTGGCGCCGGCGGCGGGCTTGATCTCGCCGTCGCGCAGGCGTTGCAGCAGCGACATCTCGAGGTGCTCGTAGCCTTCGCACAGCGCCTCCTGCCCGGCGCGGTAGAACTCGGCGTCCTTGCGCCGCGCGTCGTAGGCGCGGGTGGTGCTGACCGCCGCCGCCTTGGCCGACGCGGTGACGTTCGAAGTCGCGGCCAGTTCGGCCAGGAATGCGCTTCGCCAGCGCTTCTCCTCGGCCTTCGTGGCGCGCGTCGGCTTGCTGGCCGGAACAGCTACGTCCCCCATGGATGGTCCCCAATGATGTGAATGGCGCTGCGAGGATGGCCCCTCGCTGTTCCTGTTATGTACCTAAATGGCTCGCGGATGTCAAGAGCAAAGTGCCGATATGGTTATACGCTTGCTCGTTGCCGGTTTGCTGCTAGGCACCGCTTTGGGGGGATCGACGCGCGATCCTTGAGGGGAACACCGATGCTGCGCCGCCTTTACGACTGGACGATGGCCAAGGCCGCGCACCGCCATGCCGCGTGGTGGCTGTTCGCCTTCGCGTTCATGGAAGCGAGCTTCTTCCCGGTGCCGCCGCACCCCTTGCTGGGCCTGATGTGCCTGTCCGATCCCAAGCGCGCGATCCGCTTCGCCGCCGTCGCCACGATCGGCTCGGTGCTGGGCGGGCTGCTGGGCTATGCGATCGGCCACTACGCCTACCAGGCGTTCGGCGAGGCGCTGCTGCAGGCGCTGGGGCTGGCGGAAAGCTTCCCCAAGGCGGCCTGCTACTTGCGCGAATACGGCGCCGAAATCATCATCGTGAAGGGCGCGACGCCGATCCCGTTCAAGCTGATCACGATTACCGCCGGCTTCATCGGCATGAGCCTGCCGGTGTTCATCGGCGCCAGCCTGATCTCGCGCTCGATCAGCTTCATGATCGTGGGCGTGCTGTTCCGCCTGTTCGGGGCGCCGATCAAGCGCTTCATCGATAAGTACCTGGGCCTCGTCACCATCGGCTTCGTGGTGCTGGTGATCGCCGGGTTCCTGGCGGTGACGCTGATCGGCCATGGGGACAAGCAGGGCACCGACATGTGCGACATCAATCCAGCCGCTGTGCGGGCGTAACGATCGACGTGTCCTCCCCGATCCGGGGAGGTGGCAGCCTGCAGGGCTAACGGAGGGGACTCGCGTCAGCCAGCGACCTTAGGTTCGCATGGCGAGTCCCCTCCACCACCGCCTTCGGCGGCGGTTCCCCTCCCCGTATCGGGGAGGACAGGCGGGCCATCTCCCGACAAGCTGGGGAACGCTCCCAATCGGCGTGGGTTAGGTCGGGCAACTGCCCTTCCTTCCCCGGAGATCCCATGCCGCTCAAGATCTGTGTCCTCGTCGGCTCGCTGCGCGCCGAATCGATCAACCGCCGCCTGGCCGACGCGCTGATCCATTTGCCGCAGGCGCGCGAGCACGAGTTCGTCCATGCCGACATCGGCAGCCTGCCGCTCTACAGCCAGGACCAGGACGAGAGCGCACCCGCCAGCGTAACCGCCTTGCGCGAGCTGGTGAAGTCGAGCGACGCGGTGCTGTTCGCCATGCCCGAGTACAATCGCTCGATCCCCGGCGTGCTCAAGAACGCGATCGACCACGCCTCGCGGCCCTGGGGACAGAGCGTGTGGAAGGGCAAGCCGGCGGGCGTCGTCGGCACTTCGCCCAGCCCGGTCGGCACCGCGATCGGCCAGTCGCACTTGCGGATGGTGCTGGCCTACCTCGACATGCCGGTGCTCGACCAGCCCGAGGCCTATATCCAGTGGCAGGACGATCTCATCGACGCGGATCACATGATCCACGAACGCTCGCATGAGTTCCTCGCCGGCTGGATGAAGGCGTTCCTGGCATTCGTGGAGAGGGAGAAGGCAGCGGGCTGACTCTCCGGACGTCGATCAGCCAAGCCCCAAGAACAGCCCCGCCAGCGCCGCGCTCATCAGGTTGGACAGGCTGCCGGCCGCCAGCGCCCGCATGCCCAACCGGGCGATGACCGGCCGCTGGTTGGGGGCGAGGCCGCCGGTCACCGCCATCTGGATCGCGATCGACGAGAAGTTGGCGAACCCGCACAGCGCGAAGGTCACCACCGCGACGGTGCGGGGTGACAGCCCTGCGTCCTTGCCCAGCTCGATGAAGGCGACGAATTCGTTGAGCACGATCTTGGTGCCGAACAGCCCGCCCGCCTGCAGCGCCTCGGTCCAGTTCGGCGTCGCCAGGAGGTAGAACACCGGCGCGAAGATGTAGCCCAGCAGCAGCTGGAAGGTGACGCCGGCGAACCCGAACAGTCCGGCGATCCAGCCGACGAGGCCATTGGCCAGCGCGATCAGCGCCACGAACGCCAAGACCATCGCGCCCACCGCGACGGCCAGGCCAACGCCGGTCTGCGCGCCTTGGGCGGCGGCCATGATGATGTTCGCCGGCTTTTCATCGTTGTGCGGCACTTCGACCGGCACGTCGTCGACCGCGGATTCATGCACGCCGGGCTGGTGCGTCACGTCGCTGCGGTTGAGCGCGGCGGCGGCCATGCCGGCGGGGGGCTCGTCATGCTCGACCAGGCCGTCGGCGCGATCGACGTCGCTGGGGCGCGGGTCGGGCATGATCATCTTGGCCATGAAGATGCCGCCCGGCGCCGACATGAACGCGGCCGCCACCAGATAGTCGATGCGGATGCCCATGCTGGCATAGGCCGCCAGGATCGTGCCGGCGACGCCCGCCAGGCCCACCGTCATCAGGCAGAACAGCTGCGAGGGCGTCAGGCTGGCGAGGTAAGGCCGCACCACCAAGGGCGATTCGCTTTGTCCGACAAAGATGTTGGACGCGGCGGACAAGCTCTCGATCTTGCTGATCCCGGTCACTTTCTCCAGCGCGCCGCCGATCCAGCGGATCATCAGCGGCATGATCCGCAAGTAGTAGAGGATCGAGATCAGCGAGGCGAAGAAGATGATGACCGGCAAGGCCGAGATCGCGAAGCTCTGCCCGCCGATCTCGGGACTGGCGAGATTGCCGAACAGGAACTCGACCCCGGCATGGGCATAGCCCAGCAGGCTCTCGACGCCCGAGGCGGCCCCGCCCAGCACCGTGCGGCCGAACGGCACGTAGAGCACCAGCGCGGCGAATCCCGCCTGCAGCGCGAACGCGGCGCCCACCACCCGCAGCCGGATGGCACGGCGGTTGGTGGAGAGCAGGAAGGCGGCAAGCATGATCAGGCCGATGCCCAGAAGGCTGTAGGCAACGTGCATCGACGGCGGGTTCCTGCGGTTCGTGTTGGAAAGTGCCTGCGAAAATAGGCGGGGAGGGGCGCGAGGGCTAGCGGTTTTGTGGCAGAGGTGCGCCAGTCCCCCTCGAGCGCTCGCGTAGCGATTGGTGGAGGGGGCAGCAGCCTCTATCCCAAACGCTCCCCCCTCGTTAAACCCCCCGAATGCAAGCCCCCACCCGCACCGTCACTATCCCCCGCGCGCTGTTCGTCTTCTCCCTGCTCTATGGCGGCCTGGTCGTGCTGGCCGGCGTGCTGGGCACCAAGATCGCCTCGCTCGGCCATTGGCCGGTGCTGGGCGACCTGGCGGTGGAGAGCGGCATCTTCGCCTTTCTGCTGCTGGTGGTGATGTCGAGCGCCGTGGCCGAGTTGTACGGGCAGGCGACCGCCAACCGGCTGGTGCGGTTCGGGTTCATCCCGCTGATCGTGTCGATGGTGCTGCTGTCGGTGGTGATCCACCTCGTCCCGCCGGCGCCGTTCTGGGGCGACCAGGAGCCTTATGCCCGCCTGCTGGGCCAAGGCGCGCGGATGCAGTTCGCCGGCCTGTGCTCCTATGGCATCTCGCAGACGCTGAACGTCTATCTGTTCGCCAAGCTGGCGGGCGGCGCGACACTGGGCGGAACGACTCCGACCGGCAAGCTGCTGATGGTGCGCGCATGGATCGCCAGCCTGATCAGCCAGGTGGTCGATACGGTGATCTTCATCACGATCTCGTTCTACGGCACCGTCGACGCGGCGGGACAGACGATGCCGATCGGGGCGATCATGGAAGGGCAGATCATTTCCAAGGTGGTGCTGTCCACCATCATGGTGCCGCCGTTCATCTGGCTTTTCGTGCGGCTTGGTCGCAAGCTGGACGCCTGAAGAATGATAAGAGCGCGCGCAAAGGCGCAAAGGCGCAGACAAGGGTGTGAAGGGCCGCAGGCCGCAGGCCATTCTCTTTTTACGACGTGTGTGTCTGGCGTGACGTCGAGGTAACAAGCGGCTTCGCCGGGTAAGGAACCTTCTCCGCGCCTCTGCGCCTCTGCGCGCGCCAAATTTCTTCTTTTCCCGACTTCAATTCCGCGCCCCACCGCCCTAAGCGACCAAGCCATGTCCGAACCGCACGATCCCGCCATGCTCGCCAAGGCCGCGACGCTCGTCGACGCGCTGCCCTATCTGCAACGCTACGCCGGCCGCACGTTCGTCGTGAAGTACGGCGGCCATGCTATGGGCGATCCCGATCTGGCGCGCGATTTCGCGGAAGACGTGACGCTGCTCAAGGCGATCGGCATCAACACCGTGGTGGTCCACGGCGGCGGTCCGCAGATCGGCGCGATGCTCAAGACGATGGGCGTCGAATCGCAATTCATCGACGGGCTGCGCGTCACCGATGCGCAGACGGCGAAGGTCGCCGAAATGGTCCTGTGTGGTGCGATCAACAAGGAGATCGTCGGCTGGATCGCGCAAGCCGGCGGCAAGGCGATGGGCCTGTCGGGCAAGGACGGCGGCATGGTCACCGCCAGCAAGGTGCAGCGGACGGCAAAAGACCCCGACAGCAACATCGAGCGCGCGATCGACCTGGGCTTCGTCGGCGAGCCCGCCTCCATCGACACCAGCGTGATTGAAACCGTGTCCAACGCCGGGATGATCCCGGTGATCGCCCCGATCGCACCCGGGGTGGACGGTCAGACCTACAACATCAACGCCGATACCATGGCCGGCGCGATCGCGGCGGCACTTGGCGCCGCCCGGCTGTTCATGCTGACCGACGTCGCCGGCGTGCTGGACAAGCAGGGCGAGCTGCTGCGCGATCTTCGCCCTGCCGATCTCAACCGCCTGCAGGCGGACGGCACCATCTCGGGCGGGATGATCCCCAAGCTGGAAACCTGCCTGATGGCGGTCGAAGCGGGCTGCGAAGCGGCGGTTGTGCTTGACGGACGGGTCCCACACGCCATGTTGTTGGAAATCTTTACACAGGAAGGGGCCGGCACGCTGATCCGGGCGGGCTGAGACCATCCACGGGGAGGAACCGATCGCGAACCGCAGCCTAGACTCCATGAGCCGCCGAACCGGGCCGATGCTGGCGCTGCTGGCCGCCGGTTCTCTCGTGGCGCTTGCCGGATGCCAGCAGGAGCCGTCGCCCGCGCCACTGGCCACGGACAGCAGCGAATCGGCTGTGGCGAACGACGAGATCGTCCCCAGCGACACGCCTTCGGGTTGGTCGTCGGGTGCGGCGAACGGCGTGGCCGCCGATCTGGACTTGGGCGCGCTGCAGGAACGCCGCGATCCCGAGCGCCTGCTGCGCTTCTACACCAATGCCATCCGTGACGGTGACTGGACCAATGCCGCCAAGGCCTGGAGCCTCGACGCCGGGATGACGCCGGACAAGCTGCGCGCGCAATTCGATGGCGATGCCGGCCCCAAGTTGGCGCTTGGCCGTGGCGACTGGGCGAACGCGGCGGGTTCGCTGTTCTACGAGACGCCGGTCACGGTCGATTTCGCCGATGCGCGCGAATCGCTGCGCGGAACCATCGTCATGCGCCGGGCCAACGACGTTCCGGGAGCGAGCCCCCTGCAGCTGGTCTGGCGGATCGAGCGCAGTTCGATCACGCCGCAATAGGCGTCTGCCTTTTCCTTTCGGCCAGGCCAGATCGCGTCTTGGCTTTTGCATCGTCCTGAATTAGCGAAGCGCCCGAGCGCCGGCCCGTCCGGCGTTCGAATGATCGCGCCGGTGCCTCCGCAAGGGGCTTAATCGGGAATGCGGTGCGGGAGGCTTGGCTTCCCAAATCCGCGGCTGTCCCTGCAACTGTAAGCGGATAGCGCGATGCACATCGCCTCTCATCGAAGGGGCAGCCACTGGGCCGGACGCTAAATCCTGCGAGGCCTGGGAAGGCGCGCATCAAGCTGTGACCCGCAAGCCAGGAGACCTGCCGGCGTCTGGTCGCTCTTGCCTTGGTCCAGGGGATGGCCGCGGCACGGTGAACTCCGTCTGAGCGACGAACGTGCGGCTGGGGCCGCATCGGTGACGTGCGTCGGTCGCCTTGGGCGTCGGCTGCTGCACGGCCCGACCGTTCGCGCGGACGCCCCGGCCTTGTCGCTATGACGCCGGGGGAAGACCCATGTTCAAGACCATCATTGCCGGCGGCGCCTGCGCCGCGCTCCTTTTGCCGTCCATCGTCCGCGCCGAGGAGGATGCCGGCGACCCGTCCGACATCCTGGTGACGGGCAGCCGGCCCGCCGATACCGTGACCCAGACCGGCAGTCGCCTTGGCCTTTCCGTGCTCGACACCCCCGCCAGCGTGGAGGTGCTGTCGGGCGACGTGATCCGCGCGCGCGGTGACTTGTCGATCGTCGACGCGGTGACGCGCGTGACCGGCATCAGCTCCGTCGCCAATCCGGGCAACGGCGGTACCGCCCTCGCTGCGCGTGGATTCAGCGGGCAGGGCTCGGTCATGCAGCTGTACGATGGCGTGCGGCTCTATCCCGGTGCTGGGACCGGCACTTTCCCGACCGATCCGTGGACGGTGGAGCGGATCGAGGTGCTGCGCGGGCCCGCCTCGGTGCTCTATGGCCAGGGCGCGATCGGCGGCGCGGTCAACGTCATTTCCAAGAAGCCGAGCTTTGACCGCACCACGGTCGAGGGGCAGGCCGGCTACGGTTTGCAGGACAGCTGGCGCATCGCGGCCGGCATCGGCGGGCCGATCGATCCGCGCCTGGCCTATCGCCTCGACGTGAGCCGGACCCAGTCCGACGGCTGGGTCGATCGCGGCCGGTCGAAGGGCCTGGCGATCTCGGGCTCGCTGGAGTTCCGGCCCACTGACACGCTGGCGCTGACGCTTGCGGACGATTTCAGCGACCAGCAGCCGATGCGCTACTTCGGCACGCCGCTGATCGACGGCCGACTGGATCCGAACACCCGTCGCCGCAACTACAACGTCGCCGACGCCCGGATGCACTTCAAGGACAACCGCACCACCTTGCGCGCGCAGTGGTCGCCCAGCGAGGCGATCGCCTTGCGCAGCACCGCCTATCGCTTGACCACCGACCGGGTGTGGCGCAATCTCGAAAGCTACGCCGCGAACCGGACCACGGGGCTGATCGACCGGTCCGACTTCTTCGGGATCGACCACGACCAGGCGCAAGCCGGCATCCAGACCGACCTCACCTGGCGCGGCGACTGGGGCGCGGTGAAGAACGAGGTGCTGGTCGGGTTCGACGTCAACCGCATCAAGTTTCGCCATTCCAACGACTTCGACTCCGATGCGCCGCCGCCGGGCTTCGCCGAGTCGGTCGATCCCTATGACTTCGATCCCGGGCTTTACTACAACACCTTCGGCGTGCGCCCGCAGTACCGCACCCGCACCCGGCAATACTCGCTGTTCGCCGAGGATCGCCTGAGCCTGGGCGAGCGATTGTCCTTGTCGGCGGGGATCAACTTCGATTCGGCCCGGGTGAAGCGCTATGTGACCAGCTACGCCGGCCCCACGCCGAGCGAGACGCAGAGCCTGGACAAGACCCTGCGCAACGTGACCTGGCGAGTGGGCGCGGTCTATCAGCCGGTGCCGACGATCTCGATCTATGGCCAGTACGCCACCGCCGTCGATCCGCTGGGCTCGCTCGTCACCGTCTCGGTGGCGCAGGCCGCGTTCAAGAACACCACCGGCGATCAGGTGGAAGGCGGGATCAAGGCGAGCTTCCTGGGCGGACGCGGCCTCGCCACCCTGGCCGCGTACCGCATCGTCAAGAAGAACCTCCTCGCCACCGTGCCCGGCAGCTTGCCGCCGCGCCAGGACCAGGTCGGCCAGCGCTCGTCCAAGGGCATCGAGGCCTCGCTGGCGCTGGACCTGGCCGGCGGCTTCGGCATCGACGCCAACGGCAGCGTGCTGGAGGCGCGCTTCGATGAGTTCCTGAGCGGCACGACCTCGTTCGCCGGCAAGACGCCGCCCAACGTGCCCGAGGCGACCGCGCATCTGTGGCTGCGCTACGATGCCACCGCCAGGCTGCAGGTCCGGGGCGGGCTGCGCTATGTCGGCAGGACCTACTCCGACAACGCCAACCGCTTCGGGGTGCCGGCTTATGCGGTGGTGGACGGCGGCGTCTCGTTTGCGGTGACTCGCCAAGTCGCGGCCAACTTGCGGGTCTACAACCTGTTCGACCGGCACTACGCGACGACGACCTACAACGACGAGCAATGGCTGCTCGGCCGCCCGCGCTCGATCGACGCCTCCGTCAGCGCGCGGTTCTGACCATGGGGTCGCCAAAGGCCCTGCTGCCAAGATGGCTGCTGACGGTGCATCGCTGGCTCGGCGTGGTGGTCGGGACGGTGATGACGCTGTGGTGCCTCAGCGGCTTCGTCATGCTCTACGTCGACTATCCGCGCCTGCTGCCGGCCGAGCAGTTGCGCGGCTTGCCGTCGCTGACCGCGCCGTTCGGCACGCTGCCCGCCGCCTCGGACATGCCGCTCGCCTCGGCGCGGATCGAGATGGCGGCGGGCAGGCCGGTGCTGCGCCTGGTTCCGGAGCGGGCGGAGGGCCGCGCGATATCCCAAGTGCGCGCGGCACCGCTGAACCTGGACCTGAGCACCGGCAAGCCGCTCGCACCGCCTGTCCGCGACGATCTGAACAGGATTGCCGCCGAGTTCGGACGCCGGTCCGCCATCGCCGGTCCGGTGGCGGCAGTGACGCCGATCACGGTCGACCAGTGGACGGTGCAGGCGTTCCGCGCCAATCGCCCGCTCGTGCGCGTCGACTATGCCGATGCCGCCGGCTCGACCATCTACATCGCCGGGCTGACGGGCGAGGTCGTCCAGCAGACCACGCGGTTCGAGCGTTTCTGGGGCTGGCTGGGCGCGGTGCCGCACTGGCTCTATCCCACGGTGCTGCGCCAGAACCCGGCGGCGTGGAAGCAGGTGGTGGTGTGGACCTCGCTCACCGGCTGCTTCCTCACGGTGACCGGGCTGTGGGTGGGCGTCGCTCGGCTGCGGCGCGGGCGCGATGGCGCGCTCGGCTCACCTTATCGGGGGCTGTGGTGGTGGCATCACATGACGGGGCTGGTGTTCGGCCTCGTCACGCTGACCTGGGTCGCCAGCGGCATGTTCTCGATGAACCCGTGGGGCGTGTTCGACAGCGAGGCCGGCCAGGCCGAACGCCAGCGTCTGGCCGGACCGATGCGGTGGGCGGACCTGCGCCGCGCTCTGACCCAGGTACGCGACCTGCCGCCGGGCACGGTGCGGCTGGAAAGCGCACCGCTCGGCGGGCGGACCGCGCTGGTCGCCACCTCGCGCGATGGCCGCGGCGTGCGGCTCGACGAAGCGGGCCGTCGTGCCGCGCTCACCCGAGCCGATGTCGCACGAGCCTTGGGCAACGGGCCGCCCCTGGCCTCGCTCACGCTGCTGCGCGAGGGCGATAGCTACTACTACACCCACAAGGTGCCGGTGCGGCTGCCGGTCTGGCGCGCGGTGCTGGCGGATGCGCCGGCGACGCGGCTCTACATCGACGCGACCTCCGGCGCGCTGCTGCGCACGGTCGACGGCGCCGCCCGCGCCGAGCGCTGGCTGTGGAACGCCCCGCACAGCTTCGACTTGCCGGGCCTGAACCAGGGCACGTTGCGCTCGCTGGTTCTCGTCCCGCTGCTCGCCTTCGTCACGCTGGTCTGCGGGACCGGTGCCTGGATGGGTTGGCGCAAGCTCGCCCGCGACGTTCGCCGCTCTCGCCGGCGCTTTTCTCTCGCAAGGAGCCGATTATGATCTCTTTGGGTTCACCATCGCTCAAGCGCCGAACCGGCCTGCTGCTGGGCGGTCTCATCGTCGCCAACCTGGCGGTGTGGATCTGGGCCTATGGCCTGTTCTACGCGCAGCCGCTGATGCTGGGCACCGCGCTGCTCGCCTGGGGCCTGGGCCTGCGCCACGCCGTCGATGCCGACCACATCGCCGCGATCGACAACGTCACCCGCAAGCTGATGCAGCAGGGGCAGCGCCCGATCGCAGTGGGGTTCTGGTTCGCGGTGGGGCACTCCGGGATCATCGCCATCGCCTCGGTCACCATCGCGCTGACCGCCAGCGCCTTGGCGCAGTTCGGCGCGTTCAAGGAAGTGGGCGGGGTGATCGCCACCGCGATCTCGGCGCTGTTCCTGTTCGCCATCGCCGCGATGAACCTCATCATCCTGCGCAGCGTGTGGCGCACGTTCGCGCATGTCCGCGCCGGCGGCGCTTACGTCGAGGAGGACCTCGACCTGCTGCTGGGCGGGCGCGGGCCGTTGTCGCGGCTGTTCCGGCCGATGTTCCGGCTCGTCAACAAGAGCTGGCACATGGCCCCGCTCGGCTTTCTGTTCGGGCTGGGCTTCGACACCGCCACCGAAGTCGCGATCCTGGGCATGTCGGCGAGCCAGGCGGCGAACGGGCTGTCGATCGGCACCGTCCTGGTGCTGCCGGCGCTGTTCGCGGTCGGCATGGCGCTGGTGGACACCGCCGACGGGGTGGTGATGCTGGGTGCCTACGAGTGGGCCTTCGTCAAGCCGATCCGCAAGCTGTACTACAACATCACCATCACCCTGATCTCGGCCATGGTGGCGATCGTCATCGGCGGGATCGAGGCACTGGCGCTGATCGGCGACAAGCTCGGCCTCACCGGCGCACCCTGGCGGATCGCGGCGGAACTGGGCGAGAACTTCAACAGCCTGGGCTTCGCGATCATCGGCCTGTTCGTGGCCTGCTGGCTCGCGAGCTTCGCGATCTATCGCTGGAAGCGCTTCGACGAGATCGAGGTGGTACGGGGGTGATGGGATTGGCTTTCCTCGGCATCGGCAAAATCCTTCGTCATTCCCGCGTAGGCGGGAATCCATCTTCTGACCCGGCCGTTTTCGCGACGGGGGGAAAGTAAACGGGATTGGCGGCACGGTTGGACCGTTCCATCGCCGCTGCGCCAACGGAACGCTCGGGAGATGGATTCCCGCCTACGCGGGAATGACGAAGGGTGTGCAGGAAAGCCGAGGACTGTCATTAGACTCGCGCCATCTGCACGCGACAACAGCGATTGGCTTGAGCTCCGGTTTGGTCTAGGGCCGCATACGAAGCGTTGGTCTTTCCAGCACTTCGCATGATCGCGCCGGTGCCCCCGCAAGGGGCTTAATCGGGAATGCGGTGAGGGGGCTTCGGCTCCCGATTCCGTGGCTGTCCCTGCAACTGTAAGCGGATAGCGCGATGCACATCGCTCCTTTCATCGGGGGAGCAGCCACTGGACCCAAGCGCTTTGCGCGCAAAACGTCCGGGAAGGCGTGCATCAAGCTGTGACCCGTGAGCCAGGAGACCTGCCGGCGCACCGGTCGCTCTTGCCTGATCCAGGGGATGGTCACGGCACGGTTACGTCTTCCGTCTGAGCGACGAAGCTGTGTGGCTGGGGCTGCACGGCCGCGCGGGTTTCGGGTGCTTGTCGCGCCTGCCCGTCGTCGCGCGCCCGACCGGCCAGCAGGCCGGCAAGCCCCGCCGTCGTCGCTCCGGCGCGCGGGAGTTCGTGTGTGTCCAATCTGGCATCAAATCTGGCCCCAAATCTCGCCAAAGTGCCCGTCACCATCGTCACCGGCTTTCTGGGCGCGGGCAAGACCACGCTCATCAGCCACCTGATCCGCAACGCCGGCGGTCGTCGCCTGGCGGTGGTGGTCAACGAGTTCGGCACGCTGGGCGTCGATGGCGACATCCTGCAGTCTTGCGCGATCCCCGATTGCCCGGCGGAGAACATCGTCGAGCTGGCCAACGGCTGCATCTGCTGCACCGTGGCGGACGACTTCATCCCCACCGTCGAGCACCTGCTGTCGCTGGACCCGCGCCCCGATCACATCCTGATCGAAACCTCGGGCCTGGCACTGCCCAAGCCCTTGCTCAAGGCGTTCGACTGGCCGGCGATCCGCAGCAAGATCACCGTCGATGGCGTGCTGGCGCTCGCCGATGCCGAGGCAGTGGCCGCCGGTCGCTTCGCGCCTGACGTCGCCGCGCTCGATGCCCAGCGCGCTGCCGATCCCAGCGTCGACCACGAGACGCCGCTATCCGAAGTGTTCGAGGACCAGCTCGCGTGCGCCGACATGGTGCTGCTGACCAAGGTCGACCTCGCCGGCCCTGAAGGCGTCGCCGCCGCCCGCGCCGTGATCGCCGCTGAGTCGCCCCGCCCGGTGCCGGTGATCGAACTCACCGAGGGCGTGGTCGATCCGCGCGTGATCCTGGGCCTGGGCTCGGCGGCCGAGGACGACATCGCCGCACGCCCCTCGCACCACGACGGCGAGGACGATCACGAGCATGACGATTTCGACAGCACCGTCGTGTCGCTGGGCGAGATCGCCGATCCCGCCGCCTTGGTCGCGCGGATCGAGGCGCTGGCGCGCGATCACCAGATCCTGCGGGTGAAGGGCTATGCCGCCGTCGCCGGCAAGCCGATGCGGCTGCTGGTGCAGGCGGTCGGCGCGCGCGTGCGCCACCAGTACGACCGTCCCTGGCGTGCCGGTGAGCCGCGCGAGACGACGCTGGTCGCCATCGCCGAGCAGGGCCGGGTCGACGCGCAAGCGATCCGCGCCGCCTTGGTGGGCTGAGCCTTCCGCTCGATGCACGTCATCTTCCGCGAGACCCACGGGATGGAGGAAACCGCCATCCCGCAGGACCTCGGGCAAGCGCCCGGGGACCTGGTGGTGCTGTCGTTCTCCGACAGCGACCTGGGCGCCTTCGCGGCGGCGTGGCACCGGGCGAAGGAGACTGACGCCGCGTTCCCCACCCTGCGCCTGGCGAACCTGGCGGCACTCGCGCATCCGCTTTCGGTCGACACTTATGTCGAACGCACGCTGAGCGGGGCCAAGGCGATCCTGATCCGGCTGATCGGCGGCACCCCATACTGGAGCTATGGGCTGAGCCAGGTCGCGATGCTGGCCCGTGCGCGTGGGATCGCGCTGGCGGTTCTGCCCGCCGATGGTTCGCAGGATAGCCGGCTGGATGACGCCTCTACCGTCGCCGTGCCGATGCTGCGCGAACTTGCGCGGCTGTGCGATGCGGGTGGACCCGAAGCCGCTGGGGCCGCGCTCGTCGCCCTCGCCGGCGCGGCGGGCCTGGTGGATGCGAGCGCCATGGCCGGCGAGCCGCTGCCCGAGGCGGGCGGCTGGCACCCCGACCTCGGCGTGATCGATCCCGATGTGTTCGCGCGCGACCCGGCCCGGCCTCTGGTGCTGATCGTCTTCTACCGCTCCTACCTGACGGCGCACGACCTGGACCCGTTCGCGGCGCTGCATGTCGGGTTCGAGCGGCGGGGTTTCGCGACGCTGTCGCTGTTCGTCACCTCGCTCAAGGCTCCGGCGGCGCGCGAGCATGTCGACCGCTGGGTGCGCGCGCTCGGCCCAGCGGCGATCGTCAACGCCACTGCCTTTTCCGCGCGGGGAGAGCAGGGCGACACCCCGCTCGATGGTGCGGGCGTGCCGGTGTTCCAGCTGGCGCTCGCGACCTCCGGGCAGGCGGCCTGGGCTGAGGCGTCGCGCGGGCTGTCGCCGGCGGACCTCGCCATGCACGTCGTCCTGCCTGAGATCGACGGGCGCGTGTTCGCCGGGGTCGCCAGCTTCAAGGAGGCCGGCCTGCGCGACCCGGCACTGGAGTTCGCCCGCACCGTCCACCGCGCCGCGCCGGAGCGCATCGCGGCGATCGTTGATCGCATCGGCGGCTGGATCGCGCTCGCCCAAACGCCGGCTAGCGAGCGGCGCGTGGCCTTGGTGCTCTCGACCTACCCCGGCAAGGCGCACCAGATGGCCCATGCCGTGGGTCTCGACGCGCTGGCTTCCGCCGAGGCGATCCTGTCCGACCTGACTCAAGCTGGTTACGCCACTCATCCTGCAACCGACCTCGCCAGTGCGCTCCAACACGAGCAGTTGCACTGGCCGCTGGCGGGCTACCGCGAGGCGCTGGGCCGACTGCCGACAGCCTTGCGCCGCGATCTCACCGAGGCCTGGGGCGAACCCGAGGCCGACGAAGCGGTCCGCGACGGCGCATTCCACTTCGCCGCGCTGCAACTCGGCCACGTCACCGTCGTCCTGCAGCCCGAACGCGGTGCGCGCGCCACCCGCGACGGCGACTATCACGACGTCACCCGCTGCCCGCGCCATGCCTACGTCGCGTTCTACTTGTGGCTGCGTGCGCAGGGCACCGAGGCGCTGGTACACATCGGCGCGCACGGCACGCTGGAGTGGCTGCCTGGCAAGGCCGTCGCCTTGTCCGACGCCTGCTGGCCCGAGGCGCTAGCGGGCGCGATGCCGATAATCTATCCCTTCATCGTCAACGATCCCGGCGAGGCCGCCCAGGCCAAGCGCCGCATCGCCGCCGTCACCTTGGGCCACGTCCCGCCGCCGCTCCTGCCCACGAGCAGCGGCGCGGGGCTGGCCTCGCTGGAAGTCCTACTCGACGAGTTCTCCAATGCCGAGGGGCTCGACCCCGCGCGGCGCGACCGCTTGCAGGCGACCATCCGCGAAGAGGCCCGCGCGCTCGGGCTCGAAGCCGAACTGGGCCTCGACGGCGCGACGACGCTGATCGAGGCGATCACCCGCATCGACCGCTTCGTGTGCGACGTGAAGGAAAGCCAGTTCGGCGACGGCCTCCACGTCTTCGGACGCGGCGAGCATGGCACGGCCGAGCGCGATGGTCTGCTGGCAGCGCTGGCGGGTGAGCGCGTCGCCCCCGGACCATCCGGCTCACCGTTCCGGGGCCGGGCGGACGTGCTGCCGACCGGGCGCAACCTCTACGCCATCGATCCGCGCGCGGTGCCTTCGCGCGCCGCCCATGCGCAAGGGATCACCCTGGCGGAAGAGCTGATCCGCCGCCATTTGCAAGACCATGGCGACTACCCGCGCGGGCTGGTGGTCGACTTGTGGGGCTCGGCGACGATGCGCACCGCGGGCGAGGAGTTCGCCATGGCGCTGCACCTGCTGGGCGCCAAGCCGCTGTGGGACAACACCTCCGAGCGGGTCAGCGGCATCGAGATCCTGCCCCTGGCGTTGCTCGACCGCCCGCGCATCGACGTGACCTTGCGCGTCTCCGGCCTGTTCCGCGATGCGTTCCCGACGCTCCCCGCGCTGTTCGGCCAGGCGGTGCGGGCGCTGGCTGCGCGCGATGAAACGCCGGAGTGGAACCCCTTCGTCGGCGGAGAGGCGACCCCGCGCGTCTATGGTCCGGCGCCCGGCAGTTACGGCCTTGGCATGGGCGAGGCGAGTGAGACCTACACCGACGAAGCGCGCCGCGCCGCCGGAGAGGCCTGGCTGGCGGGGTCCGACCATGCGCTCGATGGCGTGGCGCAGGGGGAGGGTGTGTCCGATCCCCAAGGCCTGCGGCTCCGGGTCGCCGGCGCCGACGCCTTCGTGCACTTGCAGGATCTGCCCGAAACCGACCTGCTGCTCGCCGCCGACTACGCCGCGCACGAAGCCGGTTTCGCCGCC